>Ga0070674_100000398_pt1 | contig 21822 bp, 14 predicted proteins | sample KBSM33metaG_FD_65344 | JGI IMG/M metagenome (GOLD analysis project Ga0070674, IMG submission 65344) | Miscanthus rhizosphere microbial communities from Kellogg Biological Station, Michigan, USA - KBS M3-3 metaG | ecosystem: Host-associated > Plants > Roots > Rhizosphere > Soil ... | reverse complement strand
GATCGCCACGCCTGCCAGAATCACGCCCACCGACACCATCGTCATCGGATCGCGCGCGCCGACGCCGAACAAAAGGGCCGACATCAAGCGCGTGAGACCGATTGCACCTGCCACGCCGATCGCGAGTCCTATCAGCGTCAGGCGGACGCCCTGATCGAGGATCAATCGCAAGAGACTTCGCTCGGTCGCGCCAAGCGCAGAACGGATGCCCATCTCGCGAGTTCGCTGCGCGACGTTGTATGAGATCACCCCGTAGATGCCGATGCCGGCGAGGACGAGTGCGACGGTTGCGAACGTGCCTAGCAGAACCGACACGAGGCGACGGCCACCCATCGCCTGATCCCTGATCTGATCCACGCTTCGCACGTCGCTGATTGCCTGGTTCTTGTTGACGCTCCGAATGGCCGCCGTGATCGGCGTCTGAAGTGTCAGCGGGTTCAGGCTGGCCCGGACGCTGAGGACCATCCCGTAGACAGGCGTCTGTTCGTTGGAAACATACACACCGGCGGATTGAACGTCCTCAGGACCGCCGATCTTCTCGTCGGCGATGACGCCGACGACTTCCCAGGCGATGTCGGCACCCAGTTCGGTCTTCCCGGGGACAATCTTCTGGATCAAGAGACGTTGCCCGATTGGTTCCGCGTCAGGGAAGAAGCGTTTCACCATCCGCTCGTTCATCACAAGCACAGGGGGTGAATTACTCGTATCGGTGTCGGCGAGCAGCCGGCCCTTGACCGGCTTGATTCCCAGCGTGGAGAAGTACGAGGGGCTGACGACCTTGTAGAAGCCACCGTCCCGTCTGGCGAGCTCGACGGGTGGCTTGTTTGCCGCCTGCATCGGCATGCCGTAGCACGTGCCCTGCATCGGTGGGGCGCAGCTGTACGCCGTTTCGCGAACACCCGGCACCTCCTCGACTGCGGTACGCACTTCCCGCAGATATCGATTCAGCTGTTCCGGATCGGGAAACTGCTCGATCGTCACTGGCAGCCGCATCGTGAGGACGTTGGTCGAGTCGAAACCCGCATCAACGTTGAGGAGACCGACGAAGCTGCGCATCATGAGCCCAGACACGACGAGGAGCATGAAGGCGAGAGCAATTTCGGCGACGATCAGTGAATCGCGAAGCCGACGACGCCCGGCGCTGCCGCTCGATCCACGGCCTTCTTCTTTCATCGCTGCGGCGAGATCGGGCTTGGTGGCCTGAAGGGCGGGCGCCATTCCGAAAAGAATGCCGGTGGCGACCGACACGATCAGCGCAAAGAGAAGGACACGGCCATCGATGTTCGCGTTGACCTCGCGTGGGAGTGTGAACGGCGGCAGCATCAAGCCCATCGCCTTCATGAGCCCGTAGCCGATCGCCAGACCGAACAACCCGCCGCCGATCGAGAGGAGGACGTTCTCCGTCAGGAATTGCCTGATCAGATCCCAACGCCCCGCGCCAAGCGAGGCGCGGACGACGACTTCACGCTCTCTCGACACGCCGCGCGCCAGCGCGAGGTTCGCGAGGTTGGCGCAGCCGATCAGCAACAGGAAGCCGGTCGATGAGATCAACAGCAGGATGATCGTTCGAGCCTGCTGGTTGATGAGAGTCTCCGCGTACGGTTCCACAACCACGCCCCAGCCCTTGTTCGAGGCGGGGAAGTCGTTCTCGATGCGCTTGCCGATCGCGTCCATGTTGGCCCGCGCTTGCGTGAGCGTGACGCCGTTCTTCAACCGTGCAAACGAGATCATCCAGTGGAAGTCGCGCGTCATGTTCGACGGCTTGAACGCCAGCGGCCGCCAGATCTGCTGGAACCCGTTGTCGAATGCGCTCGCCGCCGGCAGGACGCCAACGATCGAGTACGGCTCGTTATTGAGGAGGACAGTGCGATTGAGGATCGATGGATCGCCGCCGAACTGCGTCATCCACAAGGTGTGACTAATAACTGCCACCTGGTTCTTGCCCAGCTGATCCTCGCCAGGCAGGAACGTCCGCCCAAGGGCGGCATCCACGCCAAACGCCTTGAAATAGCCGGCAGAAACCTGCGCGCCTCGAAGTTGGACGGGTTCGGTGCCACCGGTCAGCGTGACGGCATCGCCCGTCTGCGCGGACATGAAGTCGAAAACCGTGTTGTCCTTCTGCCAGTCGAGGAAGTTCAGCGTCGAGATCCCGTTGCGCTCACCCTTGGGCGGTTTCTCCATGACACGAACGATGCGGTCGGCGTCGGGGTAGGGGAGCGGCCTCAGCAGCATCGCATCAACGAAGCTGAAGATGGCCGTATTGGCCCCGATGCCGATGGCCAGCGTCAGGACGGCGACGGCGGTGAACCCGGGACTGTGGCGGAGTGTCCGCACAGAGTGTCGGACATCCCTCAGCAAGGACGACATGAGATACACCTCCCCGTATGGCTCTGGGCTTTAGGCTTTGGGCTCTTGCGTATGACGGGATTACGGGCAGATCGGTTCACAGGCGAATTCACCGTAACTCGCCTGCGCCCAGAGATCGTGGGGCGTCGGGCCTAAAGCCCAGCGTCTGAAGCCGAGAGCCGACTACGGAACTTGGACACCGTTTGCGTCGTGATAGTGCCCGTGCTCGGCGCTCCAGACTCGGACGGCGCTTCTGTTGCTTTCACCGGTAAACGAGAGGACACCTGCAGTAATCGCTGCGAGTACGGCTGCGCCGACCACCACCATCAGGACCTGGGAAGTCCGGGACGAACTGGTCTTCGACTCGTGGCAGTTCTTGTATTTCTTGCCGCTGCCGCAGGGGCACGGCTCGTTTCGTCCGGTTTTGGCCATGGGCCACCTCTCTCTGGCACGGGCACTCTACCGCAGCGGGAACCCGCCAGCAAGTTGCCGCCGACCGGCCTGGTCAGCTAGCCTGTGCCGATTCGAGTCCGGGGCCGCCTCCGCGTCTGCGCTTCGGCGAGCCGGACACTTCGATGCGGAGGACTGATCAGGAGGACCTCATGCGCCGATTGTTCTCGTGCTTGATTGCTGTCTCATGTGCTGTGGTCCTTGCCGCCCAGGCGAGAACGACACTCGATATCTACCTCGTGGACGTCGAGGGTGGGAACGCCACGCTGTTTGTGGCCCCGTCGGGGGAGTCGATCCTGATCGACACCGGGAACGGAGGGCCGGCAGCCGTGCGCGACGGCGATCGCATCATGGCGGCCGTCAAGGACGCGGGACTCAGTCAGATCGATCACCTCATCACGACGCACTATCACGGCGATCACTATGGGGCGATGGAGAACGTCGCGGGTCGGGTTCCGATTCGCGAGTTCATCGATCATGGACCGAACATTCAGCCGAATCCGGCGACCGACGAATTCCTGCAGAAGGTCTATCCGGGCCTGTATGCGAAGTCGAAGCATACGGTTGCGAAGCCCGGTGACCGTGTCGCAATGAAGGGCGTCGACGTTCGTGTCGTCGCGTCGGCGGGGCAGTCGCTGACGAGTCCGCTGTCTGGCGCCGGTGGCGCGAATCCCTATTGCGCCGCCTACAAGGCAAAGGATCCCGATCCGAGCGAGAATGCGCAGTCAGTCGGGACCCACTACACGTTCGGGCGATTCAAGGCGGTCCACATGGGCGACCTGACGTGGAACAAGGAGCACGACTTAATGTGCCCATCGAACAGGCTGGGCACCGTCGACCTGTTCGTCGTGTCGCACCACGGACAGCCGATTTCGAACTCTGAGGTTCTGGTGCACGCTCTTCAGCCCCGCGTGGCGATCCTGAACAACGGGACGCGCAAGGGCGGACAGCCGGATGCGATGAAGGTCTTGTTCTCGTCCCCCCGGCTCGAGGACCTCTGGCAGATTCACTTCTCGCTGTTGAGCGGCCAGGAGTACACCGTTCCTGGGCTGTTCATTGCCAACGGAGTGGACGAGCAGCCGCCCGCCATGCCGATTGCGGCCGCGGCTGCCCCGGCCCCGGGTCCGGGCGCCGCACCGCCGCCTGCGCACAATGGGGCGGCGTATTGGATCAAGGTCTCCGCAAAGGAGGACGGGTCATTCACGGTGACGAACGCCCGGAACGGCTTCAGCAAGACCTACGCGGCGAGCCGCTAGCAAACCTTTTGATTCGAGCTTCCGTCAAAGAGGCTGTTACCCAGAGAGTCTTGGTAACAGCCCTGACGGAGGCTCATGCCTTTCAAGACCCCGAACGCCCTGCTTCACGGCACTCTTGACGCGCTGATCCTGAAGACCCTGGCCGGTGGCCCCAGGCATGGGTACGCCATAGCCAAGTTCATCGAGGACGCCTCCGACGAGTCGGTCATCGTCGAGGAAGGCTCGTTGTACCCCGCGCTCTATCGCATGGAGCGACGGGGATGGCTCGAGGCTGAGTGGGGAGAGTCCGAGCTCGGCCGGCGGGCGAAGCTCTATCGCCTCACCCGTGATGGCCGCTCGCAACTCACCGCAGAGACCGCCGCCTGGCGGCAGTTCGCGGCTGGTGTCTCGAAAATTCTGCTGGCTCAGTGAATGAAGCGCTCACTTCGCTCGTGGCTGTGGCGCGTACCGCTCGATCAGGAGGTCGATGACGAGCTCGCCTTCCACATCGACATGCGGACGCGCGAGCTGGTGGAGAAGGGTGTCGACCCTCGGATCGCGAGGGAAATGGTCCTCGCCCGGATCGGGGACGCATCACGACTCAAACGCACGTGCGTGGACCTTGGCAGAAAGCGGGAGCGGGAAATGCGACTCACACGGTGGCTCGAGGAATGTCGTGAGGATGTGCGATTCGCAGTCCGCCAATTGAGGCAGTCACCTGGCTTCACGCTGGTCGCGACGACCACGCTCGCGCTCGGCATAGGCGCCAACAGTGCGATGTTTGCGCTTGCCGACGCCACGCTGATGCGCCCGCTGCCATTTCCAGAGCCAGATGGCCTCGTCGTGTTGTCCGAGTTCTGGCAGGGTCAGCCCGGTGGGGCCGTCAATCCGGTCGATTTCGTCGATTGGTCGGAACGCACGCACAGCTTTACTGCGATTGCCGCCGTCGTGAGAGGCGGAGGCTCTTTGGTGGGGGATGATGGCGTCGCGGAACCGATTCCCGCTCAGGCCGTCACATCACGGTTCTTCGACGTTCTGGGTGTAACCCCGATCGCCGGTCGCACGTTTCGCGAAGGCGACGAAGGGCCGACGCCTGACGTGGTTGTCTTGAGTGAGGGGTTCTGGCGGCGGCGGTTCGGTGCCGACCCGTCCATCGTCGGTCGCTCCACCCGGTTCGGCGGCCAGACCTTCACCGTGATCGGGATCGTCCCCGCTGGTTTTCAGCTCGAGCTGTTGGGCACGACGAGCGAGGGCTCGAGCCTGATGTGGACACTGTTGAACTCGCCGACGGATCGCAGTCCGGCTCAGCGCTATCCGCACTACCTGCAAGTGATCGGACGCCTGAAACCTGGCGTCACTATCGACGCCGCTCGCAGCGACCTTGCGTCGGTCGCCGACGCACTTGCCCGAGAGATGCCAGGTACGAACAAAGGGCACGCGGCGACGGTTAGCCCGTTGCGCGACCGCGTGATTCGTGGCGAGTTGCGGCTCACTGCGATGCTGCTTCTCGGCGTCGTCGGTCTCGTGCTCCTGATGTGCTGTGCGAACGTGGCGAATCTCTTGCTGGCGCGCGCCACCGCGCGGTCGCGTGAGTTCGCCATACGTTCGGCGCTCGGCGCGGGCCGGCGGCGGATCGTTCGCCAGGTCCTGACGGAGAGCCTCGTCCTCGCGATGCTGGGCGGTCTTCTCGGAGCCGTCTTCGGTGCTGGGATCTTGAAGGCGGCGCCGTCACTCATTCCAACAGGTCTCATCCCGAGCACGGTAACAGTCGGCTTCGACAGTCGCGTGCTGATCTTCTGTGCGCTGGCCGCTCTTGTGGTTGCCATCCTCTACGGCCTGTCGCCCGCCTGGCAGGTGACGCGTTTGTCCGCAGTGCAAGCGATGACGAACGATGGACGCTCCGTGACCGCGGCCGGTGCGGGTTTCCGGCGAGCGCTCGCCGTCAGTCAAGTTGCCATTGCGGTGTTCCTGTTGTGTGGGGCGGGACTGCTGCTGCGCACGCTACTCGCGTTGGAGAGCGTTGACTCGGGCTCCCGCGCGGGCGATCTGCTGACCATGATCGTGGCTGGCGGTGGACCCGGCCCCGACAGCGACCCCGAATCGATGTGGCGGAGATATGAGGCGTTCCGTCGCGAGGTCGAGCAGGTTCCGGGAGTGAGCGCGGTTGCGTGGGGAAGCGCGCTGCCATTCGGCGGCCTGTGGTTCGGGCAGAACTTCGAGATCGTGGGTGACCCGCCGCGCCTGCCGGCCGATCGCGACATGTCCGGCTATCAAATCGTGAGCCCGTCGTACTTGCCGCTGCTCGGTGTTGCTTTGCTTGAAGGGCGTGGCCTCTCTGCCGCCGATACGGCTGGCAGTCCGGAGGTCTGCGTAGTGGACGAAGAGTTCGTTCGCCGCTTCTTGCGCGGCCGCACTGTGTTGGGGACTCGCATCGCCATCAACGCCATGGTGCTGCCGCCGCGGGCAATTGCGCGAGAGATTGTCGGTGTCGTCGCGCAGGTCAAGGAGAGGCCCGACGAGCCGCAACCACAGCCCCACGTCTATGTACCGATTGCACAGAACCCGTGGTGGACCGCGACGTTGATCGTGCAGCCGGCTGACGGGCGAGCGGAAGCGCTGACACCAGGTGTCCGCGCTGCTCTGGCGCGCGTAGACCGGGACCGGCCCGCAACAGTGATTCGGACTCTGACGGCCCTAGGCAGTGAAGCCACGGCACGACCGCGCTTTCGCGCGGTGCTGATAGCGACGTTTGCAGGACTCGCGCTGCTGCTGGCGATGGTCGGCGTGTTCGGTGTGCTGGCGTACTCCGTTCAGCAGCGCACGCGCGAGTTCGGCGTGCGCATCGCGCTTGGTGCCTCGGGGAGGAACGTGCTCGGACTCGTGGTCGGGAATGCTGCGCGCGTCGTCGGGACAGGTGCCGCCCTCGGTCTCGCACTCGCGTTGGCGTTCGCGCAGTCCGTGGCGGCATTTCTCTTCGGCGTTCAGCCGCGCGATCCAGTGACGTTCGCATCGGCCGGTGCGGTGCTGGTGCTGACGGCGATAGTCGCCTGCGCCGTCCCTGCGCTGCGCGCGGTGCGAATCGATCCAGTCGAGGCGTTCAGAAACGAATGAAGCGCTCGTTGCGTTCGTGGCTTTGGCGCGTACCCATCGATAGGGAAGTCGATGAAGAACTCGCGTTTCACATCGAGATGCGGACGCGTGAGCTGGTCGACAAAGGGCTCGATCCGCGGATTGCGCGGGAGATGGTGCTCGCGCGCCTTGGAGACGCCGACCGCCTCAAGCGCACGTGTGTAGACCTTGGCAGAAAGAGAGATCGAGAGATGCGACTGACACAGTGGCTGGAAGAGTTGCGAGACGACGTGCGATTTGCGGTGCGGCAATTGAAGTCGGCGCCGGGGTTCACGTGTGTAGCCGTGATTACGCTCGCGCTAGGCATTGGCGCCAACGGCGCCATCTTCGCGCTCGCCGACGCGACCTTGCTTCGCCCCTTGCCTATGCCCGAGCCCGATCGGCTCGTGATCGCATGGGAGCGAAGCGATGCGCTGCTCCGAGGCCCGGTGTCACCGCTCAACATGCTCGACTGGAACGATCAGAGCCGCACCGTCGAGAAGATGGGCGGGTTCATTCCAGGCGTCGGCAGCATGGTGATGGCCAGCTCGAACGGGGCAACCGAAGGAGTTCCGCGCCAATGGGTGTCAAGTGGCATCTTCGATGCCCTCGGCATCAAGCCGATCGCTGGCCGGACATTTCTCGCGTCCGACGACACGGAACAGAACCGGGCTGTCGTCCTGAGCGAGGGCTTCTGGCGCAACCGCTTTGGCGCCGATCCCGCCGTGATCGGTAGTCAGATTCGCCTCGACGGAATGCTCTTCAACGTCGTGGGCGTCGTTCCTCAGCAGACGCAGATCATTGGATCCGCGAGCGTGTGGGCGCTCATTCAGTTGCGCAGGGACATCGTCGGAACACCCGGAGGCCCGAACGCGGAGCGCCTTCGCGACGCGCGCATCTTTCGTGTGGTCGGGCGCCTGAAGCCTGGTGTCTCGCTTCCCGCAGCCAATGACGACCTGACGACGATTGCCGCGGCCCTGGAGCGAGACTTTCCGTCAACGAACAAGGGTCGCGGCATCCTCATCGAGCCACTGCGCGATGTGTTGATCGGTGGCGATCTGCGGCTGACTTCGCTGCTCCTGCTGGGGGTTGTCGGGGTCGTCCTTCTGATCTGCTGTGCGAACGTCGCGAATCTGCTGTTGGCACGCGCCGCCGGGCGTGGACGAGAGCTGGCGATCCGCGCGGCATTGGGCGCTGGTCGCCGGCGCATCATCCGTCAATTGCTGACCGAGAGCCTGGTGCTCGCGCTGCTCGGAGGGGCACTCGGAGCCGGTGCAGGCGCGGCGATCCTCAGGATCGCTCCCTCGATGATTCCCGCCGGTCTGCTACCTGCCGCCGTGGTCCCGACCTTCGACATACGCGTCGCGATCTTCTGCGCGGTCGTGGCCGTTGCGCTCGGGGTGATCTTTGGGCTCGCTCCGGCATGGCACGCGCGTGGATTGGCTTCGTCAGCGCAAGCCATGGCGGGTGACACGCGCACGACGACGGCGCAGGGTGGTCGTGTCCGCGCGCTGTTCGTGACCGGCGAGGTGGCCGCGGCGGTGCTGTTGCTCGTCGGGGCCGGGCTGTTGCTGCGGACGCTCCTGGCGGTGGACAACGTTCCACGAGGGTATGGAGTCGAGAGCGCGCTCACCGTGTTCGTCGATCCGCTCGGCGATCGATACCCGACCAAAGACGCACTGATGCAGTTCTTCAAGTCAATTGAACGGGAAGCGTCTTCAGACGCGAACGTCCGCAGTGTGGCGTGGGCGAGCACGCTGCCGCTTGGTGAGTCCACGTTTGGCGACTCGTCGTTCGAAGTCGTAGGCGACGCTTCTGTAGAAGAGAATCGGCGGCCAACGACTGACTATCAGATCGTCAGCCCCAGCTACTTCAGCACGCTCGATCTACCGCTTGTCGCAGGCCGCGCCTTCACTGACGGCGACACCGCCGACACCGCCCTGGTGTGCATCGTCAACGAGGCGTTCGCTCGGCGCCACCTCCAGGGCCGCTTGGTCATCGGTCAGCGGATTGCGGTCCGTGCACCGTCCGGCCGGATCCAGGCTCGAGAGATCGTGGGTGTGGCCCGTCAGGTGAAAGGGCGACCTGACGAGGCCGAGGACTTCGTCCAACTCTATGTCCCGCTGGCGCAGGACCCTCTCGACGACATGTTCCTGCTGGTGCGGCCGGTGGCCGGACCCGCGTCCGCGCTGGCCTCGTCCGTTCGAGCGGCCATTGCTCGAGTGGACAAAGAACAGTTGGTCACGGTTGGATCCCTGACCACGTTGGACGACATCGCATTCGAGGCAACGGCTCGGCAGCGATTCCGCGCCCGATTGGTGGCGACGTTCGCCGGCCTGGCGCTGGTGCTCGCAATGGCTGGTGTGTTTGGCGTGCTCGCGTACTCGGTGCAGCAACGCATTCGTGAGTTCGGCGTTCGCATCGCGCTAGGCGCCACCACCAGAACCGTGCTCGGGCTAGTCCTTCGCGGTGCTGCGCGAATGGTTGGTATCGGCGCTGTGATCGGGCTTGTGGCAGCCGCCCTGCTGGCGCAATCGATTTCGGCGTTTCTGTTTGGCGTGCAGCCACTCGATTCGGTGACGTTCGTGAGCGTCGCCGTCGTGCTCGCGTTGACAGCGGCCGCGGCTGCACTGGTGCCTGCACTGCGCGCGGCGAGAGTCGATCCGGTGCGCGCGTTTCGAAGTGAGTAGATGAAGCGTTCACTTCGATCGTGGCTCTGGCGCGTACCGCTCGACCAGGAAGTCGATGAGGAGATCACCTTCCATATCGAGATGCGTACTCGCGAACTGGTCGCGCACGGCGTGAACCCACGAGTCGCCCGCGAAATGGTGCTTGCGCGACTCGGTGACGTCACCCGGCTCAAACGAACTTGTGTGGACCTTGGCAGAAAGCGGGATCGAGAGATGCGCCTGACTCAATTCCTCGAAGAGTGGCGTGCCGATGTCACGTCGGCGTTCCGGCAGATGCGAGCGTTTCCAGTCTTCACAGCGGTTGCTGCGCTCACGCTGGCGTTAGGGATTGGCGCCAACAGCGCGATCTTTGCCCTTGCGGATGCGACGTTCCTCCGCCCATTGCCATTTACCGCGCCTCACGATCGACTCGTCATGGTGTGGGAGCGCTATCCGAACGGATTCCTCTCGCAGGTGACGCCGCTCGATTTCGCCGACTGGGCCGACCAGAACCAGTCATTTGACGCGATGGCCTCGTTCCTTGCGACCAGCGTGGCGATGATCGTGCCGGATGGCACGGCGGAGCAGGTGATGTCGCAGACCGTCAGCCTGCGATTCTTCGACATTCTCGGCGTGACGCCGATTGCCGGACGGACGTTTATCGCATCCGATGCCGTGGATCCAAACAGCGTGGTCCTGAGTGAAGGGTTCTGGAGACGACGGTTCGGCGCCGATCCAACGCTGGTCGGCCGGGCCATCACCATCGCTGGACGGCCGCAAACCGTCATCGGCATCGTGCCCGACAGGTTTCGAGTCGTTCCAGCGACGATCGCCAACGCCGGTTCGGAGCCGCCCAGCCTCTGGACGGTCTTCAACTACCCTCGGAGCGGCGATCCCACTCAGCGGGCAGCTCACTACTTGTATGCCGTCGCTCGCATCAAGGAAGGTGTGGCCTTCGATGTGGCGCAGCGCGACATGACGGCCATCGGCAAACGCAACGAGGAGCTCTACCCGCAGACGAACACGGGGCACGTTCCGACGCTGCAGCCGCTCCGCGAGGCGCTCGTGGGGTCAGAAATGCGAGTGACGTCGATGCTGCTGCTCGCCGTTGTCGGCTTCGTGCTGCTCATGTGCTGCGCGAACGTCGCGAATCTGCTTCTCGCGCGGACGATGTCCCGCACTCGAGAGTTGGCCGTGCGCTCAGCGCTCGGCGCCAGCCGGCGTCGCATCGTGTCGCAGATCCTGACGGAGAGCCTCGTGCTCGCATTCGTAGGGGGATTGGTTGGGATGGTGATCGGTGCCGCGATTCTGAGAGTCGCGCCTTCATTGGTTCCTCCAGGGTTATTGCCCAGCGCAGTCAGTCTCACGTTCGACGAAAGGGTCATCGTGTTCTCCGCCATCGCATCACTGGTCGTTGGTCTGGTATTCGGCCTGGCGCCAGCGTGGCAGGTCACGGGAGTGTCAGTCGTGCAAGCCGTCGGGACCGAAAGCCGGACCACGATGCGAGGAGGGCGATTCCGCAGCATTCTCGTCATCGTCGAAGTGGCGGCGGCAGTTCTGGTCCTCTGCGGCGCGGGGCTCTTGCTGCGCACGTTGATGTCACTGCAAAGCGTTGATCCCGGAAGCGGTGCGCAAGATGCGTTGACGATGATGCTCAATCTTCCGTTTCCGGATGGCAGGACACCGACGCGTTATCCCACGCCAGAAGCGGTGCACGGGTTCTATGACTCGATAGAGAGGGAAGTCGCACAGATTGCCGGAGTGCGGAGCGTCGCGATCGGAGGCGCGCTGCCGCTCGACGGTATGTTCATGGGGCAGGGTATCGACATCGAGGGCGACCCGCCCAGGCAGGGACCAAGCCGGAAGTTCGCGTCGTACCACATGGTCAGTCCGACGTACTTCGAGGCGCTGGATATCCCGATCGTGAGTGGCCGAACCTTCTCCGCGACAGACAGGGCGGATGGCGTAGAGGTGTGCATCGTGAGCGAGGGGTTCGTCCAACGCTATCTCGATGGCCGCAACCCGATCGGCTTACGGGTTGCCGTCCCCGCGATGGCGTTCCCGGTGCGCCCAGTCCTGAGAGAGATCGTCGGCGTCGCCAGGCAGGTCAAAATGTTTCCGAATGAGGCAGAACCGATCCCACAAATCTACGTGCCGATCGCTCAGAACTCCTGGTTCACAGCCTCCCTGATTGTGAGACCGCAGACCGGCGCCGCCGAGGCGCTGCTTCCGGCCGTGCGTGCCGCTGTTGCTCGCGTTGACAAGGAGCGGCCGGTCACCCGCGTGAGGACGATCGATGTCGTTGCCGCGGAAGCGACGTCGCGCCCGCGTTTCCGTGCGGTGCTCGTGGGCACGTTCGCGGCCGTCGCGCTTGTCCTTGCGATGGTCGGCGTCTTCGGTGTGCTGGCGTACTCGGTTCAGCGACGCGTGCGCGAGTTCGGCGTGCGCATCGCGATGGGGGCCGCTGCGTCAGACGTGATGCGTCTCGTCCTCGGCAATGCCGCCAAGCTGACACTTATCGGTCTCGCTCTGGGCCTCCTCGCGGCAGCTGCGCTGACTCGATATCTCTCGACGCTGCTGTACGAGGTGAAGCCGCTCGACCCGATCACCTTCGTCGCCGTCCCAGTGGTGCTCATCATCACGGCGGCCATCGCGGTTGCCGTCCCGGCATGGCGCGCAGCGCGAGTAGATCCCGTCGTGGCGTTTCGAGCTGAGTAACACAGCAATCCGCAGATCCGACACACAGAGGCACCGAGGCACCGAGATTTCTAAAGTTTTCTCTGTGCCTCAGAGCCTCGGTGTGTCGTAGTCTCGAATGTCGTGGTGTGGGCGCGATCAGGTAGACTTCAGCCCATCTTGCGGAGGCACAGATGAGGAAGTCTGCGGTCGCTCTCGTCGTCATCCTGCTGGGCACATCCGTCCTGGCGCAGCGCCCGTCAGATCCTGCGCTGCTCGTGCCTGAGACGGCACCCGAGCTCGAATACGTCGTCGCTCCCACGGCGGTGACATTGCCGGCAGGCAAAGACATGGGTGCGGCGGCAAGCGTCGCATTCGACGGCGACGGCCATCTGTGGGTGCTCTCACGCGGTGCCCAGGCCTTCTTCGAATTCAACGCCGACGGGACGTTCATCCGCAGCTTCGGTGATGGCATCTTCACCCGGTCGCACGGCCTTCGTATCGATCGCCAGGGCAACCTCTGGGCGACCGACGTGGGAGGTCACATCGTCGTGAAGATGACACGCGACGGAAAGACGCTGCTGACGATCGGTAGCAAGGGCGAAGCAGGGGACTGGAACGAAGCGACTGGCTCACGCAAGCTGAATCAGCCGAATGACATCGCGATTGCCGAGAACGGAGACGTCTTCGTGGTGCAGGGGCACACGCCGGGTCCGATGGGTGACCCGCGCGTTCTCAAGTTCGACAAGGACGGCAAGTTCATCAAGTCGTGGGGCGGCAAAGGATCAGGTCCGGGTCAGTTCCAGGTCGCGCATGGAGCGGCCATCGACGCGAAGGGGCTGCTGTGGGTCGCCGATCGCGAGAACCAGCGGATCCAGGTCTTCGATCAGAACGGCACGTTCGTCAGGGAGATGAAATACAAAGGGTTGCCATGCAGCTTCGACATCGGCCGCCAGTTCGTCTACATGGTGAATGGCTTCGCCGGGCAGGTGCTCAAGCTGGATTTGAACGGGAAGGTGCTCGCCGCGATGGGCAAGCCGGGCAAAGGGCCGGGCGAGTTCGGCGAAGCGCACATGATCGCGGTGAACGCGAAGGACGAGGTCTACGTTGCCGATTCGGTCAACGCAGCGCTCGTGAAGTTCGTGAAGAAGTAATCAATTGCCGGTGTACTTGAATTCCAGGATGCTGCCAGGGTTCATCAGGCTTCGTGTCGTGCCGGACGCATCGCGACTCGGACCCTCAGGATCCGTAGCCAGGTAAAATGTCCGCCCGTCCGGGTTCAAGGCAATGTCCCGGTAGCGATTCGCCGTCGGAAAGATCTCCACGGTCGCGCCCGCGACCGACTTCCCATCGGGCGCAAGCTTCATCCGATAGACGACGCCTCTGATCAGGCTGAGCGCGAGCAACGAGTTCTGCCAGCCGGGAATCGCCGTGCCCATGTAAATGTCGATTCCTCCCGGCGCCATCGTCGCACTGCCGATCGACTGCACATAGGTTCCGGTCTCGATCGTGAAGAAGGTTCGCAACGGTGGAGCGAAGGCCGGGTTATTCCACGACATCTCGGTCTGCTGTGGCACCGAGCCCGGGATCGTATTGCCGCCGGGCGGAAGCGCACTGCACGGTGTCGGCTTGGACGCCGACCAGTTTGCGTAGACATAGGTCTTGCCATCGCGATAGCCGGCGACGTTCGGCCAGCCATAGTTGCGTCCGCCCTCGATCAGATTGACCTCGTCGTCGGTGTTCGGACCGTGCTCCGATTCGTAGATCTCGCCCCGCGGTCCGACAACGAGTCCGAGCGGATTGCGATGGCCGTACGAAAAGACGTGACTGCGAACGCCGTTGATCAGCGGATTGTCCTCGGGGATTGAGCCGTCCAGATTCAGTCGAAGGATCTTGCCCTGATAGTTGGACCAGTCTCCCGCCTTCACCTGGCTTACTGTCGGAAGGTCCTGCGCGTGATTGGCGTTGCACCGGTTTCCGCCGAAGTTGCTTCCCTGATCGCCGATGGTGAGATACAGCTTCAGATCGCGGCCAATCACCAGTCTCCCGCCGACATGATCGTCGTGCGTGGGGAGCCCCATGATGACGTCGACCGGCTTGGACAGGGTCTGTGCCTTCGCATCGTAGACATACCGTCGAATGCCCAGACGTCGTGCAAGCGCTGGTCCCGGGGCATCGTCATACGTGAACGCGATATAGACGTAGTCAGTCGCCACCAGGCCCTTCAACAGGTCAGGATGCAGAGCGAGGCCGAGCAAACCATCCTGGGTGAAAGTCGTGTGCGCCTCGGGCAGCGAGAGCAAAGTGGTGCGCGTTCCATCCGCCGGGTTGATTCGGATGACACGGCGGCCGCGGCGCTCCGTCGCCCAGATCTGTTGGTCTGGTCCCCAGGTGATCTCCCAGGGGCCATCGAGGCTCGTGGCGAGGACGCGCATCGTGAACTTCTCCGGCGGGTTGATCACGATCGTCGGGTCCTGTCTCGCGGTTGCTGCTGACACAAGGACGAAGGCGATACCGACAGCACCAATCAATGCGCGCATAGTGGAGTCATTAGAACACGAGCGCGACGAGGAAGATGCCGATCATCAGGAAGGCCAGTGCGACCTTCACGGCTGTGCCGATCGCGAAGCCAATCCACGCGGCCACGCCGGCTTTTCCGGCTTTCGCGACGTCGCGGTTGGTCGTCAATTCGCCGATGACCGCGCCGACAAATGGGCCGACGATGACGCCGGGCAGGCCGAAGAAGAGACCGGCGACAGTCCCAAGAGCCGCGCCCGTCATCGCGCGCGGGCTGGCTCCGAGGCGTTTTGCCCCGAGCGCCACCGCAACGAAGTCAACTCCGTAGCTGGCGAGCGCGATGACGCCGAGCACGACAAGCGTCCAGACACCGACGCGTGTGAAACCGTTCGCCCATGCCCCGACGATGAGCCCGGCCAGGATCAGCATGTGACCCGGCAGCGCCGGCATGACGACACCAATGACGCCGATGATGACCATCACGACGGCCAGTGTTGCGAGGATGATGGTCATTTACAATTCTCCCGTGTCACTCACGCTATTCACATCGCCGATCTTCGCCGATCACCTGACCCCTCCGGGCCATCCCGAACGTGTTGAACGCTTCGAGGTCATGCAGGCCGTGGCTGCAGAGTTTCGCAGGCAGGGCATTGCCGTCGAAGAACCCAGGGCCGCAACCGAGGCGGAAATCGGCCGCATTCACGCGGCCGAGTACATCGCGATGATCAAGGAGACGGCCGGACGAGCCGTCGCGCTCGATCCCGACACGTTTACGTCTCCACATACCTGGGACGCGGCGACGACGGCCGCCGGGGCGGCGGTCAGCGCGGTTGACCACGTGCTGCAGCAGGGCGCGGGCACTCGCGCCTTCGCCCTGGTGCGACCGCCGGGACACCACGCGGAGCACGCGAAGGCGATGGGTTTTTGCTTTTTCAACAGCATCGCCATCGCCGCTGCGCACGCGCGCTCACGCGGCCTCTCGCGCGTCGCGATCGTCGACTACGACGTGCATCACGGCAACGGTACGCAGTGGAGTTTCTACGACGATCCATCGGTGCTGTTCCTGTCGTCGCATCAGTATCCGTACTATCCGGGCACGGGTGCTGCCGGCGATATCGGCAAGGGAGCCGGCGCGGGTTTCACGGTGAACCTGCCGCTCGCCGCGGGTGCGACGGATGCGGACTACGAGGCGGCGTATACAAGGGTCGCGATCCCGGTGCTCCAGCAGTTTCGACCGGAGCTCGTACTGATCTCGGCCGGGTTCGATGCGCATATGGACGATCCCCTCGCGGGCATGCGTCTGACCGGTGAGTACTTCGGACGACTGACGCGCGCCATCGCCGGCATCGCCGACGCGACGGCGCAGGGACGCGTCGTCGCGATCACGGAAGGCGGCTACGACCTGGCCGGGTTGGCGACGAGCTTACGCGCGTCGATTGGCGCGCTCGCCGGAGAGAAGACCAGCAGCAGCGAGCCCGCGGGACCAACATCTCGTGGCGAAGCCACGATCAAGGCAGTCACGCCGCATCTCGCGAAGTACTGGAAGCTATAATGGGCAATGGGGTCGGGAGTCATTTGATCAGGACACTTGTCGGCGAACCGACACTGACTGTCCTCAACAAATGACCCCCGACCCCATTTCATATGGCTGATTACCATCCTCAGGAACTCGATCGGAAGTGGCAGAAGCGCTGGGCGGACTCACGCGCATTCGAAGTCGAGGTCGACACAGCCCGGCCGAAGTTCTATTGCCTCGAGATGTTCGCGTATCCCTCGGGCCACGCCCACGTCGGGCACGTGCGGAATTACATCATCGGCGACGTGATGGCGCGCACGAAGCGGATGCGCGGGTACAACGTCCTCCATCCGTTTGGCTGGGACGCCTTCGGTCTGCCCGCAGAGAACGCGGCGATCAAGAGCGGCATTCATCCAGAGGTGTCCACGCGCGGCAACATTGCGCACATGAAGGGGCAGCTCCAGCGTCTCGGCATCAGCTACGCGTGGGAGCGCGAGCTGGCGACCTGCGATCCCGAGTACTACAAGTGGAACCAGTGGCTGTTCATCCGGATGTTCGAGCGCGGCCTCGCGTACCGGCGAAAGTCGTCGGTGAACTGGTGCCCGGTCGATAACACCGTGCTCGCCAACGAGCAGGTCGTCGACGGCGGCTGTTGGCGATGCGGCACGCCGGTCGAGACTCGCGACCTGGAGCAGTGGTTCTTCCGGATCACGGCGTATGCCGACGAGTTGCTCGACGCCACTGCGCACCTCACGCACTGGCCTGAGAAGGTTCTGACGATGCAGCGGAACTGGATCGGACGCTCGGAAGGCGCCCGCGTGAAGTTCCCTATCGAGAATTCAGGATCGAATCCCGAATCCCGAACCCCGAATCCCGACTCGATCGAGGTCTTCACAACCCGTATCGACACAATCTTCGGTGCGACGTTCGTGTTGCTCGGTCCTGAACATCCGCTCGTCGCCCGCTTCGCTGACCGCTCTCCGGATCCCGGCGGCTTCAAGCGGAAGGCGCAGGAGTTCCGGTTGCAGGATCGCGCCGCGCGCGTCAGCGGCGACATCGAAAAACAGGGATTCGACACCGGCTTCCGCGCGATCAATCCGTTTACCGGTCAGCCCGTGCCGATCTGGGTGGCGAACTTCATCCTTGGTGAGTACGGGACGGGCGCAGTGATGGCCGTGCCCGCCCACGATGAACGGGACTTCGAGTTTGCCCGGAAGTTCAACTTGCCCGTGCGTGTCGTCGTCACGGCTGATGGCAAGGCCGCTTCGTCTGATGGGATGACCGAAGCAGTGCCGGCGTACGGCACGCTCGTCGACTCGGGAGAGTTCACCGGTCTGAGCTCCGAGGATGCACAGAAGCGAATGATCGAGTGGGCGCGCGCCCGCGGGATCGGCGAGGGGACGGTTCAGTTCCGCCTGAAGGACTGGGGCATCTCGCGGCAGCGGTACTGGGGCACACCGATCCCGATGATCTACTGTGAGAAGGATGGGATCGTGCCGGTGCCGGACGACCAGCTGCCAGTGGAGCTGCCGAAGATCGCGCAGTTCACCGGTCGTGGCGACTCGCCGCTCGCGCAGGTGCCAGAGTTCGTCAACGTCACCTGTCCGAAGTGCGGCGGCCCGGCTCGCCGTGAGACGGACACGATGGATACGTTCGTCGACTCCTCCTGGTACTTCTATCGCTTCGTGGATCCGCGCAACGACAAGATGGCGTTCGATCCGGCGAAATCGACGTACTGGCTGCCGGTCGATTTCTACAGCGGCGGTGTCGAGCACGCGATCCTGCATCTGATCTACTCGCGCTTCTTCGCGCGCGTGTTCCGCGATATCGGGATGGTCGATCACGCCGAGCCGTTCGCGCAGCTGCTGACGCAGGGAATGGTGCTCAAGGACGGCAACGTGATGTCCAAGTCGAAGGGCAACGTTGTCGATCCCGATACGATGCTGGAGAAATTCGGCGCGGACGCGCTTCGTCTGTACGTGATGTTCGTCGCGCCGCCCGAGAAAGAGGTCGAGTGGACCGATACTGGTCTCGAGGGAAGCTTCCGCTTCCTCGCGCGTGTGTGGCGGCTCGTTGATCACTGGTCCGGTGCAGTCACGGCGGGACGCGGGACGAAGAACACGGACGAACTGTCCGCGGCTGAACGAAGCGTGCGCCGAAAGACGCACGAAACAATCCGGCGCGTCACCGTGGACATCGAGGAGCGCCAGCAGCTCAACACGGCGGTCTCCGCGATCATGGAACTGGTCAACGAGCTCTATGCGTTCAGCGAGCAGACGGAAACAGGGAGTCCTGCCCGTCACACCTCTGCGGCGACGCAGACCAGCGTTCTCGAGCGTCCTGGCACCGTCGTCGTCGTGACGGAAGCCGTTGATGCGCTGGTTCGGATGATCTCGCCGTTTGCTCCGCACACGGGTGAGGAACTGTGGGAGATGCTGGGTCACAAGGGCGGTTTGTCCGCGTCCGGGTGGCCGGAGTTCGATGCCGAAGTCGCGAAGGCTGACGAGATTGTCGTGCCGGTGCAGATCAACGGAAAGGTTCGCAGTCGATTGACGGTTCATGCCGGTGCGACCGAGGCCGAGCTCGAGGCCCTCGCGCTGGCTGATCCGGCAGTCAAGTCGCACACAGACGGGAAGACGATCAAGAAGGTCGTCGTCGCGAAAGGAAAGCTTGTCTCGCTGGTCGTTCAATAAGCTCGCGATTGCCACCACCCTGATCCTCGGGTTCCTGTCATCAGGGTGTGGGTACGCGCTTGCCGGCCGGGGCTCGTTCCTGCCCGACTCCATCAGAGTGGTCGGTATCCCATCGTTCGAGAATCGCAGCAGCTTCTCTCAGGTCGAGCAGGTACTGACCGACAAGGTGCGCACGGAGTTCATCGGCCGCGGCAAGTACCGCGTGGTGCCGGACATTCAGGGAGCTGACGCCATTCTGACCGGAGAGATCCTCGCCATATCCGTTCAGCCTGTCGGCTTCAACGAACAGCAACTGGCCTCGAGGTATCTCTTCACCTGGACGATCAAGGTGGCCTTTACTGACGCGCAGACGAACATGGCGTTGTGGTCGAACGATGCGCTGACCGTTCGCGGTGAGTACGATCTTTCCCAGCGCGGCGGTGACATCACGAATCTCGGATCGACGTTCGTCGACCAGGAGCGAACATCGGCCGATCGCATCGCGACGGACGTGGCGCGCTCGATCGTGACCGCTATCCTGGAGGCGTTTTAGCCGCGTGCCGCCTGTTGCGCCCACGGTGCTTCGTAAACAGATCGCCTCCGGCGAGACCGAGCCACTGTACGCTCTCGTGGGCGGCGACGATCAGGAGAAGTCGGCGGTGGCGGCCGAGTTTTCCGAGATGGTTGACGAGGGGCTGCGCGCCTTCAACGTCGAGCGGATGTATGGCGGCGAGATGAAAGTGAACGCTCTCGTCGACTCCGCGAGCACGCTGCCGATGATGGTGCCGCGCAGAGTCGTGATCGTCCACGAAGCAGAGAAGCTGTTCATCCCGAAGCGAGAGAGCAAGGCGTCCGAAGAAGAACTGCAGAGACTCGAGGAGTTCCTCGATGCGCCTGCGCCTCATACGACGATTGTCTTCATCTGCGGCACGCTCGATCTGCGGCGCCGCGCCGTCAAGCGGCTCATGAACAAGGCGCAGGTCGTCAACTGCGGTGTCATCGACAACGAGGCCGACGCCGAACGCTGGGTGAAGGTTCGGGCCGCGCGTGACGGCCTCACCCTCGATCCGGCAACCCCGCGGGCGCTCGTCGCACGAACTGGTCTGGACATCGTTCGCCTGCGGAAAGGACTCGAGCGTCTCGGTCTCTACGCGATGGGACAACAGACGATCACGCCGGACGATGTGAAGCAGGCGGTGCCGGCTGGCCCGGAGGCGCATGCCGATTTTGGAATCGCCAACGCGATTCAGCGAAACGATGTGCGTGAAGCGCTCAGGGAAGTGGGACGCTCGCTCGAGGCGGGCATGGTGCCGTTCTTCATCCTCGGCCAGTTGCGCCTTGCAGCGCAGCGGCTGCCGGCACGGCGCGTAAAGTCGGCCGTCGAAGCAGTCTTCCGAACGGATATCGCGTTGAAGTCCTCGGGCGGAGACCCGCGGATCCTGATCGAGCGATTGGTAGTGGAATTGTGCGAGAGCAGGCGAGCCTGACGTATCAGGCGGGTCTGCCTTCGACCTGGCTCAGGCCAGGAAAGACCCGCCTCTACACAAACGCTACGCCGAGGCTTTCTGAAGCCGAGTCGCCAGCCGCGACTTGTAACGCCCTGCCGTATTGCTGTGAATGATTCCCTTTGTCGCCATCTTGTCGACGAGCGATACGGTCTTGCTGAGCGCCGCCTTCGCCCCGGTCACATCCTTGGCGTCGAGTGAAGCCCGGATGGACTTGAGCGCCGAACGCAGCTTGGACCGCATGGTCCGGTTGTGTTCCCGGCGTTTGATGTTCTGTCGATTTGCCTTCAGTGCGGACTTGGTGCGCTTGGCCACGGTTCTGGCGTCCTCTCAGTCGTGAAAAATCTCACGGCTACAAAGCGCTTATTGTACCACGCCCCCGTATCACTGCGGCTGAAGGACGTCGAGGGCCACTTTCCACTGGCCATTTCGCTCGCGGACCCAGACTCGCACGTAGAACCCACTATTGGTCGCGCGCCCACCTTTGGTGCTGTAGGTGCCCCACGAGTAGCCGAGATCCCCTGATTTCGCCGCTTCCGTGTATCGAGTGTCCGTCGTCGTGAACGCTGGTTGTGTGGCAAGCCACTGCAGGATCCGCTTGTCGCCCACGATCGGCATCACATTCGGGCGATGGAGCCGGGCCGAGGCAGTCAGGTTCGGACGGTAGGCGCGAGCCTGATCGCGACGCAGTTCCGCATTGAGCAGTCCATCAGCCGTGCCGAGAGGCGGGGTCGTGTCGTCGTAGTCGCCGGTGAAGCGGTTGGCTTGCGAGGCTCGCGTGAAGCCAGGTGCGAACGTAACTGGTCCTGACGTGTTGATGCCGGCGTCCATCACGACCTTGAACGAGCCGTCGCGCTGTCGCTTCCACACGCTCATGTAGTTGGAATAGCGCGGCTTGCCTCCGTCACGCGAGGCACGCACGTTGCGGACAGGTCCCGTCAAATAGCCGAGATCACCGCTGCCTGCGATGTCGCCGAACCGTGGTTCCCAAATGAGCTGCAGATCGGGCGGAGGATCGGGAGCCTTGGCAAGCTGCTCACGCGCGAGCCCGGCCTGACCCTGATCGAAGCCGACGGCGTCCGGGGCAAAGTACTCGAGGAACGCCTGCTTCCATCCGGCGACGAGCGC
>Ga0070674_100000386_pt1 | contig 22108 bp, 22 predicted proteins | sample KBSM33metaG_FD_65344 | JGI IMG/M metagenome (GOLD analysis project Ga0070674, IMG submission 65344) | Miscanthus rhizosphere microbial communities from Kellogg Biological Station, Michigan, USA - KBS M3-3 metaG | ecosystem: Host-associated > Plants > Roots > Rhizosphere > Soil ... | reverse complement strand
CATCCGTCTCCTGCGCGAGGCCGGCGCGACGCGCGCTGTCATGGCTGGACAGGTCAAGCACACGAAGATTTTCGGCGGCATCATTCCCGACCTCACGTTCCTCTCGGTGTTGAAGAAGCTCACCACACGCAACACGGACGGCCTCATCGGGGCTGTCGCGGCCGTCATGGGGGATAACGGGATCGAGCTGATTGACTCGACGACGCTCCTGACGCCGTTGCTCGCGCGATCCGGCGTGCTCACCAGTCGCGCGCCGACAGAGGAGGAGCAACAGGACTTCGAATTTGGCTACCGCATGGCAGACGTGATCGCGGGACTCGATATCGGGCAGACCATTGCCGTCAAACACCGGGCGGTCGTCGCGGTCGAAGCGATGGAAGGGACCGACGAAGTGATCGCACGCGCCGGCCACCTTGCCGGGCCGGGTGCGCGCATCGTCAAGGTGGCCAAGCCGAAACAGGACATGCGGTTTGATGTTCCCGTCGTGGGCTTTGCTACGGTTCACGCAATGCGTGTGGCCGGTGCCACGGCGCTGTCCATCGACGCGGGGAAGACGCTCGTCCTCGACGGAGATGCCGTCTACGCGTCTGCCAACGAGGCGGGCATCACGATTGTCGGCCGCGCGAAGGCGGAGACACTCACGGCATGAGCGATCCCCTCCGAATCGCGGTCGTCGGCGTTGGACACCTCGGGCAGCATCATGCGCGCCTCCTCGCCGCCATGGATGGCGTGCGCCTCATGGGGATCGTGGACACGAAGCCGGGCCGCGCGGCGGAGATCGCGTCGAAGCTTGGCGTGCCGAGCTTCAGTCACCTGCACGAGTTGCCGATCGAGGGACTTGATGCGGCGACGATTGCCGTGCCGACGGTATCGCATCCGGACGTCGCGCTGCCCTTGATCGATGCCGGCGTGTCCGTCCTGGTCGAGAAGCCGCTCGCATCGTCCCTGGGCGACGCCGACAGGATGATCGAAGCGGCCGCTCGGCGTGGAGTTGTGCTGGCGGCGGGTCACACCGAGCGTTTCAATCCCGCCGTTGTCGCGGCGTTACCGCTGGTGTCGAATCCGCGTTTCATCGAGGTGCATCGGCTCGGCACCTTTCCCGAGCGGAGCCTGGACATCGATGTCATCTTCGATCTGATGATTCATGACCTTGACCTGTTGCTGACGTCGGTCAAGTCAGAGGTCGTATCGATCGAAGCGATCGGCGTGAACGTGTTGACCCCGAAGACCGACATCGCCAACGTGCGCCTGCGGTTCGCGTCAGGCTGCATCGCCAACGTGACGGCGAGCCGCATCAGTCGCGACAAGATTCGCAAGGTCCGCTTCTTCCAGCGCGCCTCGTATCTGTCTATCGACTTCGCCGAGCAGGAGGCCGAAATCTATCGCCTCGTGGCACAGAACGGCCGGCCGCAGATCGAGGGTGGAAAGCTCGATGTGCAGCGCGATGAGCCGCTCCGCGTGGAACTGGCGGATTTCGTCGCCGCGGTGCGCGATCGGCGCGAGCCTGGAGTCAGCGGGCGAGCCGGGCGCGACGCCCTGGCACTGGCCACAAGAGTTGCGCAAGCGATGGACGCATCGGCAGCGTGATCCCGGGGGTCAACATGAATCGAGCTTGAGATCCGTCGTTCACTCTTCTGCGTTCTCGCTTCTCCGTTCGTGTTCAGGTTCGGGGACGATGCGGCCGGCGTTTCAAGAGCGCCGCAGCGGGAACGTTGAACACCGAAGCCCCGAACCGAACGTGAACACGAACCGAGACGGTCAGAACCGAGAAGCACGAACGACGGATCTTCTGCGCAACAGAAGTGACTCGACGTATGGGTAGTGAGTGAGATGAGTACAGCCACCACGTTCGACCTCTACATGGATCGGATCAACGGCGGCGATCGCCTGTCGCCCGAGGAGATCCGCGAGCTGGCGAGCACACCAGATATCCTGTCGCTCGGCATGCTCGCCGACGCGGTTCGGCGGCGGATGCACGATACGCGCGCGACGTTTCTGCGTGTGGCCCACGTGCCGTTTGATGCCGCAGAGATGGGTGTTCCTTCAGCGGCGCGCGAAGTCAGGCTCACTGGCGCGCCGGCCGACCTTGATGCCGCGGCGACGTCCGTTGAAAAGGCGAAGGGCGTGGCCGGTGGTCGCGTCCTCTCTGGCTTCTCGTGGACCGATGTTGCGCGATGGAGCTCCGGCGGCCTTGTCGATCGTTCGCTCTCGCGCCTCAAGCAGGCGGGCCTCGACGCGATCGCGGATCTGCCTCTCGACGCGATGGACGATTCCACGGCTGTTGTGAGGAGCCTGAAGAGCGCCGGGTTCCAGCAGTTGCGTCTGACCATCAGCAAGGCGACGGCTGACGCCCGACCTGATTTACTCCTCCTGGCGTCGGAGCTTCAAAGCACGCACGGAAACATTCAGTCGCTCAATCCGCTTCCTCTGAGCCTTTCAGCCTTCAGGCCAACGACGGGATACGAGGACGTGAAGATGGTTGCGCTTGCCCGGTTGGCCGCGCCCAACATTTCATCGATCCAGATGGATTGGCGCCGTTACGGGCCGAAGCTGGCGCAGGTGGCGTTGACCTTTGGCGCCGACGACATCGACGGGATCTCGGCTTCCGATGCCGCGCCTGAAGGGCGACGACGTACCGCGCGGGCCGAGATCGAACGCAACATACAGGTTGCCGGTTTCTCGGCAGTCGAGCGTGACGGCAGGTTCAATCTCTTGTGATCAGCGAAACTCCGCAAGCCTGCGGCGTGGCGGTCGGGAGTTGGGAGTTGGCGGGTTGGGAGTTCGCTTGAAACAGGTGCGCATCGGCGCGGTGGGATACCTCAACGCTCGTCCTTTGACGTGGGCTCTCGACCGCGATCCTTCTCGCTGGCTCGTGCGCTACGACGTTCCGTCAGTCTGCGCCGCTCTCCTCCATGAAGGCGAGGTCGACCTGGGGTTGATCCCGTCGATCGAATACCTGCAGTCGGACGACTACCGCTTCGTTCCTGGAGTCGGCATCGGATCGCGAGGACCGGTTGCATCCGTCGCGCTTTACACACGGAAACCCGTCGAAGACATCCGGAGCATCGCCCTCGACACGAGTTCGCGGACCTCGGTCACGCTGATCCAGGTCCTCTGCCGGCATCACTTTCACATCACTCCGACGTTTGTTCCGCACGGTCCTGATCTGGCGGCGATGACATCCACCTGCGACGCTGGGCTGCTCATCGGCGATCCTGCGTTCGACGCCGACCACGAGTCGCTCGGTCTGCGCAAGATCGACCTCGGTGAGGTCTGGACGCAGATGACCGGCTTACCGTTCATCTACGCCGCATGGACTGGACGGCCGGCTGGCGTGGACGCCGGTGTCGTCGAGTCGCTTCAGCAGGCGCAGACGGAGGGTGTGCGCGCCCGGGAAGCGATTGCGGCAGAATACGGCGCCGGGGACGTCGCGCGCGCGGCACGGGCTGCCGTGTACCTAAGGGATAATGTGAAGTACGGACTGGGCGCGCAGGAAGCGGCAGGGCTTCAGACCTTTCTCGATCTCGCCGCTGACATGGGACTGGGGCCGCAACGGCGAACGCTGGAGTTCTTCTGAGCATGGTCGATGCGATCGTTGCGAACGTGATGCAGGGCGGCCGCGTATCAGCGGCCGAGGCGCTTCAGCTGTATCGCGAGGCTCCGACCCACGTGCTCGGCCGGCTCGCCGACGCGATCCGCCTGCGCAAGCATCCCGATGGCGTCGTCACCTACATCATCGACCGCAACGTCAACTACACGAACATCTGCGTTGCGCGGTGCAGCTTCTGCGCGTTCTATCGGGAGGTTGGATCGAGCGAGGGCTACGTCCTCGGCTTCGAGGAGATCTTCCAGAAGATCGACGAGACGATCTCGGTCGGTGGCAACCAGCTCCTGCTGCAGGGCGGCCACAATCCAGACCTGCCGATTCAGTGGTACGAAGATCTGTTCCGCGCGGTGAAGGCGCGATACCCTGAATTCAAGCTGCACGCGCTCTCACCGCCTGAGGTCCTGCATATCTCGCGCTTGAATCAGCTTCCGACCCGGACAGTCATCGAGCGGCTGGTCGCAGCGGGTCTCGACAGCATTCCGGGCGGCGGCGCTGAGATTCTCGTCGATCGCGTGAGGAAGCTGCTCAACTGCTACAGCAAGGCGACCTCGGACGAGTGGATCGACATCATGCGCCAGGCACACCAGGCCGGGCTGCGCACCACGGCGACGATGATGTACGGGACAGTCGAGACGCAGGAAGAGCGCATCGAACACATGATGCGGCTCCGCGACCTGCAGGACGAGACGGGCGGCTTCACGGCGTTCATCACCTGGAGTTATCAGCCCGAGCATACCGAGCACGGCGGGTTCGAGGAGACGGGCGTCGACTACCTGCGCACGCTCGCATTGGCGCGAATCGTCCTGGATAACTTCGACAACCTGCAGGCATCGTGGGTCACGCAGGGCGGCAAGGTGGGCCAACTGAGCCTCGCGTACGGCGCCAACGACATGGGCAGCGTGATGATCGAAGAGAACGTCGTGCGGGCCGCGGGTGCTGCCTACTGCATGGACGAACTCGAGATCGTGGTGAACATCGAAGACGCAGGGTTCGCCGCGAAGCGTCGCAACATGCATTACGAGGTCCTCGGCGATCCGATCTTCCGTGAGCGCGAGGTGCCGCGCATGCTCGCGTTGGCCACCGCGCGCGCGGACGGCGATACGTCAGTGCCGGCCGAGTTGAAGAACTACGAGGCGAGAAGCCGGCACGGAAAACAGGTTCGTCTCACACAGTGATTCGCGTTTCAGCCGACTGGATCCTGCCGATCGCCGATGAGCCGATCGGCGGGGGAGCGGTCACGCTCGACCACGGGCGCGTCGTCTCGGTGGGTGCCCGCGACGGCAGCGAGGACGTGGCACTCGGCCGCGTCGCGGTTCTGCCCGGCCTCGTGAACGCGCACACCCATCTCGAGCTCTCGTACCTCCATGGCCGCCTTCCTCCGGCACCGAGCTTTCTCGAGTGGGTGCGGCCGATGCTTGCCGCTCGCGCCCAACGCTCCGGCGCCGACGAGACCGCGATCCTCGGCGCAGCGCGCGCCGCGATTCAGTTCGCTCGCGACACGGGGACGTCACTGCTCGGTGATGTGACGAACACACTTGCGGTGGTCGCCTTGCTGCGCCAGGCGCAGATGCCGGCGTGCGTGTTTTATGAGTTGATCGGATTCTCTGGCCGGAATGCGGAGGAGCAGGTCGCATTGGCGCGCACGGCGATCGACGCCGTCGAATCTGATGACGACATTCACCTGAGCCTTGCGCCGCATGCGCCGTACTCGGTTGCGCCTGCGCTCTTCACCGCGATTCGCCGGGATCTCGACGAGCACGCGCCGATGGTGTCGACCGTGCATCTCGGGGAGTCGCCAGAAGAAGTCGAGTTCCTCCGTAAGGGCAGTGGTCCCTGGCGATCGCTGCTCGAACAACTCGGCGTGCGGAATGCCGATTGGCAGGCGCCGCGCTGTTCGCCAGTGGAGTACTTGGCGGACATGGGCTTTCTCACGGGCTCGGTGCTTGCCGTCCATGGCGTGCAGTTCGAAGGCACCGACCTCGATCGGCTGCGAACGCTGGGCGTCACGCTTGTGTCGTGCCCGCGCAGCAATCGCTGGGTCGGCGTCGGGTCGCCTCCGCTCGAGGCGTTCTACGCGATGGATGTCGATGTGGCGTTCGGCACGGACAGCCTTGCGAGCGTAGACGATCTGAACATGTTCAATGAGCTGGCCGAGGCACGTCGCATTGCTCCCAAGGTGCCGGCCCGTACGCTGCTGAGAAGCGCGACGCTGACGGGAGCGATGGCGCTGGGCTTTGACGCCGCATTCGGCAGCATCGAGCCTGGCAAGCGCGCCGCGCTTGTCGCCGTGCACGTACCGCAGGGCGTAACCGATGTGGAAGAATACCTGGTGTCCGGAGTCGATCCCGACCGCATCTCCTGGATCGAGGCCGCATGAACAAGCTCGCCACCTATTTCTCCTTCGTGCGTTTCAGCCACTCGGTGTTCGCGTTGCCGTTCGCGTTGACTGGCGCGCTCCTCGCGTGGCGTGAGCAGCCGTTCTCCTGGATGCAGGTGGCGTGGATCGTCGTCTGTATGGTGAGCGCCCGCAGTGCAGCGATGGGGTTCAATCGCCTCGTCGACGCGAGGATGGACGCGCTCAACCCACGCACGGCGATGCGTGAGCTGCCGAAAGGGCTGCTCTCGAAGCCGGAAGCGACAGCGTTCGTGGTCGTCGCGTCCGCGGTGTTCATGTTTGGCGCGTCGCGGCTGTCCATGCTGTGCCTCGCGTTGGCGCCGGTCGCGCTGGCGATCGTGTTCTGGTACTCGCTGGCCAAACGGTTCACTACCTATACGCAGATGTTCCTCGGGCTCTCGCTTGCGATTGCACCAGTCGGCGGGTGGCTTGCCGCAGGCGGTCGCGGCGGTGCCGAACCGTGGCTGCTCGGCCTCGCGATCGGGTTATGGGTGGGCGGCTTCGACATTCTTTATGCGTGCCAGGACGTCGACTTCGATCGTCAGCACGGCCTGCGATCGATTCCAGCCACCTTCGGTGTACCGGCAGCCATCCGTCTGTCACGGCTGATGCACCTCGTCACCGTGATCGTGATGGCATCGCTCTGGTGGGCCGCCAGTCTCCCGGCGCTCTATCTCGTCGGCGTGGCGATCGTCGCGGCGCTTCTCGCGTACGAGCAGTCACTGGTCAGCGACGAGGATCTGTCTCAGGTCAAGAAGGCGTTCGATCTCAATGGGTGGGTTGGCATCGTGTACTTCGCCGCGACGGCCCTGGCACTTTATGTTGGATAACCACGAAGGTCACGAAGGACACGAAGTGCGCGTCCACTGGGGACTCGCGGATCGCCCGCACTTCGCGCGGGTGGGATCGAGCGGGCCAAGGTGCGCAAACGTCGCCGCAACCCAATCGACGCTTGCGCGCCTGGTCCCGCTCAATCCGACCGCCGGCTGGAGGCCGGCGCGATCCGCGATGATCCCTCCACGAACCGTCACGCTTCGAAATCTTCGTGATCTTCGCGTTCTTCGTGGTTGAGTAGATTGACTAGCCTCGCCCCCGACAAGACACCGGATCGCATCGCAGGGATGTTCGATGCGATTGCACCGCGATACGACCTGCTGAACCATCTCCTCAGCGCCGGGATCGATCGCCGCTGGCGCACGAAAATGATCGCGTCATTGAACCTGACGGGACGCGAGACACTCGTGGATGTCTGCACGGGCACGGCCGATGTCGCTCTCGAAGCGCGTCGCGGTGCACGCAGCGGCTCTCAGGGCACGGCCGCGCGCGTTCTGGGCGTTGACTTCGCGGGAGCCATGCTCGCTCTTGGACTGCGCAAGGTCGGCGACGCGAGGGAAGAGAAGCACATAGCGCTGGTTCGCGGCGATGCGATGCGCATCCCGGTTCCCGACGGGATCGCGGACGCGGCCACGGTGGCATTCGGCGTCCGAAACGTGCAGAGAACCGACGTCGCGGTCCGCGAGCTTGCACGGATTCTTCGACCGGGAGGGCGCCTTGCCATCCTCGAGTTCAGCGTCCCGCGCATGCCGGGCCTTGCCGCGCTCTACCGCTGGTATTTCAGCCGAGTGCTCCCGCTGATCGGTCGAGCAATCTCCGGGCACTCGGGAGCGTATTCGTATTTACCTGCCTCAGTTGGCGCGTTTCCTCCGCCGACCGAGTTCGTGACACTCCTGAGACAATTGGGCTTTACCGAGGTCCGCGCCGTCCCGCTGACTTTGGGAATCGTCTATCTCTATGCGGCGGTCCGAGATCTGCCGACACAAACAGGCAGCCGCGCATTGTAACGCCACGATTGGCGGTGGGCTTTACGGATGCCGGAAGCCTTCCGCCGATTGTTATAATTTGCCTTCAGGTTATTGATACATTTCGACTTCGAAGATCGGTACGAGGATGAGCACGTCGTCGGCAGCGCCCTCCCACGCCGGGATGGCGTGCTGCTGTCGGTGATTGTGCATGTACTGATACTGCTCTGGTTCCAATTCGGGCCTAATCTTCATCTCTTCGAAGCGACTCCTGAGGAGCTGGAAGCTCGTCGTCAGGAGCTCCTCCAGCAACAGGAGAGGGAGCGGGACGACAGGCGCTTCGTCTTTGTCCAGCCGAGGGTCGATCTCGAAGCGCAGAAGCCCAAGCCACGGGCTGACCTGTCGGATCTCGATAGGCAGGCCCAGGCGCGCGAACGCGCGGTGAAGCCCGAGAATCCCCTTCCGTTCGCGCGTGGAAACTCGTCTGAACGGGTCGAAGCTGCACCTCAGGAGCAGGCGAAAGGCCCGGAGTCGCCCGTCAAGCCGGACCCAACGCCGCCGCAACCAGAGCCTCAGGAACAGATCGCGCGTACGCTCCCGCCCGCGGATACCGGCCAGAAGCGGTCGCCGACGACGTCAAGGCCGGCGCCTGGCGCGTTGGGCGATGCGCTGAAAAATCTCGAGCGCTACGTGCAGAACGAGACGTTCAACAACCCGCAGGGCGGCTTGAACGATCCCGGGGCGACGATTCAGTTCGACACGAAGGGCGTCGAGTTCGGACCGTGGCTGCGGCGCTTCGTTGCCCAGGTGCGGCGCAACTGGTTCGTGCCTTACGCCGCGATGACGTTCCGCGGCCGCGTGGTCCTGCAGTTCAACATCCACAAGGATGGGCACATCACCGACATTTCGGTGGTCGGCCCGTCGGACATCAACGCCTTCAACCTCGCGGCGAACAACGCCATCCTGGGCTCGAATCCCACCGAGCCGCTACCGCCGGAGTACCCCGACACGAAGGCGTTCTTCACTGTGACCTTCTACTACAACGAAAGCCCGCCGGTGAACTGAGGCGGGAGTCGCGTGCCTACCAGAAGCCAGCAACTCGGTCTCATCATTCTGCTCGTGGCATTGACTGTGTACGTCTTCGTGAAGCTCGCCTAGGTTCCTCGGTGCCCAGGGTTCTTGCGGTCCTCGGTCCCACCGCATCCGGCAAGAGTTCTCTGAGCCTGTCGCTCGCCGCATCGCTTGGTGGCGAAATCATCAATTGCGACTCGACGGCCGTCTATCGCGGCTTCGATATCGGCACGGACAAGCTGTCGATCGAGGAACGGCGAGGCATCCCGCATCACCTGATCGACATCGCCGATCCAACCGAGGTCTACACCGCAGCGCGATTCGCCGAGGACGCCGAACGTGCGATTCGCGACATCGATCGTCGAGGGAAACTGCCCATCCTCGTTGGTGGTACGGGTTTCTACTACCGTGCGCTGACCCGAGGGCTCTTCCCGGGTCCCGGCGCCGACGAAAGCCTGCGCACGCGCCTGGGTCGAGTCGCCGATCGAAAAGGGCCCGAGCGCCTGCATCGCATGCTCGAGAGGGTCGATGCAGAGTCCGCCGCGCGAATCATGCCCAGGGATCGCAAGCGGCTGGTACGCGCGCTCGAAGTCTATTTCGCGACCGGACAGCCCTTGACCGCGCATTTTTCCGCGACAGAATCGCGCATCGCGGATTGCGAGGTCATCGCGCTCGGCCTGCGACTGCCGGCCGAATTGACCGCGGAGCGCGTGGCCAGACGCGTGGATCAACAGTTCACACGCGGTATCGTGGATGAGGTTCGCGGACTGCTCGCGAGCGGCGTGCCTCCCGATGCGCGCCCGTTCGGTGGCCTGGTCTATCGACAGGTGATGGAGATGCTGCGTAGCGTCAGAGACGAGCGCGCAACGCGCGCACTCATCGTGCAGGAGAACCGGCGATACGCGCGGCGACAGTTGATCTGGTTCCGCAAAGAGCCTAACCTTATCTGGTTCGAGGGGCCGGGCGAGCGCCCGGAGACGGTGCAGCGTGTACGAGACGCGCTTGCAATCCGGGGTCTGTGCACGCGAGGAGACGCTCCCTGATGTCCCAGGTCACTGAATCACGCGCCGTGTCCACGGCTCAACCCAACATCCAGGACGCGTTCCTCAACAACGCCCGACGCGATCGTGTCGCGGTGATCATTCATCTCATGGACGGCCGGGCGTTCGAGGCGCGCATCAAGAACTTCGACAAGTTCGTCGTCATCTTCGACGTCGACGGCAGGGATCACATGGCGTTCAAGCACGCCATCGCGACCATCGAGACATCTCTCACCTGACTCCTTTCCCTCGTGTCGTTCTGATCGTGCTCGACAGCGTCGGCTGCGGTGAGTTGCCGGACGCCTCGGTCTACGGCGATCAGGGCAGCAACACCCTCGGCAACATCGCGCGCGCGATCGCTCTTCGAATCCCGACTCTTCGCTCGCTCGGGCTCGGCCGCATCGTCGACATCGGAGATGGGCACAGCGCCGATCGCACGAAGGCGTACGGACGCATGGCGGAATCCTCGGCGGGGAAGGATTCGGTCACCGGTCACTGGGAGATGATGGGCATCGTCCTGAGTCACCCCTTTGCGACATTTCCTGACGGGTTTCCAGCGGACACGATCGAAACGTTCGAAGAGCGCATCGGCCGCAGGACGCTCGGCAATGTCGTGGCATCGGGCACCGAGATCATCGATCGGCTTGGCGCGGAGCACGTCAAGACCGGCTGGCCCATCGTGTACACGTCGGCCGACAGCGTCTTTCAGATCGCGGCGCACGAAGACGTCATCCCCGTCGCGGATCTCTATCGGATGTGCGAGATTGCCTTCGAGCTCGTGGCGCCAATGAACGTTGGACGGGTCATCGCGCGACCATTTGTCGGGGCAGCTGGTGCGTTTCTCCGTACCGCCAATCGACACGACTACGCCTTGACGCCGCCGCGCGACACGCTGCTCGATTTCCTGACACGCCAGGCGATCCCGGTTGTTTCAATCGGCAAGGTCAGAGATCTGTTCGCCGGCCGGGGCATCGTCCAGGCCATTCCGACGAAAAGCGACAGTGAGGGCGTCGATCAGCTGCTGAATGTCATCCGCTCTGATGGCGCGGGGCTCGTCTTCATCAATCTCGTCGACTTCGATACGCTCTATGGACATCGCAACGATGTCGAAGGCTATGCGAGCAATCTCGAGCGCTTCGATGAGCGCCTCGCGGAGGTACTTGCGGCACTGCGGGAGACGGATCTGTTGATCATCACTGCCGACCACGGCAACGATCCGACGACGCCCAGTACGGATCACTCACGCGAGCACGTTCCAATCCTTCTGACGGGCGCGCGCGTCCGCACGGGCGTCAATCTGGGGACGCGAAGTACGTTCGCCGATCTGGGGCAGACCCTTGCCGCCAACTTCGGCGTCGGTCCTCTTGCTTGCGGTGTCAGCTTCCTGGAGGAGATCGTTGTCGAGCATTCGTGAGGCCCTCGAACAGCACGAGCTCGAGACGCTCGCGCCGCAGGCGGCCAAGAGCTCGCTGTCCCGCGGTCGTCTCACCAGCGAACCGGAAGACGATGTGCGTCCCGCGTTCCAGCACGATCGGGATCGAATCATTCATTCGAAGGCGTTCCGCCGCCTCAAGCACAAGACGCAGGTCTTCTTCGCGCCAGAAGGTGATCACTACCGCACACGGCTCACGCACACCCTCGAGGTCTCACAGATCGCGCGCACGATTGCGAAGGTGCTTCGACTCCACGAAGAGCTCACCGAGTCGATCGCGCTCGGTCACGATCTGGGTCACACGCCATTCGGTCACGCCGGGGAACGTGTGCTCGACTCGCTCGTCCCTGGCGGATTCCGGCACTACGAGCAGAGCCTGCGGGTCGTCGACGTCCTCGAGAACGACGGGCGCGGCCTGAATCTGACCTGGGAAGTGCGAGACGGGATCGGCCGTCACTCGAAAGGCAAGGAAGGGTCGCCGGTTGGTGTTGAGCCGGCCAAGCGATCCGCAACCCTCGAAGGACAGATCATGCGTGTCGCAGATCTGATTGCCTACGTCAATCACGACATCGACGATGCCGTGCGAGCGGGTGTGATGAAAGACGACGACCTGCCGAAAGATGCGGTTGAGATCCTGGGAAAGACATCGTCTGCCCGGATTGCCCGGATGGTGAAGGATGTCGTCACCGAGACGCAGAACGGCAACCTGAGCGAGATCCAAATGAGCGATGCCGTGCTGTCGGCCACCCTCAGAATGCGGGCGTTTCTCTTCGAAGCCGTGTACGAGAACGAAGTCGCAACCGCCGAATTCCGGAAGGCGACCGGGATCCTGGGGGGACTGTGGGAAAAGGTGCGTGAGCGCCCGACGGGACTGCTCGACGACCGGATCGTCGCGGCCGAGGGGCTGGACGTTGCCGCGCGCGATTTTCTCGCCGGGATGAGCGACAGGTTCGCCGTCTCCCTCTATGAGCGTCTCTTCATCCCGAAGCCGTGGGTGGGGCCGATGGCCTGGAATCAGCTATAATTACCTGTTTGCCTCGCTTGTGTGGGTGATACTACTGAGGCTCGTCCCGCGGAAAGCCGGCGGTTCTAATAGCCGGATGTTGCTGGGTTCCCCCAACACAAGCGAGCAGTAGGGAAAAGTCGCCTTTCGCGCGATTTCGCGAGAGGGAGACTGGTCAATGCAGCTAGACCTCACCCGGTATCGCCAGCCCGTCAGCCAGTTCGGCCGGACGTTCCAGCCCAGTGAAGTGGAGCAGGACGGCGATTCGTACAAGGTCGTGGCGCCTGTTCGCGTGGATCTCGAGATTCATAAGGACAAGGACCGATTTCGTCTGACCGGAACGGTGCAGACCGAGCTCGAGCTGTCGTGCGGCCGATGTCTCGAGCCGTTCCGGATGCCGTTCGAGAGTCAGGTCGACGTGCGATATCTCCCGGCGACCGAGCTGGCGACTGAGGACGAACGGGAAGTGGCTGAAGACGATCTCGATACCAGCTACTACCGGGACGACCAGATTGATTTGAACGAGCTGCTGCGGGAACAGTTCTACCTGGCGCTGCCAATGAAGCCGCTGTGCCGGGATGAGTGCGCCGGGCTCTGCTCGCAGTGCGGGACGAATCTGAATACGGGAACGTGCCAGTGCACGTCGCAGTGGGAAGACCCGCGGCTCGCGCCGCTGAAGGAGCTGAAGTAGGTCCTCAGTCCCCAGTCTCCGGTCTCCGGCAACGGAGAACGGGCTGCACGGGGGACCGAAGACTGAGGACCGGAGACTAGAGATGCCTAATCCAAAACGCAGACATTCCAAGACCCGCACCGCGAAACGCCGGACTCATGACTCGCTGACGGCCGCGACCACCGGGCTGTGCCCGCAGTGTCAGGAGCCGAAGGCGCCACACCGCATCTGTCCGCACTGCGGTTACTACAACGCACGCCCGGTCCGAGCCGTCGACGAAGAATAGGACTTACACTGCAGCTCGCTTGGGTGGGGTGCCTCCGGGGCGAGTGTGGGGGTTAAACGCTGCAGATCCGAATTGCCGTCGACGCCATGGGGGGTGATCACGCGCCGTCCGTCGTCGTCGACGGAGCGGTCGCTGCTGCACGCCACCTCGATGCTGGAATCGATCTGGTGGGTCGCGCGGCCGACGTCGAGCGGTCGTTGAGCGCGCATCCGGACTGGCGTTCGCTCGGGATCGGCGTGGTCGATGCACCTGATGTGATCGAGATGGCCGACTCTCCCGCCTCAGCGCTACGACGGAAACCTCGTTCATCCGTGAGAGTGGCTGCCGAACTCGTGGCCACCCACAAGGCAGCCGCGCTGGTGAGCGCCGGACACACGGGCGCCGCCGTGCTCTCGGCACATGCCGCGTTCGGAATGGTGCCCGGAGTGGATCGTCCCGCGCTGGCGACCACGATCCCGACGAGGGATCGTCCCGCGGTGTTTCTCGATGCGGGTGCCAATGTGGAGTGCCGGCCGCAGCACCTCCTGCAGTTTGCGGTAATGGGTTCTGTGTATTCGCGTCTCGCGCACGGTGTCGAGGAACCTCGGATCGGATTGCTGTCGATCGGTGAGGAAGAGAGCAAGGGCAACGAGCTGACGCGTGAGGCGCATCAACTTCTGAAGGCGTCTTCGCTCCGCTTCATCGGCAACGTAGAGGGCAGGGAGATCTACAGCGGTGTGGCCGATGTCATCGTCTGCGACGGCTTCACTGGAAATATCGTCCTGAAGACGAGCGAGGGGTTGGTCGAGACGGTTGAAGCGTTGCTCGGGGATGAACTCCAGGGCACGTTTTCGAGTCAGATGGGGTATCTGCTTTCAAAGCGTGCGTTCCGACGCTTCCGCCGGCGAGTGGACTACTCGGAATACGGCGGTGCGATGCTTCTCGGCGTGGCAGGCCTGGTCATCATCGGGCACGGTCGTTCGTCCGCGCGCGCGGTGCGAAACGCAGTCGCGATGGCGTATCGGTTTGCCACCAGCGACTTCATGTCGCGCGTCGAGCAGGGTATCGGCGACGCGGCTTCTGTTCGTCACTGAGGATCGCGACGCGTGATTGCGTTCATTTTTCCGGGCCAGGGTTCGCAGAAAGTCGGCATGGGGCGGGCGCTCGTCGAGGCGTTCCCCGAAGCGCGCGCCGCACTTCAGGAGGCTGACGCCGCGTTCGCCGACGGCGATGCTGCATCCGCGGCACTCAGCACTCTCTGTTTCGAAGGGCCTGCGGATCGTCTCGCGTTGACTGAGATCACACAGCCTGCCCTGCTTGCCACAAGTATCGCTGCCTGTCGCGTGCTTGAATCGAAGGGCGTCCGCCCCGCGTTCGTCGCGGGTCACAGCCTCGGTGAGTATTCGGCGCACGTCGCGGCCGGCACCTTCTCGCTCGCTGACGGCGTGCGGATTGTCCGTCGCCGCGGCCGGTACATGCAGGAGGCCGTTCCGGTCGGGGTGGGATCGATGGCTGCCATCGTCGGGACGACTCTCGATGTCGTACGGCAGGCCTGCGAGGAAGCCGCTGAAGGTCAAGTGGTGAGCCCGGCCAACATCAATGGCCCACAGCAGGTGGCCATCGCCGGGCATGCGGCCGCCGTGAAGCGCGCGAGCGATCGTGCCAAGGCACTGGGCGCCAAGTTGATCGTGCCACTGCAGGTGAGCGCACCGTTCCATTGTTCGCTGATGAAGCCGGCCGAGACTCGTCTCGAACCGGAGCTTCGTGCGCTGCGCGTCCACCCTCCCACGGTTCCTGTCGTCGCCAACGTCGATGCCACGCCGAAGACGGACGGTGCGGCATCTGTCGAGGCACTGGTCCGGCAGATCTCCTCACCCGTTCAGTGGGACGCGCTCGTGCGCCGCCTTGCGTCTGACGGCGTCACCACGTATGTTGAAGTGGGTCCCGGGACGGTGCTCGGTGGTCTCGTCAAGAAAATCCACCCCGACGCGCGCATCCTCAATTTCGGATCGCCCGAACAACTCGACGCGGTCATAGCGGCATGTTCGATCTGAGTCAGAAGGTCGTGATCGTTACCGGTGCGTCCCGCGGCATCGGACGTGGCATTGCCGAAGCGCTTGCCAGCCTGGGCGCCCACGTCGTGGGCGCGGCGCGCGGCGACAACGCGGCAGGCACCGTCGCGGCCATCAAGGCCGCCGGGGGGCAGGCCGAGGTCGCGGCGCTGGACGTCACCGATACACGCTCAGTGGAAGCACTGGTCGACGGCGTCATGGAACGTCATGGCCGCATCGACATCCTGGTGAACAACGCCGGGATCGCCCGCGATCAGCTCATGCTCCGCATGAAGCGTGAGGAATGGGACGATGTGATTGCGACGAACCTGACGGCGGCGTTCACCTGCGTGCACGCCGTGCTGAAGCCGATGATCAAGAAGCGCTCCGGTCGCATCATCAGCATCAGTTCCGTTGTGGGGCAGATGGGCAACCCGGGCCAGGCAAACTATGCAGCGTCGAAGGCTGGGCTTATCGGCTTCAGCAAGGCGCTCGCGCGCGAAGTGGCGTCACGGAATGTCACGGTCAATGTCGTGGCGCCCGGCCTGGTTGACACCGATATGACGAAGGCCGTGGCGGAAAAGGCGCAAGCGGAGTGGAACTCGCTGATTCCGTTGCAGCGGCTGGGGACACCGCAGGACATTGCATCCGCCGTGTGCTTTCTCGCGTCGGATGAGGCAGCGTATATTACAGGTCAGGTGATCGCCGTCAACGGCGGCATGTATATGTAGCTCGGTTAGTGGATGGTGGATAGTGGATCGTGGGACGACCCCAAAGACCACGAACCACCAACCACCAACTACCAACCGAACTGGAGGATTGAATGGCGGTTTCAGACAAGGTGAAGAGCATCATCGTCGAGCAGTTGGGCGTCGATGAAGAAGAAGTGACGCCGGATGCGTCGTTTGTCGACGATCTCGGAGCTGACTCGCTCGATACCGTGGAGCTCGTGATGGCGTTCGAGGAGGAGTTCGGGATCGAGATTCCGGACGAGGATGCCGAAAAGATCACCCGCGTCAAGGAAGCGATCGACTATATCGAGGCGCACGCGAAGAGCAAGAAGTAGCGGGCGCCAGAGGTAACGGAGGGGTATTGAGCAGGCGGGTCGTCATCACCGGCATCGGTCTGGTGTCGTCGCTCGGCATCGGGACGGAGGCCAACTGGGCATCGCTTCTCGTCGGGACGAGCGGCGTCGATCGGGTCACCAAGTTCGATGTCACCGGGTACGCAGCTCAGATCGCGGCCGAAGTACGGGGATTCGACCCTCTCGACTACGTCGAGAAAAAAGACGTCAAGAAGATGGACGTCTTCATTCAGTACGCCATCGCGGCCTCGCAGTTCGCGATGGACGATTCCAAGCTGGCGATCACCGAATCGAACGCGCCGGACGTCGGCGTGTTCATCGGGTCTGGCATCGGCGGGTTCCAGACGATCGAGCGCGAGCACAGCGCGCTGCTCAATGGTGGGCCCAGGAAGATCTCACCGTTCTTCATCCCGTCGGCCATCATCAACCTCGCGTCCGGTCAGGTGTCGATTCGATTCGGCGCCAAGGGGCCCAACCTCGCGACGTGCACGGCGTGCTCTGCGTCGGCGCACGCGATCGGCGAATCGTACGAAATCATCCGGCGCGGTGACGCCGAAGCGATGATCGCTGGTGGGTCGGAAGCCGCGATCACACCGATGAGCCTGGGCGGGTTCGCCGCGCTGCGGGCACTGTCGACGAACAACGACAACCCGCGAAGCGCGAGCCGTCCGTTCGATCGCGATCGAGACGGTTTCATCATCGGCGAGGGCGCTGGCACACTCATTCTCGAGGACCTCGAGTTTGCGCGGCGCCGGAATGCGCATATTTACGCCGAAGTTGTTGGCTACGGCTCGTCGTCGGACGCCTATCACATCACCGCGCCGTCCGAGGACGGCGATGGCGCGGTCCGTGCGATGAAGATGGCGATCAGGAAGGCCGGCATCCAGCCGGAGCAGATCGAGTACATCAACGCTCACGGGACGTCCACGCCGTACAACGATCGCCTCGAGACCATGGCGATCAAGAAGTGCTTTGGGGACCACGCCTACAAGATGGCGATCTCGTCGACCAAGTCGATGACGGGTCATCTGCTCGGTGGAGCCGGAGGACTCGAGGCCGGCATCTCGGCTCTTGCCGTGTACCACCAGGTCGCGCCGCCGACGATCAATCTCCAGAATCCCGACCCCGATTGCGATCTCGACTACGTGCCGCATACCGGGCGCAAGATGCCGATCACGTATGCGCTGTCGAACTCGTTCGGCTTTGGCGGGACGAACGCCACGCTGCTGTTCAAGCGATTCGAGCAGTAGCCGGCCACTCTCTGATTTGGTGATCTTCGATTGTTGATTCGTTGCTGATTGAGGATTGCCGATTGTCGATTGGTCGAGCCTGAATCAACGATCAAGAATCAACACTCAACAACGAATCGCCAATCCAAGATCACTTAATCAATAATTGATTGATTGCTATGAAGATTGCCGTCTGCATCAAGCAAGTGCCGACCCGCGAGTGGCAGCCCCGGTTGAACGACGCGAAGACGTGGATTCGCGAGCAGGATGCCAGCTACGAGCTGAACGAGCCGGACGCATACGCGCTCGAGGAAGCGCTGCGTCTGCGCGAGAAACACAACGGGGAAGTGGTCGTGTGCGCCGCCGGTCCGGCACGCGTGCAGCAGGTCATCCGCGAGGCGCTTGCGCGCGGCGCCGACAGGGCGATTCACGTCGAGGATGAGTCGCTTGCGAGCGCCGATGCCGCCGTCACCTCGGCCGCGCTCGCCGCGGCCATGGCTGACGAGCGCTTCGATCTGGTGCTGACGGGGCTGCAGTCCGACGATCAAGGGCACGCGCAGGTCGGCGTGATGCTCGCCGAGCGGCTGCAGATCCCGCACTCGACGATCATCATGGAGGTCCAGATCGAAGCCAGCCGTCTGCGCGTCAAGCGCGAGCTCGAAGGCGGATGGTTCCAGTGGATTGGCATGCCGCTGCCAGCGCTGCTCACGATTCAGAGCGGCATCAACCAGCTTCGCTACGCGACGCTCAAGGGCATCATGGCCGCCAAGAAGAAAGAGATCAGGAAGGTGCCACTCGCCGGTGGGCTGGCCGCAACGCAGCAGATCGTCGCGCTGGCGCTGCCGACCCGGAGCAAGCAGACACACATGATCGCCGGCTCGGCGCCCGAAGCGGCAAAGGAGCTTGTGCGCCGCCTGCGTGAGGAGGCGCGCGCGCTGTGATTCTCGTCGTTGCCGAACAGCGCGACGGCAAGCTGAATCGCGCGACGCTGGAAACGGTGGCTGCCGCACAGGCGCTGGCTGGAGCCGATCCAATCAAGGCAGTCGTGCTTGGGCAGTCCGTCGGCGCGTCCGCGCAGGAATTGGCTGACGCAGTCAGCGAGGTCCTGCTCGTCGAGCACGCGACGCTTGCGGTCTACACTCCGGACGCATTCGCTGCCGCCGTCCAGCAAGTCGTCGCCTCAGTGAAGCCGGCGTACGTGCTCTTCCCGCACACCTACCAGACTCGTGACTTTGCTCCCGTGGCGGCGTTGCGAATCAATGGCACACTCATGACCGATGTGACCGGCATCAACGGTACCGGTGCCGGCGCGACGTTCTCGCGGCCGATGTTCCAGGGCAAGCTGTCAGCGGAAGTGCGTCACCAGGGCGATGGCCCGCGTTGCGTCACGATTCAGATCGGCGCCTTTCGCGCCGATGCGGTGAAACGTGGCAACGCAGGCCCGGTGACTCCTGTGGCTGTCGACATCGACGCGTCAACTATTCGCCAGACTCCCGAAGCGCCGTTCAAGGAAGCGAAACAGGCGGTTGATCTCGGGCAGGCCGAGCGGATTCTCGCCGTGGGTCGCGGCATCAAGTCCCAGGAGAACATCGCCATCGCCGAACGGCTCGCGAAGGCGATGGCGGCGGAGATCGCCGCGTCGCGGCCGATCTGCGATAGCGGATGGCTTCCGATGGATCGCCAGATCGGCAGCTCGGGACAGACCGTCGCGCCCAAGCTCTACGTGGCACTCGGCATCTCGGGCGCCATCCAGCATCTCGTCGGCATGAAGGGCGCCCGCACGATCGTGGCGATCAACAAGGACGCCGACGCGCCGATCTTCGAGGTCGCCGACTACGGGATCGTGGGAGACCTGTTCGAAATCGTTCCCGCGCTGGTGTCTGAACTCGAAAAGTAGGCGGTAGGCGGCGAACCCACTGTTCAGTGCCTATTGCCTACTGCATACTGCCTACTGCCTACGGCTGTACTGAATGAGCGAGACTCTCGAAGTCGACGTGTTGATCGTCGGCGGTGGCCCCGCCGGGCTGTCGGCTGCGCTTCGTCTCGCGCAACTGCAGAAGGCAGGCGGCGGCGAACCGCTGTCGATCGCCGTGCTCGAGAAGGCGCGCGACGCGGGAGCGCATTCGCTGTCAGGTGCGGTGCTGGATCCGTCGGCTCTCCGCGAGCTGATTCCGGATTGCGAGGCGAAGGGGGCACCGTTCGCCGTTCCCGTCCATCGCGATCACGTCTATCTCCTGACTGAGAAGTCGAAGCTCCCGTTTCCGATCGTCCCTCCTCCGCTGCAAAACCACGGTCACGTCATCGTCTCGCTGAACGCCCTGGTCAAGTGGCTGGCGGAGCAGGTCGAGAAGGAGGGCATCGATCTGTTTACAGGATTCCCCGGGCGCGAGGTGCTGTTCGATGGCTCGCGCGTGGCCGGCGTCAGGACCGGCGAGCGCGGCATCGCCAGGGATGGATCGAAGAAGAGCGAGTTCGAGCCGGGTGTCGACATCCACGCCAGGGTCACGATTTTCTGCGATGGCGTGCGTGGAAACCTGACCAAGGAGATCGTGCAGCGGCTCGATCTCGCGAATGACAAGGAGCCGGAGCAGTACGCCATCGGCCTCAAGGAGTTGTGGGAGATCCCTGAAGGCCGGATCGAGCCTGGTACCGTGACTCACACCCTCGGGTATCCGCTCCTGCAGGATCAATTTGGTGGCGGGTTCATCTACGCGATGCCGCAACGCCGCATTTCTCTGGGCTTCGTCGTCGGGCTCGACTACCACGATCCGCTCTTCGATCCCCACATGGCCTTCAACCGCTTCAAGCAGCATCCGTTCGTCGCGAGCCTGCTGAAGGATGGTTCGCTGATTCGGTACGGCGCGAAGGCATTGCCCGAGGGTGGCTGGAACACTATCCCGCGGACATACATGGATGGCGGCCTCATTGCGGGCGACGCGGGCGGGTTTCTCAACTCGATGCGGCTCAAGGGTATTCACCTCGCGATGCGGACGGGGATGCTCGCTGCCGAGGCGGCGTTCGAGTCCATTCGCGCAGGCGACACGTCCGCCGCGAGCCTGAAGCGCTATCAGGACAAGATCGACGCAGGACCGGTGCGCGCCGAGCTGTATCCCGTGCGCAACGTCCATCAGGCGTTTGGTTACGGTCTCCTGGCGGGCCTCATGTTCTCGGGACTGACGCTTGCCACCGGCGGACGCTGGTTCGAGAACCTGCACGGCAAACCCGGCCACAAGCGCATGAAGATGCTGGCGTGGTACTACGGCCTCGACGTACCCGCCTCGCGAACCAGCAACGCGACGACGGTCGATCGGAAGCTGACGTTCGACAAGGTGACGAACGTGCACTACTCGGGCACGTCACACGACGAAGATCAGCCGTCGCATCTGCTGGTGCAGACCGAGGTGTGCAGTTCGATCTGCGGCCCGGAGTACGGTCACCCGTGCGTGCGCTTCTGCCCGGCGAACGTCTACGAGATCGTCCGCGAAGCCGGCAAGCCTCCGCGCTTGCAAATCAACGCCTCCAACTGCGTGCACTGCAAGACGTGCGACATCATGGATCCCTACCAGGTGATCACGTGGGTTCCCCCCGAAGGCGGGGGAGGTCCTCAATACAATGGGATGTAGTCAACTCCCAACTCCACAACTCCCAACTCCCAACTTCTGCTTTGGGAGTTGGATCTTTGGGAGTTGGAGGTTGTGAGCGAGTGGCGTTCATCGTGGCCGAAGAAGGCACAAGTCGCTGCGATTGCTGGTCTCGGTTATCCGCTGATCAATGTCCTCGGCCACACGCTTCGTTGGCGCGTCGAGGGTCTGCATCACTACGACGCCATCGTCGCATCCGGCCGTCAGCCCGTGATGGGCTTCTGGCACGGCCGCATCCTGACCGCGACCTGGTATTTCCGCCGCCGCGGCATCGTCGTCATCACGAGCGAGAACTTCGATGGCGAGTGGATTGCCCGCATCATCGAGCGGTTTGGCTACGGAACGGCGAGGGGCTCGACGAGCCGCGGCGGGCTGAAGGCGATGCATCAGCTCGTGCGGAACATGCGAGAGGGCAGGCCTGCTGGCTTCACGCTCGATGGCCCTCGCGGTCCGGCGCGAGTCGCACAACCTGGTGCCGCATGGCTCGCAGCGCACACGGGCAACCCGTTATTGCCGTTTCACCTCGAGGCCTCGTCCCACTGGAGCATGCGAAGCTGGGATCAGACTCAGATCCCGAAGCCGTTCAGCACCGTGGCGCTCGTTGTCGGTGAGCCGATCGAGGTTGCCAGGGGAACGAAGGACGAGGCGCTCGAGATCGTGCGCGTCGATCTCGAGCGACGTCTGAGTTCCCTCGAAGAACGCGCGCGTGCGCTACTCGTAGCGTAGGGCGACCACCGGGTCCACGCGCGTGGCGCGTCGCGCTGGCACGTACGACGCCATGATCGCCACGCCAGCCAGAATCACGCCCACCGACACCATCG
>Ga0070674_100000382_pt1 | contig 22209 bp, 20 predicted proteins | sample KBSM33metaG_FD_65344 | JGI IMG/M metagenome (GOLD analysis project Ga0070674, IMG submission 65344) | Miscanthus rhizosphere microbial communities from Kellogg Biological Station, Michigan, USA - KBS M3-3 metaG | ecosystem: Host-associated > Plants > Roots > Rhizosphere > Soil ... | reverse complement strand
GTTCACGGTTCACAGTTCAGGATGACCGGGGACTCGAACCGGCGAAAAAACCGGAGACTGGGATCATGGCGGTAACACGTCGAGACTTCATCCGTGGTGGCGTTACGGCGTTCACCGTGAGCTTCACGGCGCCGGCGTTCCTGAGCGACATCGCCCGCGCGCAGGGAGCGCGGTCTCGCAGCCTTGTCGTCGTATATCTCGGGGGCGGGAACGACGCGCTGAATACGGTCGTGCCGTATCAGGACCCGTTCTATTACAGCCGCCGGCCAACGATCGCTGTGCCCGCGGGCCAGGTGCTGCAGATCGGAAGCGACTCGAGCGGCCGTGCGCTTGGTCTCCACCCGCGGATGACGGGGTTGCGAAGCATCTTCAACGACGGGGGGCTCGCCATCATCCAGCGAACCGGTTACCAGAACTCGAGTCGATCGCACTTCCAGGGCTCCGATATCTGGGGCACGGCGAATCCGTCGCAGCCGAACACGAGTGGGTGGCTTGGGCGCTACCTCGAAACGGTTCCGCATGATGCGCTCTCGGGATGGTGCACGACACGCGAAATACCACGTGCGCTGACGTCGCGCGAGATCAGCGTGCCTGGCATCGGTGACACACGCACGTACTCATTTGCCAGCCCGAACGGCGCGGCGGAGGCGCTCAACGAGCGAGCCGCTGCCACTCGCATCGCATCGCACTTGCCGGTCGATCTTCCACATCTCGCGTTTGTGAACAGCACGGCGACCGCCACGTTCGAGACACTCGATCGAGTGGCATCGGTGGCCACGTACGCGGGCACGACCGCCTATCCCAACAACGGCTTCGCGATTGCGCTTCGCACCGTGGCAGGATCGATCGTTCGCGGCACCGGCACGCGAGTGTATTGGGTACAGACCGGCGGCTTCGACACGCATGCAGGCCAGGGCGCACAGGGCGGGGGAGCGTACGCAAACCTCATCGGGACTTTCAGCGATGGGATCGCGGCGTTCTACACCGACCTTCGCAACCAGGGGCTGCTGTCGGACACGCTCATGCTCCAGTTCTCGGAGTTCGGCCGCCGTATCTCGGAGAACGGCAGCGCGGGCACGGATCACGGTGCGGCCGCGACGATGATGGTGATCGGCGGAGCCGTGCGCGGTGGCATCTACGGCACGGCGCCCTCACTTAATCCCGACCTGAACAACCCGACACTGGAGAACGCCGGAGGCGACGTGCGGTACGAAACCGACTTCCGATCGGTCTACGCGCGTGTGCTCGATACCTGGCTTGGTGCGAACTCGCCGTCGATCCTCGGCGGAGACTTCCGCACGGGCGCGCCGCCGGTGGTGTAGCGACTCGGGGGCCGGGAGCCGGGAGCCGGGATTCGGGATTCGGACCTCCGACGTTGTCGAGCGCAGGTTTCAGCCTGCGCTACGTGTAGATCTCCTGAAGTGCCGACTCGACGGTCGCGTAGCGGAAAACGAATCCATTCCGAAGCGCGACCTCGGGGATCACGCGTTGCCCACCGAGCACCAGCGCGTCGGCCATCTCGCCTAGCACGAGACGCAGGGCGAACGATGGCGCCTTCAACCACGACGGACGTCCGAGCGCCCGACCGATCGCCTTCGAGAGCTCTTCGTTTGTCACCGCCGTTGGCGCCGTGACGTTGAGTGGTCCCGCGATGGTCGCCGTCGCAAGCGCCCACTTCACCATGGCGACCCAGTCGTGCAGGTGAATCCACGACACGAACTGTCTGCCGGTGCCGGCCGGCCCGCCGGCGAACAGTCGAAAAGGCAGCGCGAGTTGCGGGAGGGCGCCGCCTTGTCGCGCGAATACCACTCCGCTCCTCAACAACACGACTCGCGACGTGTGTGATGCCTGATTCGCGATGGCCTCCCAGTCGCGGCAGACCTCAGCGAGGAAGTCTGATCCTGCTGGCGTCGCTTCAGTCGCCGGCTCGTCGGCGCGCACGCCGTAGTAGCCCACAGCCGACGCGCTGAGGAACACTGGCGGTGCGTGTCGCGCGTCTCCGATGGCGCGCACGAGCGCAGTCGTCGCCTGCGTCCGGCTGTCGTGAATGGACGCCTTTCGCGCGGCCGTCCAGCGCCCGCTGGCGATCGACGTGCCTGCCAGATTGATGACTGCCGTGGCGCCGTTGAGTGCCTCCGTCCACGCGCTGTCGGCATGGCCCGGCGACCAGCGCACCTCATGGTCGTGCTTCGGGTGACGTGTCAGCACGACGATACGATGCCCGTCGAGGCGAAGCGCCTCGAACAGAGCCGTGCCCAGCAGGCCGGTGCCCCCCGCGATGACGATGGTGCCCATTCCTTGGTCCTCTGTCCTTAGGGGTTGGTTCCTGGTCCCCGCTCCAGTCTAGGCCGTCCCGCATCCGGTGTTCTCCCACGTTGACAACCCGCCTCATCCCTGCTCTAGTAGTAACTAACCGGTTGGTTAACACAGCCAGCGGAAGCGAACACATGGCGAGACGCACGATGCGTGATTCCAGGGGCGCGATCTTCCGCGCGGCCGCACTCGAATTTGCCGAACGCGGCTTCGACGCGGCCGGTACCGACCGTATCGCCACGCGGGCGCGGGTCAACAAGGCGATGCTCTATTACCACTTCGGCAGCAAGGCGGCGCTCTACGCCGAAGTGGTGCGCGACATGGTCGGAATCGTGGGCGCGCGGGTGCGGGCGATCGCCGACGGCTCAGGCTCCGCGGAACACAAGCTCGACTCGTGGATCAGCGCCCTCGTCGAGGAGGCGGCCGCCCGGCCATGGTTCCCGCCCATCATGTTGCGCGAGCTCGCCGCGCGCGCCCCGCATTTCGACGCGACCACGTTTCACATGATGAACGCCGTGCTCGCGGGCGTGACCGACGTCATCGCGCAGGGCAGGCGCGAGGGCGCGTTCCGCGACGTGGACCCGCTGCTCGCGCATCTGACCATCATGCCCCCGGTCCTCATCTTCTTCGCCCGGCAACGCGTGCTGGCTGGCCGGAAGCTTCGCGGCGGCCTTGCAGAGCCGCGCCAGCTCGAACAGTTCGTTCGCCATATGCAGGCCTCCGCGCGAGGCATGCTCCGGAAAACATCATGACTGTCTCTCGTCTGCTCGTGCTCGCGTTACCAGCAGCCTTGGTGGCGTGCGCGCCGGCTCCGCCCACGGATCGAATGCGCGTCTCGGGAAATGTCGAAGCAACCGAGGTCCACACCGCTGCTGAAGTAGGCGGCCGGATCGTCGAGTTGCGAGTGGATGAAGGCGATCGCATCGAGGCCGGCGCCGTCATCGCACAGCTCGACACCGAAGACACGATGTTGCAGATCGCCCGCATGCGCGCCGATCGCGCGACGTCGGTCGCGCAACTGCGCCTGCTCGAGGCGGGGTCACGCGCGGAGGACATTCGACAAGGCCGTGCGCAAGTCGACGCCGCCACCGCGGACGCCGCGGCCATCGATGCCGAAATCAAAGGTGCGCAACTCGATCTCGATCGTTTTCAGGCGCTGCTGACCGCGAACGCCGGCTCCGTCAAACAGCGCGACGATGCCCAGGCGCGGGTGGACACGGCGATTGCGCGCCAGCGCGCGGCGCAGGATCGCGTGCGATCGGCCCGCGAGGTGCTGGCACGGCTCGAGGCCGGCACGCGCCCTGAGGAGATTCAAACCGCGCGCGCACGCGTCGCCACCGCAGATGCCCAGATTGCCGTCCTCGAGAAATCTGTGCGCGATGCCAACGTCGTCTCTCCCATCTCCGGCATCGTCACGCAGAAGCTGGTAGACGCGGGCGAGATCATCGCTCGCGGCACGCCGCTGGTCGTCATCACCGACCTCGATCACGCGTGGGCAAATCTGTTCGTGCCGGAGCCGCTGGTTCCGCGCGTGACCATCGGGCAGGCGGCGACGGTTCTCACCGATGCCGGCGGGCCCGGGATCGAGGGGAAAGTGACCTTCGTGTCACCGCGCGCGGAGTTTACGCCGCGCAACGTGCAGACCGCGGAAGAGCGATCGAAGCTCGTCTACCGGATCAAGGTCACCGTCGACAACAGTGCCGGTGTTTTGAAGCTGGGCATGCCTGTCGATGCGGAGTTGAAACTCCAATGAGCGCGATCTCGTTCGTCAAGGTTGCCAAGCGTTACGGCAAGACGCCGGCCCTCGCAGACCTGAGTCTGGATGTGCGAGAAGGCGAGATGTTCGGGCTCATCGGCCCAGACGGCGCCGGCAAGACGACGGCGATCAGGCTGATGTGCGGTCTCCTCCACGCCGATGCCGGGGACATCAAGGTGCTCGGTCTCGATCCGGTGCGGAGCCATCGCCAGATTACGGAGAAGGTCGGGTACCTCTCGCAGCGGTTCAGTCTCTATGGCGACCTGACCATCGACGAGAACATCGCGTTCTTCGCCGAGGTCCACGCCGTTCGCGACTATCAGCGGCGACGGGATCAACTGCTCTCGATGACGCAGTTGACGAAATTCAGAGGTCGCCTCGCGGACCGTCTGTCCGGCGGCATGAAGCAGAAGCTGGCGCTCGCCTGCACGCTGGTCCACGAGCCGTCGCTGATTCTTCTCGACGAGCCGACGACGGGCGTCGATCCGATCTCGCGTCGCGAGTTCTGGAAACTGCTGTCGGAATTCCTCGCGCACGGCATCACGATCCTGATGTCCACGCCGTATCTCGACGAGGCCGAACGCTGCTCTCGCGTCGCGTTGCTGCATGAGGGGCGCGTGCTCGCGATGGACGAACCGGCGCGGCTGCGCACGCTCATCACCGGCCGGATGCTCGAAGTCATCGCGCCCGGTCGAGCAGCGGCCGACATCCTGCGTGGGTTGCCTGGTGTGGTGGATGCGCAGGTGTTCGGCGAGCGCGTGCACGTGACGCTCGGCAATGTCGGCGACAGCGCCGAGGCGGAGTTCAGGGCGGCGCTGGCGTCCACGCCGCTCGCGCGGGCGCCCGTGCGCGCCGTGCCGCCGTCGCTCGAGGACGTATTCATTGCCCGCCTCGCGGGCGCGGAGTCGTCTCATGCGTAGTGGCGTGTGTCTGATCACTGCGGCGCTGGTGGTCGGCGTCGTTGGAAGCGCGGCGGCCCAGGGCCCGCCGACATTGCCATTGACACTCGAGGATGCGCTGGCGAAGGCGGTCGAGACGAGCCACCGGCTCGCCGAGGCCCGGGCTCACGAGACCGCCGCGCAAGCGGGTGTAGCCGTTCGACAATCTGCCGAGCGCCCGACGGTGACCGCGAGCGCCGGTTATACCCGGACCAACCACGTGCTCCCGTTCTCAGTCCCATCGCCGAGCGGCATTCCGCTCCTCGTCTATCCGGACGTGCCGAACAACTACACCACGCGCCTCGAGATGCGATGGCCGATCTACACCGGCGGACGGACCGACGCGCTCGAGCGCGCGGCACGGGCCGAGGCCGAAGCGGTGGGCGCGGAGCGGCGGACGGCGCAGGCCGATCTTCGCCTCGAGGTCACACGCGCGTACTGGGCGCTCGTGACGGCACGAGCAAGCCTCGATGTGCTCGAGCAGGGAGTCGCCCGATCGCAGGCGCACGTCACCGACGCGAATCAACGATTCACGGCCGGACTCGTGCCACCGAATGAGGTCTCGTCGGCAGCCGCGCAGGAGGCGCGCTCGCGGATGTTGGCCATTGAAGCTCGGACGCAGCGCGACGTGACGAGCGCCGAGTTGGCTCGTTTGATCGGCGTTGCACCCGATCAGCCGCTCGATCCCACCGGCGATCTTGGCCGTCCGACGCCGGCCTCTCCTGGTCAACCCATCGGCCCGCTCGTGGAATCCGCGCGCGCGGCCCGCCACGAACGCCGCGCACTTGAGCAGCGGGTGACAGTCGCCGATGCGCAACGGGACGCGGCGGCCGCAGGTCGTCTGCCGACGATTCAGTTCCTTGGTGGCGTGGACTACGCGCGGCCGAACCCGAAGATCTTCCCGCGTGCGGATGTCGCGCAGGACTCGTGGGATGTCGGCGTCGGCGCCACCTGGTCGCTGTGGGACGGTGGCCGCACCGTCGCCGAAGTGGCCCAGGCCCGGGCCGTCTCTCAGGCGGCGAGCGAGCGGCTCGCGGAGTTCGATTCACAACTCGGCGTCGAGGTGCGGCAGCGCGCACTCGAGGTCGAGTCCGCCGTGGCCTCGGTCGCGGCGGCAACCAGTGGTGTCACCGCTGCGGCCGACGCGCGGCGCGTGGTCGATGAGCGTTACCGCGCCGGTGTCATCGCCGGCATCGAGGTGCTGGACGCCGAATATGCGCTGCTCCAGGCGCAACTCGATCTGACGCGCGCGCAGGCCACTGTTCGCCTGGCCGAAGCACAACTCACACGGGCCCTCGGACGATGAACGCGATCGAGGTCAAGAACCTGACGCGGCGGTTCGGTGATTTCGTCGCGGTCAACGACGTCTCGTTCGACGTCCGCGCTGGCGAGATCTTCGGATTCCTCGGCAGCAACGGGGCAGGCAAGTCCACCACGATTCGCATGCTGTGTGGACTCCTTCAACCAACGTCGGGAACCGCGACGGTCGGTGGCATCGACGTGATTCGCGATCCCGAAGGCGTCAAGCGACGGATCGGCTACATGTCGCAGCGCTTCTCGCTCTACGAGGCGCTCACCGTCGACCAGAACATCGCCTTCTTCGGAGGTGTGTATGGGCTCACGAGCGATCGGCTCGCGGCCCGGCGCGACTTCGTGCTGGAGATGGCGGGGCTGCGCGGGCGAGAGCGTGAGCTGACGCGATCCCTCGCCGGAGGCTGGCGTCAACGTCTGGCCCTTGGCTGCGCGATTCTCCACGAACCGCCCATCGTCTTTCTCGATGAGCCGACTGGCGGAGTGGATCCACTGTCGCGACGTCGATTCTGGCGGCTCATCGACACGCTCGCCGCGAGCGGTGTCGCTGTTCTGGTCACGACACACTACCTGGACGAGGCAGAACACTGTCAGCGGATCGCGATCATTCAGGCAGGGCGCCTGGCGGCCCACGGTACCGTCGACGAACTCAAGGGCATCTTCAAGTCCCGTCCGATTCTCGAAGTCAGATCACCCGACGCCGTTGGCGCGATGCGGGCGCTCGACGCGATGCCGGAAGTGGAGAAGACGAGCATCTTCGGCACCGCCGTGCATGCCGTGCTTCGCGACGGCTCCGACGCATCGGCGATGGAATTGCGCCTCGAAGCACAGGGCATCGCGGTCACGTCGTGCGGAGTCGTGCCGCCGTCGCTCGAAGATGTGTTCCTGGACGTGGCAGAGCGGAGCGCCGCATGACTGGGTTCTGGAAGACGATCGCTGTCGCGCGAAAGGAGTTACGCCAGATCCGTCGCGATCGGCGGACACTGCTCATCCTGCTGTTTGTACCGGCGTTCTTCCTGTTGATCTACGGTTACGCGCTGAACTTCGACATCCGCCACGTGCGCCTGTCCGTTCAGGACAACGATCGCAGCGCCGTCAGTCGAGAGCTGATCTCGTCCTTCGTCAACTCCGGCTACTTCGATCTCGTCGGCGATGTGTTCAGCCCTCGCGAAATCGACACACTGCTGGACAGAGGCGATGCGCGTGGCGTGCTCGTGATTCCCAGCAAGTTCGGCTCTGACGTGACGTCGGGTCGGCGAGCGTCGGTGCAGTTCCTCGTGAATGGCGACAACGCCAATACCGCAACGACCGTGGTTGGCTACGCGACAGGCTTGATCAACGCGCAGTCGCAGCGCTACGAGCTGCAGGCTCGCATCGGGTCGCCGACGGGGCCGATTCTGAACGTCGAGCCTCGCGTCTGGTACAACCCGGAGCTGCGCAGCACCCTGTTCCTCGTCCCCGGTCTCATCGCGTACATCGCGATGCTGACTGCGGTTGTCTCGACCGCGCTCTCGATCGTGCGAGAGAAGGAGGCCGGGACGATGGAGCAAGTACGCATGTCGCCGATCGGTCCGGTGCCGTACGTGCTGGGCAAGACGGCGCCGTACTTCGTCGTGTCGCTGATCTCGTCGATGAGCATCGTGGTCGCGGCCATTCTGCTGTTCGACATGCCGATGCGCGGATCGTGGGTCGTCCTCCTCGGCATCGTGTCGCTGTTTCTCGTCGGCGCGCTAGCGTTTGGTTTGCTCATTTCAAGCATTGCCGACAGTCAGCAGGTGGCATTTCAGCTGGCGCTGCTCACGTCGTTTCTGCCGACGCTGATGCTGTCCGGTTTCATCTTTCCCATTTCGAGCATGCCGGCCTTCCTCCAGGCCATCACGCGAATCGTCCCCGCGCGCTACTTCCTTGTCGCGTTGCGTGGCATCGTCCTCAAGGGCGTGGGTCCGTCGGATTTCTGGCCGGACGTCGTGGCGCTGGTCGTCTACGCCGTTGCGATTCTTGGATTGGCCTCGGTGCGGGTGAGGAGGCAATGGGCTTGAGGCAAAATCACCAATGACCAGATTGGCTCACATCATTCGGAAGGAATTCCTGGAGCTGCGGCAGGACCCGCGCCTCTTTGGCATCGTCATCATCGCGCCGATCATTCAGCTGACGATGCTTGGCTACGCCGCGACGACGGACGTGCGCAATGTGCCGCTGGTCGTCGTCGATCAGGATCGGTCGAGCGAAAGCCGGGAGCTCGTCAGCCGCTTCGATGCGTCACCGAGCTTCGAGGTCATCGATGGACTGACATCGTCAGACGGCGTCGACGCGTACCTGAATACCGGCAAGGCATGGATGGCGCTCGACATCCCGAATGGCTACGGCGAACAGATTCGCGCAGGTCGTCCGACGACGGTACAGGTCGTGGCTGATGGCACTGACGCCAACTCGACGAACGTCGCGCTCGGCTATGCGAGCACGCTCGTCGCGTCCTATGCCCGGGAGCTGGCCTCGCCGTCCGGCGAGCCGCAGCCGCCGCTCGTCTCTGCGGACGTCCGCGTCTGGTTCAACCCGCAACTCGAGAGCAAGGACTTCATGATTCCCGGCATCCTTGCCCTGCTGCTGCTCGTCGTGACGACGAACCTGTCATCGATGTCGATTGTGCGCGAGAAGGAACTGGGCACACTCGAGCAGTTGAATGTGACGCCGATCGCTCGCTGGGAGTTGATCGTCGGCAAGCTGCTGCCCTACGCCTTCATCGGCGTCATCGATGTGCTGCTGGTGACATTCGTCGCGCTGTGGTGGTTCGAAGTGCCGCTGCGAGGAAGCTTCCTGCTGCTGATCACGATGAGCGTGGTCTATCTGCTGACGACGCTCGGACTGGGCCTGTTCGTCTCGACGATTTCCGCGACGCAGCAGCAGGCCATGATGACCGCGTCGTTCTTCTTCCTCATCCCGATGGTGTTTCTCTCGGGGTTCGTCTTCCCGATCGAGAACATGCCGACGGTCATCCAGCCCGTCACCTACCTGATTCCGCTTCGATACTTCCTCGTCATTCTGCGCGGCATCTTTCTCAAGGGCGTGGGCCTCGAGATTCTGTGGCCGGATGCGCTCGCGCTTCTCGCGTGGGGCGTCGGCATTCTCGTGCTCGCGACGCTGCGTTCGAGCAAGCGGCTGGCTTAGCGGTCCTTGGGTCTTCGTTCTTGGTCCTGTGTCCGTCCTCAGTCCGTTCGTCCTTTGTGCGTTAGGACCATGGTTCATCGGACCATGGACTTTGGACTACGGGACGGACTGAGAACCAGGGCCCAAGGATTAAGGACTAAGAGGCCGGAACGATCCGAAGGATCTTGTCGTCGCCAGACATCGGGCTGCCGCGCCCGTCGCGGTTGTTGGTGCAGAAGTAGAGATAGCCGTCAGGGCCGCTGACCACGTCACGGAGGCGCCCGTAGGGTCCATCGAGCAGGCGTTCCTGGGTGACGACGCGGCGCGCGTCGATCGTGAGTCGCGCGAGGTGTGTGCCTCGCAGGGCGGCGACGAAGAGATTGTTGCTGAACTGCGGTATCAGTTGACCGCGATAGAACGAGATTCCTGAAGGCGCGATCGTCGACGAGTAGAAGACGATGGGTGCCAGCATCCCGGCGCCTGTCGCCGAGCCTTGAATGACCGGCCAGCCATAATTCGAGCCGGGTTGGATGACGTTGACCTCGTCGTTGCCATTCGGGCCGTGTTCGGCCTCCCAGAGATCGCCGGTGATCGGATTCCAGTCGATGCCTTGCGGATTGCGATGACCGTACGTAAACACTGGAGAGCTGAATCGGTTGCCTGGCGCCGACGTGCCGCTCGGCGTGATGCGCAGCACCTTTCCCGCAAGCGAGGCCACGTCCTGTGCGAAGTCCGTGTTAGAAGCATCGCCGGCGGTTGCGTAGAGAAAACCGTCGGGCCCGAACTTCAGCCTGCCGCCGTCGTGAATCGTCGATGCAGGAATGCCGTCGAGCAGAAGGGCGCGCTCGCTCAGTCGCCCGGCCACTTCGCGGTAGCGCTCGATCCGGTTCACAGCTCCACCGCCCGACGGAGCGGAGTAGTAGAGATACACGAAGTTGTTCTGTGCGAATCCTGGATCGAGTGCGATGCCGAGGAGCCCGGCCTCACCCTGCGTGTACACGCTGAGCGTGAGTGCGACTTCCGAGGTGAAGGTCGACAAATTGACGATGCGCACGCGCCCGGGACGTTCGGTGACGAAGAGGCGTCCATCAGGCGCGAACGCCAGCGACCATGGGATCTCGAGATCAGTCAGGACGGTTTCCACTCGGAATCGCGCGCCGTCCCGTGTCGTAAAGACCTGGCTCGGTGGAAGCGGCGACGGGCTCGGCGTCGAGCCCGGGGGAGTGGGGTCCGGCGTTTGACATGCTCGGGTTTCGACTGTCTGAGCCACGAGCATGACAGACAGGATCGCGCAGGCGACGAACGTCCACATGTGCGCCACCTAAACTCGGCGGGTCTAAAGACCCGCCGCTGCATCAACCAGTAGAGGCGGGTCTTTTCTGGCCTGAGCGAAGTCGGAGGCAGGCACGCCTGATCGTGCTAGAAGGCGTACTCGATTCCGACGAGCGGAGAGATCTTGTCCCGCAGACCACCGGAGTTGAGCCGCATGAGGAGGTTCGTGTTCAGAAGCAGCCGCCCGGCGACGTTGATCTTAAGCCCCACGGCGCTGCTGAGCTCATTGATCGAGCCGGTGTCGAACGCGATGTTGGGGAACACCGACCTGCCGTCGAGCGCCACGAAGTCCTCGAGATGAACGCGAGGAGAGTCGATGATGTAGCGGCCGAGTACGTCGAGCGCCAGCGTGATGCGCGGATGGACCGCGACGACCGCGCCCATGGCATACACGGCCACGTCGGGAAGATCCTCCGACACGCCGGCCTCGATGTCTCCGGCCAGGATGCTCGAGCCGTTCCATTGGTATCCGAGGTTGATGTGCGGCGCAAACGTGCCGTACGTCGCCGACCACGCGGCGAATGGTTGCACCGCAGGCGCGCCCGTGCCGAGCAGGTTTCTCTCGTCGCCGGTCGGCAGACGCAGATCGAGCCCGAGAGCGATCCCGTTCCTCGCCGACTTCTTGATCGCCTGCTTCATGCGAATCGTGATGTCGCCGATTCCGCTGGCGTGGCCGAAGGCCGTGAAAATCCGGCGACTCCCGATGGCGTCGTCGGCCGCGCGAAAGAAGTGAATCTCCGGGATGGTGGTGCCGATCCGTTGGATGGTCGCATCGGATGTGACGACGATGTCAGTGGAGATGTATGGCACCGCGATCGACACATCGAGGTCGTTTGTCACACCGTAGGTCAGGAAAACCGCCGAGCGGGTCACTTCGGAGTCGATCGAGTTGACCGTCGTAATCACGTCCTCACGGCCGCCGCGCAGTTCGGCGTTGTCGTGCGTGAACACCGCCGGGACTGATTGCAGGTCGATGTTCTCGATCGAATCAAACGCGAGCCGCTGATAGGCGAAGCCCAACGACACGCGACGCGCGCCAATCGTGTCGGCGCGTTCGGCGAGGATCGGACCGAAGCTCGATGTCGATCGTGTGAACACGCCGAGGCCGGGATCGAACTGATAGGTAAAGCCTGATGCCGGCGCCGGAAGCGGCAACGACACGATTTGTCCAGTGAGCGCGGTACCGAACTGCGAAAACTCGCTCTCGAAGGCGCTGTTGAAGTGCGCCGAGTGCGAGACGCCGCCGGCGAGGGTCGCGAGGCTGTTCACGACGAGCCCCTCGGGCCCGTAGAGCTCGGTGAAGATTCGCGAGAGTTCGGTGATGTTCACCGTGACGTTGTACGGGTCCTGCGCGTACGCAGGGCTCGCGCCGATGACGAGCGTGAAGATCGTGATGACAATCGAGACGCGCATCTATCCTCCCCGAGGTCTGCGGAAGCCTTTGAGCACGAGGCCGTTCACTCGATGATGAACCAGCCGGCGTCGGTCTTCTCGAACCGTAGAATCTGAGTGCTGTTCTGGACCTGGCGGCGCCCGGCCGTCATGAGCGTGTCGCGCCGTACGATCTGGGCGGACGCGGTGCGGCCATCGACCCTGAGACTCTCGATTCGCAGATCGATCTGCTGCGAGTCGATCTGCTTGAAGCTGTTCATCAGCACCGTTTCCGCTGCGCGAGTGAGATTGGGCCGAACCGAGCGATACAGTCCGATGTCCTTCGTCTCAATCGCCCGCCTGTAGGTCTGAATGACACGGCGAATTGCTGCATCGTCTGATTCAACGGGTGCCGACGGTGCGGGCGCGGGCGCTGGCGCTGGCGCTGGCGACGCGGGCAGTGTCGCCTCCGCAGCACGCGGCGGTGCAGTGGGTTGAACAGGCGCCGGCGGTGGAGCGACCGGCTCGGTTGCAGGGGAAGGTTGTGGCTTCGCGGTTTCGTTGGTCGGCGTGACGGCCGGTTGCGGTGGCAACGCTGAAGGCGTCGGAGGTGGAGTGATCGTGGCACCACCTGCCTGTTGCGGGTTCGCCGGCACAGGTGCGGGTGTCGTCGCAGGTGGCGGCGGAAGCGCACCACGCGGAGCCGGTGTTTCGGCCGGCCGTGTGGGTCGCGGCGACGGTTGTGGCGCGGGTGCTGGCTGTTCTGCCTTGCGTGGTTCCGGAACGGGCGCCGGCGTCTCAGCCGCTGGCGCTGGTATCGTCGCGGGGGCAGCTGGTCGCGTTGAAACCGTGGATGGTGCCTCCGCCGTCGGCGTCGCGATCTGGATGGTGTCCCTTTGTCCTCGCCAGAACAACACCGCTGCGCCGAGCACCGCGAGGAACGCGATGACGATCGACGCGCGCTCGAGCCGATGTATCGCCGTTCTCGCGGGGAGCGTCGTCGTGGTCGTCGCTGGCGGCGGAGGTGCCGTCGGCCTCGGCGCGTTGACGACTGTCTGGCTGGCGAGGCTCGAGTCGAGATCGCGGCGAATCCTCCGCAGCTCCGCTTGAAGATCGGAGGCGTGCTGATAGCGCAAGTCGCGCTCTTTCTCGAGCGCGGTCGCGATGACCACTTCGAGCCGTGGCGGCACGAGCGGATTCAGATGCGCGATGGGGCGCGGCGCGCGATTGAGAATCGAATCGTAGACGACGGCCGTCGTGCTGCCACCGAACGCCTGGGTGCCCGTGACCATCTCGTAGAGCACCGCACCGAGAGAGAAGAGGTCGGTTCGTGAATCGATCGGCTCTCCGCGCGCCTGCTCGGGTGACATGTACGAGACCGTTCCCAGTGCGGTCCCCGGCTGCGTGATCTGGTTGTTCTGCGTGCGATCGATCGGCGAGATCGTATCGGCGGCGCTCGACAGCGACGAGGGCGACGTCGTGAGCTTTGCCAGCCCGAAGTCAAGGACTTTCACGCGGTTTCGATCGCCGAGGAAGATGTTGGCCGGCTTGATGTCGCGATGGATGATGCCCTGCTCGTGTGCGGCTTCCAGCGCGTCGGCGAGCTGGATGGCGATGTCGAGCACGTCGGCGACCTTCAGCGGCCCTTTCGCGATCCGCTCGCGCAGCGTCTCGCCCTTCAACGCTTCCATCACGATGAAAGGCGTGTCGCCGTCCTGGCCGATGTCGTAGATGGCGCAGATCGCGGGGTGGCTCAGCGAGCTGGCGGCGCGCGCCTCGACACGGAACCGTTCGAGGGCCTTCGTCTCCTGCGAGAAGCTGGCGGGCAGGAATTTCAGCGCGACCTGCCGCCCCAGCCGCGAGTCCTCGGCCAGATACACCACGCCCATGCCGCCCGAACCGAGCGGGCTGAGGATGCGATAGTGTGAGACGGTTCGGCCAATCATGCCTGAGCCTGATCCAACTGCGCCTGTGCCTCACCGGCGGCGACGTCGACACGGGTCAACACCAGGGCGCCCAGGACAAAGAACAATAGTACCGACAATACCGCGGCACGGCTCGAATGAAATAGCGTGACCGACGCTGCGAAGAGGGCCGGCCCCGCTATCCCGGCAAACTTCTCGAATACCGCGAAAAAGCCGAAGTACTCCGACGACTTGTGCTTCGGGATCATCCGGGCGAAGAGCGATCGGCTGAGGGCCTGGCTCCCGCCCTGGACCGTGCCAACCAGAGCGGCGAGAGCAAAGAACTGCCAGGCCGACGTCATGAAATAGCCAAGGAGGCTGATGCCGGCGTAAACAGCAAGTGCGAGGAACACGCCTCGCTTGGCGCCTATGCGACCCGCCATCGCGCCGAACAGAAACGAGCAGGGTACGCCGACGAACTGCACGAGCACGAAGGCGGCAATCTGCGCGTTCTGATCGATGCCGACCTCCGCGCCGTAGATCGAGGCCATGCGGATGATGGTCTGAATCCCGTCGTTGTAGAGCAGGAACGCGACGAGCATCAGGAAGGCCTGACGATAGCCGCGCAGCTCGTGAAACGTCTCCCAGAGGCGTACGAAGGCGACGCGGATCACATTGTCGCGCCGGCTCTCGTCCGGTTCGAGCCTGGGTGCTGGCTCGCGGACGCGAAAGAACAAGGGCAGGGAGAAGATCAACCACCACACGGCCACGCTGACGAATGACAACCGGATGGCGGCGACGGAGTCGGCGAGACCGAACCGCGTCGGTGCGAGAATCCACGCCAGGTTCACCACCAGGAGTACGCCGCCCCCCAGATAACCGATCGCGTACGCCGCGGTCGAGACACGATCCATTTCCTCAGGCGCCGCAATATGGGGAAGCAGCGAGTCGTAAAAGACAAAGCTCGCGGCGATGCCGATATTGGCGACCATGAAAACCACCGCCGCGTAGATCCAGTCGCCGCGTGTGATTGTCGCCATCAGCAGCGTCGCGACGATGCCAACCGACATCGAGACGCCGAGCAGTGTCTTCTTCAATCCTCGAATGTCGGCGATCGCACCCAGGACTGGGCCGATCAGCGCGGTGATCGTCACGGCGATGGTCGTTGCCCACGCGAATCGCGCGGTCGCGTCAGTGGGCGTGAGCCCGGCCGCCGCATAGTCGCTGAAGAACCGCGGAAAGACCGCGGTGATCACGGTTGTCTGGAAGGCCGAGTTTGCCCAGTCGTACAGCGCCCACGCGCGGAGCTCGGGACGATGGAGCCCGAGTCGTGTGAGCAACCCGGCGCGTTCGCCGCGCGCGGTGCTCAGAAGGTTCTCCGCGCGATCCACTCGCGAAGGAGTGAATCGACGACGACGTACTGACTGCCTTCTTTCAGAACGAGATCCTGTTTGAGCAGAGCCGCAAGCGATGCCTGGATGCTCGACGGTCCACCGAGCCGATAGCGCGCGCGTACGTCGGCCGAGAGAAGACCCTGACCGTTTTGCAGGACCACCGCGCGAAACACCGCGCGCTGCGCCAGCGTGAGCCGCTGCCAGACCGCTTCAAAGAGCGTCTCCTGCTCCGCGAGCAGCCGTGCGAGCGTCGTGTGCAGCGAGTCGAGCGTGGCTCTCTTTCCACTCAAGGCCCGCACATCGTCCCAGGTCTCATGCGCGAGTCGTTGCACGTCGTAGGGAAGGTTGCCGGCAAGATCGACGATCGCCGCGCCAAGCCCGGGCTCGGCGCGAATGCCGCTCTTCGCGAACCTGGTTTCGATGAACGTCGCGAAGATGTCGGCGGGGATCTTCTGCAACCGCATCACCGGACCGGCTTTGTAGAACGGCCTCTTGGGGCCGATCATCTTTTCCATCAGGCTCGGCTCGGAGCCCGCGAACACGTAGCCAACCTGGCGCTGCTGCTGTGCGGCCGCCCGCAACGCATGCTCGACGCTTCCGCCGTTGAACGCGTCGATGGCCTGGAACTCGTCGAGTGCGACGACCACGGAGCGCTTCTGCTCCGCTGCGAGTCGACCGGGAAGCGCGAACACTTCGTTCGCGAGGCGAGTCACGTCGCGTTCGTTCTTCACCAGGGGGAACGACACGGAGAAGCGACCGGGCCCTGAGGTGTCGGCGTCGTAGCGCACTTCCGGCCGCGTCGAGCTGATCACCTTCGTGAGCCAGCCGCGTGCGCGCTCCCAACGTGTCTCGACCGCCGCGAGCGCCCGGGCATATCCCTCGAGGAAGGACAAGTACGAGCTGTAGCTGCTGACCGTGACCTCGACCGTCAGCACGTCGCGTCTCGTGAGGGCGCGCAGCGCCTGGTGGATGAGCGACGACTTGCCGTAGCGGCGCGGCGAGATGAGGAAGACCTTCTGTCCAGCCGCGAGATCACCGATCAGCCGGTCGAGCTCGGACTCGCGGTCCACGAACGATTCGCCGGGAACGACTTCGCCGTAGACAAACGGGTTCTGCATGGCACTACGTGAAGTGACGTAACGGTTACGTTAGGTAACGTAACACACTGGGTGGCTGGGTGGGCTGGGTAGCTAGGTGGCTGGGGGGTAGCTGGGTAGCTGGGGTTGCTGAGACCTCTCGGATTGTCCCCAGCAACCTAGCCACTTAGTAACCCAGCAACCCAGCAACCTAGCAACCCAGCTACCTAGCAACCCAGCTACCTATCAAGCTTCAGCCCCCCCGTATAAATCGCCATGCCGACGACGGCGTCGATGCCGGCGGCATCAAGCTGATCGATCTCGTCCCACGTCGTGATCCCGCCTGCGGCCGTGACCCGTCGCGATGTGGCGTTCCGGACGGCCATGATCGCCTGCATGTCGGTGCCGCCCATGAGCCCTTCGGTGTCGACGTGGGTGTAGAGGAACTCGGAGCAGAACGGCTCGAGCGCACGTACGGCATCGACCGCAGTCAGCGGCAGGGCCGTCTTCCATCCGTGGATGACGACGTGCCCGCCACGGCTGTCGACGGCGCCAATCACGCGTTCGATGCCGACGGCCTCCGCGAGTGAGCGGGCGAACGCGGCGTCGACAGCGCCGTCTCGAAAGAGAGCGGAACTGGCGATCACGGCATGTGCGCCGAGAGCGATGACCTCGCGGGCGCGCTCGACGCTACGAATCCCGCCGCCGACGCGGCAGGGAAGTCGCCCGCAGATCGATTGCACCAGGCCGCGGTTGTCGCCGCGCCCGCGCGCGGCATCCAGATCGATCAGCTGCACCCGTGAAAACGCTGAGAACTTGACGATCCACGGTTCGGGATCGGGTGCCTCAATGGCGAGGCGTTCGCCTTGAACCAGCTGCACCACGTGCCCGTCTTGCAGGTCGATGGAGGGGATCAGCATGTAGAGACCCAGTCGAAGTGTGAACACCGCCCCGTCATAGCCGCACCGGAATTCCGTGCGTCCGCAGGTGCCGCTTCAACTCGGTCACGCTCGATTCGGCGTAGTGGAAGATCGACGCGGCGAGCGCCGCGTCAGCGTGACCGCGCGTGAATACGTCGGCGAAGTGATCGACCGATCCAGCTCCTCCGGACGCAATGACAGGGATGTCGACGGCGTCGGAGACCGCGGCCGTCATCTCGCAGTCGAAGCCAGCCTTGGTGCCGTCGCGGTCCATCGACGTGAGCAGGATCTCGCCTGCGCCTCTGGACTCCGCCTCTTTCGCCCAGGCCACCGCATCGCGCGCGGCGTCTGTCGTCCCGCTGCGCACGTAGACGGCAAAGCCATCGTCACGCCGCTTGGCGTCGATCGCGACGATGACCGCCTGGCTGCCATAGCGGCTGGCGAGCGTCGTAATGAGATCCGGCTGGCGAAGCGCGGCGGTGTTGAGGCTCACTTTGTCCGCCCCGGCGTCGATGGCGGCCGCGGCATCGTCTTCGGATCGGATGCCACCTCCGACGGTCAGCGGCAGGAAAATCTCGTGCGCGACGGCATCGATCGTTCGTGCCAGTGCCTGACGGCTTTCGAGCGTCGCGGTGATGTCGAGCACCACGACTTCGTCGATGCCCTCGATGTTGTAGCGTCGGGCGAGTGCCGCCGGATCGCCGGCGTGCCGCAGTTGCTGAAACTGCACGCCTTTGACGACCTGCCCGTCACGAACGTCCATACAGGCGATGATGCGCTTGGTCAGCATCAGGCGCAGACCTCGAGGAAGTTCCGCAGAATCGCCAGGCCAGCGTCGCCCGACTTCTCCGGGTGGAACTGGACGCCGAAGATGTTGTCGCGTTCGACGACCGATGAAAACGTGTTCGCGTGCGTCGTTGCCGCCACGCACTCGGGAGTGACGGGCGCCGCAAACGAGTGCGTGAAATACACCTGTGCGCCCGAGGTCAGTCCTTTGAGGAGTCGCGCCGAGCCGCGGAAATCGAGCGAATTCCAGCCGACGTGCGGCACCTTCAGCCGCTGCTCGGCATCGCCGTCGAGTCGCGCGATGCGTCCGGCGATCGCGCCGAATCCGATCGCGTCCGGCGCCTCGTCGCTTCCCTCGAACAGCCATTGCATTCCGACGCAGATGCCGAACAGCGGCGTTCCTGATTTCACGGCGCCGCTGATGGCGTCTCGCCAGGGAGCATCGAGCCTGGCCGTCGCGCCGAAGTTGCCGACACCCGGGACGATGACGCCGCGCGCGCGCCGGCACTCGTCCGGCGTCGAGGGGACGACGAAGTCCGCCCCGAGCGACGTCAGCGCCTTGCGGACCGACGTGAGATTTCCCGCGCCGTAGTCGACCAGGGCAATCACAACAACCCTTTCGTGCTCGGGAGCATCTTCGCCAGGCGGGCATCCTTCGCGCACGCGACTCGCAGTGCCCGCGCGAACGCCTTGAAGACCGCTTCGATGTGATGGTGACTCGAGCGGCCATACAGCACTTTCACATGCACGTTTGCCCGAGCCCCTGACGCGAAACCGTCGAAGAAGTCGTGCACCAGTTCGGTCTGGAGGTCACCAACCATTCGCACGCGTACCTTCAGGTCGACGACGGCATGCGGCCGGCCGCTGAGATCGATCGCGGCGACGGCGAGTGTTTCGTCCATCGGCATGACGAAGTAGCCCGCCCGGTTGATGCCCTTGCGATCGCCCAGTGCCTTCAGCACGGCCTCGCCGAGCACGATCCCCACGTCCTCGACCGTGTGATGCTGATCGACGTCCAGGTCACCGGTCGCGGCGAGCTTCAGATCGAAGCCGCCGTGCCTCGTGAACAGTTCGAGCATGTGGTCGAAAAAACGAATACCGGTCCGCACGTTGTAGCGGCCCTGGCCATCGATCGTCAGCGCGCCTTTGATCTGCGTCTCCGTCGTCTGGCGATCGAACGTCGCTACGCGGGCTTTGCTCATCGCGCATCCTTCCCGGACATCACTGACTCCAGGGCTTCAATCGCCGCATCGGTGTGACTCAGCAGACCAGCCGTCACGCGAATGCATCCAGGCGTCGCCGGGTCCTTGGAGCGGTCCCGCACGTGGACGCCACGCTGGCTCAGTGCTTCGACGATCTGAGTCACCCTGTCGCCGACGCGGACCATGACGAAGTTTGCGGCGCTCTCCCAGTGCTCGAGGCCGAGGCGCTTGCACGTGGCGTAGAGGCGCTCGCGCGACTCGGCCACTTGTGCGGCATATTGCGGAAGGAACTCCCGGTCCTCCAGCGCCGCCAGCGTGGCGGTCAGCGCCACGGCGTTGATGTTGAAGGGCAACGTCACTGCTCGGACCGGATCGAGCGATTGTGGTTGTCCAATGACGACGCCGACGCGCATGCCGGCGAGCCCGTACGCTTTGGAGAACGTGCGCCCGACCAGGACGTTCGGGTGATTGCGAAGCTCCGGCAGGAACGACGTGCCGCCGAACTCGATGTATGCCTCGTCGATGAGGACGACGGCCTGGGGCGCCGATTCGGCAATGCGGCGGAGATCGGCGACAGGTATCAGCCGGCCGGTCGGATTGCTCGGCGTGTTCAGGAAGATCATCCGCGTGCGCGGGGTCACCGCGGCGATCACGGCATCGGTCGGAAAGACGAACTCGGGTCCCGGTGGAATTCGTACGGCGGCCGCACCGACGGCGGCCGTCGAGTTGGGATACGGATCGAATGCCGGCAGCGGGATGATCGTCTCTGCGTCGTGAATCCTGGCGCGCGAGATGTGACCGACGGCGGCCATCAGGATGCCTTCGTCCAGTCCGTTCGTGAGCAGGACCCACTCAGGATCGACATCGAAGTGACGCGCGCAGGCGCGCACGAGCTCGTGGTACGACGGATACGTGGACACATCCGTCGTCTGCATCTTCTTGATCGCGTCGAGGACGCGAGGCGAGCAGCCACCTGTGTTCTCGTTCAGGTGGAGCCGCAAACCGGCGCCCGGGTCTGGATATCCCTGTAACCGCATCATGCTCTCGGAGGGCCTAAGACCCGCCGCTACCTTTCCTGTTCCTGGGAGCCGCCGAGTCTCCGAGTCGAACGACGATCGAGTCCGCATGGGCGTTCAGCCCCTCGGCCCTCGCCAGGTCGATCACGCTGTTGCCGATGCGTGACAGTCCGGCGCGTGTGACTCGCTGCACGGTGATCTGGCGGACGAAGTCGGCGGCGGAGAGTCCTCCGCGTACGCGCGCGGCTCCCGCTGTCGGCAGCACGTGGTTGGAGCCGATCGCGTAGTCACCGGCGACCTGCGCCGTCCAGCTCCCGACGAAGAGCGACCCCACGCATGTGATCTGCGCCGCCGTCGCTTCGTCGTCCACGACCATGTGTTCGGGCGCCGCGTCGTTGGCGAGCGCGATCGCTTCCGCGAGCGAGCGCGTGACGATGACGCCACCGTGACGTTTGATTGAGAGGCGAGCGGGACCGTCAGCAGGCATTCGAGCCGCGACTTCCGTGGCGACCCGCGCCGCGAGCTTACGATTCGGCGTGACGAGCACCGCGCGCGCATCGGGGTCGTGCTCGGCCTGCGCGATCAGATCCGCGGCGATCCAGGCCGGGTCACCTTTCGATGAGATCAGTAGAATCTCGCTCGGGCCGGCGTAGAAGTCGATGCCGCAGTCGGACGCGACGAGCGCCTTTGCCGATGCCACCCAGCGATTGCCCGGGCCGACGATCTTGTCCACGCGCGGAACGGATTCTGTTCCGTATGCGAGCGCAGCAATCGCGTGCGCACCACCAAGCCTGAACAACCGTGAGACACCCGCTTCGATCGCGGCAGCCATCACGACGGGCTCCGGTCGCGGACATACGGCGACCACGTCGCGAACGCCGGCGGCGACTGCGGGAACGGCGGTCATGAGCAGGGAGGAGGGCAGCGGATAGCGTCCGCCCGGGACGTAACAACCCACACGATCGAGCGGGATGACGCGTTGTTCAACGCTGACTCCAGGGGTGACGCCAACGCGCCACGATCGCGGCACCTGGCGCGTGGCCACGGCACGAATGTTCTTTGCGGCGGCGCGCAGGGCCGCGCGCACTGACTTCGGCACGCTCGCAGCGGCCTTCTGCATCTCGCGCGCGGAAATCTCGATCGGTCCATTCAGCCCGTCGAGAGATTTCGCGTACCTGAGCAGCGCCCGATCGCCCTTGCGCCGCACATCCGAGACGATCGTCGCAACGCGACGATCGGTCGCTCCGTCTCGCGATCGCTCCGGCGAAAGCAGCGCCGCAACCGCCCGCCGATTCGTGGACTCGACAATCTTCAGCATGACCCAGCTACCCAGCAACCCAACTACCTAGCAACCCAGCTACCTAGCAACCCAGCTACCTAGCAACCCAGCTACACAACAATCTTATTGAGCGGGTACTCGACGATGCCCTGACCACCGGCCGCCTTGAGCTTGGGGATCAAGTCACGCACCGTGCGCTCCTCGATGATCGTGTTGACGGCCACCCACTCGTTGTCGCTCAGCGAGGAGATGGTCGGCCGTTGCAACGCAGGCAGGAGCGCGAGCACCCGGTCGAGAGCCGAGCGGGGCACGTTCAACATCAGGCCAACGCGACCCTGTGCCTCGATCGCGGCACGCAGCAGCAACGCGATGTTCTCGATCTTCGTGCGCTTCCACTCGTCGGCGAGCGCGACGTCGTTGGCGATGAGCTGCGTGTTCGACTCCATCACGGTGTCGAGGATGCGCAG
>Ga0070674_100000376_pt1 | contig 22415 bp, 15 predicted proteins | sample KBSM33metaG_FD_65344 | JGI IMG/M metagenome (GOLD analysis project Ga0070674, IMG submission 65344) | Miscanthus rhizosphere microbial communities from Kellogg Biological Station, Michigan, USA - KBS M3-3 metaG | ecosystem: Host-associated > Plants > Roots > Rhizosphere > Soil ... | reverse complement strand
AGGCCTTCACCTCGGGCGACACCGTCCGCGTCGCCCCGGCCACGAAGCGAATCTGATCGCTGTCCGTCTGCACCGCTTCGACCAGCGTCCGGCCCCACCAGCCCATTCCGACAATCGCGGCCCTAATCATGCCCACTCCCAATTCCCAAGACACCCACCCCAACGATCACGACACACAGAGGCGGTGAGGCCCTGAGGCCTCATTCACTCGTCACGAAACCGCGCCCTCGACGATGCTCGGGGCGCCCTGAGCCCAGTCGAAGGGCGGAGGCGCGAAAGCGCGGAGGAGCCATCGCCGTCTCACTCGGGTGGCGCCCGGCCCAACGGGCCGGCCGACGGGTCGAGCCGGCCGGCGATCACGCGCGCATCGGACGTCGGGGGGCGCGTGTGATCGCCACGCCGCTCGATCCGTCGTGCGCGTCGCGCGCGCCACCCGCGGGACGAGACCTCCGTGCCTCTGTGCCTCGGTGTGTCGAAATTCACCAGTCTCCAACGGCGGGGCTGAAGCCCCGCCGCGACGAGTTCGAATCCCGAGTCCCGAATCCCGGATCCCGGCTCCCGAGTGACTACGTCGTCCGAATCAACGAGTACTTCGGGTCCGCCCCCATGCTCTCCGTCACGGGCAGCCCCAGTTCCTTCTTCACAATGTTGGTGCCCTGCACCAGCGACACCATCTTGTAGAAGGCATGCCGCCGGCTCATCCCCTCGCGGCCCATGCCGCAGTCCGAGCTGAGCACCAGCCGCTCCGCCGGGATCACCGTCAGCGCCTGCCGGATCAGGTCCGCCACTTCCGTCGGCGCTTCCACCTGCAGCGTGTGATGGTCGATCGCCCCCACGCACACTTTCATCTGCGTGATCGCCGCGCCGATCTCCTTCAGGTCCATCATGTTCGAGCTCTTCATCTCGAACGTAATGACATCGGCATCCACCTGGTTCAGCAGCTCCAGCGCCGGCTTGTAGCTCTGCACCGCCCCGAACATCCGCTGTTGCGACGGGTTCCCCCAGCACGTGTGGCACCACACTTCCGTCTTCGCGCGCAGCCCCTTCACGGTGTTGTTGAACACCTTCAGCATGAACTCGGGGTTGATCACCGGGTCCTTGTACCCGCGCGCTGCTAGCAAGTGGATCTGCGGCTCTTCCATCTGAATGACCGGACAGCCCGCATCCGCGAGGTCATGCAGCTCCTCGTTGAACGCATCACTGAGCGCCATGATGCGGTCCGGCAGACTCTTGTAGTGCTCGTCCTGCACCGCAAACGCGACCAGCTCCGGCGTGACGGTGCCGAACTTCACCGGCTTGCCCGTCATCCGCTGCGCCGCCTTGAACATCTCCGCGTATTGCATCTCGCCCCGGCTGACCGGGCCGATCAGCTTCGGCATCACCCGCGCCTCGAGGTAGTCGTGCAGGATGTGCCCGCGCGGAAACCCGATGCCCCCGGCATTCATCTTCGCCAACTTCGGGTGGGTCGTCTCGAACCCCGCCATGTGATGCGGCGGGTAGCTCGTCCAGCTCTGCCCCCCGATGTCCTGGTCGAACCGGCAGTCGCCATCCGTGACGATGTCCAGCCCCGCCACTTCCTGCTCCCGCAAATACACCGACAACGCATCCACATACTGCTCCCGGAACCGCGACGTCACCATCGCATCCAGGAACGACCGCGTCCCCAGGTTTTCCGTATACCAACTGGGCCGCGGCAACGACCCCGTGATCGTCGTCGGCAGCATCTTTCCGGCGGTGGCTTTCAACATGACGGAGCAATCCTCACTTTGATGAAATCGCGTGATGGGCTGACGTGTGACAGGTGTGCGTCGAAATTGGTGACTGGAAAAATGGCGTTATCGCTATGCGAAAAAACGTTCGCGCCGAACACAAAATTCTAGTTCGCGAACGGCCCTGATGGAAAGAGGCAGCCTAGTACGCTGCCGTCAGCATCGATGCCAGCTCCGAACTGGCCGGATGCTCGCTCGCCTGCGCGTGATCGAGGATGTCGTGGACGAGACCGGCCACGTCGCGAATCTCCTCGAGCGGCACGTGCACGTCGCGAAGCCTTTGCGGCAGCTTGAATTGCGCGATGAAGCGCGTCATGTGATCGGCGGATTCGAGGGCGGCATCTTTCGCGTTCGCCAGGTCGAACGACAGGCCAAAGGCCTGGGCGATGGGACCGAAGCGCTCTGGCGCCTTCGTGGCCATGTAGCGCATCGCGTGCGGCAGCGTGATACACGACGTCACCCCGTGCGCGACGTTCCATCGCGGCCCGATCTGATGGCCGAGGGCATGTGAAAGACCCAGGCCGGCATTGGTCACACCGAAGACAGCAAGCCAGGCACCCATCTGGCACTGCAGGCGATGCTCCAGCTGCTCGGCTCCGGTCGTCGACAGGCTGGCGGGCAAGTGTGTCAGCAGCATCGACAACCCGCGCGCGGCGACAGCATCGCCGAACGGATGATGACGTGCCGAGTAAATCGTCTCCACCGCGTGATCGAGCGCGCGCACACCGCTCGCCGCCCACAGCCACGCCGGCGTCTCGAGCGTCACGGTCGGATCGGTATAGACGGTACGCGGGACCAGACGAGGGTCCGAAACCGCCCGTTTCACGCGCGTCTGCTCGTCCGTGATGCCAACGACCGCCGTGAACTCACCGGCTGAAAGCGTCGTCGGAATCGAGATGTGCACAGGGCCTTCGTCCGTCGACGCGCCCCCTTCCCCCGCCGTCAGCACGGTATGAACAGCCGCCTTGACCGTGTCGATGGGGCTGCCGCCACCAAAGCTGATAACGCAGTCCGCGTCGAGTCGATCGATCGCCAGGGCTAACTCGCCGACTGTGTGTGACGGCACGTGCTGCTTCGCGTCCTTGAAAACGAGCAGGCACCGATGACCAAGGGGATCTGTAATGCGTTTGAGGAGCGCGGATGCGCCGAGCGTGCGCCCGGTCACGACGACGACGCGCGTGAGATGCCGGCGGTCGATCTCGGTCTCGAGCGAGTCGATGCTGTTGGCGCCGGACGTGACCCGCTCGAGTCGCGGAAATTGGAAGTGCATAGGGTAGCTGGGGCTCTAGGTAGCTGGGTTGCTGGGGTTGAATCGTACCCCAGCTACCCAGCCACCCAGCTCCCTAGCCACCCAGCTACTTCGCTCCACAACTCGTCGGATTCCAACCGGTCGCGTCGGGCTGTTTCTTGAACTCGTACGTCTTGATGTAGGGCTGCCCCAGATACTGCGGGTCGTCCACCATCGTGGTCACCGCCAGGTACTCCTGCCCGTCATCGACGAGACGCACGTAGTACTCGGTCAACGTCGCGTTCGCGCTGTATGGCACGCCGTTCTTCCTCAGGTACCCCGGCCGCATGCGCGTCGTCGTCACGACAAGCTGACCCGTCTGCGGCTTCTCTGCGCCGCGACCACGCGCGCCTGGCGGAAACATCCATCGTGCTGCCGACGATCCCTGCCACGAAGGCTCGCCCGTTGCGGGCGCCGCACTACCAAACACGAACTTTCGTAGCTGTGTGCCGGTGTCGATGTCCATCTTCATCGTGTTGTCGTCTTCCCACGTGATGTGAAGACGACCGGGCAGCCGCATGATCCCGCCCGCGCCGTACCCGCGACAGGCTTCACCGCTCGCCTCGTCCTTCGCGGGATCCCAGGCGTCCATCACCTTCCGCGCCTCAGCGTTCACCGGTATGTAGTCGGCGTTGCCTTTGGGAGGCGTGAGCATGCGATAACGCCAGTCGTCGGTCACCATCGACACCCAATAGCCGGTCAGGTCGTACGGCGCCTGCACGCGCGCGTTGGCTGGAGCCTGTGGAGCGCCCGGTCCACCACGCCCCGCGCCCTGGCCCAGACCGGCCGGCGCGGCTGGTTGCTGCTGGGCGTGTGCGATCGATCCGGCGAGGGAACCCAGAATCAGAAGCCGAACCAGGAACCGAACCTGAACGCGCACGGAGAAGAGAGAACGAAGAAGTGTGAACCGCATGCGCGTTACGTCTTCGGATTAAGGCTCTTGAAAATCGCCTCGACGAACATGTCCGGCGTCCATGACGGACTCTTGCCAAACCGTCCGTCGTAGTCCCGGGTGATCCTCGCGGCCTTGATCTGTTGAAGCGTCATGCCACGAGAGGTCAACTCGCGCACCCGATCACGCATGATCGTCGCCATGTCGCGGTAGTACGCGACGTCCGCCGCGTCCGTCATCCGGCCATGACCCGGCACCACGAGTGTGCCACCTTCCATCATGTGCTCGACGACGGTGACGTCGAGAATCCAGTTGAGCGCATCGACTGTTCCTTGAATGCTGCCGCCGCGCGCGAGGTCGATGACTGGATACTTCGTCATGTCGAGAAGGTCACCCGCGACCACGACATCCGATCCGCGGAAGTAGACGATGCTGTCGCCGTCTGTGTGCGCGGACCCGGGATGCGTGATGACGACCCCTTCGCCGTTGACGAAGTTCAGCTTCTTCTCGGTGCCGAAGTAGGTCTCGCTCGCCACCAGGTTCTGCTTGCCGTCCTTCGTCAATCGCAGGGTCACGTTCTCGTGCGCGACGACGTACGCGCCGGGTATGGAGTTATCGATATTCCTCACCCCATATGCGCGTCCCGCGGCGGACAACACGGCATTGCCGCCAACGTGATCCGGATCGTCGCTCGTGTTGACGATGCCGATGATGGGTCGGGGCGCGCGTGGACCAGCGGTCGTGGGCAGCAACTCCGAGCTGGACCACCACTGGCATCCCTGCGGCGCGCCGACGCACGACTTCATCGGAGCTGGAGATGCCGTGACCCTGCGCGACAGTTCGCGCACGGTCGCGAGCAGCTTGTCGGACATCTCGGTGCTGCCCGAGTCCACGAGCAGCACACCGTCTTTCCCGACGGACGCGACGACGTTCGCACCCGCGCCACTCAGGAGATAGATATTCCCGCGCACCGGCAGGACCCTGATCTCGCCGGTGGCCGGCTTTGCCTGCGCACGCACACCGGTCTCAGTGACCCACGACAGGCACGTCAGAACGGCGATGGAGAGTGCGGCCAGCGTACACGCGGGTCTCATCGAGCACCACCTGCCGCAGGTGCAGCGGCGCCTGCCGGAGCCGTGCTTCCGCGGCGGTCGCCGGCGGTCCATTCACTCGGCTGGAGGCTCTTCTGATACTCGGGGTACACCGTCGGCACGCCGCCCGTCGGCGCAGTCGGCGCCAGACCGTATCGAACGCGAAGGTTCTTGAGGAACGGGTTCTCGCCGGGCAGATAGTGAGGGACGTTCCCCTTTTCGAGTCCCTCGTAGACCGACGTGCAGGGATGCGCGGGCACTTGCGAGTTCACGCTGAGGCGATACTCCGAGCTGCGAATCAGCGGCTCCGACAGATAGACAGGATCGTGAACGATGTTGATCCACGTGAGGATGTCTCCACGGCGAATCCAGAACGACGTGACCGTCGCCTGATCGCTGATCATCGCGCCATTGCGGCGGATGTAGTCCTCCTTCAGGTGTGTCGTCTTGATTCGGAGGATGTCACCTTCCCACGTCGCGGTGGAGAAACCGCCCCACGTGTGATTCGCCTCTGGTGGCGGACCGTCGCGGCCATCGAGGTACACCGGCATGTTCGTCGACTGGTGCCACTCGGGCTGATACGCGACCACCTCGCGCGAGAACGGATCGACTTCCTTCGTGATCCGCAACTGCGTCGGGCCACGATAGATGTAGGCCCAGCCGTGGGGCCGGCACTGATACTCAGGCAGGCTGAGGAGGGACGCGTCCCATCCCTCCGCACGGGCCAGACCGTCCGGGTTGAGCGGCAATCCGACCCAGTCGCCCACCCAGGGATTCTCGGTGTTGTCCATCGAACGGACGACCGTCCATTCGCCAGAGAAGTCGGTCTGCGCCGACGCGATTCCGCTCCACGGCAACATCAACAGCGCTGCCAGGACGGCCCGCCTGATCGTGATCGTCATGACTTCTACCTTCGCATGCCGAAATAAGGTTCTCGACGCGCAGCAGATAAGGTTCCCACACTCGGCGGTCGAGCGTCTCGATCTTCTAATACGTATGGGATCCCGGAATCAGGTTACTTCCCGGTCGCGGCGGCCTTCTCCTCGGCGCGTTGCGCGCTGAGGATGTTGCGCATGGCCAGATTGCCCTCGTGACAGGCGTACTCGAACATCTGCTGCGTCGAATCCACCTTCGTCAGCGGCATCGAGAACGTCCACGGTCGCGTCCACGTGTTGGAGTCCTCGAACGTGGCGCGCCAATCAACGACGTCGGGCGAGGTCGCGGTGAAGCGTTCGACCATCTTCACCTGTTCAGTCGAGCCCTGAGGCGCAGTCTCTGGCAGGAAGTTCGTCGTCTCGACAACGAGCGTGTCGCCCTCCCACCAGCCGTGGGCATCGCCCATGTACTTGCGCGTGCCCGGCGTCGAGCGATCCCCCGACTCCGCCCGGGGCGAGTCGCCAATCGGGATGACGCGGGCCTCGTGGATCATCTCGTAGCGGATGACGACGCTGTCCGGGCTCTGGGTGATGTCGTAGCGACTGCCGTAGCCGGCCGGCATCATCGACGCAGGGATGCCGCGCGTGATGCAGCGATCGTAGAGACCCATGTCGAGCCAGCTGTTGAACGGACCCTTCGGGTTCGCGTTCGTGCTGATGCCACCGCGGGGACGGCGAGGCTGAACGTCGGTTCGACGCGGAATGCGGCCGTCCGGCGGATCGACGACGAGCCAGGCGCGCTTGTTCTTGCGATCGAAGGTGTCGAAGATCAGATGCGCCGGCGGACGAAGGCCACCGGCGAATTCCTCACCGCTGACGCCTTCGACGAAGCGTTCGTTTCGCTCCTTGACGATCTTCTGCAGCTCCTCGGGCGTGATATCAGCAAGTGTCTTTCCTTCGAGCTCACGCGGACGCTCCATCGGCGTCCCTGTCTCATCGTCGTTGGAATAGGTGCCCTGCAGATCGGGGTGCCCCCAGGGTGTGCGCGGCGCCGACCACGAGCGCGCACTTCCCTGTGCGTTGACCGGCGTTTCGACTCGACCGGAAAGGGCAGCGACGAGACATGCGACGGCGACCACGAGGAGAAGAGCGCGACGCATCAGGTGAATTCCTCTTAGCGCTTGTAGCGCGCGAAGTCCGGGTTCGTCCGCGACAGTGAATAGGCCGACGACGTTCCGGCACGCACTGGCGTGGGACTGGCAAACGGCCTGGTTCCGCGCCGTGGGCGATTCTCTTCCGGCACCGTTACAGGTTCGAGCATCGCGACGATGTCGGCACGCTGGCTTTCGTACCATGGAGGCAGATTCAGTCGCGTGCCGAGCTCATCAGGCTCTTCATCCTGATAGAAGCCACCCGGCACGTTCGCCGTGCATTCCACCAGAACCCCGCCCGGAGAGCGAACGTAAAGCGAGTGGAAGTAGAACCGGTCCTTGATCTCAGATGCGTCGGTGTATCCGAGCTCTTCGTAGAGCGCCTTCTGAGCGAAGAGCGCTTCATCGCTCTCGACACCGAACGCGATGTGATGAAACGTCCCCGACCCGAACCCCCAGCTGCCCGGTGCCCGATCGGGTTCGTGATGCAGATCGATGATGCCGCCCGGACCGCAGCCGGCCGCCTCGAATCGATGATACGGGCCGTCCACACCGAGCTTTCGGAAGCCGAGGGCGTCGACGAAGAACTGCTCCTGCTCCTCGATGCTGCGCACGGACATCACGGCGCCGAAAAATCCTCGCGTGGCGACGTCCGCGCTGATACATCTCGTCGTCCACGGGCGGCGCGAATCATCGGACTCGACAACCTCGTAGAACAGGCCGGACGGGTGACGCATCCGCAGGTACTTGCGCGCGAACCGTTCTTCGATCCCGCCATGCTCGACACCGTGGCGCTCGACGTGTTCCTTCCAGAACGAAATCGTCCCGCGCGGAATGGCGTAGCTGAGGAGCGAGACCTGACCGGATCCTGCGCGCCCGGGTCGGCGGCTGTAAGGAAAAGAGGTGGCGATGGAGCCCGGCTCCGCGTCGGCGTTGCCGTAGTAGAAGTGATATATCGGAATGTTGCCGTCCATGAGCACGGTCTGCTTGACCAGGCGTTGACCCAGCACCTGCGTGCAGAAGTCCATATCCTGCTGTGCCGGACCTGGACACTGCGTGATGTGGTGGATGCCCTTGACCAGCGTGCTCATGCGCTCTGACTAGCCCGGCCCAGGCCGGACAATTCGGTAGCCGATTTGGGTCGCCTCAGGATCATAAGCGACCGTCGCGGTGGAGTCGAGATCCGAGGGCAGGCACGGCGATGGGCTTGACCAAACTTTGATTGCCCGTTTTCCCTCTATTTCAATCGATTTCACGGCGAACCCGCTCTTTTCGGCTACGCAGTCCGGGGCAGCCAGGACTGTGAGATGAGTTCGAAGGTGAGGGAAGGGCGAAGGCGGGACGTTCTGGGCAACAACTCCCAACCCTCCAACTCCCAACTCCCAAGAAAGTCGCCTTGGGAATTGGAAGTTGGTGATTGGGAGTTAATCGAGTTTAGAAGTCGTACCTCGCCGAGAACTTCACGAAGCGCGGCTGAATGACGGTCAGTGCGTTCTGCCAGGTCGCACCGTAGTTGTTCTGCTGCGTCAGGATCGTGTCCGCGTTGAACGCGTTGTAAAGGTCCACATTCAGGTCGAGCCGCCCCTGGCCTAGGTTGAACAGCTTCGAGAACCGCATATCGACCTGATTCAACCGATCCCCGTAGCTCGTGCCCGGCTCGACGACGTTCACCGTCGACTGGCCCGCGAAGAAAGGCCGGCCAAGAGAAGGCGGTACCGCCGTGTAGATGTTATTCGCGGCGATGACGGGACCCGGGACGCTCTGGAACGTACCGCTGATGCGGATGCCGTACGGCAGCGTATACGCGCCAACCGCTTTGTACTGCGTGAGGAATGGCGACTCCTGGTGACAGAACGCCTTCGGCGTCCACGCGACCGCTGCTGCGCCAATTCCGACCAGCATAACCCCCGTCGGGGCGACAGTCGACGAAAGTACCTCGGGCACCTCGTCAACGACGTCGCAGAAATCGTTCATGGTCTTCCCTGTGCTGATACCACCCTGCAGCAGTATCCCGTTCCGCAGTCTCGTATCGATCGAGAAGTCCACGCCGTCCCAGTGTGATTTCACGTCACCGAAGTCAGAAGCAGGCTTGATGGTATTGCGGTTCGTGACGGCGCGGTTCTGGTCGAAGATGCCACCAATCGTCTGTCCCGAGAGTTCCAGACGCGCGTCGGTCGGCACGACAACGCTGTACTCAGTGAAGTCTGAGGGGCTCAGCGCCTCGTTGTCCTGGAGGTTGAAGTTTCCGAAGATGCGCCGGAAGTAGCCGACGCTCGCCGAGAGACGCGGAATGATCTCGTGCTGCACGCCAGCCGAGAACTCCCAGTTATACCCTCGCACACCCCACCCTTCCAGCATGCGGGGATCATAGAAGGTGGTCACCCTGGAACTGCCGAAGCCCAGATCTTGCCAGACCAGACACTCACCGTTCGGCTGGGGATTCAGCAGGTCGCAGTCCGGGTTGAAGTTGTTGTTCGTGTCATTCCACACACGACTGACCTGCGTGACGAGCGTGTTGGCCGGATTGTTGGCGGCCGCGTAGCGGATCGAGTCCTGCTCAACGCCGCGACTCGCGCTCGCCTTGAGAGCCGTCTTGCCGGTCCCGAAAAGGTCGTACGCAGCTGACAAGCGCGGGTTGATGTCCTTCCAGTTCGGTACGTTATCGACCTCGGGGTAAAGCTGACCGCGAGTGGGCATCCAACGATGCGGCTGTGACGTGAAGTCGGACGTGGACTCTTTCTGCATATCGAGTCTGACGCCGCCGCTCAGCGTCAGGCGGCTCATGGTCCACCGGTCCTGCGCGTAGATGCCGAGGTTGTAGTCGAGATTGTTCTGCCAACCCGCATTCGGTGCCTGAATCGTGACCAGATTCGGCACGTACTCCCGCGTGCGGTACCAAATACCACCCGTCGAATCATTGTTGTCACCGCGCCAGAAGTAGCCGCGCTGCATGTCCGTCCCGATCTTCACGCTGTGGCTACCGGTGATGTAGCTCATCGACGCGGCAATGCTCTGGGAAGGCAGACGGTCGTCGAAGTCGAAACCTTGCGGTGCTCGATAGATCAGAGGCCTGATCCCGAGCGTGCTCCCCACAGGACTGCCTTGTTCCTGAATGGAAATTCCATTGATGCGATCGGGCTCGGCGATGATGGTATCGGGGCTCGCGCCGGGCGCGATGCCTGCCTCGAAGAGCAGACGATTGCTGGCCGTATACGTCCACTTGAACGTAGACAGTTGCGTGTGCCACGTCGTGACGCGCACCGCTTCAGGCGCGGTGGTCGCCGCGGCGATCGTCCAGTGCGGGTCGACCTTGTACTGATACGCGTACCAACCGGTGAACTTCTGTTTGTCGTTGATGCCCCAGGTGACGCGCCCGTTGTTGTCGTAGGTGTAGGTACCGCCAAATGCCTGGTTGCCTTGGTCCTCGACGCGGCGAATCGCGGTCGGGTCTTGCGCGTAGTTCAGCCCGGCCAGGTAGAACTCGTTGGTGAAATAGCGCGAGGTGAAGTAGAACCAGAGCTTGTCCTGCTTGATCGGCCCGCCAACCGCGCCGTTGATGTCGAACAGCTTCTTGAGCGTCGTGGACGCGCCCGCCACACCGCGAGACTCCAGCCTGTCGGTGATGTTGCTGCCCTGCAGGCCGGGGGAGGAGCCACTAATCAGCGCTGAGCCCTGGAACCTGTTGCCACCCGAGCGCGGGATGGCATTCATGATGACGCCATTGGTGCCAGTCTCGCCGCTCTGTCCCCCGAGTTGGACGTCGACCTGATCGAACAGCAACGGCGACAGGCTCATGTTCGTCAGGTTCGAGCTGATGTACATGTTGCCGATGCGCAAGCCGTCGAAGAGCGACACACCATCGCCGTTCAGACTCCCGTGCGCTTGCACTTGCGCACCGACCTGGTCGCCGAGCACGCCTCCGACGTCGGTCACGCTCGGCCGGATGGCGGGCACGCTGGCGGCCATCTGAATCCACGAGCCGCCTCCAGGAAGCTGCTTGATGATGTCCTGGGTCACAGAACGGGTCTGCGCGGCTGACTGGAGATCGACGATCGGGCTCTCGCCCGTGACCGTGATGGTTTCCTCGACGGCACCCACCCGCATTTCTCCGTTGATGGTCGACGTGAAGTTGACCGACACCTCGACGCCGTCGCGCTTGAACGTGCTGAATCCGGGCAGTGCGAAGGTGACGGTGTAGTTGCCCGGGGGCAGGTTGGCAATCTGGTATTGACCAGAACCATCTGTCACCGCCGTGCGAACCTTCTCGATGAGCGCCGAGCTCGCGGCCTCAACGGTCACACCGGGCAGCACAGCTCCGGATGCGTCTTTCACGTTCCCGGCGATCGAGCCGAGCGCTTGCGCGTTGCTTAAAGATGGGATAGCCAGGAACCCGAGGGTCAGGAGCAGGGCTATTGCTCGCTCTCGCATGCGTTGTCCTCCGCGGAAACTCACAGGAAAACTTCGTATTTTTTCGCCATACGAATCTCTTTTCCTTGAGCGGAGGAAGATATACGCTTCGGCCCACGCGCTGTCAAGGATTACAACCCCCAAAAGCAGGGTAGGCAGAGATTTAGCCGAAAAGCACGCTATAATCCGGACTCTTCGCATGGCGAAAAATTCGAAAGCCGAATTCGTGGCCTCGCTGGAACGCGGCCTGCGCGTACTGCAGACCTTCTCCGGCGAATATCCCCAGCTCACGTTGAGCGAGGTGGCCGCACTCACCGGGCTGACCCCGGCGACAGCGCGCCGCTCGCTCCACACCCTCGAGGAGCTCGGGTACGTCGGCAGGACCGGGCGCCGGTTTCTGTTGCGGCCCAAGGTGCTCGCGATCGGCACCGGCTACCTGAGTGCCATCAATGCTGAGGTCGTGCTGCAACCGTTCCTTCAGGAAGTGGTCAACGAAGTCGGCGGCAGTTCTTCTGTCTCCGTGCTCGACGAGACGGACATCGTCTATATCGCCCACGCATCGCTGAACCGCGCGATTCGCCTGACCGCGGGCGCGGGCTCGCGTTATCCCGCGTACCCCACATCGATGGGCCGGGTGCTGCTCGCGTTCCAGCCCGAGTCGGCGATCGATGCGTACTTCGAACGCGCCACGCTCCGGCGGTTGACGGAACAGACAGAGACCAACCCCGCGGCGCTACGGCGCATTCTCAAGGAAGTGCGGACGAAGGGTTATGCCGCAATCCAGGACGAACTCGACTACGGCATCGTCTCGTGCGCGCTGCCGATCTTCGGCCCTCACGGGCGGATCGTCGCCGCTGCGAACTGCTCCGACGTCACCAACCGGCTGGACCGCGACACGATGGTCAAGAAGCGGCTGCCGGTACTGAGGCAGGCGGTGCGCCGCATCGAGGGCATGCTCACGCAACATCCCGAGCTCACGAACTCCGTCGAGTCTGTTGCGTCCGACTACGTGCGCTCGCGCGGCGTGGCGCGCGTGGGTCAGCCGACGCCGAAACTCGAACGGGCCGTCTCCTCGAGAACGGGACGGCGCTAAAGCATTGTTGATTTGCTGATCTTTGATTGTTGAATCGTTGGTGATTGAAGATTCTTAATCTTTGATTTTGGCCCCCAATCAGCAATCATCGATCCCCAATCAACAACGAATCAAAGATCGATAATCCACCAGTCAACGACCCGAATACACCGATCGACTCGTGAGGCCCTGCCCCTCGGTAATCGTCACCATCTGATTCGCCGCTACGTCACGAATCGTCTCGTTTCCGCCCGCCGGCCACCGCACATCGATCCGATCGACGCGGTTCGCCTCGCCGAGGCCGACGTGCAGACGCAGCTCGTTCTGCCCCAGATAGCTCGATCCCGATTTCACCTCGCGCACCTGCGTGCGGCCACCTGCGATCACGGTCACGCGGGCCCCGAGCCCATCGCGATTGCTGCGAGTGCCTATGATGCGAATCTCGATCGAGTGACGCCCGGTGCCACCGCCATTGCGCAACACCTCCGCCGGACCGCCATTGTTGGTGACGATCAAGTCGATATCGCCGTCGTTGTCGATGTCGCCGGCGAGCAGCGTCCGGCCCACATCGTCTCGACTGAAACCGGCACCCGACTGACGGCTGACCTCAGCGAACCGCCGTCCGTTCGTGTTCTGGAAGAGGAGCTTCCGCTGCGCGTGGGTGGAGCCGGCGCGAAAGACCGCCGTGTTGTCGATGACGTGCCCGTTCACGATCGACAGGTCGAGATCCGCATCGTTGTCGACGTCGAGAAACGCGACGCCAAAACCAACGAACGGGAGCGTCGGCGAACTGATCCCGGCGTCGAGCGTGACGTCGACGTACGCGCCCCGGCCGTCATTGTGGAAGAGGCTGGTTGACTCGAATTCATGGTTGGTCACCACCAGATCGAGCTTGCCGTCTCCGTCGTAGTCGGCGAACTCGGTCCCCATGCCCGCTCGCGGCTTGCCGTCGCGCGCCACCGCGACGCCTGCGAGCAGCCCCACCTCGGTGAAGCGTCCTCCACCTTCGTTGTGAAACAGGAAGTTCGGCACGCTGTCGTTGGCGACAAAGACGTCTGGCTTTCCGTCACCGTCATAGTCGCCGACGGCAAGACCGAGACCGTTTCCAGCGTATTTGGACAATCCCGCAGCCGACGTGACGTCCGCAAATATCCCCTTGCCGTCGTTGCGATACAGCACGTTCGGCACTGACGGGTAGACGAGCGGATGGCAGTACACGCGAATGCGACGCTGCGGATCGCCGCAGAAGCGATTGTTGCTCTTCGGTGCGTCCAGGTAGTTCGTCACGAACAGATCGAGGTCGCCGTCGTTGTCCATGTCGAGGAACGCACAACTCGTGCTCCATCCCGCGGCCCCGACGTTTGACGCGCGAGTCATGTCGGTAAATGCGCCGTTTCCACTGTTTCGATACAGTTCGTTCTGGCCGTAGTTCGTGATGTACAGATCGACTCGCCCATCGTTGTCGACGTCGCCCGCACACGCACCCATGCCGTACTCGCGATGACGAATGCCCGACATTTCGGTCACATCCTTGAACGCGCCCTTGCCGACATTGCGATACAGGCGATGTCGCGCGCGTCCGTTGACGGTCGCATCTGCGACGGAGCCGCCGTCAACCAGGAAGAGATCGGTCAGGCCGTCGTTGTCGTAGTCGAACAGCACGCCACCCGATCCCATGGTCTCGGCCAGGTATTTCTCGGGACTTGCTCCGTTGGTGTGAGTGAAAGCGATACCCGCGGCGACGGCGACGTTCTCGAACGTGATCGGCTTCTGCGCCACCGTCGGTGTGGCCTGTAACCACCCGAGCGCAAGTACTCCTGCGACGAGATACTTCACCGTCCAGGCTCCGGTCGTTCGCTCTGCTTGAGGGTCTCGTCGATCCTGATCTGGTTCTCCTCGAAGCGGCGCCGTTCGTCCTGCAGCGCTTTCTTCTGAAGCTCTTCGAATACCTGGAGCTCGCGACGAGCATCGTCGGCCAGACCGAGGCGCAGCAGCGCACGACTCAAAGCGTAACGTGCCTCGAGATGCGACGGCTCCAATGCCACCGCGCGGCGCAACAGCGTCACGGCGGACTGGTCGCGACCGGCGGCGGCGTGCATCTGCGCAGCGGTGGCCAATGCCCTGACGTTCGTTGCGTCCAGTAGCGATGCGATCGAGTACTCGGCGAGCGCTTCGTCAAGACGATCCTGCGCGCGATAGACATCGCCGAGATCCAGATGCGCCGCGGCATCGTTGGGGATCAGTTTGACTCGTCGCTCGTAGGCGGAAGCGGCAGCGTCGAGATCGAGTTGATTGTGGTGAATACGGCCGATCGCCGCATAGAGATGCGCCGCTCCGCCCAGTAGCGGCAGCGCCTCAGCCGCCTGCAACGTTCGCAGCGCTCCCGCATCGTCGCCGAGTGCGAGCTGCAGTCGCGCGAGTCGCCAGCGCAGGAGTCCCGATCGAGGCCAGGCTTGTACACCTTCGCCCAATGCGGCGCGTGCCCCGACGACATCGCGCGACTGGAGGCGTGCATCAGCCGATGCCAGCCGTGCCCGCTCGTCCCGCACTTCAGCAGCGGAAACGCCGGCCGACATTTTCAGCGATGCGACGGCCTCGCGGTATCTGGCCTGATTCAGGAGAGCCACACCATCGGAGAACGCGGCAGGCAGGAAGACCGGCGTCGCCATCGACGCCTCATTCAGCAGCCCCGCCTCAACAAACGAAACGGCCGCTTTGTCACCGGGTGGCGCGCCACGCTCCACTGCACTCGAGAGCGCCTTCACCACGTCATCGGGTGGCGCGCTGCGTGCCCCTCTCGACGAGCGCAGCACCCGGTATGCGTTGGTGAGGTTATCCGGCTGTAGTCGCCATGCGGCCCGGAATGCCGCGGCTGCATCGTTCGGACGATTGGCCGATTCAAGCGCCAGTCCTCTCAGGACGTGGACTTCGGCAAACTGCGAGTCGATCGCCGCGGCCGCGTCGAACTGTTGCAACGCATCATCCAGCCGTCCGCGCTCGAGGTAGGCGGCACCGAGGACCGTCCTCATGCGCGCCGCCATCGGAGGTTGCGCGGTCCCAATTTCCGCGGCGAGCCCCGACTCCATGCCAGCCAACGCCGTATCCCACGCGGCCAGCCCCGGGGTCATCGCATCGATCGCAGCGGTCAGTGCCTCGCCGGCGTCATTGGCGTCTCCGTTGGCAGCATTTGCCAGATCGATCAGCGTATGGACGAACGCATCCTTGATCTGCGCGTGCGACTGCACGGGACAGAGCAGAACGAGGCCGGCAAGAAGGAGAGCAAAGTGAACGCGGGGCACGCCGGGGGAATCGTAACAAACCCCCGGGGCACGAGGCCGGGGAGTCAACTCCCAATTCCCAACCCCCAACTCCCAAGGGTCTTGGGAGTTGACGGTTGGGCGATGACAATTTCACCGTCGCCAGTAATCGCGAACCGGCGTGAAGCCGGTTTGCCAGATAGCGCGACTTCCAGCGAGGTCTGCGGCAGCGTCCTCGCTAGAAGTCGAACTGTGCGCTCAGACGGAACAACCTTGCCGCGATCACGCTGGTCGGCGTCGGCCACGTGGCGCTGAACGTCGGGCTGTACCCAAGGTTGTCGTTCGAGTTCAAGGCGTTGACGATGTCGACGTTGAGCGAGGTTCTCGTGTGACCGAATCGGAGGATCTTTCCGAATCGGAAATCGAGCTGGTCGATCCTGTCGCCGAACTGCGTGTTTGGCTCGATCAGGTTGACGCTGACGGTTGCCACCTGTGCCAGTGGACGTCCGAGCGTCGAGAACGCGGGGTTGGCGACCTGCGCGCTCGTGTAGACCTGGGTCGCCGAAAGGCTGACGCCGGGACGGCTCGAGAACGTACCTGCGACCTGGACATCAAGCTTCGGGATCAGGTAGCTGAACAAACCCTTGAACGTCGTCAGCAGCGGTTCGTGCTGTCGGCAATACGGGTTGGTTGGGCTCGTCAGCGTGCCCGCCGTCATCTCCGGAACCTGCGAACGGACGTCACAGATGTCCTCGACGAGCCTGCCGCTGCTGGTTCCGCCCTGCAGCGTCAGCCCATTGCGGAGCCGCGCCTGCGCGGTGATGTCGAAGCCATCCCAGTAGCGGTTGTAGCTGCCGAACGCATTCGCTTCCGACTGGACGTTCTCCTGACCCTTCAGGACGCCCGCCGCCGTGATGTTGTAGATGCCAGGCACCTGATAACCACCACCATTCGGCAGCTTCGCATCGTTTGGCGCGATGACGGCAAACTGCGAATAGTCGGCCGGGCTCACGAGGACGTTGTCGGTGACGTCCGCTCCACCGAAGATCGGCCACCACCGACGGTAGTACCCGACCTCGACGGAAACCCGCGGCACGACTTCCTGCTGGACCGACACACCGAACTGCCAGTCGTACGGACGCGCGCCCCATCCACCGAGGATGGAGTCGGCGAGCGTCGTACTTGGGCGCGCCCGACCGAAGTTCGGATCGGCCCAGGCACCGCACGTATCGATCGAACCGGTCAGAGCAGGACTTTGTGCCCGGCCGTCGAGGACGTTGCAATCCGGCACGAAGTTGTTGTTGTTGTCCGTCCATGCACGCCCGGTGATCGTCGACACGCGCTCTGATGGATTGGCGTTGATGTACCGGCCCTGGTTCGAGGCCGGATGCAGATAGCGCCCGACATTGGCCTTGAGCGACGTCTTTCCGTTACCGAAGACGTCGTACGCCGCCCCAATGCGTGGACTGATGTCGTTGTAACCCGTGATGCCCTGCTGCGCGTCCAGGACGATCGCCGTCGGGATGGTCACTGACGGACCGATGATCTGCTCGGGGAAGCCGCTCCACGCGCGATCGAAACGGACTGCGCCCTGCAGCGTCAATCGATCCTTCGTCCACTGGTCCTGTGCGAAGAACGCGTAGTACTGCGTGCGCACTTTTCGCGTGAATTGGCCGGACTGAATGGTGAAGTTGTTGGGCACACCGTTGTTCAGCGTCAACTGCATCAGTTGGTCGTTGCTGATCGTCGGGAACAGATTGTCATCGTCGCGGTGATAGGCACCCTGATACCCGAACTTCATGTTGTGGGCGCCAGTCACGTAGCTCGCTGACGCGTTCCACGTGTGCGCGAAGATGTAACCCGTCGGCCAGTTCGACGAGCGGTACTTCAGGTTGCCGCCGACCGTCAGGCAGTCTGCGCATGCCGTGGCAACTTTGTTGCCCTGACGATCGAAGATCTGCGCCGACTGCTCCTGGACGCGGGTCAGGCTCTTCGTCACGTTCCCCGGCCGCTCCTGATATCCCCACTGGGAGATGTAGGTGCCGAAGCCAGCCTCGAGAAGCAGCTTGTTGGTCGCAGGCGACGTGTATTTCACCTGCTGCACCTTCTGGTGCGTGTCGCCGTAGTCGCCGGTCTCCGGCGAGTTCGGACCGGGACCGAAGAAGCCGTTATTCTGGCTGCCGCCGTAAATCCAGCCGTCCTTATTGGACATGCAGCCGTCATCTGAGCCGCTGCCCGGCCACGCGGCGCCGCTGCACTGGGGCTGCTCGTCCCAGAACAGCATCAGCTTGTTCCGCGGCGAGATCTGCGTCGTCAGTCGCAGCGAGTAAATCTTGCGGCTCTGATCGATGCGGCCCTGCCGGGTGAAGTCCGGCACGTAGGTAAACTTCGTCGGATCGCCGGCGTTCTTGTTCGCGAAGATGCCGGGCTGCGCATCGGCGGAGTCGATCCGGCGGTGGTTGAAGAAGAACCACATCCGATCCCGCATGACCGGTCCACCGACTGAGACCTGGTAGTCGCGCAGCAGGAGCGACTTCGCCGGTGCGGACAGCACGCTCAACTGCGCGGCGTCGAAGTTGTCACCCTGCATCGAGTCGTTCAGGCCCGAGATGAAGAAAGAACCGTTGAAGGTGTTGCCGCCCGATCGCGGGACGACGGTCATTTGTGGGCCGCCGGTCTCGGCTTCGCCAAGGTTGCCGGAGATCGTGAAGGTCACTTCCGCGGCGTTCTGCATGTCGGGGATGTAGCCCGACACGCCAGCGCCGCCACGCGACGCACCCGTATTGATGCCGTCGAGTGTCAGGCGGCCGTCTTCCGTGCTCCCGCCATGCGCCGTAAACAGCAACATCGTCGGACGAAGCTGGACCTGGCCGTCGCCGGCGACCACGCCGGGCACGAGCTGAAGGACGTTGTTATACGAACGCGACGTGGGGATCGCGTTCAGCACGTCACCGTCGATGACCTGCTGACGTCTCGCGCTCTGGACGTCGACGATCGGAGACTCGCCAGTAACCGTGACCGTCTCCTGAAGTTCGCCGACGCGAAGCTCGATGTCGATGTTCGCGGTTAACGCACCGGTGAGGACGAGGCCTTCACGCTTGACGACGTTGAATCCCTGAAGGGTGTACGTCACTGAGTAGGTGCCGGGGGGCAGTTCGACGATTCGATACTGACCCGTGCCATCCGTGACAACGGCCCGAACTTTCTCGGTCAGGGCCGCGCCGGTTGCTTCGACGGAGACGCCCGGCAGCACTGCTCCCGACGCGTCCTTGACTACACCCGTGATCGATGCCTGTTGTGCAAACACACTTGCTGGCATCAGGAGAACTGCGGAGAGAACAACCAGGGTTCTCACCAAACCTCGCATGCCTTGCCTCCCTGTCTACCGTGTGGTCGTGGGCCCCGCGCTCGATCAGCCTGCTGCCCGACTGCCATGACAGAAAGCCGCCCGAGCGCACGAACGGCAGAGCACACTTTTCGCATATCGAAAAGGTATTCTCAAGCCGGAACGTGTATACGCTGGTCCCCGGATGACTGTCAAGAATTTGTAATAGATTCCGGTTATTGATGGGGGATGGAGTCGAGCGCTTCCCGGGCAGGCGTCAAGCCCGGGTCAAGCCGCAAGGCTTCCTCGAACTGCCCTCTCGCATCGGCCCGACGTCCCTGCTGAAGCAGCACCAGCCCGAGGTTCGTCCGCCCTCCGGCATTCTCCGGATCGTGCTCGAGCAGCACCCTCAGTTCATGGGCGGCGCGGTCGAGCTTCCCCTGACGAGCCAGCGCCGCAGCCAGATTGGTCCGCGCGTCGCTATGCATCGGATCCAGCTCGAGCGCCTTTTCGTACTCACCGATGGCGCCATCGAGCCGGTTGGTGAGGGCGAGGAGCAACCCCATGTTGAAGTGCGTCACGGGATCGTCCAGCCCTTTCAATGCCTGACGAAAGTAGGCCTCGGCCTCGTCGAATCGGCCCATCGCACTGAGGCAGCTCCCGATATGGGCGAGCGCCTGAAAGTCGCCAGGCACCATGGCCTGGTAGCGCTCGAACAAGTCGAGCGCCTCCTCATTGCGCTCGACCGTGCGAAGGACTCGCGCGAGTTTGAGCACGACTTCCGGATTGTTCGGATCGAATTCGAGAGCCCGGCGGGTGAGGTACTCACTCCACTCCGCGTTAATCGCCAGGTTCGCTTCGGACGCGAGCCGGAGCAGCAGGATACTGTTACGCGACTCGCGCGCCAGTTCATCAATCACGGCATCCGCGTAAGGGGAATAGGGCGGGACACGACCAGCCCTGTAGACGAAGCGTTCCGCCTCAGCCTCGCGTCCAAGTTTCCTGTAGCTCTCCGCCAGCAGGCGAAGCGCCGACCCGAACTGCGGAGTCGTGCTGAGTACCTGCTCGAGCGTCTGCCGCGCCGCATCGAACTCGCCACGAACGAGCGCGACTCGCGCGAGGCCGAGCGATGCGTACGCGGAGAGCGGAGTTTCCGTCAGGTGACGCGGTGTTACCGACGAATCGGGTTCGACGGGCAGGTCTCTGGCGGTGCGCCAGGCATCGGCCGCGCGATCGTAACGGCCGGCCTTGAACTCGGCCTCGCCGAGGCGCAGCCAGGCGGGTCCGAACCGCGATGCACGATCGACGACCTGACGAAGGCTCGCGATCAGCGCCTCGCCGCCTCCCCGCTCCGCTTGAATGACCGCACGGTAGTACGTCCACCGCCATTCGTCCGGCGCGAGTGCACCGGCGACCTCGTAACACTGCTCCGCCGCATCGAAAAACATGTCCGCGTGGTACGCGAGACAGAGCGGACCGACTGCCGCAATCGACGAGGGCGCTCGCATCGCCGCCTCGTAGCGCTCACGCAGATGTTGCGCCACCGCCTTCTGCTGGGCCGAGACCGGCGGCGGCGCGGGCAACTGTGCGGAGAGATCGCGGACTCGCCAACGGCTCGTCACGAACAATCCGACTGCCACGAGCAGCACCACTCCGGCGGCCACGACCGCCGCGGGAACGGCTCTTCGAGGGCGGGGAGGCGCGGACTTGGGTGGGTCTGGGTGGCGCTTGGGTGACCGACGACTCACGTCCGTCTCTGATACGCCTGCGTGTTCGTGATTGTCAAGGCATGGACGGCTCAGGCGGGGCGCGGACGGCACCGGCTTGACGCGCATCGAAGCGCTGTGATGTTCTTATACAGAAAGATTTTTCGTATCGCGAATATGCGCAACGGACTGGATGCCTCGACGCTCGCGTCGAAGGTCTACGAGAGCGTCCGACGCGGAATCCTCAGTGGCGACCTGCCACCGGGGCAACCGATGTCCCGGCGGCGCATCGCCACCGAGCTGCAAACCAGCCCCCTCCCCGTCGCCTCTGCGTTCCAGCGTCTCGAGCTCGAAGGTCTCCTCGAAAGCCGCCCCCGGGCAGGTACACGCGTACGCGCGCTATCGCTCGAAGAAATCCGCGGACACTTCGTCGTCCGCGAGGCGCTCGAGACCCAGGCCGCGACGCGCGTCGCGCTCATGGCGACCGACGACGAGTTGGCGCACCTCGAGACGCTCGCGCGGGAACTCGACTGCCTGAGCGCGCGGGGCGACGTCAAGCACTATGCCACTGCGCACCGGGCGTTCCATGGCCAGGTCGCCGCATACACCCAGTGCGGTGCGCTCTTCGACGCCGTCGATCAGTGCCACGGCTTCGCGATGCTGTGGCTCTCACACGTCTCCCGGCCGTGCGATCCGAATACGCGGCATCTCGAGCTGGTGCAGGCCATGGCCGCGCGAGATCCGATCAGGTCGGGGCTTGCCGCCACGGAACATCTCGCGTTCTGCCTCGCGCGTGCGATCGAGACGCTGACAGCGACCGCCGGGAACCGTCCGTCCTCGAGCCCCCTCTTCAGACGTCGGCGCCGCCGGCAACTTTCCGCCGACGCCGAACGTCACACACGCTGACACGTTCCTCCGTATGCGACTCCGCGTGATGCTGGTCGAGCGCTCGACGCTCGTCCGAAGTGGACTTCGGCGCGTTCTCGAGGACGGCGACATCGCCGTCATCGCAGAAGCCGCCGACGTGCCCGCAGCGATCGAGGCGTTGGCCAGCCACAAGGTCGATGTCGTCGTGATCTGCACGGCCGTCGATCGCGATGCCTGCCGTGCGTCGGCGATCGCCTCGCTGCGGCGCGCTGCCGATCTCGGCATCGTCTGCGTCCGCCGCTGGGCCGACACTCGTGATGTGGATGCCGCGCTCAGTGCCGGCGCCCTGGCGTGCGTCGAGATGTCCGACGCGTTGGAAGGCGACCTGTGGAACGCGGTGCGTCTGGTCAGCCAGTCCAAGCGCTACGTCAGCCCGGGACTACAGGCTGCGCCCCCGATCAACGGCTCGAGCGTTGAAGCAGACTACGAACGCCTGACCGCGCGCGAGCGCGAGGTGCTCGTGCTCATCGCTCGCAGCCTGTCCAATCGCGAAATCGCGCGGGAGCTCCGCCTGAGCGCCAATACCATCGCCGTTCACCGCAATCACATCATGAAGAAGGTCGGCGTCCGAAAAGCGACCGCGCTGGCGCTCTTTGCAGCCGAACGCGGTCTCCTGCCCCGGCAGTAATCAGGTCACTCCACGGTCACGATCTCG
>Ga0070674_100000375_pt1 | contig 22468 bp, 22 predicted proteins | sample KBSM33metaG_FD_65344 | JGI IMG/M metagenome (GOLD analysis project Ga0070674, IMG submission 65344) | Miscanthus rhizosphere microbial communities from Kellogg Biological Station, Michigan, USA - KBS M3-3 metaG | ecosystem: Host-associated > Plants > Roots > Rhizosphere > Soil ... | reverse complement strand
CGACGCGATCGAGATGGTCGCCTGCGGCCATCCGATCGAGAAGAACGACGTGCGGATCGTGGACGATGCCGGCCACGAGGTCGGCGAGCGTCACGAGGGCATGCTTGAATTCCGCGGGCCCTCGATGACGAAAGGCTATTTTCGCAACGACGCGAAGACGCGTGAGCTGTTTCACGATGGCTGGATCAAGAGCGGCGACCGCGCCTACATCGCCGGCGGCGACATCCACATCACCGGCCGCGTCAAGGACATCATCATCCGCGCCGGCCGCAACACCTACCCGCAGGAGATCGAGGAAGGCGTCTCGGCGATCCCCGGCATCCGCAAGGGCGGCGTCGCGGCGTTCGGTTCGCCCGATCCGCAGAACGGCACCGAGCGCCTCATCGTGATGGCGGAGACGAAGGAGACCAATCCGGAGGCGCGCGCGAAGCTGATCGCAGCCGCGCACGAAGTGGTGACCGCGGTCGCGGGCTCGGCGGCCGACGACATCGTGCTGGTGCCGCCGCGCGGCGTGCCGAAGACCTCCAGCGGCAAGGTGCGGCGTTCCTCGGCGAAGGAGCTTTACGAGACCGGCCGCACCGACGTGAAGCAGAGCGGCGTGTGGTGGCAGATCGCGCGGCTCGCGCTGTCGAGCGCCGGACGCACGTCCACCAACGTCATGCGCCGGATCGGCGACACGCTATACGCAGGCTGGTGGTATTTCGTCACTGCGCTCGCCCTCGTCGCTGCCTACATCGCGACGATGATCCTGCCGACGCTCTCCTCGCGCTGGTCTGCGCTGCGGACGATCGCGCGCTCAGCGCTCGCGCTCACCGGCATCAAGGTGACCGTGACCGGCGCCGAGCGGCTGCCGCGCGGCAACGCCGTCATCCTGTTCAATCACACCAGCTACATGGACGCCGTCATCATCGCGTCGGTGCTGCCGGGCGAGCCGGCGTTCGTCGCCAAGAAGGAATTCGCCGACCAGGCCTTTGCGGGCAGCTTCATGCGCCGGCTCGGCGTATCGTTCGTCGAGCGTTTCGATGCGGCCGCGAGCCTCGCGGATGCCGAAACCGTCACCGGGCTCGCGAAAGCCGGCCGGCTGTTCGTGTTCTTCCCGGAAGGCACGTTCACGCGCCGCGCCGGCCTGCTCGGCTTCTACATGGGCGCGTTCAAGGTCGCGGCGGAAGCAAACCTCCCGGTGGTGCCGGGCGTGCTGCGCGGTGTGCGCACGCTGTTGCGCGGTGACCAGTGGTTCCCGCGCCGCGCGCCGATAAGCGTCTCCATCGAGGAGCCGATCCAGCCGTCCGGCACCGATTTCACCGCCATGCTGGCGATGCGCGATGCGGCCCGCGCCGCGATGCTGAAACACGTCGGCGAGCCGGATCTGGGCGCGCTGGAAAAGCCGGCCGCCCCGGGCGGATGACGAAACCTGAATTTTATCAGCGTGTTAAGAGTTCACGGCGTATTGAGCGGACTAGGCCGCGACCCTGTTGCGCCACCCGTTCCGCTCCAATACCCTAGCGGTACAAAGTCAGAATCCACCCGGAGGAAATTATGGCCTGGTCGACCCCGACACTCGTCGAAATCTGCATCGGCCTTGAGATCAACGGCTACCTGCCGGCAGAATTCTGACGTTAGACTTCCTGGTACTGGGCCCGCGCCCCGCCTGAGGGGCGTATGGGGCGTCTGACCGCCATCGTTCTCGGTGCCGCGGCCGGTGGTGGATTCCCGCAATGGAATTGCCGTTGCGATGTATGCCGTCTCGCGTGGGACGGCGATCCGCGTGTTTCAGCGCGAACGCAGGCAAGCCTCGCTGTTTCGGCTGACGGTGAGCGCTGGACGCTCCTGAATGCCGCGCCCGATCTGCGCGCGCAACTGGCCGCCGCCCCTGCCCTCCATCCGCGTGGCGCCTTGCGCGCAAGCCCGATCGCCGCCGTCGTGTTGACCGGCGCCGAGGTCGATCAGACCGCCGGCCTGCTGAATCTGCGTGAGCGTCAGCCTTTCATGCTGGCGGCGACCGCCGAGACGCTTGGCATACTCGGCACCATTACAATCTTCGATGTGCTCGCGGCGGATATCGTCACGCGCCGCGCCATCGAAATCGGCAAGCCGTTCGTGCTTCCCGGCGGCCTCACGGCGGAGCTGTTCGTCGTTCCCGGCAAAGTGCCGCTCTATCTGGAGCGCGGCACACCCGAAACCGCGGTCGAGACCGGCGCCAATGTCGGGATCGAGATTTCCGCCGACGGCGCGCGATTATGCTTCGTGCCGGGCGCAGCGGCGGTAACACAGGCGCTGCGCACGCGGCTCGAACGCGCCGACGTCATCTTGTTTGACGGCACACTGTTCACCGATGACGAGATGATCGTCGCCGGAACCGGCGAGAAAACCGGCCGCCGCATGGGACACATGCCGATCGACGGCGCCGACGGCTCGCTCCAAGCGTTGTCCGGGCTTGGCAAGCGGCGCATTTACATCCACATCAACAACACCAATCCGATCCTGATCGACGGCTCAGCCGAACGCGGCCGCGTCGAATCCGCCGGATGGGAAGTCGCCGCCGACGGGCTGGAGATTTCGTTGTGAAGCTGATGACCCCTGACGAACTCGAGGCCGAGCTGCGCGACATCGGCGCGAAGCGCTATCACCGGCTGCATCCGTTTCACGGGCTGCTGCATGGCGGCAAATGCACCAAGGGCCAGGTGCAAGCCTGGGCGCTCAACCGCTACTACTATCAGGCGATGATCCCGCTGAAGGACGCAAGCCTGATCGCGCGCTGCGAGGATAGTGCGATCCGGCGCGAGTGGCGCTCGCGCCTGCACGATCATGACGGCGAAGCCGAAGGCGACGGCGGCATCGCACGCTGGTTGAAGCTGACCGACGGGCTCGGGCTTGACCGCGATTACGTCACCTCGTTGCGCGGCCTGTTGCCCGGCACCAGGTTCGCGGTAGAGGCTTACGTCCATTTCGTGCGCGAGAAGACCTTGCTGGAAGCGATCGCCTCGTCGCTCACCGAATTGTTCTCGCCGGTCATCATCGGCGAGCGCGTCGAGGGTATGCTGAAGGGCTATTCCTTCGTCACCAGCGAAACGCTCGCTTATTTCGCCAAGCGTCCGCCGCAGGCGAAGAAGGATTCGGATTTCGCGCTCGACTACGTAAAGCGCACCGCGCGCACGCCTGCGGAGCAGCGCATGGTGCTCGATGCGCTGGAATTCAAATGCGGCGTGCTGTGGTCGATGCTGGACGCGCTGCATTTCGCCTACGTCGTGCCGGGACACATTCCGCCCGGCGCGTTCATGCCGGCATCTTGACTTCACCTCCCCGCTTGCAGGGGAGGTCGACGCGCGAAGCGCGGCGGGAGGGGCAGGACTGAAGCGATGAGTGAGAGTAAGGTTGCGCCGGATGCGAAACCAAAGCTGCCGCGCGGCGTGCGCCTTACCCACAACGAGGCGCAGGGCGGCTGGGTGTTGCTCGCGCCGGAACGCGTGTTCAAGGCTGACGCGATCGCGGCCGAGATCGTGAAACGCTGCACCGGCGAAGCTACGGTTAGCGACATCGTCGACGACCTCGCGAAGACATTCAACGCGCCACGGGACCGTATCGAAACCGATGTGATGGCCATGCTGACCGGACTCGCAGACAAAAGGCTGATTGAACTCTGATGGACACGACGCTGCAGCGCGCGCCGCGCCCGCTCGGCCTGCTCGCCGAGCTGACGCACCGCTGTCCGCTCGGCTGTCCGTATTGCTCCAATCCGCTCGCGCTCGAACCGCGCGCCGATGAGCTCGATACCGCGAGCTGGGCACGCGTCTTCAAGGAAGCGGCGGCGCTCGGCGTGCTGCAAGTGCATCTGTCGGGCGGCGAGCCGGCCGCACGGCGCGACCTCGTGGAACTCACCACGGCCGCGCATGACGCCGGTCTCTATACCAATCTGATAACGTCTGCGGTCGGCATCACCAGGGAGACATTCGGCAAGCTGTCGGATGCCGGACTCGACCACGTCCAGATTTCCATTCAGGACAATGAACCCGGCACCGCCGATCACATCGCCGGCTACAAAGGCGCCTATGCGCGCAAGCAGGCGCTCGCCGCCGAAGTCACGCGGCTCGGCATTCCCCTGACCGTCAACGCCGTGATGCACCGCGCCAATATCGACCACGTCGAGGAGATGGTGACGCTTGCGCTCAAGTTCGGGGCCAAGCGCGTCGAGATCGCGCACGTGCAGTATTACGGCTGGGCGCTGAAGAACCGCGCGCAGCTGATGCCGACGCGCGACCAGGTCGATCGCGCGGTGGCGGCGGTCGAAACGCTCCGCAAGCAGCATCACGGCCGGATCGTGATCGACGCCGTGGTGCCGGATTATTACGCGCGCTTCCCGAAAGCCTGCGTCGGCGGCTGGGGGCGGCGCTCGCTCAACGTCACGCCGTCCGGCAAGGTGCTGCCCTGTCACGCGGCGGAAAGCATTCCCGGCCTGACGTTCTGGAATGTGCGCGCACATTCGCTCGCCGACATCTGGGACAATTCGCCGGCGTTTATGGCGTTTCGCGGCACCGACTGGATGCAGGAGCCGTGCCGCTCATGCCCGAAGCGGGAAGAAGACTTCGGCGGCTGCCGCTGTCAGGCTTTCGCGCTCACCGGCGACGCCCGTGCGGCCGATCCGGTGTGCCACCTCTCGCCGCACCATGCGCTGGTCGGCGAACTCGCCGAGGCGCGCGCGGACGCGGCATACGAGTATCGGCGCTAGGTTCAGCGCATGCTCTCGCGCCACGCCACGGTGCGGGAAATCGCATCTTGCCAGAGCGGTTTCAGGTCGCCAGCGGGCGCGGTCTTGAAAGCATCGTAGAGCTGGCGGATCGACATCCACGCCTGCAGGCGCGCCTGATCGCGGCCTTCACAGGCGACTTCGTTACGGATGCGCTGAAGCGTGGCGAGCGCGGCCGTTCTGTCTTCGAGACGGACGCTGCGCAAATCGATCAAGACCTGAGCGGCCTTTTGGCGGTCGACGGCGTAATACATCGGCGGGCACTCAGGTGCTGGCCTCCACGCACAAATCATGACACCGGCGTCCTAACCGGATCGCAACAAGGTGGGTAAAATTCTAGCCGATCAGGGGAAGCGCGCACGGACTTGCCGGGTCGTCGACCGGGAGGACCCTGACGACGGGCTCTTCCGGCAACGTTCCGTGCTGTCTGCCTGGATACGCGCTCTCACCCCTTGAGATGCTTGTTGCATTGGCTGTAGTAGCCACCGCCCTTCTCAATCCACTTCATCCCGCCATTGGCGTTGGATGCCTTGTTGGCGTTGTATTGATCGAGGCACGTGTGCATGCGCGCCTTGCCCTCGGTTTCCTTTGAGTATTTTGTCGAGACCGCGGTGGGAAAGACGGCGTTGCCGGTCGCGACGGGCGCCGCGGACGGCTTGGCTGCCGGTGTGGCCATCGGCGCTGAAGGTTGCGCGGCCGCCGGCGCTGCGGCGGGGGCGGGGGATGTATCCGGACCACACTCCGCCTTGCGGAAGTCATTCCATTTTTGACCCTTGAGAGTGCCGGCAGTCTGTGCCGCTTTGTACTTGGCGCTGCATTCCTGCATCGTCAGCGCCTGGGCCGACGTACTTCCAAGCGCCGCCATCACAACGAGCGCGCTGCCACACATGGCGATGCGATGTCTGGTCATGACTTTATCTCCTGTCGTTCGACTAAAGCTCAGGGCAACTGGATCCACCCGCGGTGGCCGTCACAGTCAGCGCGACAACGCGTTGGCTGTCGATACGTTGCCATTGGGTGCCGCCAATGATCTCGCGATGTTGCCGTGGCCCGACTGCTGCAACTGATCGAGCAAGGCATTCAGCCCGTAGCTGAACCACACCGCCGGCCGCCCCCGCCAAGCAGACTGCCCAGGCACCCGCTCAGATTACCGCCAGCTCCGCCGCCCCTGCTTTGGCCGAGCGCCCTGCCGCAGCACAAAAGATCGCCCAGACGACATTCGAAATTATCGCAAATTCAAACCAGGTTCGAACCGTGCCCTGGTTCCGGTTGGACCTGTACCAAGGTGCCATCCCGGCGGGCAGGCATTCGTGGTTTAGTGGTCTGCGGCGGCGCGCGGGACGATGCGGGAAGCGCCGCGCCACCGATATGGTCGACCATGTCACCCTCTAGTACGAAACTCACATGCCGCCTGATATGGTCGGGGCCGGCTTGTGCAGGCAACGTCGGCTCAACAAAGAGGTCTAGACGGGATCGTATACGGTACCTGGTTTCATGGCGGTATCGATGAGCGGCCTGGAAACAGACAGTCGCGGAGGCGACATTGCGGTACCGCCGGGAAACGCCGGCATGTCGGCCAAGTTGCCGGAATTTGGACTGCCGCTAGAGCAGCCGATCGACCTTCAGTTCATCTATGACACCGCACCAATCGGTCTCGCGTTCCTGTCACCCGACTGCCGCTACCTGCAGATCAACCAGCGCCTGACGGAGATCTGCGGCATTTCCGTTGCCGACCATCTCGGCCGCACGGTGCGCGAGATGGTGCCGAATGTCGCCGAGCAGGTCGAGCAACTCGTCCGTTTCATCATCGAAAGCGGAGAACCGGTGACCGGCATCGAAGTCAACGGCCAGCGTGCCGACAAGATCGGCGCCGATCGTTGCTGGCTCACCAGCTGGCACCCGTTGAGGGGCGCAGATGGACGAATCCTGGGCGTCAACGTTGCGGCGGAGGAAATCACCGAGCGCAAGCGCACACAGGCGGCTCTCGCCAGCAGCGAGCAGCGCTACCGCGCGCTCGCGCGCGCAAGCACGTCGCTGGTGTGGACAGCGACCGCCGACGGCCAGTTCATCGATTCACCGGAGTGGCGTGCGTTCACCGGGCAATCGCTCGAAGAGGTCCGCGGGCTGCATTGGCTTGGCGCCGTGCACCCCCACGATCGCGGCAGGACGCAGAGCCTTTGGCAGGCATCGATCAACCAGCGCACGCCCTTTGAAGTCGAGTATCGCATCCGGCGGAAGGACGGCGTCTATATTTGGCATCAGGTGCATGGAAATGCCGTGTTCGAGACTGACGGCGCGGTTCGCGAGTGGGTCGGGGTTTGCGTCAACATCGACGAACGCAAACAGGCTGCCGAGCAACAGGAATTTCTGAATCACTCGATCGAGCAGGCATTGGACTTGCTCGTAAACGTCAGCGCGGCAGCCAGCGCGGCACGCAATACTTCGGATCTGGCATCAGCGAGCCTTGAGCGAATCTGCACCGCGCATCGCTGGCAGTTCGGGCAAGTCTGGTATCCGGACACTGGCCGCCTGAGATGCTCCACCGCTTCAGTCTGGAATGCCCGGCAGTTTGCGGAATTGCACCGTCTCAGCAGCGAAACCACGATTGGACCGGGTGAAGACCTTCCCGGCCGGGTTTGGGACACCAAAGCGGCGACCTGGTTCGAGGAGATCGAATCCGGCAACTCACGCCGGCTCGAGGCTGCCCGCGAAGCCGGTCTTGCGACCGCCCTTGCCTTTCCAATCGTGCTCGGTGACGAGGTCCTGGCCGTTTTCGAGTTCCTGTCGATCGACAAGCGCCGCCCTAACCGCACGACCATCGACGCAGTCGGCCAGCTGGGCCGGATTCTCGGGGACATCTGGGTTCGCAAGCGCTCGGAAGCAGCGCTGCGTACGAGCGAGGAGCGATGGCGCTTGGTCTTCGAAACCTCGACGCTGGGCATTTCGCTGACCGACCATAATCTGAAATTCATCGCGACCAACCGCGCCCTGCAAACCATGCTGGGCTATTCCGGCGAGGAACTGCGCAACCTCTCACCACTCGACATCGTGGCGGAGGAGGAGCGTGGGACCAGCGGCAGCCGCCTCGGCGAACTTCGAACGGGCAAGCGGGATAATTATGAGGTCGTGACGCGCTACCGGCGCAAGGACGGGACATTGATTTTGGTCAATACATTCGTTTCGACCATCCCGGGAAAAGAAGCGAATTCGCGCATCTATCTCGCCACGGCAATCGACGTCACCGACCGGCAGCGCGCGGAAGACGAGTTGCGGCGTACCGCGACCTATCTGGCCGAGGCGGAAAAGCTGAGCCACACGGGATGCTGGGCCAGGAGCCGCAAAACCGGTGTGCTGTTCTGGTCGCCGGAGGAATGGCGCATCTTCGGACTCGATCCGGCGACGACGGCATTGTCGCAGTCGCTGTTTCTGGACATGGTTCATCCGGAGGACCGGGCGCTGGTCGAAGAGACCAGCATCCAGGCGATCGAACAAAAGAAGGCTTATGATGTCCCGTTTCGGATTGTGTTGCGCGACGGGACGGTCAAGCACATTCGCAGCGTCGGACAGCCTGCATTCGATGAAACCGGCGAGGTCGTCGAATATATCGGCGTATCGATGGACGAAACCGAGCGCAAGCGTGCCAGCGCAGCGGTGCACGAGGCGCAGGCCGAACTCGCACGCGTCGCACGGTTGACGACGATGGGCGAGCTCGCGGCGTCGATCGCTCACGAGATCAATCAACCGCTCACCGCCGTTGTCAACAATGGGAACGCCGCGCTGCGATGGCTGGCGCGTGACCCGCCAAACCTGGCCGAAGCCAAGGCGGCCCTGAAAGACATCGTCAAGGAGGGCGATCGCGCGAGCGAGGTGATCGGGCGCATCCGCGGGCTCCTGAGGCACCATAAGCACGAGCATGTCGAACTCGACATCAACGGCGCCATTCGGGAAGTCGTTGCCCTGACGATGGGCGCAATGCACGGCCGCGGCATCACGGTTCAAACCGCTTTGGCCGCCAGGCTCCCACATGCGCTCGGTGATCGCGTCCAGTTCCAGCAGGTGGTCATGAATCTGATCATGAACGGCGCGGACGCGATGAATGCGGTCACCGACCGGCCTCATACCCTGCGAATAGCATCGCAGCGCGACGAATCCGGTGATGTGCTGGTGAGCGTCAGGGATTCCGGTATCGGAATTGACGAAGCGATACGGCGCCGGGTCTTCGACCCGTTGTTCACCACCAAGTCCACCGGCATGGGCATGGGCCTGTCGATCTGCCGGTCGATCGTCGAGGCCCACGGCGGGCGCCTCTGGGCGTCGCCGTGCGTCCCGCACGGCACAGTGTTTCAGTTCACTGTTCCGAATGGCGCCGCGGCAGCTCAAGGTGGCGCGTGATGATGCGGATCAATCCGTGTTGCGCTGTCCACAACCGATCAGCTTGTGCGACCCGGTCCGACGATTACCGAAGCAACCGTACGTTCGTGCCGCCATGATGTCTGTGACGACCGGCAAAGCGGCTGATGACGGGCCCCGGGTCTTCGTTGTCGATGACGACGACGCCGTGCGCCAATCGCTGCGAAACCTGTTGCGTTCGGTTGGCTTGCAAGTGGAGGTTTTCGGGTCCGCGCCGGAATTCCTGGCGAGCAAGATTCCCAATGTTCCCAGCTGCCTGGTGCTCGACGTGCGTCTGCCGGATATGAGCGGGCTGGACTTCCAGGCTGAGCTGGCCAAAGCCAACATCCTGATCCCCATCGTCTTCATCACGGGCCACGGTGACATCCCGATGACCGTGAGGGCGATGAAAGGAGGGGCGGTTGAGTTTCTGCCCAAGCCGTTCCGGGAGCAGGATCTGCTGGATGCCGTTCGGATCGGGCTCGACCGTGACCGTGCCAGGCGCGAAAGTGAGAAGGCGGTCTCAAAATTGCGGGCCGACTTCGAATCGCTGACCAGCCGCGAACAGCAAGTGATCGCTCTCGTCACGTCCGGACTCATGAACAAGCAGATCGCGGGAGAAATCGGCGTAAGCGAAATTACCGTGAAGGTTCACCGCAGCAACGTCATGCGCAAGATGGGCGCCAAATCGCTCGCCGACCTGGTGAGAATGGCGGATGCGCTCGGCATACGGCGGCCAAAGCCGTAGTTCCTGAACCTAAGTATAATCTCCATACCCTTTTGGCATCGGGACTCTTCCTTTCGGAATCTGGCGACTCCGGCTGCCGGCTCCTATTCTTGCTTGTGATCGCGACAGGAAGCCGGCGTGCAAAAGACCCCCAATATTTCGATCGTCGATGACAACGAAGCGGTGCGCGAGGCGACCAAGGGGCTCGTGCGGTCCCTGGGTTACGATGCATCGACGTTCGCCTCGGCAGGAGAATTCCTGGCATCCGGGCAGGTCCACGATACGTCGTGCCTCATCACCGACCTGCACATGCCCGAATTGAGCGGGACCGACCTGCAAAGCCGGCTGATCGCCGACGGTCATCGCATGCCGATCATCTTCATCACGGCATATCCCGAAGATAGTGCGCGCGAGCGCGCCATGAAGGCCGGTGCGATCGCCTTCATCGGCAAGCCGTTCAGCGAGGACCGCCTGATCGGCTGCCTCGAAAGAGCACTGAAAACCGGGATCGCCGAACCCAGCTGAGGCCTGCCGCGGAAGCCGGCTTCGTTCAGGTCGGGTCGGCAGGCGCCAACCTAAACCTTCGCATAGGTTTCCTGCTCCAATCGGTAATGCGCTCTTACCCTTGTACAATAGGGCCGTAACGCGCCGGCATCGTAGTCTCTCCCTCAATCAAGAAGCCGTACGGGGAGACGATGATGTTGAAGACCATCACGGCCACCGCAGTCGTCTCGATCGTGGGTGCCCTGTCTATCAGCACCGCGGCGTTCGGTGGCCCACTTGGATACGCCGCGCCGGAGCCGGCGCATCCGGCTTTTGAGCACATTCTTCGGGACCGCGGAGCAATCGGCAACGACCGGGAACGCGCTGACGTGCCGGCACATCTGCGCCGGCAATTGGTCGCCTACCAGACCCGCGAGACCCCCGGCACGATCGTCATCGATACGCCGAGCACGAAACTCTATTACGTGCTCGGCGGCGGCAAGGCGATCCGCTACGGAATTGGCGTCGGCCGCGAAGGATTCACCTGGTCGGGTGTACAGACGATTTCGCGCAAGACCGAATGGCCGGACTGGATCCCGCCAACCGAAATGCTGCAACGGCAGCCCTATCTGCCGCGCTTTATGGCGGGCGGAACCGGCAACCCGCTCGGCGCCCGCGCCATGTATCTCGGCGGCACGATCTATCGCATTCACGGCACCAACGCTCCCGAGACCATCGGCGGACAGGTATCGAGCGGCTGCATCCGCATGCTGAACGAGGACGTGGTCGATCTTTATGCGCGAGCGAATGTCGGCACCAAGGTGGTTGTCCTGCCGGCCACGCGGCGCGCCGACGCGGAATTTACAACGCGCGGCCGGCCGCCGTCTGAAGCCAAGCCGATCGTGGCTGCCAATGATTCCGTCGGTGCGTTTGGACTCTACTAAAGCTGTTCAATACGAACCCGAATGAACTACGCGACCTCGGTCCCCGTGCCCCCCACCCCAGACCAGGCTCGCGCGCGGCCGGCTCTCCCCCCGGAGCCGGCCGCACTCTTTTTTGTCGGCTCATCCACGAAGGCGCGGCAGGTTCGCGTCCGCCGGCTCTAAACCAAGATATAGGCCCCCGACCGTTACGGATTACGGCGGCGTCCACAAGTTCAATGGGACAGCCGTGCGCGCGGATTTAAGGTTCTGCATCGAGCCGAAAGCAACGAAAGCAAGCTGTCCAAGGTCGCTGCCAAAAATGACCCGGACTCCAGGGAGACCTTCGATGGATCATTCGCTTCTGAGCGCCAGACTTAATACCCATCTCAAGATCGTAAGTGTCGCGCTCGCGCTCGCAATCATCGTTGTTCTCGTCGGCGTCAATGCCAGAACGTCAGACGTCGCAAGTGCTGGCGTTCAGACCAAGGGCACCGTCGTCAAGGCAGGCCAGCCGGCAGAGTATGCAGGCCACGAGACTTTGGCGGTCCGCTGACGGCAGTTGACAGGCAGCTGCGGCCTCATCGGCGCAATCTTCCTTGATGCCCGGGCGGTCGGATGATTCGCGGCACCGGACGGCTATTGCCGCGCAGACCGACTCACTTTGCAGCAACGCGAATGGTGGATCGCCGGCGGAGACCGCGCCGCTGCGTTGAGCGATCGGCGAACCTAAACCTAGGTATTGGCCAGCCATCCGTTCAGTCAACGAGAACGTCCGTACGCACAATAGCGAGCCCGCGTCGCATCGCCTTACGCTGCCATTAATAAAAACGGCAACATACGGGGACGCGGGCATGCTTAATACCATCACAACCGACGCGGCTGGCCGGCGACAAGCGGCAATCCGCAGCAAGTCGGACGACACCTTGATCGCATCCATCGCCAAGGGCGATCGAGAAGCCATGGAAGTCTTTTACGTCAGACATAAAGCCAAGGTGCTTCGATGCGCCATGCGCTTTGTACGCAACCCGTCGGCGGCGGAAGAGGTGACGAGCGACGTCTTCCAGCACGTCTGGCGCAAGGCCGGCGACTTCAAATCACGCTCGCAGGTGTCAACCTGGCTGCTGGCGATCGCCCGCAACAAGGCGCTTGACGTCCGTTGTCAACGGTCGGCTGAACCGCTCGATGAGGACTTCGTCGACACCCTCGTGGACGCGGCCGACGATCCGGAAGCGACGATGCACAAGAAGGAAAATCACGGCATCGTGCACGAGTGCCTCACCCACCTCTCCCCGGCGCATCGCACGATCATCGACCTGATCTACCTCCAGGAGAAGCCGATCGGTGAAGTCGCCAAGCTCATCCAGGTGCCGGAGAACACGGTCAAGACCCGGATGTTCTATGCGCGCCAGCGAATGAAAGGGCTCCTCGTCGACAAGGGTGTCGATCGGTCCTGGCATTGGGTTCAGTGAATAACTGCCAGCGATTCCGTGACGACCGGGTCGCAGGAAAAGCCAATCCCAAGGCGACCGCTGCGCTCAGAAGAGCGCGGCGTTGTCGCCTCGATATTCAAAAGACCTTGTCTGGCAAATTAATGCGTGCTCCCCGCCTTGTGCCGCGTGGATGGCGTTGCCGACGTCAGGTCCACACACGAAGGCCATTGCTGCGCAGGATGTCCGCGCGGCAATGGCCTGTTTTCGCACCGTAGCGGTGCGGTCAGCTTACTTCGCGTGCTTCGCCTTGTAGCCGGCCGAGCACGGGCGGAAGCGCCCGTTGCCTTCGTCGGTGAAGCAGCTGTCGCCGGCACGCCACTGCGGGTTGGCCGCCTTGTATCCGGCCGAACAAGGACGTTTCCGCCCGTAGCCGTCATCGGTCATGCACGTGTATTTATTCGCGGCAGACGCCGCGGACACGCTCAGCCCGGTCATCGCGATCCCTGCGAGCAGGGCCAAACCAACTGGAGCAGCAATAAGGGATTTCAACATTGTCGTGACTCCTCCTAGGGGCATAACGGATTTCGGATCGGCGCCCATTCGATCGTGAGCAAGACCTAGCGGGCGCGCCATGAACGCGATGTGAGGTGCTCATGGCATGCCCGTTCATCTACATGAAGTGGATGTGAACCGTACTTGGCTGATTTTGCATAGCCGCCCTCGAAATTCCACACCGACATATGCTCAGGTAAACAAGTGCGTTCGAAACAACGGATTCGTCTATCGTAATTTGTCGTGTGCCATCAATCTTATTGGTATCTTGGTAACGGCAACGGTATTAGGGAACCGCCCTTCTATCCGTCAACAAAAAGCGCGTGATCTCGCGACGCGCTCGCCGAACGACGCTTCGTGCGCATCTCGGTCGAGGAGAGTCTACTCAGGTGGTGCGGTTGACGCATAGCGCGCGAAGGACGCGCGCTCCTGGCGCCAGTTCTCGATCAGTTTGACGAACGACCCGACGCTCCCGCCCGCTTCAATGTTTCAGACGGGGACTCGCCGAACAACGTCTTGTATGCGCCCGCAAAGCGGCCGAACTCCCTGACGCCGTAGATCGCAAGTATGCCAGCGACCGTCGTATTCCTTCCCTCGGACTCCATAAGAGCACAGTGCACCTGATTGAGGCGCCGCAGTTTGAAATACTGCGTCGTTCCAACCCCGAAGAGCTTATGAAAAGCCCTCAGGAGGCTGCGTTCCGCCATATCGGTCGCCTGGCAAAGATGCTCGACGTGCCAATCCTCTCCACCGTGCGCTCGGATGAATGCGAGCGCACGGTGCGCGAAGCCGTCGAGACTGCGCGTCTGGAATGACGATGTCGCCACCGGGTCATTATTTCGAATAACGGCAGCAAACAGATCAGCCAACAAGGTTCGCTCGATATCGCGAAAACGGCTGGCATCCGCCGAGATCGGAGTGCTTTGGACGAAATCCATTGCCTGCGTCGCCGCCGCAACCAGCTGCGCGGCGGCCCAATGCGGCACCCGAATGCGTGATACGGCCGCTCCCAGCGTGTGAAGTTGAGTCGACGAAAACCCGACCTCTTCCAGCACCTCAAGCGGCACGGAAAGCGATATCCATTTGTGCGGTCCTCGACACGTGACGGCAAATTGCTTTCCGGGCGGGAACACCGCGATGTCGTTGATCGCCACCGCCTCACCGTTCAGGCTCATGGGCGCGTACTCGCAATTGCGCAGCAAGAACGCGAACGAACCGGACTGTGAAACGCCGTCGGCAATGGTTGCGCCGCCGGTCGCGCCTGATTGCACGACGATGCGCCCCAATGGACAGCGAGCGATCTGCCAGCGGCCACGGACCGGTTCTGCAAGCATAAGAGTTACGCCGGGGTCGCAAACGCTGCGCGCATAGTCATGGAAGCCAAGCGGTTCGGCCGTTCGCGCGTTGAGGTCTACGGCGCTGGTCAAGGGACGCTAACGCCGGTCGGCAGGCGCCCTTCGTAACAGAGATGATTCCGCAAAGCCATGACTCGTGATTCCTCGGACGATGTCCGCATCGCGGGCGATGGTCACATCCGAAAAGCCTTGTCGCTTTAAAATCGATGCGTCGTGGGGCGCTGCGACAATCGTGATTATCACGGCACCTGAACGCGCTCTCAGGCGATACGTTTTTTGGACGGCGTTCTATGCAGAAAGCGCCACGGCGAATTTTCATTTCGCCGTCCTGATTCTGCCGCCGGCCGCGTCGACCGCCCCCGCTCGATTATCAGGAGGCGAATACGACGCGTTGCGGGCGGCCGCGCACTTCGCGCCCGGCACGATCTGACGGATTCTGCATAGGCGCCCGTTTCCAATTGCGGGAAAACCCTGACGCGCCGCACATCCGTTGCGCATGAGGATTGGGTTGCTCCAACCCAACCGATTGGATGATGCGCACACCGAAGTATGAGCCAATGCTGAGTTCAAAATCGAAGATCACGTCGCTGATGAGATCGTTCCCGGCGGTTCGTGGCTCTACGCTGCGAACCGCTGACGAGGGATTGTGATCGAGCCGCGACGCTTTGCGGCGCAGCGGCTCGGACAACAAGGGGAGGCCACGATGTGCGACATCTGCAGCAGACAGACGATGGGCCGGCGACAATTTCTCGCGCTCGCCGGGCTCGGCGTTGCGGCGGGCAGCACTCTTTTCGGGATCGCTCAAGCAACGGCCGCCGCCCACGGTCCGACCACGTCCGTGACTGCGGAGCAGGCGCTGGCGAACTTGAAATCCGGCAACGACAAGTATGTGACGGCGCCCGACGTATGCTCCGCCGATCTTGCCAAGCGCCGCACTGGCGTTGCCAACTCGCAGACGCCCTGGGCGACCATCGTCGGCTGTGCAGACAGCCGCGTGCCGCCGGAATTGCTGTTCGGAGGCTTGGGCGTCGGCGAGCTATTTGTTGCACGCAATGCCGGCAACATGGTCGACACCGCGACGATGGGTACGATCGAGTATGGCGCTGCCGTGCTCGGCGTTCGGCTGATCGTTGTGCTGGGCCACGAGCGTTGCGGCGCGGTCGTGGCGGCTTGCGATATCGTGACCAAGAAAGCGACCTTCCCGGGCTCGATCGGGCCGATGGTCAAGGCAATCGTCCCGGCGGCCAGAGCCGTGAAAGGTCAGCCCGGCGATTTCGTCGACAACGCGGTGCGCGAAAGTGCCAGGCGCACGGCGATCCAGATCGCCACGAAGAGCAAAATCGTGGCCGCTTCGATCAAGGCCGGGAAGGTGAAAGTTGTCGCTGCGCGCTACGATCTCGACGAGGGGAAGGTCGAATACCTGTCTTGAGGTCAGCGACTGGCGGCACCTCGGCCACGGCCGGTAGTGACCCGAGATTTCAAGTCAGTTCGGGGCAACCGGCATGACAGTCAAGGGACCAGAAAAAAATGGACCTAAACACGCCGGACTCCGATCAGGCTCCTCCGCGTTCGACCATGTTCGACGTCGCGCTCAAGATCGGGCTGATCGCTCTCCTGGTCTACGCCTGCGGCCGGATCATATTGCCCTTTACCGGCATCCTGCTCTGGTCCGCGATCCTGGCGGTGATGTTGTATCCGCTGCATCTGCGCCTGGTCGGCCGGCTCGGCAACCGTTGGTCGGCGCTGCTGATCGGGCTGGTCGGCGTCGCGGTGCTGTTGGTGCCGATGGTCATTGTGGTGACGTCGCTGGGATCCTCGATATTTTCGTTTATCTCGGATTTGCAAGGTCAGAGCCTGACCTTGCCACCGCCGCCGCCACGGCTCGCCGACATCCCGCTGATCGGTGAGCCACTGACGCAGACTTGGGTGCTCGTCGCCACCAACGTGCCGGCGGCGCTCTCCAAGTACGGCGAGATGTTGAAGGGGCCTGCGGGGTGGCTGGTGACGTTCGCCGGCGGCCTGGCGACCGGCCAGCTGTCGTTTGTCCTTTCTTTTGGGATCGCTGCCGTGCTCGTCGCCTATGGCACGGGTGCCGCCGAATTCGCTCAGCGCCTGTGCGTACGGGTCTCCGGCAGCAGAGAGCGCGGGGCCCGGCTGGTGACATTGACGGTCGCCACGATCCGCGGCGTGGCGGTCGGCGTTGTCGGTGTGGCGGCAATCCAGGCGCTGCTTCTCGGGGTCGGCTTCTTCGCCATCGGACTTCCGGCGGCCGGCTTCTTGACCCTCGCGGCGTTCTTGCTGGCTATCGTGCAGGTGCCGGGGGCGCTGCTGACCTTGCCAGTCGTCGTCTACGTTCTGGCGACCAAACCGACGACGCCCGCGGTCATCTTTCTGGTCTGGACCCTCGTCGCCGGGCTCAGCGACAATGTTCTCAAGCCATTGATGCTCGGTCGCGGACTGGAAGCGCCGATGCCGGTCATTCTGATCGGTGTCATCGGCGGCATGCTGGCCGACGGCCTCCTCGGCCTGTTCGTCGGACCTGTGCTGCTCGCTGTCGCGTACGTGCTGCTCGTTGAATGGCTGCAGCAGCAGCGGGTCGAGAGCGGGCCGCAGATTGACGGTCCAGCGAGTTAGGTCAGGCACGAAGCCTCACTTGGGGCCGAGCTCCCTCAGCGGCAGCATGAAGTGAAACACGGCACCGCCGCGGCGGGCGCATCCAAGCGCCCACTGGAGCATGATCCCGAAAAGTGGACACCGGTTTTCGGAAAAGATCATGCTCCACCAATAACCTAAAGCGAGAACACGATTCGAAGAAAAGTCGCCTCGCTTTAGCGGCGACCGCGCCGAGACCTCGACACTGCGCGTCCATTTTGTCCGCTGAAGCACACCCGATGTCGGATTCTGCATAGTCGATGCTCTTGCCTTCGATCACTATCCTTTCGTGACTGATGCCGGCGCTTTGGCCGCACGGGGATACTCAAACGGAGGAATAATCTGATGACATCGACAGCGACACGAATGGCCCTCTTCGCAGGGTTCGCGATTGCCGGGCTTTATTGCTCTACGGCGTCCGCCGCGTCCGTCTACACCTGCATGACTGACGACGGCTATGGGCGGAAACGTCCTTGCTCGGCCGGGTACAAGGCGGCCAACCCGCAGTGGCGCGCCGGCGACAGCTGCTTCACGGACGAAGGCAACGGGCGCTTCCGCCCGTGCTCGGCCGGCTACAAGGCCAAGCACAAGAAGTGAGTCGACCGGACTCGTGCGGGGCGAAGACGAAAGGCCATTGCCGCGCGCTGCAATGGCCTGCTTCGCAAGTGAGCCGGATGTTCGACCGGCGGGACGGCGACGCTATCTGATTTCATTCGCGCGACGTTTTAGCTCGCTTTGAACGCTTAAAGCCGTGTCGGGAAATCCAACCCGTCTCCGGCCTGGAAGCACCGGCCATTCGAGCGCGTCGGCCCATCGATCGTCGTGAGCCACGGCTGGTCGACGGAATAGCGCTCGCCCTGGAACTGCACATGAACGCTTCGCTACTCCGAGCGTGTCCTGAAACACGATCCCCGACAGGAGGGGCGCATGAATGAGCTTCATCCGGCTGCTCCCCACCATCTGCCGTCGTACATCACCCCTCCCGGTGAAACAGACGTGCTCATGGTAGTAACGGGGGTAATTCTGCTGCTCTCCGTTCTGATGTTCGGCAGCATATTCTTTCGGCTGCACACCATGCCGGAGCGCATGGCCCATAGAGGCCACAAGCTGCAGTTCGAGATCGTCGCCGTCCTCGGCCTTCTTGCGCTCTTCACCCACATCCACCTTTTCTGGGTCGCCGGCCTGCTGCTTGCGCTGATTGATATCCCCGATTTCGGCGGCTCGCTCAGCCGGATCGCGGGATCGACCGAGAGACTCGCCGGGATTGGACCGGGGGAAGGTGCCGTGGATTTGCCGGAGGAAGCACCCGCTGCCGTCGTGCGAGGTGATAGCGCGGCCGCCGTGGCGACATCACCGGAGCTCGCTCCGGAAAGCACCAGGAGCTAGTCCATGCTTGAACTTCTCCTCTGTTCTCTGCTGACGATTTTTCCCGACTATCTCTTTCGCCGATATGTCCAGGGAAAGCGGATCGGCAAGGAAATCACCCTGTTCTCCGTGTGGTTTGAGCTGCGATGGGGAATTACGTCCTGCATCGTGCTCACCGTTTGCTTGATCACCGTGATCTTCTACAACCACCCGTCCACAACCAGCGTCACGCTGTTCTTCAGAACCATCCCGATTATTTCCGAGACGACCGGGCGTGTCGCCGAGGTCCATGTCGGCTTCAGTGGTCCGGTCGCCCAGGGAGCGCCGATCTTCAAGCTGGACGACTCGAAGCAGGAGGCGGCCGTGGAGACCGCGCGGCGCAAGGTTGCGGAGACCGATGCGGAACTGATGGTGGCGGGCGCCGATCTCCTGAAGGCTGAGGGGCAGATCCAGGAGGCCAAGAGCGCCCACCAGCAGGCATTGGACGAACTGGAGACCAAGCAGGAGCTGCAAAGACGCAATCCGGGCATCGTCGCGCAGCGCGATATCGAAAAGCTCCAGCTTGTTGTCGAAGGCCGCCTGGGCGGGATCTCTGCCGCAATGGCGGCAAAACAGGCCATCGAGGCGCGGATGTCGTCTCTTCTCCCGGCCCAGAAGGCCAGTTCCGAAGCGGCGCTGGCTCAAGCCCAGGTAGACCTGGACAAGACGGTTATCCGTGCCGGCGTGAGCGGGCGGGTGGAGCAGTTCGGACTACGGGTGGGCGATATCGTTACTCCGATCATGCGCTCGGCCGGAATCCTGATCCCGGATCGTCTCGGCGAGCCGAGTCTGCAAGCCGGCTTCGGCCAGATCGAAGCGCAGATCATGAAGCCCGGAATGGTCGCGGAGGTCACGTGTGTGTCCAAGCCCTTTGTGGTCATTCCGATGGTCGTCACGGCTGTGCAGGACTACATTGCCGCGGGTCAGTTCCGCGGCGGCGAGCAACTGGTCGAGGCGCAGCAGGTGGCGCGGCCGGGCACCCTGCTCGTCTTTCTCGAGCCTCTCTACAAAGGCGGCCTCGACGACATAACGCCCGGCAGTAGCTGCATCGCCAACGCCTACTCGAGCAACCACGACCTGATTCAATCAAAAGACATCAGCGCCACGAAGCGTTTCGCTCTTCACGCTGTGGATGCCCTCGGTCTCGTGCACGCTTTGCTTCTGCGGGTCCAGGCGCTGCTTCTTCCTTTCAAGACGCTCGTCTTCAGCGGGCACTGACGCGAGTGCATGCCGCGGCTTCATCCAGGTGAGCTAACAGCCGACGTTCGACACTACAGCCAGTATCACTGCTTTCAATGGCTAGGCGTGATCGTAACATTCAATTCTAGGAGTCTCCGATGAAGACCTTGTTCGTCCTCTTGATCGCGGTTGGCGCGAGCGTGTTTTCCGATCCCGCACTCGCCCGGAAATCCGATCTGCGGGCGGACCGGATTCAGTTTTCTTATGTTCCTCCCAAGAATCCAGAGCATGAGACGGTATTTCGGTTGCTGAAGGAGCGGCAGGTCCTCGAAAAATTCAAGCAGTTCCTGAGCCCGCTGCGCCTGCCGCGCATTCTGCGATTGAATCTCACGGGATGCGACGGAGACTCCAACGCCTGGTACGAGGATGACACCGTCACGGTCTGCTACGAGTACATTGACGAACAACTGAAGAACGCTCCGAAGGAAACGACGTCGGCCGGCGTCACGCGGGCATATGCCATTATCGGGCCGACGGTCGAGGTGTTCCTTCACGAGGTCGGCCACGCCGTATTCGATTATCTCAAGGTGCCGCTCTTCGGACGCGAGGAGGATGCGGCGGACCAGTTCGCCGCCTATCTCCTCCTGCAGTTCGCAAAAGACGATGCGCGCAGGCTGATCGCCGGCGTCGCCTATGCCTATCACACCGAGGCATCCGTCCCGAGCACGAAGAAGAATCCGTTTGCCGACGAACACGGCCTTCCCGCGCAGCGCTTCTACAACGTGCTGTGCACCGCCTACGGTGCGGATCCGAAGCTGTTCGCCGATCTGGTGGCGAACAAATATCTCCCCGAGGAACGAGCCGAGGGCTGCGAGGGCGAGTACGAGCAGATCAAGCGAGCGATGACGAAGCTCATCTGGCCCTATATCGATCGGGCGCGCGCAAAGCAGGTGCGCGCAAAGCGATGGCTGAAGTTCGATCCGGAGTAATTGACGCGATGTGGGTGCCTGTACCGGGCATTGTTCACTGCTGCCGTTACACTGTCCATTTTGGTACGATCAAACGCGCCAAGCGCCACAGCGCTTGGCGGGTTCGCGAGTCCGATCGACCTATATCTAATCCGTGATCGTTTCGGCGCGATCACGGACATCTGGTGTAAACACGGCCATAGGCATCGACGGCCTGGTAGCACGTCGGAGCCACCACGACCGGCGCGGCGTAAGCCCCGTAGGCGACCGCCCCGGCTGCCCCCACGGCGGCTGCACCATAGACGGCCCGACGGGTCGTGCGGCGCGCGACGCCAGCGTAGCTCATGGGCGTGAGAGGGCGGCCAATGCGAGCCTCTGCCTGCGTGACCAGCCAACCCTGATTGATCAGCGAGGCTTGCTCGTCCGTAACGAGGACACAGAACCCGATACCGATCGCGAGGCTGACTTTCAAAATCCGATCTGCTGCGCGTGTCATTTCTTTGCTCCTTTGGGAACGCCGCGGGGGATCTCGTCGACATCGTCGAGGGCGGAGAGTTCGACCTTCTTTGCGCCCGACGGGGACTTGAACGCGAAGGCATCGTCAGCCAGCGCATCGGTTTTGAAGTCCTTGATCCGGATCGTGTACTGCGGCGCGCCAGTGGTGCCCTTCGACGTGATGACATATTTGCGTGGAATCGGGCGGGGGCCGATCTCGACCCAAATCTGCCAGTCCGTCTCCTCGCCGCGGAAAGCCAGGTGCTCGCACTCGACGCCGTCGATGACGCCTTGGCCGATATGCGCGCCTTCTGCGTCGACTGTCAGAGCGCCGAAAACATCGCCGAGAAGCAGGTCGGCTCCCGGGATCGCAATCGAGAACTCGTCCCTGAGCCGATGGATCAGGCCGTCCACCGAACCGGACACGTCGGCCTGCGCATACGCATTGATGTGTTTGCCGAGAACCGTGACGGTCTTGCCGTCGAAGGTTAGTTCGACATCGGTGTACCCGCCGTTCCGCGTGGCGCGGACCATGTTCGGCCGACCGAGTTGGACCTGGCCGGAACTCGTGAATTGAATCTTCTGGAAGTTCTCAGTGAGCACCTCGACGTCTGAATCGAAGGTCAGTGAAATCGACTTCTGGCCTGCGAGATAGTCCGACATCGCCTTGAGAATCTTGCCTGCTCCATCGCCCTGCGCTGCCGCCGGCGCCGAACATAACGATGCTGACACGAGCATCGCGGCGACCCAACCGCTGCTGCGACGGAGTGGCCTCAGTGTCGTAATTGCGCGCATTGCAACCTCCTAATTCTGTTTCGAAAGCTCTTGCCGCCCCGCTTCGGAGTGGGTTGACGTCGTTCGTCGTGACGGTCCCGACGCTGCAAGAAGGCCGAGACGGCTTTTGGATGGCTGCACATGACGTCGGTAGAGCGACGATCGGCGCACGTGCAGCGAGCGGGCCGTTGCCGTTAGCACGCCCAAACTAAGCGATCATCCCGGCGGCGATATTGTCCTTAGGTGCAGTAGTGGAGGCCTAAGACCTGCTCAGCGCGAGCACGTCCAGCCTGCCGGTTATCTTCACATCCGCCGTCGATGACGACCGCGTGCACGAGGAGACGTTAGCAACAGGGTGCGTTGCGTATCTTCGCAAGCCGTTGCTGGCGCATCTGC
>Ga0070674_100000374_pt1 | contig 22476 bp, 14 predicted proteins | sample KBSM33metaG_FD_65344 | JGI IMG/M metagenome (GOLD analysis project Ga0070674, IMG submission 65344) | Miscanthus rhizosphere microbial communities from Kellogg Biological Station, Michigan, USA - KBS M3-3 metaG | ecosystem: Host-associated > Plants > Roots > Rhizosphere > Soil ... | reverse complement strand
TCTCGTCGTCAGTGATCCCGTGCAGGCAGGCGTGATGGCCGTGATGGCCGTCGCCGACACGGCGAAGTTCGATCTGATGCGACAGTTGAAGCGGCGGTATTGAATCTTTGATTTGCCGACCTTTGATTTTCGATTGGTTGTTGATTGTTGATGGGCGATTGCTGATTGGCGCTTCACGCTGCTGCCGGACGTGCTTCGATGACCTTATGAATCATCAATCACAAATCCCCAATCACAAACGAATCCACAATCAATGAATCACTCATTCAACGTTCTTCACAAATCGTCAAATGAGATCTGCCAACCTCGCTGACGATGGTACTCGCTGACCAGTGCCTGGAGCCGCTCGCGACTCAACGTGGCAGCGGGATCGTTCGGGAGCGGTGTGTCGAGGAAGCGCTCGGGTAGCGTGTCTTCTTCCGGTGTCCAGCCGGCCAGCAGATTGACCTGCCGCTTCGTCGCAACGATTCGGCGCGCGGTGTCACGCAATTCGTCAGCGGTCACATCCCACCCGGTCACGGCGTGCAGCATGGCCGCGGCCTCGGCCTGGAAATCAGCGAACACGCCACGCAGGAACTTGCACAGGATCAGCGAGTCCATCAGCGCCGCGCGATCCTCCGTGTCGATAGCGTGACGCACTGAGTCGAGCGTCGCGTTTCTGCGATCGACCTTGTCCGAGAAGTCGATGTCGTACGCGCCGCTGCGATTGTGATCGGCACCCCGGGCACCGACCGCGAACCCCAACGCCATCGTCTGCAGCGCGCGCGGCTCGTAGCCGGGAATCTCCAGCCCTTTGACCTGCGGCGCGAACGCGATGCTGCCCTGACCGATGATCTGTGCAGCTCTTCGGCTGCCCTCAGCGAGAATGGCGCCGACACCTTCACGCTCGCCGATCAATTCGATCGCCTTCAGCACCGCACCGCCGCTGCCAAACGTGAGCCAGGGCTCGTCGAGCAATCCTCGCTCGACGCATTCCATCGCGAAGGCGATGCTGCCTCCCGCGCTGATCGTGTCGATACCAAGCTCGTCGCACCGCTGTGACGCGCGGAGCACGGCCACGCCGTCAGAGACGCCGCACAACGAGCCGAGCGCGAAGAGGCTCTCGTACTCGAGGCGCACATTGCCGTTGCCGAGCGAGCCGCTTGCACCTGTTCCGATCGAGTAGATGTGCTCGCAGCCGATCGTGCAGGCGACACAACTCGCTCGGGTCCGTGTGTGTTCGACGCGCAGCTGCTCCGGCGAGATGCTGGCCGCTTCCTCGAACGTCCCGGTCTGGAAGTTGCGCGTCGGCAGTGTGCCGAAGCGGTTGAATGTCAGGAGATTCGTCGCGGTCCCGAGTTCGCGGTACTTCGCCGTCGCCGGGCCGAACGATCGCTTCGAGAGATCGCGACTGAGCTCGGTCAGCTCGCGCGGACGTGCCCACTCGCAATATTTCGTCCCGCGTACGGCAATGGCCTTGATGCGCTTGGCGCCGAGCACCGCACCACTACCGCCGCGACCCGCATGCCGTCCGTCGTGCGAGATGGTCGCGTACCGCACCGCTCGCTCTCCCGCCGGTCCGATCGACGCGACGCGATAGTCCGCACCGAGCCGCAAACGGAGCTTCCCTTCTGCCACCTGACACGAGTCGCCAAGAAGATCCGCTGCCGGCTCGAGGCGCACCTGGCCATCGTCGATGACGAGGACCGACCAGTCAGGAGCGCGTCCCACGATGACGATCGCGTCACAGCCGCTGCGCTTGCCTGCGATAGCGAAGCCGCTGCTTGCCAGCGAGTCGTTGAAACGCTCCGTCAGCGGACTCCTGCTGACGACGGCGAACTTGGCGGAGGTGGTGAGCGGACTGCCAACGAGCGGGCTGAACGCAAAGATGAGCGGGGCTTCAGGCGACAGCGGATCGGCGGTCGCCCCGCCCTCGTCGAGCAAGAGGCGCGCACCCAGACCGCTGCCTCCGAGGTACTGGCGCAGGACCGTCTCTGAGAGCGGTACGCGCTCGGCACGCCCGCTATTCACGTCGATGCGGAGATAGCAGCCGTGATAACCGAATGGCATTTAGTGATCGCGAAATGCAAAAGTCAAAATTCAAAAGTCAAAATTCAAAAGAATGCAAAAGCAGGGTGGCATTTCGCATTTTGCCTTTTGAATTACAAGAATCAGCCCCCCGCATCCGCCGAGAGGATGAGCAACCGGTCGTCCTCGGTCAGCGGCGTCGCAAGATCGCTGATGAACTCGTCGCCGTTCAGATTGGCCACGATCGAAGGGTGCAGGCCGTCCGCTGTGATTAGTACTCGAAGCGCCGGATAGCGTACGACTAGCGTCCCGAGGAGTTGGCCGAGCGTCTCAGCCTGAACCTGTAACTCGGATATGCCGGCTCGTTCTCGGGGAATCCCCAGAAATTCAACGTGCATGGTGCTGGCAGGGCCCTGCCGCGCCGTAGCCCGAAGGGCGAAGGCGGGTAACGCAATGATAACATGGGACTTTACGCATGGCTGTTCAGACTCCACCCAAAGGAAGACGTTCGCGCGTCCGCGGCACGCCAAAGGGTCGACCTGTCGATCCGGCGGCTCGAGACGAGATACGCGCGCTGCTCGGTGACGCCCCCCGCCGGCGCGACTTGCTGATCGAACACCTGCACAAGATTCAAGATCGCTACGGCCACCTGTCAGCCGCCCACGTTGTGGCACTTGCGGCTGAGATGAATATGGCCATGGCCGAGGTCTATGAGGTCGCGACCTTCTACCACCACTTCGACGTGGTGAAGAACGGAGAGACCGCGCCACCGGCGATCACGGTCCGCGTCTGCGACTCGATTGCCTGCGATCTCGCCGGATCGCACGAGCTGCTGAAGAAGCTGCCGTCCCTCCTCGGCGCCGATGTCCGCGTGCTGCACGCGCCGTGTGTCGGCCGCTGCGAAACCGCCCCAGTGGCAGTGGTCGGACAGAATCCAGTGCCGCTCGCGACTGCGGCGAAAGTAGTCGCGCTCGTGAAGGCAGGCGCCGTCAAGCACTCGACGACGGACGTGACGATCACGCCGGGACACGTCGACTACTCGGCGTATCGCGCCGCAGGTGGTTACGCGCTCGCGGCGTCCTGTGTCGACGGACAGCGAACGGCGGCAGACGTCATCGCGGTGATGGAGAACTCGGGGCTGCGTGGCCTTGGCGGCGCCGGCTTCCCTGCCGGGCGGAAATGGAAGATCGTGTCCGCTGAGCCGGCTCCTCGTTTGATGGCCATCAACATCGACGAGGGCGAGCCGGGCACGTTCAAAGATCGCTACTACCTCGAGCGCGATCCCCATCGATTCCTCGAGGGCGCAATCATCGCCGCGTGGGCAGTGGGAATCGACAGCGTCTACATCTACCTGCGCGACGAGTACCACGGCTGCCGCGCAATCCTCGAGCAGGAACTGGCAGCGTTGCGGGCGAATCCGCCGTGCACGATCCCTGAGTTTCACCTGCGTCGCGGGGCTGGCGCGTACATCTGTGGCGAAGAGTCCGCGATGATCGAATCGATCGAGGGCAAGCGCGGCGAGCCGCGCCTGCGTCCTCCCTACGTTGCGCAGGTCGGGCTGTTCGGACGTCCGACGCTCGAGCACAACATGGAGACGCTGCACTGGGTGCGCGAGATCATCGAGAAAGGCCCGGAATGGTTTGCCGGGCACGGACGCAACGGGCGCAAAGGGTTGCGCTCGTTTTCAGTAAGCGGACGCGTGAAGAAGCCGGGCGTGCACCTCGCGCCCGCTGGCATCACGCTGCAGGAGCTCGTTGACGAGTACTGCGGCGGCATGCTCGACGGGCACACGCTCTACGGCTATCTGCCAGGCGGCGCCTCCGGCGGAATCCTGCCGGCCTCGATGGCAAATGTGCCGCTCGACTTCGACACGCTCAACCAGTACGGCTGCTTCATCGGTTCCGCAGCGGTCGTCGTGTTGTCAGACCAGGACACGGCGACGGCGGCAGCGCGCAACGTGATGAAGTTCTTCGCCGACGAGTCGTGCGGCCAGTGCACGCCGTGCCGCGTGGGCACCGAGAAAGCCCTGCACCTGATGAAGGGGGGCACGTGGGACAAGCCGCTGCTGAATGAGCTCTCGCAGGCGATGATGGACGCGTCGATTTGCGGCCTCGGCCAGGCGGCGCCGAACCCGATGCTCTCCGTGATGAAGTATTTCCCCAGGGAAGTCGACTGATGCATCAGCCCCTTACTCCGGCGGGCAAGGTCCCGGCGGGTCCAGAGAACAGGACCCGCTCTACGGTGACATTTACCCTCAACGGGCAGTCCATCGTGGCGCCCGCCGACCAGACGATCCTTCAGACCGCCGACGAGCACGGCATCGAAGTTCCGCGCCTCTGTTACATGGAAGGCATGCGTGCGGACGGCAACTGCCGCACGTGCATGGTGGAGGTCAAGGGCGAGCGCGTGCTCGCCGCCTCGTGCTGCCGTTATCCGAAGGACGGGATGGAGGTCACGACCAACAGCGCCCGAGCCGTCGCGAGCCAGAAGATGTCGCTCGAGTTGCTGCTCGCCGACATCCCGGAGACGTCGTACACGCTCAATTCGGAGCTCGATCTCTGGGCGAAGAAGATGGACGTCGGCAAGCCGCGATTCCACTCGCGTCATCAGCCGGCCGAGGACCTGTCGCACCCGGCGATGGCGGTGAATCTGGACGCGTGCATTCAGTGCAAGCGCTGTGTTCGCGCGTGCCGCGAAGAGCAGGTCAACGACGTCATCGGTTACGCCTTCCGCGGCGGGCACTCGAAGATCGTGTTCGATCTCGACGATCCGATGGGCGACTCGACGTGCGTCGCCTGCGGCGAATGCGTCCAGGCGTGTCCGACCGGCGCGCTGATGCCCGCGCGCGAGGTGGCGAAGATCGTTCCCGAGAAGACCGTCGACTCTGTATGCCCGTACTGCGGCGTCGGCTGTCAGCTCACCTACAACGTCAAGGACAACAGAATCCTCTTCGTGCAGGGCAAAGATGGCCCGGCGAACTCGAGCCGGCTGTGCGTCAAGGGGCGCTACGGCTTCGACTACGTCCAGCACAAACATCGACTGACGAAGCCGCTCATTCGCAAGAAGGACGTGCCGAAGCACAAGGACTTCACGGTCGACCCCGAGAATTGGCAGGAGGTGTTCCGCGAGGCCACGTGGGAGGAAGCACTCGACTTCGCCGCTGGTGGACTTCGTGACATCCGCGACAAGCACGGCAAGCGCGCGCTCGCCGGCTTCGGCTCAGCGAAGGGCACCAACGAAGAGGCGTACCTCTTTCAGAAGCTGGTTCGCACGGGATTCGGATCCAACAACGTCGACCACTGCACACGCCTCTGTCACGCGTCGAGCGTGGCCGCGCTGATGGAAGGCATCAACTCCGGTGCGGTCTCGAACCAGGTGCGCGACGTCGTCAACTCCGAGGTGATCTTCGTCATCGGCGCCAATCCAACGGTGAATCACCCGGTCGCGGCCACGTTCATCAAGAACGCCGCCAAGGCTGGCGCCACGCTGATCGTGGCCGATCCGCGGCGCGGCGACCTTGGGCGGCACGCGACCTACTATTTGCAGTTCAATGCTGACACCGACGTTGCCCTGCTCAACGCGATGCTCCACGTCATCGTCGAGGAAGGGCTCGTCGACCAGAAGTTCATCGAGGATCGGACGTCCGGCTATGCCGCCCTCGCCGAGAACGTCAAGAGGTTCTCGCCCGAAGCGATGGCGCCGATCTGCGGCATCGACGCGAAAACGATCCGCGAGGTCGCACGCCGCTACGCGACGTCGAAGGCATCGATCATCCTGTGGGGCATGGGCATCTCGCAGCACGTGCACGGCACCGACAACGCGCGCTGCCTGATTGCGCTCGCGCTCTCCACCGGCCAGATCGGCAAGCCAGGCTCGGGACTGCATCCGCTGCGCGGCCAGAACAACGTCCAGGGTGCGTCGGACTCGGGGCTGATCCCGATGTTCTATCCGGACTATCAGCGCGTGAACACACCGGAAGCGCGCCAGCGTTTCGAGACGCTGTGGAAGACCGAGCTCGATCCGGAACCGGGCCTGACCGTCGTCGAGATCATGAACGCGGCCAAGCGGCACGAGATACGTGGGATGTACATCATGGGTGAGAACCCCGCGATGTCCGATCCCGACGTCGACCACGCGCGCGAAGCGATGGCCGCGCTGGATCATGTCGTCGTACAGGACATCTTCCTCACGGAGACCGCCTATCTCGCCGACGTCGTGCTGCCAGCGACTGCGTGGCCGGAGAAAGTCGGCACCGTCACCAACACCGATCGCATGGTGCAGCTTGGACGCAAAGCCATCGAGCCGCCGGGCGATGCGAGAGAAGACTTCTGGCTGATCGTTCAACTGGCACAGCGGATGGGGCTCGACTGGCAGTACACGCATCCGCGCGATGTGTTCAACGAGATGCGGCTCTGCATGGACTCCATCGCCGGCATCACATGGGAACGGCTCGAAGAGCAATCGTCGGTCACGTATCCGTGTGTGAAGGAAGGCGACCCCGGCGATCCGGTCGTCTTCATCGACAAGTTCCCGACGCCGACAGGTCGAGCGAAGTTCGTCCCGGCCGATCTCATCTCCGCCGCCGAACGCCCCGACGCCGAGTACCCACTGGTGCTGATCACGGGGCGGCAGCTCGAACACTGGCACACCGGGTCGATGACGCGCCGCGCCTCGAACCTCGATTACATCGAGCCGGAGCCGGTGGCGTCGGTGCATCCGCTCGATCTCGAGAACTTCGGCATCGAACCTGGCGGCACGCTCACCATCGCCTCGCGCCGCGGAGAGATTTCTCTCTACGCGCGCGCCGACGAAGGCATGCCGCGCGGGGCGGTGTTCGTGCCGTTCTGCTACTACGAGGCCGCGGCGAACATGTTGACCAACCCCGTCCTCGATCCGTTCGGCAAGATCCCGGAGTTCAAGTATTGCGCGGTGAAGGTCACCGCAGGGGGCGATGCGCCAGAGCGTCTGAGCTTCGGGGGTGGAGCGATTCTGGCGGATGCGATGTCGGGCGTACGAGGATAGGACCGAATTCAAGCCACGAAGTTCACGAAGGGCACGAAGTTCACAAAAGATCTAATTTGGCTTTCCGTGTTCTTCGTGATCATCGTGGACTTCGTGGTTAACTTCGCATACTCGTGAAGGAAACCCGTCCACACGACCCCCGCATGCAAGGCTTCGCGCGGCGCCACACCGTGAAAGCGGCGCTGGCGTGGCTCGACGCGCAACTGCATCCCCTCGGAACTGAAGACATCCCGCTGCGCGCAGCAGGCGGACGTGTCCTCGCCACACGCGTCGTCAGCAATATCGATGTCCCTGGTTTCGACCGCGCCACGATGGACGGCTATGCCGTCGTCGCAGACTCGACCGAGGGCGCGACCGCGTATAACCGAGTGGCCCTCAAGGTCGTCGGTGATGCGATGCCCGGATTGCCATTCGCGCGCACGCTCGTGCGCGGCGAAGCGGTTCGTATCATGACCGGCGCCCCGATACCTTCAGGCAGCGACGCGGTGCTACCTGCCGAATTCGTCGATGCAGGCGGGGCTGAAGCCCCGCCTCTACCTGCGCTCGACATCGATTCCGGTAGAGGCGGGCCTTCAGGCCCGCCTGAAATCTTCGCGATCTCCACCGTCTCGCCCGGCAAGAACATCGGTCGGCGCGGCGAAGACATCGTTCACGGCACCGAACTGCTCGAGGAGAAACGCGTCCTCCGCCCGCAGGACATCGGCGTGATGAGCTCGATCGGCCTCGGCCACGCGAACGTCGTGCGCAAGCCCCGTGTGCGGCTCGTCATCACCGGCAACGAGCTCCTGCCATCCGGCTCGCAGCCGCGCGGCTTCCAGATCACCGACGCAAACGGGCCGATGCTCGCCGCCCTGGCCGAGCGCGATGGCGCCATCGTCGATTTCCCCGGTCTCGTGCGCGACGATGGGGAGGCGATTCGGACGGCCCTTCACGCCGACGCGGACGTCGTCATCGTGTCTGGCGGTTCGAGCGTGGGCGTCGAAGATCTGGCACCCTCGCTCGTGGCGGAGGATGGCGAACTGGCGGTGCACGGTATCGCGATGCGACCGAGCAGCCCGACCGGCATGGGGCGTGTCGGCCAGCGTCTGATCTTCTTGTTACCGGGAAATCCAGTCTCGGCGCTCTGTGCGTACGACTTCTTCGCCGGGCGCGCAATTCGCGTGCTCGGTGGCCGGCCGAGCGAGTGGCCCTATCGATCCGGCCGTGCGCGGCTCGCGCGGAAGATCAGCTCGCCAATCGGACGGCTCGACTACGCACGCGTCAAATTCGAGAACGACGTCCTCGAGCCACTCTCCGTCTCGGGGGCATCGGTTCTGTCGTCGACCACTCGGGCCGACGGCTTCGTCATCGTTGACGACGACAGTGAAGGTTACGCTGCTGACAGTGAAGTCACCGTCTGGCTCTATGCGTAATCAAGAGCAGTTTCTTCAGGTCCTCGATCGCGACGAAGCCGAGCGGCGCTTTCGCGCCGCGATCGATCTCGCACCGCGAGGCATCGAGCAGGTCGCGCTGGACGCGGCGCTCGGTCGAGTTCTTGCCGCCGATGTGACATCGCCCGTTGACGTGCCGTCGTTCGATCGCTCCAACGTTGACGGGTATGCGGTGATTGCCGAGGACACGTTCGGCGCGTCGGAAGAAGTTCCGCGGCTCGTCACTCTTGCCGACGAGATCATTCACACGGCGGTCGTACCGACGACCGTCGTCACACGTGGGACGGCCGTCTCGATCGCAACCGGCGGCATGATGCCGCGTGGCGCCGATGCAGTGGTGATGGTCGAACACGCCGACGTCGTCGCGCGTCCGGCTGAAGCCGGACACTACGCGCGTCCAGTCGACGAGCGTACGAGCGTAGTGTCTGGCTTTAGCCAGACCAACCAACTACGCATAGGCCGAGCGGTCACGGCAGGCAGCGGTGTGTCGTTCGCGGGCACCGACATCACGGCGGGGGAAACGGTACTGCGGCGCGGACAAATCCTGACCAGCCGCGATACCGGAGTGCTCGCCGCGATCGGCGTCGCCAGCGTCGACGTCTGGCGCAAGCCGATCGTCGCGATCCTCTCGACCGGCGACGAAATCATCCCTCCCGGCCAGCCGATGCAGCCGGCGCGCATCTACGACTCCAACGCCCAGGTGCTCGCTGATGCCGTTCGCGAATTGGGCTGCGAGCCCCTCCGCCTCGGCATCGCGGCTGACGATGCGGATGCACTGCGGGCAAAGGTGCATGGCGCACTCGAAGTCGCTGACGTGGTGCTGTTGTCGGGCGGCACGAGCAAAGGCGCAGGCGACGTCTCCTACCGCGTCGTCGCCGAGCTGACCGATCCGGGAATCGTCGCGCATGGCGTCGCGCTCAAGCCTGGCAAGCCAATCTGCCTCGCTGCGACAGGCGGCCGTCCGGTCGTTGTGTTACCGGGCTTCCCCACATCCGCGATCTTCACGTTCCACGAATTCGTTGGGCCTGTGTTGTCAGCGATGGCGGGACGCACGCACGAGGCTCGCGCGACCGTGCAGGCGCGGCTCGCCGTTCGCGTGAACAGTGAGATTGGCCGGACTGAATATCTGCTCGTTGGACTAGTGGAGATTCCGAATCCCGAATCCCGAGTCCCGGATCCCGAGTCGCGCCGCCTCACCCCGTCCTTGGCGGCGTATCCCATGGGCCAGGGTTCCGGCAGCGTCACGACGTTCAGTCGTGCGGATGGCTTCACGACCATCGATCGTCACGAGGAGATCGTCAGTGCCGGAACGATTGTAAACGTGCATCTGCTCGGTCGCGAGTTGCAACTGGCCGATCTCGTCGTCATCGGCAGCCACTGTATCGGGCTCGACTACCTGCTGAGTGAGTTGCAGAAGACAGGTGTGCGATCGAAGTTCATCGCCGTCGGGAGCCTCGCAGGGTTGGAAGCCGCCAAACGCGGCGAATGCGACATCGCCGGTGTGCATCTGCTCGACTCGAAGACCGGCGAATACAACCACCCGTTTCTGACGCCGGCCCTCAGTCTGATTCCTGGCTACGGTCGCCTGCAGGGGATTGTCTATCGGAAGGGAGACGCTCGATTCGAAGGACGCACGGCAGATGAAGCGGTCGCTGTTGCGATCGCAGACGCGTCATGCGTGATGGTGAGCAGGAATCAGGGGAGCGGCACTCGTGCATTGATCGATCGGCTGCTTGGTGGCGCGAAGCCTGCGGGTTACGCGGTTCAACCGCGCACGCACAACGCCGTGGCTGCGTCAGTCGTGCAGCAACGCGCCGACTGGGGTGTGACACTCGACACGATCGCCCGCACTGCCGGGCTCGGCTTCATCCCGGTGCAGCACGAACAATACGACTTCGTCACGCCGAAGGCGCGCGCCGAACGCGACGCGGTCAGGGCCTTTCGCGCTCGACTCGAAGAGCCCGAAACGCGCGAAGCGCTCGCGCGTCTCGGGATGAAGCTCTAAGGCTCGGCTACTGCTTCGTCGGAACGACCGTCAACTGGTTGTTGATCGTGTAGCCCTCGGCTTTGTCACGAGCAATCGCTTCCGCTTGAGTCTTCTGCTGCGCCGTTGGGACCGAGCCCTTCAGCACGACGGTCTTGGTGCTCGACGAGGTGTCGACGTTGATATTGGTGGCATCGACACGACCGTCAGCAATCAACGCGGACTTCACGTCGACCGTGTTGGCGCCTGCCGCGGTCTTCTCCACGACCTTCTCGGTATCCTGCTTCGCGCCCTTCACCGTATTGGCGCAGGCGGCCGTCAGCGACGTCGCAATGACGAGGGCACTCAGGCCCGCAAAGAATTTGCTCACGTTCGTTCTCCTCACATAGCGGCGGGTCATCGCCGCCTTACGCATCGGCGGGTCGTCGGACCCGCCGAGCCCTGTCAGTGCACGTGGGGTGCCAGCTTTTTCATCAACGGCCCAGCAGATGGGAGGTGGTTTCTACGCATCCTCGCGACGATCAAGCGATGCCGTTGTGCAAATTACAATGCCTCAGGTGAGTCTCTCCTCTAATAGGGCCATCGGCGGCATCGTCCTCTGCGGCGGCAAGTCGTCGCGCATGGGGACGTCGAAGGCGTTGCTTCCATTCGGTCCGGAGACGATGCTCCAGAGAGTCGTTCGGCTGCTCGGCGACGTCGTTGCACCGATCGTCGTGGTTGCGGCTCTCGATCAGGAACTGCCGCCACTGCCACCAGGCGTGATCGTCACGAGCGATGAACGCGAGGCACGCGGTCCACTCGAAGGGCTTCGGGCCGGATTGAAGGCGCTCCCGAGCACGATCGATGCGGCGTACGTAACCAGCTGCGACGTGCCCCTGCTCGAAACAGGTTTCGTGCGGCAAATGATCGACCTCGCGAGCGACTACGACATCGCCGTCATGGAGATCGACGGCTTCACGCACCCACTTTCGGCGGTCTATCGGCGGGCGACGTTGCCTGCCGTGGAAGATCTGCTCGCGAACAATCGCCTGCGGCCGGTGTTTCTCTTTGACGCGATGAAGACGAGACGTGTAAAGCCGGAAGAGATGACTGCTGATCCCCAGCTGCGCACGTTGCGCAATCTCAATACGCGAGAAGACTACGAGCAGGCTCTGGTCGAGGCGGGCCTTTAAGCCCGCCGACGGTTTACCTTCGTTTGCGCGAGACGTCCGGCACGTCTTCACCAAGCGCAGTCGCCAGATCGATCTGGTGCTCTTGCTCCTGGCGGAGGATCTCGCGGATTTCTTCGGCGAGCGCATACTCCTGCAGCGCTTCGCATTGGCCGATGCGCTCGCGGTAGCCCCGAATAGTGTCGTTCTCGTTCTCGAGGTCCGCGCGCAGCATCTCTCTCGCATCGTCGGTCTGTTTGACCGGAAGAGCAGTCGTCACCGGCGTCCCGCCGAGGTAGTCGATCTGCTTCGCAATCGTCAGCGCGTGCTGGAGTTCCTCCCCGGCGTGGACTTCCAACTCCGCCGCAATAGCCATGTACTCGGCGCCCTTCAGCACCTGTGAGTACGTGACGTACGCGATGATGGCTTGATACTCGCGCGCGAGGTCTTCGTTGAGCTTCTCGATGAGCATCTCGCGCGTAATCTTGGTTGTCTCAGTGGCGGTAGCCATAGCGATTTTCTCCGGCTGGTGAACTTCCTCAGCAGTTGTCTGGTTCGCGCATACGCAAAGCTCGTGCTAGAAGTCGAACGTCCGACCCGGCCCTGGCGCGCGCCGTGCATCGAGCGCAACCATGAAGCTGTTCTCGTGTCCGAACTGCAGGCAGGTCCTCCACTTCGAGAACACTGTGTGTCAGGCCTGCGGCCGGCAACTCGCCTATCTATCCGGTGAATTCGTCGTCATCGATCCAGCCGCTGAAGAGCCGGTTCTCCTGTGCCAGAACTTCAAGGAGCACGATGCGTGCAACTGGGCAGTCGCGCCGGAGTCAACCAGCGCGTTCTGCCAGTCATGCGCGCTGAATGAGCTCATTCCCAACCTCGACACACCCGAGGCGCGTCAGGCGTGGGTGAGACTGGAGGCGGCGAAGCGGCGTCTCCTCTACAGCCTCTCGGCGCTTGGACTCCCAGTCGAGCCCAAATCCGGCACCGGCGGTCTGGCATTCGCTTTCAAGGCAAGCAGCGAGGAAGAGCCGGTATTCACCGGTCACAACGAAGGACTCATCACGATCAACATCGCGGAGGCGTCGGATCAGTTTCGCGAGAAGACGCGCGAGCAGATGGGCGAGCCGTATCGAACCATCCTCGGGCACTTCCGACATGAAATCGGTCACTACTACTGGGACCGGCTAATCGCACAGAGCGACTGGCTCGAGCCGTTCGCGACACTCTTTGGCGATCACTCGCTCGACTACGCGGAGGCTCAACGTCGTCACTACGAGCAGGGGGCGCCGGCCGACTGGGCATCACGATTCGTCAGCGCGTACGCCTCGATGCATCCCTGGGAGGACTGGGCGGAGACGTTCGCCCACTATCTGCACATGGCGGATACGCTCGAGACCGCCCGCACGTACGGATTGGCCATCGCTCCGCGCGCCGCCTCCGGTGCGAAGATTCCGAGCGTGACCACTCGACGGCTTCACTTCGACGATTTCGACGATCTGATCACCGCGTGGTTTCCACTCACCAACGCGTTGAACAGCCTCAATCGGAGCATGGGCCTTCCCGATCTCTATCCGTTCGTGCTGAGCGAGCCAGCGATCGCAAAGCTACGTTTCGTGCACGAGGTCGTCACCGAGCAGGCCGGCGCCGCGGTGGCCCCGGAGGAATCGCTGGTGAGAGCGGCAAGCTGACACGCAGCTCAAGCGGAGTCGGCTTCCTGCACTCTAGCCTGAGGAATGACGTGCGTGGGCTCGAGTTGCGCGAAGATCGCAGCGGACGTCAGCGTCACGAGACCCACGCACACGAAGCTCCATCTGAACGCGGTGAGCGCTCCGAGATGTTCCGCCTCGACGTCACCACCGCCGAAAGCTCCGAGAAGTCCGCCGGCGACCGCGACGCCGAGGCTCATCGCCAGCATCATCACCATCGAGAGCAGGCTGTTGCCGCTGCTCGCCAGCTCGCCATCGAGGTCGCGCAACGCGAGCGTGTTCATCGCCGTGAACTGGAGCGAGTTGACGGCACCGAAGAACGCGAACTGCACGATGTGGACCCAGAGCGGCGTGCCAGGCTCGATAAGCGCGAAGCTCGCCATCGCCAGACCCACGAGGACCGTGTTGCCGACGAGCACGCGGCGATATCCGATCGCCTCCACGAGCGGAACGACCATGCGCTTGGAAAACATGCCGGCGAGCGCCGCGGGAATCATCATCATGCCGGCGTGCATCGGGGAGTAGCCCAGCGCCACCTGCAACATCAGCGGGATCAAGTACGGCATTCCGCCACTGCCGACGCGCGAGAACAGATTGCCCAGGATCCCGACGCCGAAAGTGTGGACCTTGAAGAGCGCGAGCGGAAAGAGCGGATGTGCCGTCCGCGCCGCGTGCAGCCAGTACGCGACGAGGCCGGCGAGACCAGCCACGGCCAGCACGACGACGGCCCCATGTTGTGGCTGGCGTTCGGACAGCGCATCGAGCGCGATCGACACGGCCACCATTCCGAAGGCGAGCAGCCCGTAGCCGAGGAGATCGAAGCGCGTCACGGGTTGACGCAGATCGGGCATCACGCGCAAGGCGGCGACGCCGCCGATGACGCCGAGCGGGAGATTGATCAGAAAGATCCAGTGCCACGATGCCACCTGGACGAGCCAGCCGCCGAGCGTCGGTCCGACCAGCGGTCCGATCAGGCCGGGAATCGTCACGAAGCTCATGGCCGCGAGGAAGTCCTGTCGCGGAACGATACGGAGCACGGCCAACCGCCCAATCGGAAGGAGCATCGCGCCACCAACACCCTGCAGCACGCGCGCGGCGACGAGTTGCACCAGGCTTCGTGACATCGCGCACGCGAGCGACCCAACGCTGAACAGGATGACGGCCGCGAGGAAGACGTGCCGCGTGCCGAACTTGTCCGCCAGCCAACCCGACGCCGGAATCACCATCGCGACCGCGAGCGCATATGACGCGACGACGGCCTGCATGCGCAACGGAGATTCGCCAAGCCCCGTCGCCATCGAGGGCAGGGCGGTGTTGACGATCGTCGTGTCCAGCATCTGCATGAACGCGGCGGTCGCCACCAGCCACAACATGGGACGGAGGGAGGGCAAGGAAGAATCGGTCGGTGCGATCACCCTCTCGGTTGTCGGTGCGATTCGGTCCTCGGCCACCGTGCAATCGTACTCGGCTCGTCGGTGCGATCGTGAACCCTGTCGGTGCGATCCTGAACCTTGTCGGTGCGATCCTGAACCTTGTCGGTGCGATCCTGAACCCGGTCGGTGCGATCTTGAGCCTTGTCGGTGCCAGGATCCCCCGGCGGTCGAGCTGACGCGAGGTGGCGACATGAGCATTCCACGATGGATAGTGGGTGTATCTGGTCGGGCTCGAGCACCGCACGCCGCCACCGGGAACGTCGTTCGGTGGGCCGAACGTGCCGCCGCCGTGAATCGAGCCGTGTCTGTCTCCGCGAAGTGATCGCAGGGATCCACTGCCTACCGCCTACTGCCTACCGCCCTACTGCCTACTTCTTGCTATCTGCTCGAGCTCGGAAACGTATCTGCGCTGAACGCTCATCCTGTGCGTACAAAAATGTCCCACGAGGCTAAAATCAGACTCTTATGTCGATGGGTGCCCTCATAGTTGTCATGCTGTGCACGGCGGTGGTGACATCGGGATGCGCAGACTCGAGCGCAGAACAGGCCGGCGGGCCGAAGGCGGCCCTCAGAGCGGTGAAGACCGACGCGGTTCGCCAGGAATCGGTTCGACGCACGCTCGAGGTCGTTGGCACGCTCGCCGCCGAGGACCAGGTTACGGTGTCGTCCGAGGTCGACGGCGTGGTCCGTCGCGTGCTCGCTGATCTCGGCGATCGCGTCGCGGCGGGACAGTCGCTGGTCGAACTGGATCGCGAGAAGCTGCAGTACAGCCTCGATCAACAGCGCGCGGCGCATGCGCGCTCACTCACGAAGTACGGTGCCACCGATGCGGAGCACCTCCCACGCATTGAGGACACTCCCGACGTGAGGCGAGCCGCCGCCGAACTGGCCCAGGCCAAGCAAGCCCTCGAGCGCGCGAAGGAGCTGCAAAAGCGACAACTCATCCCGCAACAAACGCTCGATGACGCGGACACGACGCTGCGCCTGAAGACGGCCGCCTACGATTTGTCGTTGCAGGAGGCGAAGAACCTCCAATCCGACATCGACGCATCCGAGGCGGCCATGAAACTGGCCGAGCGTCACCTGGAAGATGCGTCGATCCGCGCGCCATTCGCCGGCTACGTCCAGCAACGGATGGTGTCGCTGGGCGAGCTCGTGAAAGCGCAGATGCCGGTCATGAGCGTCGTGCGCGTGGACCCGCTGAAGCTGCTCTCGGAGATCCCGGAGCGCATGGCGCCATGGGTGAAGGTCGGACAGCCGGTGACGCTGCGCGTCGACGCCTTCCCGGACAAGAGTTTCACCGCCACCGTGTCGCGCATCAGTCCCGCGGTGACCACTCAGACGCGCACATTTCCATTCGAAGCACTCGCGCCAAATAGCGAGGCGCTCTTGAAGCCGGGCACATTCGCCCGCGTGCGGCTCGAGACCTCCCTCGTCGAACAGGTGATGACGATCCCGTACGCCGCCATGCAGTACCGCTACGGCGTTTACCGGGCGTTCGCCGTCGACGGCGATCGGCTGGAGGCGCGCGAGCTGAAAACGGGGGACCGCGTCGGCGACCGCATGGAGATCCTCGCCGGGTTGAACACGACCGATCGCGTGGCGGTCACCGAGGTCGATACGTTGACGGACGGGATGAAGATCGCGGTAGACGGAGAATAGCCATGCTGTCCGAACTCTGCGTCCGTCGGCCGGTGTTCGCAACGATGCTCGTGATGTCGCTGGTCGTGCTCGGCATCTTCTCGTTCCGCGACCTCGGCGTCGACCTCTTCCCGAAGGCCGATCCCGCCCAGGTCAACGTGCAGCTGCGACTGCCGGGCGCCTCACCCGACGAGATGACGTCATCCGTCATCATGCCGATGGAGAACGCCATCAGCGGCATCGCCGGCATCGATCAGATGAGGGCAACGGTCAACACCGGCGGCACGGCCAACATCCAGGTCCAGTTCGTCCTGGAGCGCGACCTCGAAGATGCGGCCAACGCCGTTCGCGAGAAGGTCGCCGGCGCCATGCGGGCGGTTCCACCCGAGACGCTACCTCCGGTCATCCAGAAGCAGGACCCCGACGCCGAGCCGATCATGAGCATCATGCTCTCGAGCACGAGCGCCAGCCTTCGCACCATCACCGAGATCGCCGACAAGCAGGTGATGCGCGCGCTCGAATCGGTAGACGGTGTTGGCGCCGTGACCATGGGCGGCGATCGCTCCCGCGAAATTCACATCGTCGTGGACGTCGAGAAGCTGAATGCGCACGGGCTGTCGATCGACCAGGTGGTGAATGCCATTCGACAAGAGAACGTCGAGATTCCCGGCGGTACGCTCGAGCAAGGCAAATGGGAAGTGGGCCTGCGCACGCTGGGCCGCGTGGTTGCCGCCGGGCAGTTCAACGACATCATCGTCGCTACGGTAAACGGCGTGCCACTCCGCGTGTCCGATATCGGATATGCCGAGGATGGGGTCAAGAAGATCGCCACGTCGCTCTTCACCGCCGATGGGCAACCGGCCGTGCAGCTCGAGATCCGCCGCGCATCAGGCGAGAACACGATCAGGGTGATCGAAGGCATCAAGCAGCGGCTCGACACCGTTCGGAAGATTCTGCCGCCAGACGTCACGCTCACGATTACGACCGACGACTCGAGGTTCATCTACGCCTCTATCCTGTCGCTCGAGGAACACCTGATCTGGGGCAGCCTGCTGGCGTCGCTGGTCGTGCTCTTCTTCATCAGGAACCTGCGCGCCGTCATCATTGCGTCGGTCGCCATTCCCGCCTCGATCATCGCGACGTTCACGTTGATGCGTGCCATGGATTTCACGCTCAACAACATGACACTGCTCGCCCTCACCCTCGCTGTCGGCATCGTCATCGACGACGCGATCGTGGTGCTGGAGAACATCTTCCGCTACGTCGAAGAGAAGGGGCGCTCGCCCTTCGACGCCGCGATCCAGGGCACGCGTGAAGTGGCGCTGCCGGTGATGGCCACCACGCTGTCGCTCATCGTCATCTTTCTGCCGGTAGCATTCATGACCGGCTACGCGCGCCGATTCATCTATCCCTTCGGCTGGACGATGGCGTTCGCGATCCTGGTGTCGATGGTCGTCAGCTTCACGCTGACGCCGATGCTCAGCTCACGCTGGCTCACCCCGGGGCACACGGGCGGCGGAGCCGAGGACACGAAGCACCATCGGCTGTTCCGTGCGCTCGACCGCTGGTATAGCGCGTCGCTGCAATGGACGCTCGCTCACCCGATGCGGATCATCGGCGTCTCGGCGGCGTTGGTCGCGCTGGCGTTCCCGCTCAATCGGATGGTGGGCAGAACGTTCGTGCCGGCTGAGGACATGAACGAGATCACCGTGCATGCCGATACGCCGCAGGGCACGTCGATCGAAGGCACGGCGGAGATCGCTCGTAACCTGGTGAAAGAGGTCGGCCAGATCGAAGGTGTCTCGCAACTGGCCTACATCGCTGGCGCCGATCGCTACACGCACTTCCACCTGCTCTTCTATCTCGAGCCCTCGAACGAGCGGAACGTGACGCAGGCGGAAATCACGACGCAGATTCGTCAGGTGCTGGCGCGTCATCCTGCGTTCGCCGCGAGCATCGTGGGCCGGAATCCGCTCGGCGGCGGCGGCAACTTCGGACTCCAGGCCGCACTGCTCGGTCCCGATCTCGGCACGCTCTACGAGTACTCGCAGAAGATCGTCGAGGAGGCCAAGACGACGCCGAGCCTTGTGGACGCGAAGTCTGACTACAGCGACGCGAGTCCCGAGGTGCAGGTGGCCGTCGATCGGTCGCGCGCGGCCGACCTGGGTGTGCGCATGGCCACGATTGGCAACACGCTCAGGCTGATGGTGGCGGGTGATGACGAGATCACCACGTATCGCGAAGCCGGCGAGCAGTATCCGGTAACGGTTCGCGTGCTGGAGAGCCAGCGCCGCGACATCGACATGGTTGGCAAGCTCACGGTGACCTCGACGACAGGCCAGCCAGTCCGGATCGACAACATCGCGCGGCTCGAGCGAGGGTTCGGCCCCACGCGGATCACCCGATCGAACCGGCAGTATTCGATCAACCTGAACGCCGACACCGCTCCCGGCCACGCGCTCAGCGAATCGTCCGCGGATCTCCGTCGCATCATCAACGACGTCAAGCTGCCGCCGGGTTACAGCTACCAGATGCGTGGGCAGACGCAGAACCTCGACGAGACCACGGCCAACCTGATCCTGGCGATCGCGCTAGCGAGCATCTTCGTCTACATGGTGCTGGCCGCCCAGTTCGAGAGCTTCGTGCAGCCGCTCGTCATCATGACCGTGCTGCCGCTGTCGATCCCGTTCGCGCTGTTCACGATCTGGGCGACGGGCCGCACGCTCAACCTGTGGAGCGCGCTCGGCATCCTGCTCCTGTTCGGGATCGTGAAGAAGAACTCGATTCTGCAGGTGGACTACACCAACGTCCTGCGAGCGCAGGGCGTGCCGCGTGACCAGGCGATCATGGACGCGTGTCGCACGCGGCTGCGCCCGATTCTGATGACCACGCTGGCGATCATCTTCGGGCTGATTCCCACCGCGCTCGGCGTCGGCATCGGCGGCGCGCAGCGCTCGGCGATCGCCGTCACGATCATCGGCGCGCAGTCACTCTGCCTGTTCCTGACGCTGCTGCTCGTGCCTGCCGCGTACGTGAAGCTCGACGCGCTGGAGCAGTCGATCGCGAACAAGCGCCTCAGCGCGTGGCTGTCGAAGATGCGCGTGCCCGGACTTGGTCGCCGCGCGACTACGGAGAGGCTGACGAATTAGCCAAGGGGCTCCGCCTCTTGATATCCCGCGGAGATCTCTGCGAGTTGACGCGTCCGCGGGCGCCAGAGGCGACGAAGATCGGCGCTGGCCCGAACCAATCACGTAAGATCTTCGTCGCATGACCATCGGTCCCGGCACCCGCGTCGGCTCATACGAGGTGATCACCGTCCTCGGCGAAGGCGGGATGGGCAAGGTCTGGCGTGCACGCCACCTGGCGCTCAAACGCGACGATGCCCTCAAAATGCTGCCCGACGCCTTCGTGGCCGACCCGGAGCGGCTGGCCCGATTCGAGCGCGAGGCACAGGTGCTCGCGTCGCTGAATCACCCGAACATCGCGCACGTCTATGGCTTCGAGGAAACCGCCGGCACCAGAGCACTGGTGATGGAGCTCGTTGAGGGCGAGACGCTGGCCGATCGCATCGTCCGCGGGCGCATCCCCATCGACGAGGCGCTCGCGATCGCGCGGCAGATCGCTGACGCCCTCGACGCGGCTCACGCGCACGGGATCATCCATCGCGATCTCAAGCCGGCGAACATCTCGCTCCGGCCCGATGGGATCGTCAAGGTGCTGGACTTTGGTCTCGCCAAGGTGATCGAGCCGGCCGCCGTCTCCGGCAACGTGACCATGTCGCCGACGATCACGTCACCAGCGATGACAACGCCGGGCGTGATTCTCGGAACCGCGGCGTACATGGCACCCGAGCAGGCGCAGGGCAGGCCGGTGGACAAGCGCACCGACATGTGGGCCTTCGGCTGCGTGCTCTACGAGATGCTGACCGGGCGGCGTCCGTTCGCCGGACACACGCCAATGGACGTCATTGCGCAGGTGCTTGCGGGTCAGCCCGATTGGAGCGCCCTTCCGCCGGGCCTGCCGGATGGCGCCGTGCGCGTCCTTCGGCGATGCCTCGAGAAGAACGTGCAGCATCGGCTGCGCGACGCCGGCGACGCCCGGCTCGATCTCGAAGACCGTCGCGCCGCCTCCGCAACAGAGGTTCAGGGCTCGCGTCGCACCTACTGGTGGGTCGCCGCGCTCGTCGCCATCAGTGCGATCGCATTGGCGATCGGCGTGGTAACCGGGCGCCGCGCGCGCGACACGGCCGCGCCACCGGTCGTGCGCACGAGCATCGCGCTGCCGCCAGGCCAGACGTTTCAAACCGGACGGCGAGCGGTCGCCATTTCGCCGGACGGCCAGCAGATCGTCTACTCGCTTCCGGACGGGCTCCACATTCGCCGGCTGGATGCGTTCGAGTCACGGCCGATTCCCGGCACGGCAAACGCCATCAACCCCGCGTTCTCGCCCGATGGTCGCCGCCTCGCGGTGTGGACGCTGCAAGGTCTCAGGAACATCGACCCGCTCACGGGAACCACGACCGCCTTGCGAAGTCCGACGACGGATATGGGCGGCATTCTGGGATCGCTGTCGTGGGACGAGTCCGGCCTGATGGTGACGCAGGGCGCCAGCGGGGTGTACCTGTTTCCTCCGGATTCGGCCGACGGACGCCGCATCATCGAGCTTGCCGAGGGGGAAGCGGCGAGCAGCGCGGAGATGCTGCCGGGGGGCGAGCACGTTCTCATGACGCTCCTCTCGCTCTCACCTGGCAGACCCGGCTCGGCGACCGGCCAGGTTGTCGTGCAGGCGCTGCAGACCGGATCGCGCACGACCGTGATCGAGAGCGGCAGCGACGCCCGGTATGTGCCATCCGGTCACATCGTCTACGCGGCCGGCGGTGCACTCTACGCGATGGAGTTCGACGTCGAGACGCGGCGTGGGATTGGCGAGCCATGGGCGGTTGTCGAAGGCGTTCGTGCCACGAACGTCATCAACGCCACGACGAACTACGCGGTGTCTGACACCGGCACCCTGGTGTACGTGCCGGGACAACCGGTGCCGCCAGCCCTCGCGCTCGACCTCGTTCACAACGATCGAAAAGGCGGCGTCAGATTCCTCCACCTGCCCGCGGCGCCGTACGAAACGCCGCGGGTGTCTCCCGACGGCCGGCTGGTCGCCGTCGGCACCGACGACGGCAAGGAGGGGAACATCTGGATTCACGATCTCTCGCAGCGCTCGTCGGCGCGAAAGCTGACGGTGGGGGCGGGGCGACATCGCTTTCCGCTCTGGTCGCCCGATGGCCGGCGCATCGCCTTTCAGTCCACCCGCGACGGAGACGCCGCACTCTTTCTGCAAGCCGCCGACGGTAGCGACGCGCCGTTGCGGCTGACCACAGCGGAGGCAGGAGCCGTTCACACACCGGAATCGTGGTCGCCAAGCGGCAGTGATTTACTCTTCACGATCGCGAAGGACGGAACGAATCGGCTGATGCGATTGTCTCTGCCCGGCGGTCGTGTCGAGCCGTTCGGTGACATCACGTCAAGCTCGCCCACGGCGGCGGCGTTTTCGCCGGATGGAAAGTGGGTCGCGTACAACTTGAGAGTGCAGACCACGTCGTTCGGCAGCGTTCATGCCACGTTCGTGCAACCCTTCCCAGCCACCGGCGCGATCTATCCGATCTCGAGCAACGACGACGGGCACCATCCAGTGTGGTCGCGGGATGGCCGTGAGCTGTTCTATGTGCCCGGACCTGGCCAGATGGCTGTCGTCACGGTGACGGCCGGTTCGTCCTTTACCTTCTCGCCGCCAGCGTTACTTCCGCCGGCCGGTCTGATGGGTCCTGGTACGTTCAATCGCAACTTTGACATCCTGCACGACGGTTCTGGCTTCATCGGCCGGCAGGTCGCCGAGGACGAGGAGTCGAGGCTGGGCGCCCCGCCGCGCATCCACGTCGTGACGAACTGGTTCGAGGACCTGAATCGCCAACGTCAGGCCCGCTGAGTCTGCACGCGCGCTCGGGATTCTGCTCCTGTTCGGGATCGTGAAGAAGAACTCGATTCTGCAGGTGGACTACACCAACGTCCTGCGAGCGCAGGGCGTGCCGCGTGACCAGGCGATCATGGACGC
>Ga0070674_100000371_pt1 | contig 22500 bp, 20 predicted proteins | sample KBSM33metaG_FD_65344 | JGI IMG/M metagenome (GOLD analysis project Ga0070674, IMG submission 65344) | Miscanthus rhizosphere microbial communities from Kellogg Biological Station, Michigan, USA - KBS M3-3 metaG | ecosystem: Host-associated > Plants > Roots > Rhizosphere > Soil ... | reverse complement strand
ACAGCCCCAGTCCCAGGAAGCTCACCGCTTCCACGGCTCCGTCGAAGCTCATCTCCAGGAAGTCGGCCTTGAACAGTTTGTGCGCCACACCCTGAAACTGTCCCAGCATCAGGTTGCGAAACATCGGCTCGCCGCCGACGGCCTTGACAGTCTCGATGCCCTTGATCGCATCGACCTGATACGAGTGATAGCGTCCGTACGCGTCTTCGAGCTCGTAGAATGTCGGGCGCAGCCACCGCACGGCCGAATACATGAGCAGCGCGTAGACCGGCGCCGTCGCCAGGAACACGGTCGTCAGCCACGGACTGTAGGCCGCCATGATCACGACTGTGACCGTGAGTTGACCAACCGCCGTCACGCCGGCGATGCCGTGCTGGACCAGGACCTGGCGGGCCTGCCGCAAGCCATCGATGCGTCGCTGCAGATCGCCGGTCCGCCGCGTGGCGAAGTACGACATCGGCAGCGCCAGAAGGCGGCGCGTGATGAAGTCGAGTCCCGCGGCATCGACGCGAACCGCCACGAAGCTCAGAAGATAGCGCTGGGCCAGCAGCGCGGCGACGATGAACATCATCGTTCCGCCAAGCGCCACGATCAGGAGCCTCAACAGCGACAGATCCTGTTCGACCAGCACGCGGTCGACGATGATCTGCGTGAAGACCGGCAGCACCATCTGCAGGACGCTGACGACGACCGCAAGTGCGAGGACCCGTGCGAGCGACGCTCGGTGCGGTTTGACGATCGGCCACAGCCACGCCAGGCTTCTGGCGGCGCGAGGGGTCTGCTCGAAAGCGGTCGTGTAGTCGAAGAGCGCCGCGTATCTGGTCCAGCGCCGCTCGAACTCCTCGCGCGGTAGCCGGCGGAATCCGATCGCGGGATCGGCCACAAACGCATTGCGCTTCGTGACGTGATACAGCACCAGCCAGTGATCGCCGTCCCAGTGGCAGATGGCGGGCAGCGGCATCCGATCGAGGTTGTGCAGGGACGCCTTGACGGAGCGCGCGGCAAGGCCCAGTTCCTCGGCCGCATGGCAGAGCGATCGCAGGCTCGTGCCGTCGAGACCGGTGTTGACGAGTTGGCGGATACGCGCGAGTGACACCGTGCCACCGAAGTGGTGTGCGATCATCGCGAGACTCGCGGCGCCGCAATCCATTTCATCGATCTGCCGCACGAGCCGCATGCGACGGACTCGCCGCCTGCGCTTGATGAAGCGGCCCTCATCCTCGAACGGCGCCTCCTCGGCACCACTCGTGTCTGCTTCATTCTGGTCGACCTGATCGGCATCGACCTGCACCTGCGCGCCGGCGCCCGCGGGAAGAAGCTCGCGGTCAACACCGTCGGGTGTCTTCGCCCGCCTGCGATAGTCGTACTGCGCGATCCGTTCGTTCAGCCGATCGCGGAACTCGGGAAGCTTGTCGGCGAGATGACGGACGGTGTCCGGGCTGAGCGCGAGCAGACGGCACGCCGTGGTCGCCTCGACGGTTGCGGTGCGTGGCGCACCGGTCAGCGCAGCGGTCTCGCCGAAATACTGGCCGGCCTCGAGATCGCCGAGATACTCGGCGACGCCGTCGACGCGTCGCATCACACGGACTCGCCCCTGCTCAATCAGGTACATCGGTCCTGGCGGATCGCCCTCCGAGACGATGACTTCGCCCGCGGCGTAGACACGCGGCTCGAGCTCGGCGAGGACAATGCCAACCATCGCCTCCGGTGGCAGACGCGCGAACGCCGGGAAGTCTCTGAAGAAGCTTTGCAGCGTGTGATGTTTGAGCTGCAGCTCCAGGTACGTGCGGATGTTGGGATCGGATTCGATCAGCTCGGTGAATGCGGCTCGATCGAGCCGCAGCGCGAGGACGTCGCTGCTTGCACGGACGGTCGTCAGCCGGGGCCGGCCGTCGAGTAACTCGGCCTCGCCGAAGCTGTCGCCCGCGTGCAGCATGTTCAGCGGAACTTCGTTGTCCGGATCGGTGCGCTTGACGACGCGCGCCCGCCCGCTGACGAGGACGTAGATCGCATCGGCGGTCTCACCTTCGGCGGTCATGATGCCGCCAAAGGGAAACGATACGGTCTCGAACCGCCTCACGACGCGCGCGCGGGCGTCATCTGGCAGGAATCGCAGGATCGGAAGCTCGTCGAGGACGCCCGATTCAGCCACGTTGCCTCCGGCTACGACGAGACCCGTCGCCGACTGACGTGCTCGCGGGCGGCGCGATGAGCGATGTGATCGAGGAACGTCGTCCGCGCCCGCCTGGCCACATGCGGATCGTCGAGTGTCGGCACGGTGCGGCCGGTGACCGTCGTCACGTGATACCGGCCGTCCACGAGCAATGGGCCGATGACGCGTCCCGGTTCCGCTGCGAGCAGCCGATGGCGATGCTCGGACGGGACGTCGTCGAGAAATCCATGGGTACGAATGAGCGGATGGCGAGAGAGCTCGGCGATATCCGAAAGCGACAAGCGATCTTCATTCACGCAGAGGAGCGCCTCACGCGCCGCACTCTCGTCTGCAAAACTCAAGGTGTCGGTGTCGATCACGACCCACTCGACGTGATTGGCTTCGAGGACGTCCCGGAGCGCGGCGTCCGTCACGAGCGTCTCGGTTGCGGCGCAGTAGAGATCTCGGATTTGCAGAACGACTCGCAGGCGTGCCTGCGTGTCCAATGCGGCGCGCCCCTCCAGCCAGTGAGCATGCTGCCGGGCAAGCCGCGCGGCCACGTCTGCGTGCGACGCCGACATCACCGCGCGCGATTCGAACCTGGCGGCATCTATCGTGAACGCGGTCGCCGCCCGTCCTGCGAACGCCTGCTCGAACTCGTCGAACAACCGCGAGCAGACCCCTTCTGCGAGAGCCGCGGACTGGAGTTGCCGCGGCGAGGGCCCGTAGCGATCGAGGATGTCTTCGAGGTCGTCACTCCACGTCTGACGGAGCACGCTGCGAGTGATGTAGGCCATCCACCCTTCGGCGGAGAAGCCACCGCGTTCGAGCCATGCCGTGATATCCGCACCCGAGATCAGATCGCGCTCGTAGCGAAACGATATGGCCGCTTGTTCGACCACGCTGGCTGATGCAGGCAGGTTCTCAACGCTCGCACGCGTAGCGCACGCTAACCCTTGGGCGAGCCGTTTCTCGAATTGCGCCCAGTCGCCAAACACCATGGCGGCCAGGGCGACGTCGATCTGGAGGAAATCGATGCCTCCGAGCGTAAACGCGGCCTGCTGCCAGAACGCAGAAAGGGGGGCGATATGGCCCGAGGCGGGTTTTGGGAGCTGAGACGCCGACGGATCGGGGCTCGGAGCGGCCCCGGCGGCCGCTCCTGTCGCTGACATTCTGTCGGTCATCCGAGGTTTGGGCGGATGCCGGATCCTATCACGCGGACCCCGGGAGGTCCCGGGAGGTCAACGAGGCTGCGGAACGATACGGATGTACGGCAGTGGCGACTTCCACCCCTCTGGGTACGCCTTCTTTGCGTCCTCATCCGAGACCGCCGGCAGGATGATGACGTCCTCGCCCTGCTTCCAGTTGACCGGGGTCGCGACCTTCCGCGAGGCGGTCAGACGGCAGGAATCGAGGAGCCGCAGGATCTCGTCGAAGTTGCGGCCCGTGCTCATCGGGTACGTCAACATCGCCTTGATCTTCTTGTCGGGCCCGATGATGAACACGGACCGTGCCGTGGCGTTGTCAGCAGCCGTGCGGCCTTCACTCGTCTCGCCCGCATCGGCCGGCAGCATGTCGTACGCCCTCACGATCTTGAGCTGGGGATCGCCGATCAGCGGATAGTTGACGGCGTGTCCCTGCGATGCCTCGATGTCCTTCGACCACTTCTGGTGGTTGCTGACGCCGTCCACACTGATGCCGAGGATCTTGCAGTTCCGCTTGTCGAATTCCGGTTTGATCCGGGCCATATAACCCAGTTCGGTGGTGCACACCGGCGTGAAATCCTTCGGGTGCGAGAACAGCACCGCCCATCCGTCACCAATCCATTCGTGGAAGGCGATCGGTCCTTCCGTCGTCTCGGCGGTGAAGTTCGGGGCAACATCGTTGATACGCAGCGACATGACGTCTCCTCCTCTGATCAGCCTTCGATACTTATCACGTGCGTGGGGTCTTCTTCAGATTCATCGTCACGTGGCACGCTCTGCTCAGATTGTGACGCGTACATCAGGGCCGTGGTTGCGCATGCGATGCCGTATGAATCACGTCGATGTGAAGAACCGCCGCCTCCGGCCGGAGTTCCGCGACGAACGACGCGACCTGGCCTGCGAAGCGTTGTGGCTCCTCCCAATGCGGGCTGTGACCGGCGCCGGCGTACACAACGAGCCGTGACGTCGCCATCGCACTCCCGAGCGCGTCCTGTTCGCTTCGTCCAGTGAACGTGTCGCGGTCGCCCCACACGAGCAGAGTCGGCACCGTCACGTTCGCAAGGTCGGCTGCGAAGTCGGTCGTGAGATACGGCCGGAGTGCCGCGTGCCACACATGCGCGGGCACCTTCAATGACTCACCCACGACGGTGTCGAGGAACTCCGGCGGGACCGGTTGAGCCAATGTGCTTTGCTGGAACGCTCGAGCGAAGCCGGGATCGATCGGATCCCTGAGCGTCGCAACCTCCTCGAAGAACTTGCGAACCTCGGCGTTGGCCGGCCGGGGCATGAACGCGCCTTCGAGGACGAGCGCCCGCACACGTCTCGGATACTCGACGGCGAATCGCTGCGCGACCGTCGATCCCATCGAGTGGCCGACGATGACCGCGCGCTCGATGCCGAGGGTGTCCATGAAACCCGCAAGGTCGCGCGCGAAGACACGCGACTCGTAGTCGCCCACCGGCTTGCTCGAGTCGCCGTGTCCGCGCTGCGTGACCGCGAACACGCGCAGCGAGTGCGGCAGGTGCGGAAGCACCCGCTCGTACGATCGCCAGGAGTCTGTGTACCCGTGCAAGAGGATCACCGGCACTCCGTTGGTGTCGCCTTGTTCGACGTACGCCAGGCGCGTGCCGTCCGGCAGCTCAACGTGCTTCAACGCACTCGATCGTTCTACTGCCGCGCTCCGTGCGTCCATGATCCGCGACGACGTCAGCGTGATGTCCGCGCGCTTCCACGCGACGTCGAAACGCTGCTGCACCTCGCGCGCCTCGCTCGGCTTCTGCTGCGCTTCGAGGCTCCTGGCAAGACCGAAGAGCGACCATCCGTTCTCTCGAAACCGCTTCAGGTCCTCCCTGTAGACCACTTCAGCCTCCTCCGGCCGGCCGGCCTCGAGCAGGATCGCGCCGAGAATCTGGCGCGGCGGGTGATGCCAGACTGGTGGCTCGTTGTACGGAATGCCGTCTTCGATTCTCACGGCCTCGTTGAGTGCAACGATCGCGGCGTCCGTGTTTCCTCGACGCAGGCTGAGCTCGCCGTCCAGGATGCGCGATGCGATCTGCAGGTTCGTCAGCATCGGCATATCCTTCAGCTTCGTCTCGAAGGCCTGGTGCTTCATCACCGCTCTCAGCGAGGTCAGCTCAGTCGCCGCTGCATCCAGCCGGCCGCGCGCGACAAACGCCAGGCCGCGTCCGTAGTTCCAGACACCGATCGCGTACGGCTCGTTCGCGGGAGGCCTGGGTTCCGTCAGCAGTTCCTGCCACATCCCGAAGCGCGCATAGGCCAGCATCGGTGTGACCGGATAATCTGCCGTCCACGCCAGCGCGCCAGCATGGTGGTGCGGCACTTTCTCGGCCAGCCTTCTCGCCGTATCAACGGCTACCGCGCGTCGGCCTTCGAACGTCGCCGCCGCCCACAGGAAGTGCAGGTTGTGCGGGTAGTAGCTGACCGGGTACAGACCCTGCGCCTGACACTGCGCGAGGTAGTCCTCGTCAGCCGCGATCGCCCGCACGTTGACTTCCGCCGCATCGGCGTAGCGACCGACGCGGATGTAGATGTGTGCGGGCATGTGGACCATGTGTCCAGCGGATGGCATCAGCGAGCCGAGACGATCGGCGCTCGCTTCTGCCCTGTCGGGATCGGCCGAAGCCTCGAGCAGGTGAATGTGGTAGTGCAATGCACCTGCATGGTCAGGCTGTCTCGCAATGACGGTTTCGAGCACGGTGAGGATGCGTGCCGTCTCGGCTTTGGCATTACCGTCCTTCTGCCAGTAGTCCCACGGCATCGTGTTCATTTGCGCATCGACGAAGAGTGTCTGCACGTCAGGGTCGTCTTCAAAACGGCCGGCGGCCTGCTGCATCGCTCCGGCGTAGGCGCGGTCGAGGGCGGCGCGATCGCCTTTGCCGTCGGCGGCGTATCGCAGCGCCAGCGCCTCGATGAGTGTCTGCTCGCGGGGGGTGGCGCGACTGGACAATGCGCGCGCCTGCCGGATAGCCGCGTAGGCCTGCCGACCGTTTTCCTGCGTCATTGGCGCATTGAGGTTGGGACCAAGCGCGATCGCCCGCCCCCAGTGCGCCATCGCAAGACCGGGATCCAACCGCGCCGCTTCGCGAAATGCGCGAATCGCCTCGGCGTGGTTGAACGCATACAACAGGCGCAGTCCCTGATCGAAGAAACGCTGCGCCTGGGGCACAGAGGTCGTGACCGGCATGTGCAACGTCCCCAGCCCGGTGAGCTCCGGGGCGATCGGTCCGCCTTCCTGCGCCGCGGACGTCGCCGGAGCGATCAGGATCGCTGCCACAGCTGACGCCAGAACTGTACTGAACACTCTTCGTACCATGATTTCTTTCCCCGATAAAAACCCTGTCAACTCCCAACTCCCAAGGCTCCAACTCCCAACCACAACAAGCCTTTTGGGAGCTGGAAGTTGGGATTTGGACGTTGACGCGTTTTCAGTTACTCGCCTGTGTTCTTGTTGTCCTTCTTCGGGACGACCAGCTCGTTCTCGACCGAGAACACACCGGCCACCTCACGAGCACGCACTTCTGCTATCCGCTTATCGCCCTCGTTGTCCACGACGCCGAACAACGTGGTGTGCCCGTTCCGCACGACGATATGAATCGAATACATCCCGAGCGGTTGAAGCATCCCGTGGAATCGCTGCGAGTCGTAGATCTCGCGACGAATCTGATCCGGCCCACCAGGCGCATACCGCGACAGGAACGCGTCGGTGTAGATGCGATAGAACGTCGCCCAGCGGATGCGGTCGTCATTCTGCGATGCCGGCAGGAGCTCCACGCGATTGGCCACTTCATCGACTCCTGACGTCCGCTTCGTCACGGCTTCGGCCGCGTGCCTCAAGCTGCCGTGATACGCGTAGCCGGTCAGCGTGACCACGCCGCGATCGACGTCGAATGCCATGAAGTCGAACACGCCGTAGTACGGCAGTCGCTCGAGCGCCCGCTGCACCGAGCGCGTCGTCTCACGAGCGCTCACCGACTGCGCGCTCGACCCGACGCCCGCGATGAGCACGCCGCCAAGGATGGTGACGGCCGCGATGAGTCGAGTGATCGTTCGAGTTCCTTGGGTCCGCATCATCGTCCTCCTGCACTCTCGCTGAGAATCCACTCGCGAGCGTGCGCCTGCATAACCGGGCGCGGCTCGTCTTCCACGACGGACCCGACGCAAGGTTCGCCTGCGATGACGCGGCCGGTGCTATCGAGCTGCACCAGGTCGCAGCCGCGCACGCGCGTGCCCGCGAAGTCCGCGACGTAGACGACCGTGATCTCGCGAGACTCGGGGTCCCACGCCACCTCGTCGAACTCCACTGGAACCGAATGCAGTCCGAACGGCACTGCCCCCCAGTGACGCTTCATCGCGTCCTTCCGATCGAGCCGCGGTCCCACGCTGGCGCTCCAGACGCCGAAGCGGGTGTCGTCTCGATGCATGGCTAGCAACGTGTCGAAATCCGCGTCGTTCCAGCACGACAGCCACAACTCCGCCCATCTGATCGCTTGCCTGCGCGTAAACATGTCCCCTCCCTGTCCCCTTTGATGTCGCTCAAGAACGTTGCGACACGTGACACAGAGAGCGAGCGACGTGCCACGCCGGAGGATGTCACTCGTGCAATCGGATAACTTCCAATTGCATCAATCAGTTAAGTGAGTTGGGATGGGATGGACGGTGGTACGTAAATCGACGGGCGTGCCGATATTTCAGCAACCGTACTGAAATACCGGCAGCAACTTGACTGCGATCAATCTTTCGAGCCCTGAATGCCGAGCTTTCGCATCCTCGACCAGACGGTCGATCGCCGCATACCGAGGAGGCGCGCGGCACCCTGGGGTCCTGCGAGCACACCCCCTGTTTTCGCCAGCGCACGCTGGATGTGCTGCCGCTCCATCTCCGCCAGCGTGAGGAATACATCTGATTCAACGGACGAGGACCGGCGGTCCAACGCACCGATGTGCTCATCCTGGATGACCGGGCCCTCGCAGAGGATCACAGCGCGCTCCATCACGTTGGCGACCTCTCTGACGTTGCCCGGCCATGCGTACGCCGCGAGCCGCGCGGCGGCGAGCGACCCAATCCGATCGACGCTCTTCCCCATCCGGCGTGCGAACTCTCTCACGAAGTGCCCTGCCAGCAGCGGCACGTCCTCCCTGCGCTCGCGCAACGGGGGAATGTGGATCGGAAAGATGTTGAGTCGGTAGAACAAATCCGAACGGAAAGCCCCGCGCTGCACCTCGGCCTGCAGATCGCGATTGGTCGCGGCGATCACCCGGATGCTCACCTTCGTCGGCCGCGTGCCGCCAAGCCTCTCGACCTCCTGCTCCTGCAGCACGCGCAGCAGCTTCACCTGCACATCCAGCGAAAGCTCCCCGATTTCGTCGAGGAATATCGTCCCGTTGTTGGCCAGCTCGAAGCGTCCACGCTTTTGCTGCACGGCGCCAGTGAACGCGCCTCGCTCGTGGCCGAACAGCTCACTTTCGGCGAGGCTCGACGGCAGCGCGCCGCAGTTGACCTTCACCATCACACCGTCGCGCCGGCGGCTCAAGCGATGGAGGGCGCGCGCGATCAATTCCTTACCCGTGCCTGTCTCACCGAGCAGCAGCACCGTGGAATCGGTATCCGCGACGCGCTCGATCGCTCGGAACACCTGCTTCATCGCCGGTGACTGTCCAACGATCTCGCCGAAGCTCCCCTCGACCTGCAGTTCTTCCTGCAGGTAGACGTTCTGCGACTCGAGCTCCTCTGCGCGTTTGCGATCGGTGATGTCGCGCGCGATAAACGTCACCGCGGGCTCGCCGTTGATGTCTACGCCAAGCAGACCAGTGCGCCCTTCGAACCATCGTTCACCGGCCCGGACGCTCAACGAGTAGTCGATGGTCTGGCTCGCTCGCGTCTCAATCGTCTGCCGCACGATCCGGAGATGCGCATCGGCCACCGAGGCCGGCAGGACGTCGTGGAACCGCTTGCCCTTCATCTCCGATGGCGCGCGATACAGCAGGTCTTCGCGGGAGGTCAGAATCTCGAGATAGCGCCCTTCTCTGTCGACGACGAACACGAGATCCGGAAGCGCGTTGAGGACCGCGGCAAGACGGCTCTCGCTCCGTTCCAGATCGGCGGTGCGTGCAGCAACGAGATCTTCAAGCTGGTTCGCGTACAGTTCGACTCGCTCACGGAGCTGCGCCTGTCGCATCGCGACGGCGAGCGTGCTGGCAATCTGCTGCGCAATCTCGATCGGCTCCCGTCCAAAGGCATCCTCGGCGGCAGAGGCCACGTTGAGCACGCCAATGAGATCACCATCAGCCAGCAACGGTACGTTGATGAACGATCGCAGGCCGGATGCCCCGAGCGTCGCGATCACCCCGGGCGCGTCCTCCCACCTGACAATGCTGCGGACGATACCGGCCTGGAGATCCTCGATGGCTCCGAAAGTCTCGATCGGAATGATGGCGCCCTCGCGAACCTCGGTGGGCACGTCGTCGTGCAGGGCGATGATCTGCCCGGTTTTTCGCACCGTGTCGAGCAGGGCGACGCTGACTCGCCGGCAGGCGATCAGGCTCTGCACGTGACGAATCGTCGCGTGCGCGATCTGACGCGACGACCGCGAACCGAGGATGTCGAGATGAATGTCGTGCAGCACCTGCAGGCGCTGGTTGTACTGGCGGAGCGATCGATCCGAGTGATGCCGTTGCGTGACGTCGCGTTGAATTCCGAAGTGACCCGTGACGCGACCCCGCCCGTCGTAGAAGCAGAGGTAGTCACCTTCGATCGGAACAGGCGTCCCATCGACCCGGCGTTCGTCGGTCTCGATGTGCAACCGCCCGTGATCGAAGAAGTCGCGCCAGATCCGCCGGCCGTACGCCAGGTCGTGCCGGAAGAGATCGGCCGGCGTCGTCCCCAGGAACTCCTCGCGCGTGGCGCCGTACTGCGCCAGCATCGCGTCGTTGACCTTTGTCACGCGCTGGTGCTCGAAGATGTAGTCGAGCGCCTTCTCCTTATCGATCGAGTCGTCCCAGACGACCGGCTCATCGAGCATCATGAAGAAAAAGCCGTCCAGCGACTGAGAAAAAAACAGCTCCAGGCGATCGTCGGGTTCCATGGTGTACTCTCTCGCGAGAGGCGATGGCAGAAGCAACACTCGAGCTAAGCGCGATTCTTGATGCCGCAGAACGGGCGGCGGCCGCACAGGATTTTGTCTCAGCGGAGCGGCATCTGCGTCAAGCCGCCGAACTGCAGGAGATACGTCTCGGTCCGGGGCATCACGACCTCGCCAATACTCTCAACAACCTCGGTATTGTCTGTGAACACCTCGGCAAATCGGCTGACGCCGAGGCGTGTTATCGCAGAGCGTATCGCATCGCCAGCACATCGCTCCCGCCGGAGCATGCGCTCGTCCAGACAAGTGGGCAGAATCTCAGGGACTTCTGCGCGGCGATGGGCAAGCCGTTCGAGTTGCGAGAGCCGGAATCACCAGAGCTCGATACCTTCGCGTCCGAGCTCAAGGCATCGAAGACTGCGGCGCCGGAGCGGCCACTGGCGCCCAGACCGCAACCGGCGCCAATCGCGGCACCTGTCAAGCCGACGCCAGTCGCCCAGGCACCGGTGGCGCGCGCTCCGGCAGCGCCCGTGCGACCGCCGAGACCCACAGAGGTCCGCGCTCCAGAGGCGCCCGCACCGCCGCCAACCGCGGCGATGCGTACCGCGTCAGCCGTGTCACCGCCCTCGAGTCGTCCGACCGCGGCGATCGTCGTCGGCGCTGTGCTGCTGCTCGGAGTGGCAGGCTGGTGGTTCGGATATCGCGATACGCCCGGATCGACCGCGCCCGCCTCGTCGCGCATCGAGACAGCACCGCCACGTGAAGAGCCGGTTACACCGCGTGCGGAGCCGGTTACACCGCGTGCGGAGCCGGTTGCGCCACGTGAACAGCCGGTTGCGCCACGCGAACAGCCAGCGCCGCCTGCCGTGAACGCTGCTCCTGAAAGGACACCACCTGCGGCGACTGGGAAGCCGACGGCCGCTGTTCGCGGCGACGTGTCACTGGCGGAAGCGAAGTTGTGTCGCTCGCTCTCCACGTCGAATTGGGCGTGCACGCCGGCGACGAGCCCCGCGGCGCCAGGCGCCTTCTTCTTCTACACCAGGGTGCAGTCGCAGCGTGATACCACCGTGCAACATCGCTGGTTGATGAACGGACGCCTGCTGAGAAGCGTGAACCTTCGTATTGGCGCGAATCCGGGTGCAGGCTACCGGACGTACAGTCGCAACACCGTGATCGCAGAACGGCGCGGCGACTGGACGGTCGAGTTGCGGAATGCGGAGGGAGCGCTCCTCCACGAGGAGCGCTTCACCATTCAGTAGGTCGGGCCTATTGCAGTTCGGCGCCCGACTCGCCGAGCACGAAACTGTCCTCGGCTGGCGTGCTCTCTGCGCTGGCCGGAGCCGCCGCGGCCTTCGGTCGCGGCTTTGGCGCCTTCTTTTTCTTGCGCGCTTCGGACTTGTGAGCGGCGGCTGCCTTGGCCTTCGTTGCGGGCTTCTCTGCAGCGGCCTTCACTGGAGCCGGGTTCGCCTGCTTCGACGCCGCCTTCTTCCGCGCTTTACCAAGCTTGGTCTCGGCCTTGGTCGCTCGCTTGGCGGCCTTGTCGTACGCCGCGCGCGCGTCATCGGCTGCACCGCGCGCCTGACGCGCAGACTTGCTCGCCAGCTTGAATTCCTTCTTGGCCTTCTTGAGCGCGGTCTTCGCCTGCTTGGCGACCTCGTCAGCTGCATCGGCCTTCTTCGCGGCGTCCTTGTGTGCCCGCTCGGCGACCGCGACGCGATCCTTGGCCTGCTTGGCGACTGATTCCTTATCCTTGCCCTTCATCGCTTCAACTCTCGCTTTCCGATGTGCAACTCACGAATACGTGCGTGGCCACTAGTTCGTTGCGAAGCAGTACAGGTACCCGTTGCCGCCGGTGGCGACGAGGTTCTGCTGCGAGCACCCGCGTGAGGGATGCGCTGAGTTCCACGAAGCCCCCGTCGCGCCGCGTCCCATGCGATCGACGTGCCCCAGCTGACCCGATCCGCTGCCCTCGCTCGCGCTCGTCCAATTGCCGCAGGTCGTGTCGCCCTCACCAGGCTGCAGCGTTCCATCGGGCTGTGAGCCCGTCAGGATGTCGTGCTGATTCGGCGTATCTCCCACGCCGTTGACGACCGTGCCTTTTTCTGTGAGCGCGGTGTCCTTCTTCAGGTTGTTGGCGTCCGAGTGCAGGTCGGCAACGCTCTTCGCGATCATGACGCCCTTAACGTTGTACCAGGGACCGTTGCCGATGCGATCCTTCGCATTGACTCCCGGCTTCCCATCAGCGCCCTTCGTGCTCAAATACGCGTGCCAGGTCTTGCCGCCTCCACCTGCCGCGGCGCCCAGCGTCTGACAGATCTTGTCCGCTCCCGCGAGTCCGCCCAGATTCGCTCCGTTGCCGGAGCCGGCGCTCGTCACGAAAAAGCTCATCTGATTCTGCTGCGCAGAGACCCGGAACGACATCGTCGCTGCCATCACCATCACGACGACCGCGACTGACATCCACTTCAGCATTGCTATCTCCTCCGAAATCGCACACCCGGGGGGGCCCGAGCCGGCGATCATAGCTTAGGCGCGGGGCGACCGCGCTAATTTGCAACGACGGTGTAGCAGAGGAATTCGGACGCCTTCGCCTTCGCCAGCACTTTTCGCATATCGAGATGATTCGTGGGCTTTCCGTCAAGGAGCTCACCCATATGGACGAAGAAACCCAGCACATCCTGCAGCGGATTGCCGAGATCGAGGTCGAACTCGCAATAGGTATGGGGTAAATCCGGCGGCGGAATCGCCACCACCGCCTGCATCGACGGACGTCCCTCTCCTCGAAAGCTCGAAAGTGTTGTGAACCGGCCCTTGATCTCAGGCGGCTCTGGAATGCCACTGAGCAGCCGGCCGTGGACCGCCGCCCTCGGCGTGCCTTCAGCGTAGAACGGCTTCGTCTGATCGTTGGACAAGGCCTGAAGTCTGTCGACCAGTGCGCGATCGACTTTCGCGTACATCCGATCGTTGCCGACGTAGTAGATGTCGTGCACGAGCTCCACGAGCGGCGCGCGAGTCGTCGGTCGTGTCCGCAGGCTGGCGAGCAGATTCAACAGGCATGCTTGACGCGTCGGGCGACGGCTCGCGTCTTCTACCCAATCGGCCGCTCGCATGTCGTCGATGACGGAGCGATCGAGGAGCTGGCGGATGTCGGGATCGCAGCCATCCAGATCGACACGCACGCCACGCTCGTCCAGTTGCACGTCGATCGTCACGACCGCGTGACTATCGTGCTCGACATCGGCGACCGTGAACTTGCGCGGCGTCCGCGCCTCCTCGATCTCCACTTTGAGTCTGTAGAGTCCCTCGGTCAGCGCATGCGCGTTCACGCCCCGCAGGATCAGCGCGCCATCTTCGACGGCCACATCGAGCTTGAACTGTCCCGGGTCCCAACCCTGGACGCGGCGAATGCTGTTCATGCGCTCGCGCGTCGCGGCGCTCGCGGCATCGAACGTGATGCCCACCGTGCGCTCGATGGGATCGGGCTCGTCGAACTCGATTCCACCGGACAGCTGACGCTTGAGCGGAAACGGTTTGCTGTTCCGCCGAAACCGAACCTCGATGTATTCGTTCATGATGGCCTCGAATGTCCTCGCGCGCTGGGAAGGCAGAGAGCGCAGCGATTTTTCAACGCGGAGATCGCGGAGATCGCAGGGGGCCACGGGTCATGCCGGCCCCCGCCGAGCCGGCTCAAGGTTTGAGCGAGACCGCGATCACAAGCACGCTCATTCATGCTGTGCTTGTGAGCACGGGCTCGCTCCGTCCTTGCCGCGCGAAACGCGGTGACCCGTGGCTAGTGCCAGTCTCGGCGATCCCAGCGATCCCTGCGTTTAGAAAACTCCGTGCACTCCGCTCCCCTCCGCGTCTCCGCGTTCTCGTCCTGACGCGTGAACAGCGAAGAAACTCTGCTACAGTCTCACATCTCTTCGGGCAGAACTACTGCGAAGGCGGGTCTGCCTTCGACTTGGCTCAGGCCAGGTAAGACCCGCCTCTACGCGATCGACGCACCCCGCACGAAAGGAGCAGATCGATGCCGAGTGACGCGACCCTGGCCATGCAGAAGGAGATCGTCGCGAACCAGAAAAAGATCATCGCCAACCAGCAGCGCATTCAACGCAACCAGTCCAAGTTGGACAAGATCGTCACGAACCAGCGAAAGCTGGATCAGATTCTGGCCAACCAGAAAGCGATCCTCGCGAAGCTTCGTTAACGGTCGCGGACGCGCGCACGTGCGAACGCGCGGCGACGACGGACGAGCAGCGTCGTCCAGAGGAAGCCCGCTAGCAGGAACGGAAGCAGGTAGATTGCGAGCATGAAAGGCGACGGCCGCTGATCGTAGGTCGCCTCCACGTCCGCATCGACGCTCACCCGGCCGGACGCGCTCTCGACATCGACGTGCACCGCAAAGCGTCCCTCGTGATCCATGACGAGGGTGGCAAACTGACGCGATGGGTCGTGATTGACCGGAGCGGCGCGAGCCATCAGCGGCGCACCTTGCCGGTCGAGAGGCCGGATCGTCACGACAGCCTGCACGTCGGGCGGCACCGCGTCACCCGATCGAACGGTGTCGATCATCACCCAGAACTGCCCACCGGCCGACCCATCGTCGGTCGTGTCCGGATCGGTCCACACGGAAATGCGATACCGGCCCAGCAGTTGATTCGAGACGATCGGATACGGCGGGCCGTCGTGCGCCGAAGCAACGCTGGCCACGAGGAGCAAGCCGCACGTGAGCGAGATGAAGACGCTGGAGCGGGCCGCTCGCGTCATCCGGGAAACGCGACCGCTCGCATGTCCATCGGCTGCGAGGTGATCCACAACGCGGCGACGGTAATCGCGATCGTCACAACGGCCCACGGAATCGTCGCCAGCACAGGTCTCTCGACAAAGTCCCGCTCTGAAATCAAGTACGCGAGCGCCAGCGATCCGGCAGCGCCGATCAGAATTACCCCAACCTCGAGCGGAAACACGAGTCCAGGGCGCATTCCGGTCAGCTGCCACAGCGGCGTACCGAGTGCCGCCCATCCGATCAGATCGAGCACCGCTGACTGCGCCACTGGAATCACCGTGAGGACACCCGTGAGCAGATGAAATCCGTAGTGCGCGAGCCACACGCCGAAGCCGAGCGGCACGAGCGCATAGGCGTACCGCGTGACGACGTCGAGCGACGACGACAGCCGGGTGCGCGTGAGGCCAGCGGTCAGCGCCCCTGCGATGGCGAGAAGGGCGACCGGAATGGCAATGAGGACAATGGCAAAGAGCGCGGCCAGGACCGGGCCCTCTGACTGCACGCCAAGAACGTCGACGAGAGCTTGCTCCATCGCGCGAGCTGGAGCCGTCATGCCGAGCGCATTGATCAGACCGCCGAACACGAAGATGACGACGAGTGCGGCGACATCACGCCGGCGCGGCAACCATCCAATGCCAGACCTGCGGCGAGGATCAACCAGTTCCAGTCCGGGCACGCGCGTCGTGATCGCAATATTGTCGTGTGGGCAGGCCTGCACGCAGTCGAGGCAGAAAGTGCAATCGAGGTTACCAACCTTGGCCGGGAGGAATAGCGCCAACTCGCACCCGCGTCGCAGGACTCGAGCCGGAACGGCATCATCTCTTCGACCCTTGATGCAATCGACTGTGCGACACGTCCGGCACGTCTCCGGTTGTCGCACCTGCAACTCGAGCGGCGACATCGTCGATGCGACGAAACTGAACTGACCGATTGGGCAGAGATACTTGCAGAAGGTGGCACCGGTAAAGAGGAGATCGACCGCCAGCGCGGCGGCAAAGTATCCGAGGACGAGCCACGCCGTCGCGCGAGGTAACGACCACAGGTCGAAGAGCTCGTACGTAAAGAGCACTCCAACGAAGAGCGCGATCCCGATCCACTTCACGCGGAGCCATCGCGGCCATTTGTGCAAAGGCGTCAGCCACCGGCGGCCTTGATCACGAACAAGAACAAACGGGCAGGCGGTGCAGAAGAAGTTGCCGGCGACGAGCAGCGCGAGGATGAGCCACCCGCGGTACTGCACCCACGACACAACCGTTGCGAGATTGGCGGGCGCAACTTGCGGGCCGAAGAGGCCGTGCACGACGAGCACGGCAGCGACGAGGAGGAGAACGGTCTGCAGCGACGTGCGGGCGTACCGCCACCGCAGAAAGGATCCGACAAGAGGCCACCGAAGAACGTCCGATGGCGTGGGGTTCGTCACACGGACGCGGCTACCCCGTGGTCCCAGTTACACGTGCACCGCTGAGCCGCCGCGTCGGACTTCGTCGGAAACATGTGGTAGTACATCGCAATCACCATCGGGATGAAGACGATGGTGTTGTAGAACAGGTGAAGCTCGACACGAGGCACCCACATCTGCACGATGCTCGTTGGCACGGGCCGTCCACCGAGGTTGTAGCCGGTGGTCGCTTGAGCAAGCAGCAGGAAGTGTTCGATGTGATGGAAGAACTGGATGGCGAGGGCAATTGTCCACCACTTGCGATCGATTCCCGTGAAACCTGTGCGTAGGGTCCACAACCCGATGAGCATCACGACGGCGTAGCCGTAGTGCAGCGTTTCCGACTGAATCACCCAGGGGAAGAAATAGCCGACGATTCCACGCGCCTCCGGAACCGGCCAGCCGAGCGCGTAGATCTGAAATCCCTGTATCAGATGCTCTCCCCAGTGCGCGAGCACGATCAGCATGAACAACCGCAGCGCGAGCTCGTGTTGAGAGCTATTCAGGCGCTCCATCAAAGGGGCATCAACACGGACGCTGGCGGCATGGGCTACGCTCATGTGGTTCTCCGGCAGGTGAACGGGTTCAGCGACGAGTTCAGGTAGAAGTATAGGGGGCGCCGCTGGACAGCCCCAATCCTACAAACACACTATGGCGACCTCCCGACCACACCGCCAGAATCGACCGTCGTGAGCGCCATCCGCCTGACTGCATCGATTTTCATCTTGATCCTCATCGGCCTGACGGCGATGGGCTGGATCTGGACCGGGGCACATCAGCCACCGCCGCAGGCCGCCGCGGCGCGCATCGTCCTGGCGCTCGCGGCACTGGCCGGTATCGGTGGCCTCGTCGCATTGTGGCGATGGCCCAGGCGTACATAGATGGCATACAAACAGGCGGCAGGGCTCTTGTTGTTCAGAGAACGCGTCGGCACGCTCGAAGTGCTGCTCGTCCACCCCGGCGGGCCGTTGTGGGCTCGAAAAGACGAGGGAGCCTGGTCGATTCCCAAGGGTGAGATCGAGCCGAACGAAGATGCGCTGTCGGCAGCACGACGCGAGGTCGAAGAAGAGACGGGCGCGCGCCCCGCTGGCAACTTCATCGCGCTCTCGCCCTTTCGTCAGACGGGCGGGAAGATCGTGCATGTGTGGGCGATTGAGAGCGACTTCGATCCGGCCTCGCTCACGAGCAATCAGTTCGAGATGGAATGGCCGCCCAAGTCGGGCAACCGGCGGTCATTTCCCGAAGTCGATCGCGCGGCGTGGTTCGATCTCGAAACCGCTGGAAGAAAAATCCTCCCGAGCCAGGCGATCGTTCTGCAACAACTTCGGGACCGGATCAGAGAAACTGCCGGGCGGGCGCCGCAGGCGATTCGCGAAAACTGACGACCGCGCGATAGCCGAGCACGAGGAACATCACCAGCACGATCAACTGCGAGATCCCAAACGGGGGCTCCGACTGCGTCGGGGCCAGTTCTCTCAGCGCCGGCACCTTCTGGAACGTCTGCACGATCAGCACGAACACGTTCAAATAGAGCGATAGCACCGCAGTCACCACGTACGTCTTGCGCCAGCCGCCTGCGAGGCCATACCGGTAGCGAGCAATGCACGCGACCGCGAGCGCGACGAGCGAGATGGCTCCGACGATGTGCGATGGCAACACCCGATCGACCGGAAAGCCATAACCGGTGAGGTTGGTCACGATGGTTGTCAGAAGAAACAGGCCGGTCCAGCCGTCGAGTCTCTTGCCGCTCAGCAGGCCTCCGAGGACGACTAATCCCGTGATGATTCCGATCAAGCTGATCACTACGTGGATCAAGGTAAAAAGCGCCATGTGATGACTCCGTTGCGGACGAGCGTACCACAGCCGTACGAGACGAAGTCGCCGCGGAAGTGCAGGCACCCCGCTTGCAGCACGAGATGCCGGCATGCCGCGCAATGCTCAGCCTCACGGCGACGCACCGTCCACGACAATGACAATTCGCGAGCCAGTGCGCATCGCGGCGCTCGGTGATCTGCATTGCACGCGTTCATCAGCTGGAAAGTTTCAAGCGCTCTTTGCACAGATCTCCGAATCGGCCGACATGGTTCTGCTCGCCGGAGATCTGACGGAAACAGGACAACCCGAGGAAGCGCGTATCCTCGCGCGCGAGCTCTCCGCGCTGCGCATACCGGGCGCTGCGGTCCTTGGTAATCACGACTGGGAGTCGGGTCACCACGAAGAGGTCTCACACATCCTCTCGGAGACGGGCCTGAACATGCTCGATGGCGAGGCGTGCGAGATCAGCGGGATCGGCATCGCCGGCGTAAAGGGCTTCTGCGGGGGTTTCGGCACTGCGGCGTTGGGCCAATGGGGTGAGCCGACGATCAAGCAATTCGTGCACGAGGCGGTGAACGAAGCGCTGAAGCTCGAAGCCTCACTCGCGCGCCTGCGCTCGAAGCGACAAGTCGTGCTGCTGCACTACTCCCCTGTCCGCGACACGGTCGAGGGCGAGCCGCTCGAAATCTATCCCTTCGTCGGCTCGAGCCGGCTCGAGGAGCCAATCAGTCGCTTCGCGGTCTCGTTCGTCGTGCACGGGCACGCGCATCGCGGCCGGCATGAGGGGCGCACAAAGAACAACGTCCCCGTCTATAACGTCTCGCTGCCACTGTTGACTCGTGTGTTCCCTGGCAGACCGCCGTTTCTGGTGCTCGAGGTCGCCGTCGATGCGTGACCCTCGCCGCACCATGGTGCCCATGAACACCGCGGACGTCCCGACGCCGGGCGATCCGCTGTTGACGTTCTATGTCGACTCGCTGCGCCTGCTCAAGGCGACAGGCCTGCCTTTCGTCGTTGGCGGGGCCTTTGCGCACTCGCGATACACGGGGCGCGACCGCGACACCAAGGACCTCGACGTCATCCTGATGCGCGAGGACGTTCCGCGCGCGCTGACTGCGTTCAAAGACGCGGGATACGAAGTCGAAATCCCGTTCCCGCATTGGCTGGGCAAGGTGCACCGCGACGGCCGCTACATCGACGTCGTCTTCAGCTCCGGCAACGGCATCGTCCGGGTGGATGAGTGCTGGTTCAGACACGCGGTCCCCAACGAGGTGCTGGGGATCTCCGTGTCGTTGTGTCCGGTCGAGGAGCTGCTCTGGTCGAGCGCATTCGTCCAGGAGCGCACGCGTTACGACGGTGCCGCGGTGCTGCACCTGCTGCACGCGCAGGCCCTCTCGATGGACTGGCCGCGTCTGCTCAGGCGATTCGCCGAGAACTGGCCCGTGCTTCTGAGTCATCTCGTCCTCTTCCGGTTTGCATATCCCGATCGTCGCGGCGATATCCCGGACGAGGTGATGAATGAGCTGGCGGCCCGATTGATCGCGCAGAAACCGGAGCCGGCCAATCCAGTCTGCTTGGGGACGCTGCTCTCGCGAGAACAGTACCTGTTCGACCTCGATCAGCTCGGCTACACTGACGCACGCCTTCAGCCGCACGGCGAGATGACGCCAGAGCAAGCCGACATCTGGACGAAGGCGATTGGGACCAGACGCTGACCGCGATTCCGCAACTGCGACTACACAACCAGTGCATCACCCGAGCGGCCCACCGCCAGCCCGCGAATCTGGTGGCGTGGCTCGGCGCGGTGCAGGCGCAGGAGTTCGGCCCGGCCAAGTGGGGACTTGGGCTGCGGCTGCCAGAAACAACCACTGACAGCTCCATCGACAAGGCGTTCGATGACGGTCGAATTCTGCGCACACATGTGATGAGACCGACATGGCACTTCGTTGCGTCGGCCGACATCCGTTGGATGCTGGAACTGACGGCGCCGCGAGTCCATCGAACGATCGGGCACTACTGTCGCAAGCTGGGGCTGGGTCCTGCCGTGTGCGCGCGCGCCACGGGCATCTTCGAACGCGCGCTCGATGGCCAGGCGCTCACGCGCCCTGAGCTGAACCTACGCCTCGAACGCGCCGGCATGAGTGCAAAAGGGATCTCGCTCGCGATGCTGACGATCTTCGCTGAGCTCGAGGGCGTGATCTGCAGCGGCCCACGCCGCGGGAAGCATCACACGTACGCGCAGCTCTCCGCGCGCGCACCGGATGCCAGGCGCCTGTCGCGCGACGAATCTCTTGCCGAGCTCACTGCTCGGTTCTTCCGCAGCCACGGTCCGGCAACGATGAGCGACTTCGTGTGGTGGTCGGGTCTGACCATGGCCGACACGAAGCGCGGACTCGAGATGAATCGCGCGAAGCCCGAGGTCGTCGAGGGAAGCACGTATTGGACGGTTGGGAACACGTCGCGCCCTGGCACAGATCGAGCGAACGCTCACCTGCTGCCGATCTACGACGAGTACCTCGTGTCCTATCGCGATCGCGAGGCCGTTCCACACGGCCCGACGGTCGTGAAATCGCGAAGTCGTGAGTCGGTCACCTTCCAGCACGCGCTGGTCATCGCCGGCCAGGTTGCAGGCACCTGGCGGATGCCGAAGACGTCCGAAGGCGTCGCCATCGACGTTTTTCCCTTGAGAAGGCTCACGAAGCCGGAGCGGGGTCAGGTCAACGCAGCCGGCGAACGCTACGGCCGGTTCGTTGGCGCACCCGTGACGGTCTCGATCGCCCAATAGCGGCCTCACATCCGATCGTCCACCCCGGATGCGCTAAGATGGGCGTCTCCATGCACCGCTCGAGTTGGGGCTCGTGCGCAGTTGCGGTGGCCCTTCTGGCCATTCAGGTCGGCGTGTCGGCGCTTGGCGTGATCGACATGTGTGTGGACCGGCCGCACACTCACGGCGGCATCCCGGCGCCTGACTGTTTGATGCACACGTCGCAGCCGGCCGGCACGGCGCCAGAAGCGTCGAATCACGGACATCATCATCACCACGACAGCAGCGGACCAGCCAACACCGCTCAACTGGCGTGCAGTTGTTCATCCGATCCGCTGACGATGCTCACGACAGAGATCGCAGTCGTGCCGATCGAGGTCTCGATCGAGCGGACGGACCTCATCACCCTCTCTGCTCTTGAACGTTCGCAGTCGGCGCCTGAAATTCGGCTCACGCCTCTGTCTCCGCCTCCCAGACCCTCGCATTCCTGATTCGTAGCGGCAGGTCTTTCTCGGCCTGAGCAAGGTCGAAGGCGGACCAGCCGACGTATCAGGCGGACCTGAAGGCCCGCCTCTACGCGACCTTGTAGCGGCGGGTCTTTCCTGGCCTGAGCCAGGTCGAAGGCAGACCCGCCGGAGTAGGCCGGCGCAAGAATCCAGGTTGTCGTCGACGCATCGCGATCCGTCGACAGAGGGAATCATGAAAACGGGGCTGTACGGCTGTCTGATTGTGGCGGCCTGCTGCGCTGGTGCATCCGTCCGAACGGTGCACGCGCAGGAAGCGATCAATTTCGCGAGCGTCAGCGGACGTGTGACCGATCCGCAGGGCGCAGTCGTGCCCGGCGCGCACGTCAGCGCGCGGCAGACGGAAACGAATGTCCTGTCTGCGACGGTCACGAACTCCGAGGGGCGATTCCGTTTCCCGTACCTCAAGATCGGCACATACGAACTGCAGGTGCACGTCGATGGATTCGCTGACAGCACGCGGATGCTGAAAGCATCGGTAGGGGCGGCATTCGACATTCCCGTGACGCTCGCCGTGGCGGGACTCGACACGAGCGTGACTGTGGTGGCGGACGCACCGCTGCTCGAGGCGGCCCGCAGTCAGATCGCAGGCACTGTGCCGCAGTCAGAGGTCCAGAGCCTCCCGATGAACGGCCGCAACTTCCTCGATCTCGCGCTCCTGATTCCGGGCGTGTCACCCACGAACATCGGCAGCACGCAGCTCTTCGCCGAGACGTC
>Ga0070674_100000369_pt1 | contig 22527 bp, 14 predicted proteins | sample KBSM33metaG_FD_65344 | JGI IMG/M metagenome (GOLD analysis project Ga0070674, IMG submission 65344) | Miscanthus rhizosphere microbial communities from Kellogg Biological Station, Michigan, USA - KBS M3-3 metaG | ecosystem: Host-associated > Plants > Roots > Rhizosphere > Soil ... | reverse complement strand
CCGAATGGAATCGTGTCCGACCGAAAGGGTGGCGTGTATATCAGCGACCCTGGGCTGGCCCCGGCGCAAGAGGCCGAACTCCGCAAGACACAGGCGCGACTTCCCCCGGCTGTCTACTACGTTCCTCGCGGCGGCGAACCCATTCAGGTGGCCGACGGCATCGCTCGCCCGAACGGCGTGCATCTGAGCCGGGACGAAAAGACGCTTTACGTGAACGACACGAACGGCATCGAGTCCTTCGCGTTCGACGTGCTGCCGGACGGCCGGCTATCGAACCGCCGCGTCTTCGCGACTTATGCAGGACGCATTCCTCCACTGGGTGCCGTGGACGGCATCGCCTCTGGCGCAGACGATCTCGTGATCGACAACGACGGCCGTGTCTACGCCATCACGGCAGCGGGCATCGAGGTGTTTACCGAGGCTGGGCAACCCCTCGGCGTCATCCCTGTCACTTGTACCCCGACGGGAGCACGATGCCAGGCGCTCGCGTTCGGCGGTCCGGACAAGCGGACCCTTTATGTCGCGGGCAATGGTACGCTTCTGAGGATTCAGATGCTGGCCCAGGGATTCACGGGACGAGCCAAGTAGCGGACACGAGGCCGGCGCCCCCCTGTTGCCGAAGGAGAACAAATGAAAAGCAGGTGCGCACTGTCGTTGACCGTCGTTGGGCTGATGTCCTTGTGGCCTCTTCAAACGAAGGGCGATGCCCGGGCACAGGAGAAGCCGGTCATCCAGATTCCGCAGGCCGGAGTGCCGCAGGTTCAGACGATGGAGGGCAAGTTCGTCCGGGCCGCGTACAACAATGAAGCCTACGTGATCCTCGGATACCAGGCATCCAACCGCTCCGTCGGCGACGAATGGATGCTCCTCGAAGTCGGCATGACGGTGCTCGACAACACGCCGGACTACCGGCTGACTCGCGAGGTGATCTCACTCGAGACACCTGACGGCAAGACGATTCCGCTGGCGACGACGAACGAGTTTCGGGAGGGGAACCCGCAGGCCATTCAGCAACGCGCGAAGGTCCAGCGCGATTCCATCAACTACTTTCCGACACGCGCAAGCCGGCCGTGCGCGATCCTGTTCTTTCCCGAGTTGGGAGCCAGGGCGCTGCCGTACGACGTGGTCGATCTCAGCAGGGACCGCGCGTGTCTCGGCCGTCTCTATTTCAAGATCCCTGGCGGCATCGCATACGGCCAACATTGGCTCAACGTGAAGTTCGAGAAGAGCCTCGTGCGCGTCCCATTTCGAATCTTGACCAGCGACGAGGAAAAGTTACTGTCGAAGAACTACAAGAGCATCGAAAAGCAGGTCAAAGACGCATTCAATCCGAAGAAGAAGTGACCTTTTCAATAGGTTCAGTGGGTTCAATAGGTTCAGTGAGTTCAATAGGCCCCGTTCAATTGGTTTTATGGGTTCGTTAGGGGTTCGGTCGGTTCCGTTCCGCGGTTTCGACCGTCCTGGAACCCGAACCAGTCGAACCCAGAGGACCCAATTGAACCCAAGGAACCGATTGAACCCAAGGAACCGATTGAACCCTCGGAACAGGACCCTGCACTCTTTGAACCCACTGAACCCACTGAACCCATCGAACCAGCAGGTTCACGCTCACAGCGTTCGCTACAGCAAGCGGAACATCGCTGCGGCGACCAGGGTTGGCACCGCAGCTCCCAGGAACAGATAGAGCGGATGCACCGCGTTGTCAAAGAACCGGCCGAGCAGTGCCTGGCCGGCTGGGTTGGGTGCGTTCGCGATGACGGTGAGTCCGCCGCCCGTGAGGGCCCCTTCCACAACGGCCTGCTTGAGGCCGTCGTCGAGATTCGGTACGAGCGTGGACAGGTAGGCGATCAACGCGTTGTCGTTGAACGCCGTGAGAATCGTGGCACCGATGAAGAGCGGTGTCTCGGTCAAGTTGGAGATCACTGGAGCGATCCACCACGCCTGCAGTCCACCGTGGACAACGAGGCCAGCGAGGAAGAATCCGACGAGCAGCGGTGTTCTGAAGTCCGACAGCGTCGAATACGCGGCCGACGCGCGGTCGAAACCGAGGAAGAAGAGGAATCCCGTCAGGAACAGCGCGGGATAATGCGCGTTGGCGACGGTCCACACCATGAACAGCACGTAGACGAGGGTCACCCACCAGGGAATCGGCAGCAGTGCCGGGCCGGAGGCGGCTTCGGCTGAGTGCGGATTCATGTCCGTCACCCGCGCGGCTGTCGCGAGGGCTGTGAACTCGCGACGAAAGACGAGATAGTAGCCAAACGTCGAGAGCGCGATGGCCAGCACGGCACGCCATCCGAAGTGACCGAAGACGAAGGCCATATCCCATCCCCAGGGTCGCGCGACCATCAGGATCGGCGGCGCGGCGAAGTGCGTCAGCGTGCCGCCGATCGAGACGTTCACGAAGAGCAAACCGAGCGTGCCGTACTTCAGCGCCGCGCCTGGCTTCAGGTCGAAGAACTGTCTTGCCAGCAAGAGGGCCGAGATGGTCATCGCTCCGGGCTCGGTAATGAACGAGCCGAGGAGTGGCCCGATCGTGAGAATCACGAGCCACCAGGCGCCCGGCGTGGCGCCCCCGAGATTCGCGAGACGACGCAGCGCACCTTCCGTCAGCTCGATGATCGGCCGGGTCGACGCCAGCGCCATGATGACGACCACGAACAATGGCTCGGTGTAATTGACCGTGTCGTTCAGATAGTGCTGGGCGGTCGTCCAGCCGCGCGACAGCACGATGGCGATCACCAGCGGCACGCCCCATAGGGCGAAAATCACCTCGACCTCGCCGTGAAAGTGCAGCAGCTCGGCGACCACGCTGGGGCGCGGTGAGAGCCCCGCCGCCTCGTTCCGCTTATCGTGCCGGTGCTGAACGCGGTGTGCCGCCTCGATGAATCGCGCAGCGAAGAACGTGTGGATCACCGCAAGCAGGAAAATCGTGGTCGCGATGGCGTTGAACGGATCGGCGTCGATCCGCGCGAGCAGCACCGAGAGGAGGCTGTCCCCCGGGGAAGAGGAGTACGCTGTGAGCGGCAGGGGGAAAGTGACATCGGGCACGGACTCGCGCATCGACCTAGAGTAGGTCAGCGGAGACACTTAGAGAAATGACAGCCCGAAGTGCGGCGGGCCTTCAGCCCGCCGCCGCGGGCTTCTCACTCCCGTCGTCCATCACGCGTCTGCATCGCGTTCTGGTTCACATACCTCGCGATCGCTTCGCCTTCCGCGTCGCTGATCGCGACCGTGCTCGGGTAGTGCATGCCACCCCAGACGCGGGCGTTGTTTCCGTCACGGCGCGCTCGCGAGATGCGGTGATACGTCTGGCTCGTCGAGCCTGTCGTCAACGTGAAGACTTGTCTGTCGTCGAAGTGACGAAGCAACACCGTCGCGGCCGCACCGTTCTGACTGGGATGCCCGGCGGGGTATTCCGGATGTGAAGGTGTATTGACGAGCGGCAGCCACGTCGGATCGGCAACAGTAGCGTGATTGCCGTCGGTGTCTGCCAGTGCGATCGCGGTGACGGGGCGCCACGTGACCTCAGTTGAAACGTCGCCATAAAAGCGCTTTCCGCTCCAGGTGGTGATCGCCGTGTCGGCCATCGCAATATTCAGAACCGCGAGGAGCCGGTTCGATTTCGACATCGACAGTCGGTTGGCTCGCGCGATCTGATTTGCAGCCTGGTTCCAGTGAACGCTGGCGTTGCCTTCCCAGAACGGCGCCAGCGCCGTCTGCTCTTCACTACGAGTCGATCCCGTCTGTCGGCCGAGTTCCTTGACGGCGTTGAAATCCTTCGCGTAGGTCGCGCTTGATAGACCTCTTGGTGACGGGGGCGCGAACTGAGTGGCGCTGACCAGCACGAAGGGGAACGTGAACGCCAGGCCCTGAGCGCTCATCGGTCCGAAAGCCGGCGGAGTGGGCCGCCATTGACCGACCGCCGTACCGCCGGTGAACGCAGGATAACTCCCAGTGAACCCATCGGCCGCGCGCCACGCGAGCACTTCCTGGGCGACCTGGGTTCCCCACGCGATACCGCGCTCGCGTGACCGGCCTCCATCCCCTTCGTCGTCGCTCAGCGCGGCGAGCGACGCCGCATAGACATCGTCGAGCGCCGCTTGTCGTGAGGGAAACAACGCGGAGAGCGCCGTGTATGCGCTCGCGATTACAGCTGTGCGGCGCGAGGCATCTCTCGGAGCATTCGTATGCACATAGATCGGCGTGTAGCGTCGTTCGATGCCGTTGTACGCATCGAAGATCGCGGTGTGCACGATCGCCCCGAGACGTTGACTCGATGAGTTCGCCGTGTTGGTTGCAATCAACGTGTCGATGAAGACCTGATTCCACTCGAGGACCTGGTTCGGGGTCTCGCCGACGGGCTTCGAAGGCTTCGCGACCCCGACCCCACCCTGGGCGAGAACGTAGACCGCTACGCAGACCAGAATGCGACCTGCACGACAATTCGACAGCTGGTGTGGCATGTGACCGCTCCTTGGAATGGGCGCTGGCACGCAAGAGGCTGCGGCACGCCGTTCAGCGACGATCACGCACCCCGAGCGGCTGCTCAAGGTTCAAAGTGCGGCAGCAGAAGAGGATCCGCGCTTTGCCGCGCAATGCGGGCCGGTTGCGGTGCTGTCGGGCCGGCGCTAGAATCGCCACGCGGCGGGCACCAACCTCGATCACGACCGGCCAGTCATGTCGAACGAACTTCCACCGACGTCAGCAGGCCGCACGCACGAGACCGCTGATCGCCTTGACTCGTGGAAGGACATCGCCGTCTACCTGCATCGGGATGTCAGCACGGTTCAGCGCTGGGAAAAGCGCGAATCGATGCCGGTCCATCGTCACGTGCACGACCGACTCGGTTCTGTGTACGCCTTTCGATCTGAGCTCGACGGCTGGTGGCGCGGCCGTCGTCCACACTTGGCTCATCAGCAAGCCGAGGCGTCATCAGAGGTCATGAAGACTCGTCGACCCTTGCTTGCAGGTGTGTTCCTGGCCTCGATCGCGGTGATTCTGGGATTAGCGATCTGGTTCTTCTGGCCTTCCACGATTGCCGACCAGGGCGGCAGTCAGTCGAAACAGTCAGTCAGTCGAGAAGCGCAGGATTTGCTCTTGCGGGCACAGTACCTCAGCGTCCGGACGACAGACGCGGACAGTAAGATTGCGATTGCCCTACTCGAAAACGCGATCGCACTCGCGCCCGGCTTTGCGCGCGCTCACGCGGAACTCGCCTCGGCGTACGTCACGCGCCTCGCATACGTCACGCCGGATGAAACGCGCGAACTGGAAGAGAAGGCGTTTGCAGCGGCCGAAAAGGCGCTGTCGATCGATCCCGATGTGCCCGAAGCGTACCTCGCACGCGGCGACCTTCTGTGGACACACTCGCAACGCTTCGCGCACGAGCGAGCAGTCCAGGAATTCCGTCGCGCGTTGGCACTCAATCCGCAATCAGATCAAACGCACAGACGGCTCGCTCGTGTGTTCGTGCACCTCGGGTTTTTCGAGGAGGCGCGGTCCCATGCTGACCTTGCCCTGACAATCAATCCGAGCAATGCGCAGGCATTGAACTCGCGTGCGCAGGCGATCTTGTGGTCAGGCAAGGACGAAGAATCGCTCGCCATACTCCTGAGCATTCCCGGACCGGTTCTGCCAGAACTGGTCGACGCAAACACTGTCTTCGCACTGCATCGCCTGGGGCGGGACGACGAAGCCTGGTCCCACCTGCGGCAAGCGCTGGCTAAATCCGGCAACGACCCGAGCGGCAATCTACGCGGCGTCGAAGCCCTGCTGGTCGCGGAATCCGAACCACGCCGTGCGCTGGAGCTGATCGCAGGCGTGCGCAAGAGAACGACGGCCAACCCGTCGCATCACGCTGCGTATTTCGCCGCGTCAGCGCTCGCGCGAATGGGGCGGGCCGAGGAGGCCGTGGCGTGGCTGCAGGAAGCCGCGTCGACCGGCTTTCCTTGCTATTCGTTGTTCGAGCGGGATCCCAATCTCGATCCGATCCGGCGCGATCCACGTTTCCAGACATTCATGGCGGAGATGCAGAAGTCGTCTGCGTCTCTGCGGCGAGCGCTGTTCCCGGACTCCAGGTGATCGAGATCGTCACACCGCGCAGAGCCTTGAAGCCAGCGCTCAGAATCGCACGACCGGCCCGATGCTCAGCTGGAACTGCTGCACCAGGTCGCCATTGAGGACCACAAGACAGCCGCCGAAGTTGATCGTGCCGCAGGCGAACCCGTTGACAGAGGGTTCGACCACAATAGGCAGCCACTGCGCTTCGGCACGAATGGCGAGCCTCGAGCCGAGGAACTGCTTCAGGCCGGCTCCGAAGCCGAACGAGAAGCGGGTGAACGAGTCCTGCGCCGCACCGATGTGCGTAACCCCGAGGGAGCCAGTGAGAAATGATCGAAGTCCCTTGACCTCGGTGATGACGAACTCCCGGGTGAAGTCCGCGTGAAATTGGTTCAGGGAGACATCTCCGACGGACGCGCCGAGAAAACCAAACGGAGCGCCGAACCGCAGCGCCGACGTCGACTGCGTCCAGCGGACCTCGAAGAGAGAGAAGTCGTCGAAGCGAACGCCGGCGGAAAACCCATAGCTCGCCGCATCCTCTAACGTGGCTTCGACTGACGTCGGCGAGTCCGGCTGAATGTCGAAGGTTCCTCCCAGCCGTACCCCGATGAGCGGGGTTACCTCGAACGATTGGATCTGGAGATACTGCGCGCGAGCCGGCGCCGCGGCTCCGAGGATCGCCAGCGTCAGACAGACGACGGTTCCTCTCGAGGAAACTCGACGGAGGCGCTCGAACGTGATGCCCATACGGCTACGTTACACGTCGAGACACCGCGGATCGTCATGCGAACGGCGTCGCCAGTGCGCACCGCGGCATATCCTGTCCCGCTATCTGCACGGTCGCGTGACGCACGCATGTTCACTGTTCGAGCTTTGTCATCCAGTTGAGTACTAGAGTGAACGGCGGCGGCGGGCCTGAAGGGACTGGCACGCGCACGAAGAAGAATCGATCGCCGGCGGCATTGACACTCCACGTCCCGCCTTGTACGCCGCCGAGGCCGAAAGAAGAAAACATCTGGCGGACAGGGCCCACCTGGAAGGTCGTGCTCGCACCAACATCAACGGCCAGCAGCTCGCCGCGGCTGAGCGAGAGCCAATACAACCGCTTCCCGTCAGCACCCCATCGAGGCTGCACTCCGCCAACGTTGGAGACGAGCCATTGGGCACCTGCGCCGCTGGCCGATCGAGAATCGGGCGTGAACGGGCGCACGAAAGCCTTCGGGGTCCCGGACGTGAGGAGTGTGTAAGCGATCCATCGCCCATCAGGTGCGAACTGGCCAGCGAGTTCCTGTTCATTTGTCTTCAGGAACACGAAGGGCTGGCGCCCTTCGAGAGGCAGGATCCAGAGATCTTCGCGGGTCTGTGGATCCAGAGAGTGAAACAGCAAGAACCTGCCGTCTTGTGACCAACTGCTCGGAGTCTTGTCCTGATCGCTCTCCAGGAGAAGGCGCTCCTCGCCGCTGCCATCTGCGTTCTTTTCGTAGAGATCCCTGCGTCCGCGGCGAACGGCGGCGAAGGCGATGCGGGTGTTATCCGGGGACCATACAGGCGCCGTCTCCACTTGCGGATCGAAGGTCAACTTCGTGGTCGCACCGCTCGACAGATCCCGCACCCAGATATCCTGACTACCCCGAGCGTCGCTCAATGTATATGCGAGTCGTCTCCCGTCTGGAGACAGGTTGAGGTTGCTAACGGCTCCGGACTCGCTGAACGTAGAGAGTACAGCGCCGGAAGAATCAAGCGACACGGGAACGGGCGGCCCCGTTCCGCCGGCCCGATACATCAGCGCCCCGTTGCGAGCCGCGGACCACAGCCCAGCAGTCGCCTGAGAAAAGGAGCCGACTCCGGTCGCGATCGGAACGGCCGTGCCGCTGAGAGTCGCCGTGTCAGGATTGAACGGCTGCGCCATCAGCAACTCGTCCCGCTGGATCAACAGATATGACCGGCCGCTGCTCTCGGACGTCACCCAGATGACTTGTCGATCGGTGAGGAGCAGAGGCTGCGTACTCTGCGCGTCGGGTTTGACGTCGAGCGACCCGACATAGACACCTGTCTTATCGGGAGAGCCCGATACGCGGAGATACAGGAAGCGGCGGCCATCCGGCAGGAACTGTGGCCAGCGGTGTGCGATGTCTCCGGCAGCCAGAACCGTGACAGGGACAGGCGCTCCGCCAGTTGATGAGACTCGCTCCAGGGTGGAGGTGGGCCGTGCGTAAAGGATCACGTCATCGCGACTCCAGCTCACACCCTGCACGATCTCGACGCCGGTCTCGGCAATCACTTGAGCAGGCGTACCCGTGATCTCCGATTTCTTCAACTTGCCCTGCGCGCCGTACACGACGAACTGGCTGTCGTACGACCAGAAGGGTGGCGGCGACAGAGGGACGACGCCTTCGGACCCTGGAAGCGGCTTGACCTCGAGCGAATCGAGCGAGCGGATGTAGATCCGGCTGATGTTGTCGGACCCGGCTGCCACAAACGCCAGCCATCGGGCGTCTGGCGAGATGGTGGCTTGCGTGCCCGGGTTGAATGTCAGCCCCTCCGGTTTGGGGATCTGCGTCCGCACCTCCTGCGCGGCAGGCGCCTTCCCGCGGAACATCACGAAGCCCGCAGCCACTGCGGCAGCAAGGAGCAACACAGCGATCGAAGGCCACAGCCACCGCGCCCTTTCCAAAGGCTTCGGCGGCTCTATGTCCTCGTCATCGAGCAACAGTTTCCAATCGGAGATCTCGTGGAGCCGCTGTTCGGGATTCTTCTGCAGACAACTCCGCAACAATCGCCGGGCTCGTGGCGGCACGCGACTCAGATCGGGTGCGTCCTTCAGCACCGAGGCGAGTGTTTCCGAGACGCTTTCACCCTGATACAGGCGCCGGCCGGTGAGCATCTCGTAGACGACGACGCCAAAGGCCCAGATGTCGGCAGTCTTGTCGACCGCCTTTCCCTTCGCCTGCTCGGGACTCATATAAGCCGCCGTGCCGAGCACCACACCCGCCATCGTCATTGCCGGACTCGTGAGCGTGGGCGACGCCGACAATCCCACTTCCTCGGCGCCACCTGCCCCAGCCTCAACAACCTTGGCCAGACCAAAATCGAGCACCTTCACGGTGCCGTCGGCCTTGACCTTGATGTTGGCTGGCTTGAGATCACGATGGATGACGCCCTTACGATGCGCGGCCGACAATGCATCGGCAATCTGTGCCGCCAGCTTCATCGATTCGTCGAAAGGAATCGCACCGCTTGCGGTGCGATCCGCGAGCGTTGGTCCTTCCACAAGTTCCATCACGAGGTAGTCGGGACCGACATCGAAGAGCGTGCAAATGTTGGGATGGTTCAGTGACGCAATCACGCGCGCTTCGCGCTCGAAGCGTTCGCTGAAACGCTCGCTGGATGTCTTGATCGCTACTTCGCGCTGCACGCGCGTATCGAGGGAGCGATACACTTCGCCCATCCCGCCCTTATCGAGCGGGGCGATGATTTCGTACGGCCCGAGACGGTCGCCTTTGTTGAGCGCCATAGCAGCCGCCAGTTCATCTGCGCTTCACGATCGAAGCGCGCGAGACGTTCTGGCTCGTGAATTCTGCATTCTTAATTCAGAAGCTTGCAGTATAGATGCTGTTCTTCCCCTAGAGTTTTCGAGCAAGCGTATGCTCCAGTCGCGCCCGGCAAGCCAGACTCGCGGAACTCGGTGTCCAATACGTGGACGCTATGGCACGGGAGGAACCTCATGAAGCACGCCGGCGTGGCCGCTATTCTCACTGTGTGTCTATGCGCCCCCCTGATGGCGCATCACTCGGGGTCGGAATACGACAGGAACACCGTCGAGATCGAAGGAACGCTGGTCGAGCTCGTATGGCAGAACCCGCACGTGCATTTCGGCGTGCGGACCACCGATGCCAGCGGCAAGACCGTGGTCTGGGATATCGAGGCGAACTCGCTCAGCATCCTCCGTCGCACCGACGCCAACCCGTCGAATCTCAAGCTCGGCGACCGGATCAAGGTGGCCGGCGCGCCGTCGCGGCAGACGCCCAACAAGATGTGGGCTTCGAACATCCTGCCGGCTAACGGCCGTGAGGTGGTGCTGGGTCCGGGTATCAAGCCTCGATGGCAGACGACCGCCGACGGGGCCAAGTCGACCTGGTTCGAGGGCGGCAGCGACGCCAACAAGACCGCGGGCATCTTCCGGGTGTGGAGCACCAAATTCGGCGAGCCCGGCGGCCAGTGGTGGCGGCCCGACTACCCGCTCACTGATGCAGCGAAGAAGAAGCGTGCGACGTTCAACCCGCTCACTGACACAGTGGCCCCCGGTTGCCGACCGAAGGGAATGCCCACGATCATGGAACAGCCCTACCCACTCGAGTTCGTGAACAAGGGCGACACGATTCTCCTGCGCCTGGAGGAGTACGACACGGTCCGGACCATCCACATGAAGGGCGGCGCGGCCCCTGCGGCGGCGTCGCTGCTCGGCTACTCGCAGGGACGGTGGGACGGCAACACGCTGGTCGTGACCACGAGCCGAATCGCGTGGCCGTACTTCGATCCGAGCGGCGTACCTCAGAGCGGATCGTCGTCGATCGTCGAGCGCTACACAGCGACGCCGGACGGGACGCGCCTGACATTGGCGATGACGGTGACCGACCCGGACACGTTCACGCAGCCGATCGAGCTATCGCGAACCTGGGTGTGGCGTCGGGGCGAGACAGTCAAGCCGTACGCCTGCGTCGAACGAAAAGCTGGCCGCGGGTAGCAAAGCTCGGACGGATGTGATCGTTGCGCGTTTCTGCACGGGGGGCTGGTCGGGCGGCAGGGCACACAGTTTCACTTCAAGGGTCCGGAGTGCGCAGCACAAAACTGTAAGCACATGTTCCAGAACTGAACTCCAGAAAGAAAGCAATCATCGGAACCGCACGCGAGTTCACCCAGCTTATCAATTTAACTATTTGCAACAGCTAAAGGTTAGCTGGCATCGACCGAGTCGTCGGCTCAGAGCGGACATGGCTTGACGGTTGCGATATCGCGACCCATGTTCTCCAACGCCATCTGGTTCCGATCCACAGTCGTCTTCATCGCTGCATTCATCCTGTCGGCGACATCCGCGAACGCCCAGTCGCCGCAACACCCGCAACGCCTGGTCGCCAAACTGGACGCGCGGCTCTCGTCAAGCGTCCGTGCCCATCACTCAGGCACCAAGCGGGTCATCATCCGCACAACCGCAGACGGGATTCCCCGGCTGACGAACGCGTTGAAGGGCAACCGCCGTTTCGTGCGTCGTCAGCACTCGACCATCAGTGCACTGACGGCTCAGGTACCGGTTGACGAACTCGAAAGCCTCTCCAAGCTTCCCTTCGTCGAATCGATCTCGGAGGACGCCATCGTCAAGGCAGAGCAGACGTCCTTGGGAGGGTCGACGCTCCGCGGAACCCTTGGCCTGCCCCTTCAGTCGCCCTCGGGCTATGGAGTGGGGGTAGCCGTCATCGATTCTGGTCTCGAAGACAGCCCGGAGTTTGCCGGCCGCATCGCCCGCTTCTACGACTTCACCCAGGACAGTAGACAGTCGACGTCGCCAACAGACGGGTACGGGCATGGCACTCACGTCGCGGGACTGATCGCTGGCAACGGGGTACTGTCGGACCAGCGCTACCGTGGAGTCGCACCGAAGGCACGGCTCATCGTGCTGAAGGTGCTCGATGAAAACGGGGAGGGCTACACGAGCGATGTGATCGACGCCATCGAATTCGTGACAAGGAACAAGTCCTGGCTGGATGTCGACGTCATCAACCTCTCACTGGGCCATCCGATTCTCGAGCCGGCGGCTACAGACCCGCTCGTTCAGGCGGTGGAAGCAGCTGTCCGCGCCGGCATCGTCGTGGTTGCAGCGGCCGGCAACGTCGGCGTGTCGCCGTCCACCGGAGAACCTGGCTATGCAGGCATCCTTTCCCCGGGGAATGCGCCGTCGGCCATCACGGTCGGATCGGCCAGGACGTTCGACACGAACGTGCGCAGCGACGACCGCATCGCGAACTACAGCTCGCGTGGGCCGACGTGGTACGACGGCAGGGCCAAACCCGATCTCGTTGCTCCCGGGCATGGTCTCGTCGCGACCGCTGCGAAGTCGAGCACGCTCTACTTGAACAATCCCGCCGCAAGAGTCGACGACGCGTATCTGCGGCTCAATGGGACGAGCATGGCTACCGCCGTCGTGAGCGGAACCGTCGCGCTCATCCTGCAGGAAAATCGCAGGCTCACACCCAACGCCGTAAAAGCGATCCTTCAGTACACGGCGCTCCCTGTGCGCGACGATCAAGGCGCCCAGTACGACGTACTCACTCAGGGCACTGGCAGCGTCAACGCGGCTGGAGCCCTCGAGGTCGCCGCCCACATCGATTCCAGGAGGGCGGTCTCATCATCGTGGCTGACTACCGCCCTGGATCCCTCGACGGTGATCGACGGAGAGGCGGTGTCTTGGGCGGAGAGCATCGTCTGGAGCGACGCGGTCAGCTTCGGCCCCGTGATGGCTGTCAACCAGCCGGCATGGGACGAGAACATCGTCTGGGGCAGTGGCGATGACGACAACATCGTCTGGGGTAGTAGCGACAACATCGTGTGGGGCAGCAACATCGTCTGGGGAAGCAACATCGTCTGGACCAGCGACGACAACATCGTATGGGGAAGCAACATCGTGTGGGGCAGTACCCTGCTCGGCTCCACGTATGGAACGTCGACCACATGGGGAATGGCTGTAGACGACCCGTCGCAGACCGCGTGGGGAACGCTTGACAGTGGCGCGGGGTCGACCGGGTCAGTGCTCACATCGCCGTAGTTCATTGCGCCTCAACCTGTTGACTATCAACGGAGGTTTCTGTGACGCATCGTCTCGCCGGCGAGATTTACGTATACGCGGTGATCGCTCTCGGAGCCGTCGTGATGGCAAGTGCCTTGTCGTCACTGCAGTTTCCTGAGCCCGGGCTCTTTGCCGCACTGCTGGTGCTGTCTGTCGTCAGTTCAGCCATGAAGGTGGACATGCCGATGGGCGCCGGCACCTCCTGCATTTCACTCTCGTACGTGGTCGACTTCACCGCACTGCTGATGTTCGGGCCTGGCCCGACGATGCTGATTGCCGTGACCAGCGGATGGTCGCAGTGCACCTTGCGAATGCAGGAACGCAACCCGATTTACAAGACGCTGTTCAGCATGGCCACTCTCGCGGTGAGCGTTGCGGCGGCGGGTGCGACGTACACGTGGCTCGGCGGCACGTATGGCACGTTGCCGGCCGCTCCGCTGCAGCCGTTGATGGCCGCGGCGATGATCTACTTCCTCGTAAATTCGCTGGCGGTCGCTGCTGCCTTCGCCCTCTCCTCGAGCCGCAGCGTGTTTCGTCTCTGGCACGACAACTTTCTCTGGACCGTCAGCAGCTATGTCGTCGGATCGATCGCTGCCGGCATCGCTGTGGAAGTATTACGCGCCGCCGGGCAGTGGCAGACGCTGCTCGCGCTGATTCCATTGTGCCTGACGTATCGAAGCTATCGCATCTATCAGCGCCGCATTGCCGACGAACAACGACGCACTGCCGAGTGGGCACAGCTGCACCGCGACAGCACGGAAGTGCTGGCACGGGCGATTCAAGCGAAAGACGAGGGCGGCAGCTGTCATGTGGAGCGGGTGCAGTACTACGCGGCGGCATTGGCACGCCGGCTCGAGCTGCCCGATCTCGAAAGACAGGCCGTCGAGATCGGTGCGCTGCTCCACGACATCGGGAAGCTGGCCGTGCCGGAGCACATCTTGTCCAAACCGGGCCCGCTGACACCTGACGAGCGGAAGAAGATGGAAATGCACGCGCAGATCGGGGCCCAGATCGTCGGCGCGGTGCCGTTTCCCTGCCCGGTCGCACCGCTCGTTCGCAGTCATCACGAGCGGTGGGACGGGTCGGGTTATCCGTCCAAGCTGCGCGGTGAGCAGATCCCGATCGGCGCTCGGATTCTCTCGGTCGTCGACTGCTTCGACGCGCTCACGTCGGAGCGGCCGTACCGGCCCGCGATTTCAAAAGACGCCGCGATCCGCATCCTCGAGGCGGAAGCCGGCAAGGCCTTCGATCCTGCCATCGTCGCGCGATTCTCAGAGCTGCTGCCGGTGTTGACGCCACCACGAAGCGACGGTTTCCTGCGCCGGCTGCGTCGCTCCGATGATGTAGCGAGCCACCAGCTTCCCTTCGACTCGTTGAAACGAGCCGGCACCGACGCGTTCGCGGAAATCGCCTCGGCCAATCGTGAGAACAACGCGCTGTATGAAATCGCGCAGTCGACGGGGCGAAGCACGAGTCTCACGGACATGATGACGTCGGTTAGTGTGCAGCTCAGTACGCTCGTGCCTTTCTCGACGTGTGCGCTGTTCGTCCGCCGCGGAGAAGAAGACTTGCGCTGCAGGTTCGCGACCGGTCTGCACGCCGATCTGCTGGGGGATGCATCGATCGCGGAGGGCAACGGTTTGAGCGGCTGGGTCGCGCGGCATCGCCGGCCGCTCGTCAACGGGTTACCGGCAGTGGAGTTCAGCGGCGCAGGGTTGCTGACGGCCGACATCCAACTTCAGTCGGCGTTGATCTGTCCCTTGATGGTCGGCGACGACGTGATTGGTGCCATCGCCGTCTACCACCACGCCCCCGAGTCGTACACGGACGACCACCGTCGCGTGCTCGATCAGGTGGCGCGCCAGGCCGCGGCGGGAGTGCACAACGCGCTGCTGTTCGAACGCTCCCAGGAACAGGCGTTCAAGGACGCGCTGACTGGGTTGGCGAACCCTCGGGCATTGCAGTTTCAGGTCGCGCGAGAACTGTCGCGTGCCCGCCGGACGTCGTCGTCGTTCTCGCTCATTCTGTTGGATCTCGACGACTTCAAGGTCATCAACGATGAGTACGGGCACCTTGCCGGCGATCGCGCGTTGCAGGAAGTTGCGAAAGTACTGCAGCAGACGACGCGGCCGTACGACACGTGCGTCAGGTACGGAGGCGACGAATTCGTGGTCCTGCTCTCGTCGAGTGGATCTGCTGAAGCCGAAGAGCAGCGCCGCCGTGTGCAGGAAGCTGTCGCGGCGATTTCACTCCACTCTGACGATGGCCGCGAAATCCCGTTGCGGGTCAGCGCAGGCGCCTCGGTCTTTCCGACGGATGGCGAGACGTACGAACGGCTGTTGGCGCGAGCCGATCGCCGGATGTATCGGAACAAGGCGGAGTCGAAGACGACGCTTTCGATGCAGGCGGGCACGCGAGGGCAGGCCGAGGTTGCTCGCGCGCACTTGTCCCTCGCGCAGTGAGGCGTATGTGCGATGCCACAAGTCGCGCAGCTGTCTGCGCTTCACACCCGTAACTTCGTGTCGCCCGCGTGACATCACGCGGCGAGACGGCGAGCGAGCTATGGTATAAGCGCGGTTCATGATCACGGCAAGCACGCTCTCGGTTTTCGCTCCTCGGATCGTCAACGCCGAAATCCACGCCCAGGCGCTCGAAGCAGCACGCGCGGGCAGCACAGTGAATACTCCACGTCGGCTCTGTCACTTCCTGGGCCAGATCTTCGTCGAGACCGCTGGCTTCACGGCGATGATCGAGGACTTCCGGTATCGGCCCGAGCGCCTCGACGCGGTCTTCAAAGCCGTCAAAGGGATCGACGACGCCAGGGCGTTGATCGCCAGGGGACAAGAGGCGATTGCCAATCGCGTATACGCCAACCGGTTGGGCAATGGCGACGAGGCGAGCGGCGATGGTTGGCGCTACCGCGGCTCCGGCTACAAACAGCTCACCGGACGCTCGAACTACGAGACGATCGGCGGGATTGTGCTGATGGATCTGGTGGGTCACCCCGAGTTAGCGCGCGAGCCGTCCACGGCCGGCAGGGTGGCGTTCGCATTCTGGGACGCCAAGGGGTGCTCGCCGCTGTCTGACAAAGGGGATCTGGAGAGCATCACGGGAAGGATCAACGGACCAGCCAGGCTCGGGCTCGCCGAGCGCCGCGACGCAACGTTGAGGGCGATGGACATCTGGGAGGTATGACCCGGTGCGCGCCGCCTACACACTTGTCGCTGCTCTCTCGAGCATAGCGGCCTGGACCGCTGCGACCGTCTGGGCCAACGATCCTGGGCCAGTCACCGCTCGGTCGATCGGCGCGCGAGAAGTCGTGCAGGCATCCTCGCCTGAACCGGTGCTGCCGCCTCGTGCGGCGACGCCGGCCGGCTTCGTGCCCAGCGGCTGGATCCTGGAGGAACAACAGACGGCTGACCTCAATTCAGACCGCCGTCGTGACGCCGTGCTGCTCTTGAAGCAGCAGGTGACGATGACAGCGCCCCCCCGCATTCTCCTCGTCGCGCTCCAGCAACCCGGAGGACAGTACACGCTGGCCGAGCAGAACCGCCGGTTGATCCCGCAGATCGCGTCCGACAGCCAGGAAGACCCGATGGCCAACGGTGAAATCCTCGCGCGCCAAGGCGGCTTCGATGTCATGCTGACGCTGCTCGCAGGTGCCGGCTCGTACCAGACAGCGACGATCAAATATCGGTTCCGTCGCCAGAGCGGATGCTTCAGACTCATCGGATACGACCGGCTGGAGACGCACCGCGCGACGTTGGACACCCGCGATCTCAGTGTCAACTTCCTGACTGGTGCCGTCGTCCAGCGTACAGGCAACGAGAAGTCCGAGAAGACCGACGAGCAACATGTGAAGCTGACGCGCAATCCGCGACGCTGCCTGGGCGACCTCGGTAGCGCGGCCGATTTCAACCCCATGTAGTCGCGGGTCACCCGGGCCTGTTCGTGCGCAACGACACGCCCGGGACACGAGGCTTGCGCGTTCGCTCTGGAAGGAGTCTCGTCATGTCACGTCTGCGGATCGTCGCGAGCGTAGTCGGCTTCATTGCGGTGCTTGCGCTAGTTCAACTGCCAGTTCACACGCAGGTGCGTGACCTCGACCTGCTCGATGACGCCACTCTCCAGCGCGATTTGGAAGCCGAGCTCGACGACATCTACGCGGATTTCGATCCGAACGGTCAGTTTCCGCTCGAGGAGCTGAAGGCCGCGATGCTGGAAGCGCTCAGCGACGATGGCGACGAGGGCGTCGAGGACGAAATCGACTTCGACGATCTCGAAGCGGACATGGAGGAGGCCGACACGACGATCGAGGACGTGCTCGACATGGCGCTCGCAGAGGCGGATGCAATCGCTTCGAGCCAGCCGCAGACGTGGTCGATCGTTCGAGTCGGCGTCAGCTCAAGTTCAGCGGCCCAGCGGCGCGGCAACGGCCGAACGACGCCGAGGCAGGCGACGCAGCAAGCCGTGCGGACCTTTATCCGCTTCTCGAACGCGAAGTGACGACCGACCGGTCAACGGATCAGCCATGAGCCGACGACCTGACGACGCTGCAGGGCGCGGACCCGAGCCAATACCCACCGGCGCCTTCCCTTTTCCACTCACCGGGGGGCAGACGGAGTCCCCCTATCTCACGTGGCTGCGGAACCGATCGAACTACATGGCCACGCGAGGATTGCTCGACTACCTCAGGGCTGTCGGCGTACTGGTCCGCGGCGTCGTCGTCAACTTCCTGATCTTCCTTCCGTCGCTGCTGCTCGTCTGCGTCGCTCTGGCCTACAGCCACCATTGGATGTTGGCTCACCCGTACTACCTGACGATGGCGGGGCTCTCGCTCGGCGCCCTCTGGACCGTCACGTTCGCAGTGATGACGCCGATCTTCGCGGTCGCCCGCTACAAGCGGAGCGTGGACACCGGCAGTGAGACCTCCATTGCGCAGCGTGATCGGTACGAGCGTTCGTTCGGCGTCTTCGTGCTGGCGCTCGTTGCACTGGTCGCCCTCGAATCGCTGCCGTGGGCGCTCGAGTATCTCCACGACATGATCGAGCTGCGCGAGTTCAGGTGGGCGAGCGGGTTTGCCACTCTCGCCGCCGGCGTGGCGCTGTTCAGCGGTGCCGACAAGCTGCTCTCGCTTCTCGGTGGGATGAAGAAGGCCGCGGCGATGGCCCTCATCGGCGTGGTGGGATTGCTCGTCCCGCTCGTCGTGGTCTTATACACCACCGATTTCCTCGTCTACGGGTTGCCACCGTCTCCCGCGATGATGCTCAGCCCCCTCGCGGTGCCGGCGATCGGTGTCGTCGCGATCCTCGTGGCTCTCATTCTCGGCTACAAACGCGGCGCATTCTCGGGCAAGGAGTCGCTGGCCGTCGGCGGAATGCTCGTTGCGACAACGGTGCTCCTCGTCGTCGTGGCGGCGGTTGCCTTGGTGGCGAGGGGTGAACGCGCGGCAGGCCTCGACACGCTCGACGTGCAGCTCCAACCTCTCAGGGAAGTCGCATCCAGCATCGATGCTCTCCCGAACCGGCAGGACTTCACTGCGGAGATCACACCACTCGTCGACGCATTTGCCGCTGCGCACCGGAGAGCCAGTGCCGTGGAGACCGCGCTGATGAAGGAGCAGCCCCGCGACATGATGTGCGACATCGTGCCGCGAGCGTGGTTCGATGGGAGCCAGGGCTTTCAACGGGACTCCCTGCGGGAGGCGATGACCTGCTGGCGAGACCGGGCGCGGCACGAGGCAGAGCGGGCAGAGTGGGACCGTCGCTACTTCTCGGTGCGAATGCCATTCGTCGTCCTCGGGCACCGGTTGTCCACACGCTCGGACGAGGACCTCGCGCCGCTGCGGCGCGGGATCGCCCGCTTGGCGCACGGCAGCACGCTGGAGCAGATTGCGGCGGCGAGCGACGACGATCGCGTGGCGGCGCTGTTGCGACGACACCTGGTGGAACGCTTCCTGCCGCCGGATCAGTGGCGTGCCGCGGGGGACGATCCTGACGTCGCTCGAGCGATCAACGAGCGCTTCAGGGCATCGACGGCCGCTGCCGATCGCGGCAATGTGGGCATCGCACGTGCGAGCCAATCCCTCCAACAGTCAGCGCTTGCTGATATCGCGCCACTTGTCGGCGAGGCGGCCCTCTTCCAGCGAGTGGCGGAGAAGTTCGCGAGCGTCCCCGGCAAAGCCGAAACAGCGAGGCTCGAGGGCAAGGCTTCGATGGCGAGACTCCTGACACGCTCCGAGATGATCGACCTGGTGTTCAAAGAACTTCGCCAGCCCGACGCGTTCAATCGCGCACATCGAGACTGGCTGGTGGAGAACGCACTGCCTGCCTTCCCTCCACGAGGGGCGATCGAAACGCGCGGCGATGCCGACGCGACAACGGCCACGGACCGGCGGGACATGCGTGACACGGCCCGCCTCCTCGCCGGTCTCGCGGAGATCTCCCCGACGGCAGACGAGGGTGAACTGAGCCTCGCGTTCTACTTCGGAACGCGAGCCGCCGTTGTTCGTCACGACGATCCGGTGCGCGCGCCCGGCGAGCCGACACCGACCGAAGTCGCTCGGGCTGCCGGTGTACGGCTCGCGAGGCAGGTGCTGGCGGATCTCGGCAGCGCCCCGCTGGTGATCCTTGCGTTCCGGTTGGACCAGCCGGCCGAGTCGTTGGCGCTGAGCGCTGACCCGTCGGCGGACGCCTTTCTCGCCGCGCGTCGCGACGCGCTCCGCCGAACACACGAGGAAGTGCGTCAGGATGCGAACGAGTCGGAACGCCTGTCGGCGTTTCTCGATCTCGCGCGCAAGCCGCTCGGCGACCTCTGTGACGATGCATTCACGATGTCGTCAGGAGGCAGGCCCGGCGACACGACCGGCGACGCACAGCCGGAGAACGTCGACGGGCTCCGGATCTATCAGTGGCCGGATCGACTTGCGAACAACGTGGTCCTTGCATCAAAGGCGCTCGGTCACGACACCGAGGCGCTCGCCGGCCTCGCTCGCGAGGTACTCGTCGAAATGGTGCTCGATCCCGGTTCGTCGATCTCGCAGGCCGAGCGCGACACGATCCTCGACGAGTTCGGCCTTTTCGATCCGCGCCTCCTCGGCGACGACGAACTGGCCCACATTGCCAGCGCCAGCTTCTGGTCCGACACGAGTGCCGCCGAAGACCTCATCACGAAGGTGAAGTTCGGGAGACACGGCCGCCTCGAGCTGCGCGGCTTGCGCGCGGCCAAACGACAGCTCACCGAGGCCGTCATCGCGCCGAAGGCGATCTTCGTGACGCTGCTTGCGGTCGTGATCTGGCTCGGTTGCTGGCTGACGGTCGACGTCAATCTCACGTCGGCTCACAGTCTCTATCGAGATCGCATTGCCTCGGCGTTCCTCATCCGAGCGAATGCGGAGGGCGAAGTCACGATCGAGGACGACATCGATCTGGACGCGCTGTGTCAATACGACGATGGGTCGACTGCTCCGTACCACATCATCAATGCGGCGCTGAACCTGCAAGGGAGCGCCGATGCCGGGCTGCGCGATCGCCAAAGCGACTTCTTCATGTTCAGCAAGCGCTTCGTCGGCGGCCCTCGGACGGGCTACTGCCGCAGCGAGACGCTCGAGCGCGTCTTTCCGCAGATGAGCGTAGCAACGGCCATGGCGATCTCGGCGGCGGCGGCCTCGCCGAACATGGGCCGTGCGACATCGCCGCCGCTTGTCTTGCTCATGACGCTCCTGAATATCCGCCTCGGATACTGGGTCCCGAATCCGGGGCGCCTGGAGGAGGAGGCCGGGACGGGTGGGTTTACGTTCGGCGAGGTGTTCGCCGAAGAGTTGCGGGAGATCTCGAGCCGACGGAGGCGGCTATATCGACCGGGAGAGCGCGTTCTCGGCGATACCGATACGCCAACGGTCGACCACGGGCTCGTCGGAATTGGCTTCTCTGGCGGCGGCATCCGATCGGCGGCGCTCAACCTCGGGATCACCCAGGCGTTGCACGCGCGCGGCGTGTTCGATCACATCGACTACATGTCCACCGTCTCTGGCGGCGGTTATCTGGGATCGAGCATCAGCACGCTCATGCGCACGAAGAATCAACGCGACGCCGGTGATGTGCGCCAGGACGTCCAACGCGGAGGCCGACTGGGCGACCGGTTCCGCTGGCGCGTGCGCCCAACCGCCTTCCTGCGAGAGATGCTGAGCCAACTCGACGAGACCCATCGCTGGGTCAACGTGTCGGACGGCGCTCACATCGAGAATCTCGCCGGGATCGAGTTGCTGCGGCGGCGCTGCAAGTACATCATCATCGGCGACGGCGAGGCCGACCCCGATGTGCACTTCGCCGGACTCGCTACGCTCATCCGCTGCGCATCGCTCGATCTCGGCATCGAGATCGACATCGACCTCGACGAGATCCGCTTGCGAGGCCGCTCGCGCCGCGACCGCGGGCGCGTCGGCAAAACTCATTGGGTGCTCGGAACGATCCGATATCCGGAGCGTGATGCAGAGAACCGGCGCCGTGAAGGTTTCCTGCTCTACGTGAAGTCGTCGTTCACAGGAGACGAGAGCGTCGCGATCCAGGAGTATCGCCACCGCCACCCGTTGTTTCCCCATCAGTCGACCGCCGATCAGTTCTTCGACGAGGACCAATTCGAGGCCTATCGAGCGCTCGGTCAACACGTCGCGGAGTCGGCGCTCGCGACGGCAAGCGGGTCACCCATGTCGTTCAGCGAGTTCGAAGCGTGGTTCGAGACGATGGCGCGACCGAAGGCACCAGCGACGGCGTCCTTTCCTGCTGCACTTTGAGCGTCGCAGCCGTCCCGACTCTCGTTGGTGATATCACTTCCACGCGGTAGCGCCTTCGAAGAGCCGTGGCCCGAAGGCGTGAAGAGCGGATCTCGACCAACACTCATCTTGCTCCGAGAACCGCTGCTTAGTATTCAGCGTGGGGCTCGAGGGGCGCCTCGAGTTCACTACTTTTTCGGCGGGTAGCGCTTGAACAGATCGCGGATCGCCTCACGGAGAATCGCCTCGCGCTTCTTGTCGTCTACCTCGAACGCGACCCGCGCCTGGGCGACGCCACGCCACACCACGACGTCCTTGGCGGTCAAGTCAAGGACCAGCGCACCCTGGTTCATCATCTTGATGGATTGGGTCGACGGCGCAACCAGCATGTAACCCCAGGCCGTCGTCGCCGGCAGAAACTGCCCCATGGTTTGCGCCGTCATGTTGTTGGACAGCAGCAAGTAGTACGTGACAGTCACGTCTGGCTGGGATGCCGCCTGCTGCAGACCACGACGCATCAATTCGCCCGCCACCGCGTCCAGAATCAGCGGCTCGGCCTTGCGCTTCACGGCCGCCGGGTCGTCGTCCTTCGTTCGGGCAATGATGACGTCGCCGGCACCTTTGGGACTCCACGCCCAGGTGCGCACCGACGTGAAGTCGAAGGTCTTGCCGTACTCGATGTTCACGTCAACCCCTTCGAGGCTCACATGAAGGGCGAGCACCATTGCCATCGCGATTGCCAACGCCCCGATCTTCGATTCTGGTGGTTTCATGATGTTCGTTACCCATTGGAGCACATGTGCTCAAAAACAGCCGCGCTCGAATCTTATTCTCGATCGGGACGTAGCGCGCCGCC
>Ga0070674_100000368_pt1 | contig 22555 bp, 25 predicted proteins | sample KBSM33metaG_FD_65344 | JGI IMG/M metagenome (GOLD analysis project Ga0070674, IMG submission 65344) | Miscanthus rhizosphere microbial communities from Kellogg Biological Station, Michigan, USA - KBS M3-3 metaG | ecosystem: Host-associated > Plants > Roots > Rhizosphere > Soil ... | reverse complement strand
TACCCTCGCGACCTTCCTGATCCAGCCCGATACGCCGCCACCGACGCGCCCGTGGTTCACCGCGGGGCAGTACTGCGCGCTGGGCCTGAACAACGTCGAGAGACCGAATCTCGGTTCGGTCGAAGTGGGTGCTGCTGCACGGAGCGTCGTACGCGCGTGAGCTCGGATATCGTCAGGAGCTCCTCGAGTTGTCGAAAACCAACGCGCTGAAATACTGTGGCACGGTGAGCCGCCCGAGCGAGTCGGACAACTGGTCGGGTGACGTTGGCCGTGTGGAATCGTTCTTTGAACCCGACCGCGTGCCCAATCTGGAGCGACGACTCGGGCTAACGGCCGGAGGTTTGATGCCGGACCGCGCGGTGATCTTTGTCTGCGGGCTGACAGGAACTATCGGCCGTGCACTCGAGCTTCTGGTCGACCGAGGGTTCGTCCCGCACGCCCGGGCGATCCGCGACGCGCTCGGCGTCCCTCCGGATGTCAGCGACAGCATGTTCTACGAGTTGTACGACTCCACTCCGGTGATCGACATCGACGATCCAGCGGTGATTGAACCGCTGCGCGCGCGCATGCAGACGGCGCTGGCCAGGAACGCATGACTAACTCCTCGCCATTCGACTCATCCACGTTCGCTCTACTTTCGGCGGCGGCCCGCGTGGTCAGCTGTAGCGTCTCGGTCTTGCCGTTGCCGTATCGGATGGTGAGCTCCTTCTTGCGCCGATCGACATGGCTCACCCGCCCTTCTGTGATCTTCAGTCCCTGGCCGCCTACCAGATCGATTTCTTCGGCTAACGCCTGCTCCTCGTCCACTATTCGATGAATCACGATCGGTGTTCCCTCGCTCAACTGATCAAGCGCATCGACACCAGGGGGCTTTCCACCATGAACAATCACATTCCTGGTGAAGTGATACACATGCTCTACGCCGTCCATCGTCGTCACCACCACCACATTCGCCGCCCGATAGAACGCTTTGATCGTTCCCTCCAGGGCGATTGGCTCCTTCAGAGGCGGCCGGTCTTGAGGGTACGCAGGGACGGTGACAAGCAGCGCGGCTGCGAGCGCGAGCGCATTGCTTTTCGTTCGCATGACGCAACTCCTTTCTACGGGGTGATGAGCAAGCTTGCGTGCTCACATGATGTCCATGCATCAACCGGCTCTCGAGGTCGCGCACCTGTCGTTCGTTATAGCAATTCCATCGCTCGTCGCGACAGAATGACGAAGAAGTGCAGCAGCAAGGCGTGCCACGAAGGCACATCCTTGCTGCGCGTCGGACTCGTCTCACATTCCGATCGCCTCCTTCACAAATGGCGGTGCTATGCCGCCGTCTTCACGCCCTTCGCCGGTTCCTGAATCTCGACCTTCCGCACCGCTGCCTGCGGTCGAGCGGGCAATGGCACACTGACTTCGAGGACGCCGTCCGCAAACGTCGCCTTGATGTTTTCCAGCTTCACACCCTCAGGCAACGGCACGGCGCGATAGAAACGGCCGTACTCCCGTTCTGTGCGGAATACGTTGTCCTTTTTCTCCTCCTTTTCGTGTGTCCGAGTGCCCGATAGCGCAAGGTGCCCGCCGGTCACTTCCACGGTGACGTCTTCCTTCTTGACGCCAGGGAGATCGACCCGCGTCACGAATCGATTCTCTTTCTCGAACACGTCCACCTTTGGTGCCCATTGGGCAACCTGGATGCCTTCGATGGTTTTCATTGTCGGGAACTGAAACGTCGGCCAGAACGGCTCGTCGAACACCCGCTCCAACTCCGCAGTCATGTGCCGGAGCAGCGCAAACGGATCGTGAGCCGCGCGTGCCGGGGTAAGTGTGACGTCATTTCTGTCGGCCATTGAACACCTCCCTCGGTGACGTACAGAGGCAACTCTCGTACCTTGGCTCTGGTTCGCCCAGGCGGCCATGAAGGCTTCGCCGAGCAACTGGATGCGGGGAGAAGTTCGAGCGCGTTGCGAGATATCTCGCCGACCGATGCCGGCGACATTGAGTGAATGCGCCATCCATACGCATTCGCGCCCAACCTTCCTCCGCTGTGCAGGTACGGAGCTTGCCGTCGCTTCGAGTGTTGGAGCGGCATCGCGTACGGTTCGCGAGAGAGCTCAGGGAGGAACATCATGACTGCCATAGGGCTGACGGACACTGACATCACCATGAAAGACGCCGTTATGCGTCAACTCGAGTGGGACCCGGAGGTCGATAGCACTGGCATAGGCGTCACGGCCAAGAGCGGAGCCGTTACGCTGACTGGATACATCGACACCTACGTGGGCAAGCTGGCGGCCGAACGAGCAGCCAAGCGTGTCCGCGGTGTGCGTGCGGTCGCCAACGACGTCGAAGTGCGCCTGAAGCTGGAACGCATAGACGCGGACATTGCCGCCGATGTCGTTCGCGCGCTGGAGTTGTGCAGCACCATTCCCCAGACGGTGCAGGCGACCGTACATCACGGACATGTCACGCTCACCGGCAAGGTGGACTGGATGTTTGAGAAGCGCCAGGCCGAGAAGGTCGTCCGCCACGTCCGAGGCGTGCACCACGTCATGAACCACATCGTGATTGCTCCGCAGGCTGTCGCCCGAGACGTTCGCCATCGAATCGTCGAAGCGCTTCATCGAAACGCCAACCTCGACAGCCGGAACATCACGGTGAATGTCTCGGGCGATACCGCGATCCTGACGGGGACAGTCGGAAGCTGGCTTCAGCGCGAATCCGCGGAGCGGGCCGCGTGTGATGCTCCGGGGATTTCCCGAGTAGAAAATCAGATCGCGGTTGAATCGCGTGGCGACCTCGACGAACTCTGTTGACCGCGTGACCGGCTTTCGGCCGCGTGCCACGTGCGCGGCCGCGTCTCTATTCGGCGGTGGCAATCGCGGGCGCCGACGATGGACGCGACCGCGGTTCCTGAGGGAGGTCGGCCGCCGCAGGGGCTGACAAAACGTCTTCCAGCGGCGTCAGGGTCTCCGAACAAATCACTTCGTCATCGCCCTCGAGAGTCCAACGGCCAGCCAACTGTCCGTTTGGGCCGAAGCGATACACCATGATCCCCATGGCGTAGTCCGCGACGAAACTCACGGACAGGATGTCGTCAGTCACAATGCCGACGCCGATCCACGTGGGTTCGAGAACAAGTGCCTCACCGATCAGCCTGGCAGAGACCCACGTCACGACGAATCGATCGCCATGCCGCTCGATCTCAACGGCTCGCTGATACTCGTTCCCGGCGGAATCCTTGCCGCTCGCGATGTAGACACCCTCGAACACGCGTTCTGCGAACAGTGGCGACGGCATCGCGCTGATGACAGCGACCGCCATGAGCGACACTGCGAATCGGCGTAATCGGGTCATGGCGTCCTCCTGTTCCAGCGTCAGTGGCGATCGCAGCAGCTCGCATACCGCTCACGCCTGCCGCACGATCAGGACCGGACAGGTGGATGCCCGGAGAACGTGATGCGTCGTCGAGCCGAAGAGATAGAGGTCGATGGCTCCACGCCCCTGGACTCCCATCACGATCAGGTCAGCACGCCTTTCTCTGGCCTGACAGAGGATCTGCTTATAAGCGCGACCTTCAACCACGGCCGAGTCGATCGTGCAATAGGCACGTGCATCGTCTGGAATGAGGTCGCTCAACCTCCGGCGGGCGTCGTCGATCGTGACCCCGCGTAGGCGCGCAAACTGATCGTCCGCGACAGGCAATTCAGGTCCCAGAGCCGCGAGCATTTCCACCACGTGCAACAACGTCAGCTGCGCATCCGTCTCCTCCGCCACGCCGATCGCGTATTCAAACGCCTTCAACGAGCTCGCCAGGAAGTCGGTCGGACACAGGATTCGACGAAACTGCACCGGTGTGTCCGGTGCGATGTCGCCGACACGTGGCGGAACAACCAGCGTCGGGCACCTCACCTTGCGGATCACCTTCTCGGTGACCGACCCGAGGAACGCCCGCTGGAACCCCGAGCGCCCGTGCGTGCCCATGACCAGCATGTCGGCTTCTGTGGTTGCCACGTGGCTCGCGATCGCCTCGTGCACCAGCTGCCCCTCCACCACCTGACAGTCGACGCGAACGTCCCGCGGAACGATGGCAGCGAATTCCCGCATCTTCGCCAGCATGTTCGCGCGATCGGCGTCTTCAAGCGGGAACGGAGGGAGATCCATTGCCGGAAGGTAGGGGAACACATAGAGCAGCGTCAGCTGCGCCTGATGCCAGCGTGCCATCGCCGCAGCGTGTGCGAGTGCATGGTGGGAGGTGTCCGAGAAATCTATCGGACAAAGCACTCTCTCGATAGAAACCCTGCGTGTCGTGGCCATCGGTGACTCCTCGCTGGACCAGGTGTCCATAGAGGCAAAGGCAAGGACTGATCCAACGGGGCCTCAGTCTCGAGAGAGAGGATCCGCACAACGGGCGGCGTTTGCACTCGCGGGGCTCACCGCCGCGCCGCGACGACTGCGGGTTTATTCGGCCGGTGGTGAATTTTCGCGCGCATTTGTCCGGAGGGACCAAATGCGACAGCGATAACAGGAGCGAAAACAATCAAGTGTTGCCGGGATCGTCGGCACCTTTTTCGCACCACGGAGAGCAGTGCATACCAACTGCACCGATTCGAGGCCCGTGATGCGACCCGTCCTCAGACTGACTGTGGTTTTGCTCTCGACAGTTGTTCTCGGCGCCTGTGCGGCGCGCATGACCGTCAGCTCGCACGTCGAGCATGGTCTCGACCTCTCGCGATACCGGACATTCGATTGGGGACCTGTGGATGCGCTACCGACCGGCGATCCCAGATTGGATCGAGATCCCTTCTTCAAGGACCACGTCCAGGGCGCTGTGGAGAAAGGTCTGCTCGCCAGAGGCCTGCAACTGCCAACCACCGGCTCACCCGATCTACTGATCCACTATCACGCACACATCAGCAACCGAATCGACACCAACCGCATCGACCATGTTTACGGCTACTGTTCGCAGCCCGCGTGTCCACCAGACGTCGTGCACTACGAAGCTGGGACGCTCGTGCTCGACATCATCGACGCCCAGACCAGCCGCCTGATCTGGCGCGGGTGGGCACAGAACAGCGTCGGAAACATGCTCGAGAATCGTGACGTGATGGCAAAGACGATCGACCAGGCTGTCGCGCGGATGCTGCTCAGGCTGCCAGCGACACGCTAGCGCAATTCGCACGAACAGGAGACGCCATGTACCCGCTCATCATTCGACTCGGAGGATTCCTCACGTTCGCGGTGGTGCTCACAGGTTGCGCATCGACCGAGGTGGGCTCGTATGTCGCTCGTGGTGCGGACCTGCATTCCCACCGGACGTACAGCTGGGGGCCGGTTGAGGAGAGATCGACCGGAGATCCCCGTCTCGACAACAATCCGTTCTTTCAGCAACGGGTGCAAACGGCGGTCGATACGCAACTCGCGAGCAGGGGCTTCGAAAAGACCGCCTCGCCGCCCCACTTCCTGGTCCACTTCCACGCGAGCGTCGCGCAAGAGATCCAGGTCAGCCCGAGCGAGCACGACGTCGCGTGCGAAGAATGTCGACCGGAGGTCTACGACCAGGGCTCGATCCTGATCGACATCGTCGATGCGCGCTCCGGTCTGCTGGCGTGGCGAGGTTGGGCAAAGGGCAGTATCGACGGCGTCATCGACAATCAGGCATGGATGGAGCAGAGAGTCGACGAAGCTGTCGCACGCATCATGCGTGAGCTTCCGCGCGACCTCTAGCCGATGCTGGCGGCACTGAAGTGGGCAGGGTTCGTGCTGCAGGCACCGACAGGTTTGAGATGCCGTCAACCCAGGAGATCCTCCTTGGCCTCAGTTCGGTTGCCAATCAGTGGCGACATGTGGCGATTGCGTGGCACGCCGCTGTTGGCGCATGGCTGCTGGCGATTCTCGGCGGCTGGCGGCCGTCTACTCGGGTAACCGCGTACGTACTGGTATCACCCCTGGTGTCCGTCATGATTGCAGCATTCGCCTCCGGCAACGTCGTCAACGGGATGATGTTCGGCGTTCTGTCCTTCGTACTGGGCTCCAGCGCAGGTCGGTTCTCCCGAGAGCCAATCCGCATGACTTCGCCGGTCATCGCCATTCCCGCGGTGCTCCTCATCGCGTTCGGATGGGGATACCCACACTTTCTCGAAACCGACCAGTGGACGGAGTACGCATATGCGGCACCGCTAGGCCTTCTTCCATGTCCCACACTCTCGGCAGTAACCGGTCTGAGCATGGTATGCAGTGAATTCCGTTCACGGGTGTGGGCGTTCACGCTCGCGGCAGCTGGTGTCCTGTATGGCGCCATCGGGGTTTTCGTACTGGGTGTCACCCTCGACTACGTCCTGCTGGCGGGTGCGATAGCTGCTGTCGGCACTTTCGCGATGTCGATTCACCACAAGGCGCTGGCTCATGGACGCCACAACCGATTCGATCGCGTTGCGCAATAGCGCCGACGACCCTCCTCCACGATGGTGGCCGACAGTAGTCGGACGATCCTCTGCGATTGCCGTCCTGGCGATCGTCGGCATCCTCGCGCATCTGGCGTTGCGCTGGGCGAACAATGAGGCACTGCCCAACCGCGAGTTGCCGCTCTACGTCGTGCTGATTGGCGGCGGAGCGCCGCTGGTGCTATCGCTCGGGCTCAAACTCGTTCGTCGTCAGTTCGGATCGGATTTGCTCGCTGGGATCTCAATCGTCGCAGCCGTCCTGCTCGAGGAATACCTCGCTGGCGCGCTCGTCGTGTTGATGCTGTCAGGTGGCGAGGCGCTCGAGGGCCTGGCCATCGGCCGCGCATCATCGGTCTTGCAGGCGCTGGCGCGACGTGTGCCGCTACGCGCCCACCGGCGCACAGACAATCACGTGGCCGAAGTCGCACTCGACGATGTGCAGGTCGGAGATGAGTTGGTTCTCTACCCCCACGAAATCTGCCCCGTCGACAGCGTCGTGCTAGCCGGGCAAGGCGTGATGGACGAGTCGTATCTCACGGGTGAACCGTTCATGATGCGGAAGGCGCCCGGATCGGAAGTGTTTTCAGGCGCGATCAACGGTGAGAGCGCGCTGACGCTGCGTGCCAGCCGGTTGGCGGTCGATTCACGGTACGCCCGAATCATGAAGGTGATGCGGGACTCCGAGCAGCGGCGCCCGCAGCTGCGTCGGCTGGGCGATCAGCTGGGCGCCTGGTATACGCCCATCGCCTTGGGCCTCGCACTCCTGGCGTGGATGTGGAGCGGAGATCCCGTTCGGTTTCTTGCAGTCCTCGTTGTCGCGACCCCGTGCCCGCTCCTCATTGGTATTCCCGTCGCCATCATCGGCGCCATTTCGCTGGCGGCGAAACGTAGCATCATCATTCGCGATCCTGCGGTGCTGGAGCGCATCGACCAGTGCCGCACGATCGTCCTGGACAAGACCGGCACGCTGACATACGGGGAACCCACGCTGACCGACCGCTTCCACGCGACAGGCGTGGATGACACCGTTGTTCTGCAGTTGGCCGCCAGCCTCGAGCGCTACTCGAAGCATCCACTCGCCAAACCGATTCTCGACGCGGCCGGATGCGATCACCTTCCGTTGCTCGACGCAAGCCGGGTACGGGAACAGCCGGGGCAGGGTTTGGAGGGCATCGTCGCCGGACGACACGTGCGCGTCATCGGGCGCCGGCAGGCCGAAGCGCACCTCGCTGCCATGCCCCCGCCGTCAACAGGACTCGAATGCGTGATTCTGCTCGACGGGGACTATGCGGCAACCTATCGGTTTCACGACGCGCCTCGCGAAGACAGCCGGTCGTTCATCACGCATCTCGGACCACAACATCACTTCGAGCGCGTGCTAATCGTCTCGGGAGACCGGGAAAGTGAGGTTCGATACCTCGCGCAACGAGTCGGCATCGACGAGGTGCATGCCGGACAAACGCCTGAGCAGAAAGTCGCGATCACGCGGCGGGAGGCGCTCCGTGCGCCAACGTTATTCATTGGCGACGGGATCAACGATGCGCCGGCGTTGGCCACGGCGACCGTCGGCCTCGCATTCGGTCACCAGAGCGAGATTGCGGCCGAAGCAGCCGGTGTGGTGATCATGGACACATCGCTCAAGCGGGTAGACGAGCTGTTTCACCTCGCGCGGCGCATGCGGCGCATCGCGCTTCAAAGCGCAATTGGTGGCATGTCCCTGAGCGTGGTGGGAATGGTCATCGCCTTCGGCGGATGGCTGCCGCCCGTGAGTGGCGCCATCTTTCAGGAGATCATCGACCTGGCGGCCGTGCTCAACGCGTTGCGCGCCGCCGTTCCGGGAGGCCAGTTGAGCGACTACTCAACTCCCTTCCGCTCGCACGAGCCGGCATCGTAGCGCCGGTCACTCGCGATGCGTGTACGAGCCAAGTAACGATGGCAGTTCACGCAACTGGTGGTGAGCGAAACGAATCCAAGTGACGCGCGTTCGAGATCCCTCGCTCTTGCCGACTCAGTCAAATCGTCCGTCGCCTGAAGAAACGCCTCACTGTATCGGCTGAACTCCGGCACGAGCAGCGGCTGCCAGGCGGGATCACGAACGACCAGCCCCATTTCGCGGCTCTCGTGCTCGAGCAGCGGCCAGTTGCTGGTGACAACTCCTTCCAGAATCCTCTGGGAGTGATCGAGCTTGCGAAGGAAGAGATTCTCGGCTGCGAGCCTTCAGGCGGACTGGCGACACGAACAACGACGACAACCACTTACCGTGTAGGGGGATCGAATCACACCAGGTGACGATCTGATTGTCCCTCGGCTCCCCTTCAAACGAGGCGCAGCGTCATTCGCGATTTGCCACGAACTCGATATGTAGGCACGCGTTCTACGGTTGGAATATGTAGGCCGCACCGCAACCTAGACAAAAAGGATTGTCCGTCCCGACGAGTGCTTCCCGCCCGCCCCGCGCCAAACCAACGGCCGATCCGAACGTATTTGCATACGCCTCGTCGGACGCCCTCAAAGTGAGTTGCCCTACCCAAGTGCGTCCCTTACGCTCAATCATGTAAGCTGCTCCACAACTACTTTCAGGGAAGTCAGAACATCGAGCGCTTGGATCTCCTATGAGAGCCCTCCTGCCGTTGGCTGCTAGAGCCACAGAGATACCGAAGACACTCCCCTCGTAAGACGCAGTAAACTTCTGCCGCTCCGTGTAAGCCCCGCGCTGGCGCTCGAAAAGATAGGCCGAGCCGCAAAACACATCCCTAGGAACGGGACACTGATCATTAGGGGCGCCAATCAGAGCGATCGTACCGCGCGATGAGAGCGAGACCGCAAAACCAAACGCCGCGTTTGCGACTGCATCGGAGGCAACGAGATCCTGCTCCTCAACCCAGATTCCGCTCTTCCTCTGCACGAACACATACGCTTTGCCGCACGTCCCGCCAGCAAAGCACCCTGTAGAGTGTGCCCCGATTAACGCGGTCTCACCGTCCCCGGACAGAGTCAGCGCGCGACCGAAGTTATCCCCCGGGTGGCCCGGACTCGTTAGCTTCTGTTGCTCGGTCCAGTTGTCGGCGTTGTCACGCTGAAACGCGTACACGGCGTGGCAACCCGCCCCTTGAGGACAGCCGATATTGAAGGCGCCGATGAGCGCGGTATTCCCATCGTGTGACAGCGCAACAGACCACCCAAACGTTGCGCCGATCCCAGCGTCAGAGCCGGTTAGCTTCTGCTGCTCAATCCACTGGTCACCGCTTCGCGCGAAGACATAACCGGCGCCGCAATTAAAGGCGGGGCAACTACCGTTTCCTGGCCCTGAGCCTGGCGCTCCGATAAGTGCAGTGCTGCCATCAGCCGACAGAGCAACCGATTGACCAAAGCCCCAGAACGCTGCTGCGTCGGAGGCGAGCAGTTTCTGCTGCTCTGTCCAGACTCCACGTTTACTACGGACGAACAGATAGGCCGCCCCGCATTCCCTGGCACCAGCAATGCACGGCGCCGTGCCGGCTCCAATAAGCGCTGTGCTCCCGTCTGCGGAGAGCGCGAATGACAGAGGGGGTCCGTCGCCGTGAACGGGATCGCTAGGCATCAGCTTCGCCGTCTCCGTGAGGTCACCGGCGTGAAGCCGCTGCTGCTCGGGCACTCCTAGTACGTTTACATCGAACGTGAACGGCTCACGCGCTTGAAGGCCGACCACGAACTCCGTTGTGAAAGACTCACCGGGCGAGAGGACTCCGTCATGACCGACATCAACCGTCAACCGAGCTCCCACACCTGCTGCTCCTCCATCGGCATTGAGCAGTACGTTGCCACCTGAGAGTTCAGTCACCCGCAGGAATGGATAGGCGATGACAGTCGTCGAGATGTTGGTGAAAGTCGCTGAAATAACGAACGTGCCTGCAGGAGCATCGGGCAGGGGACTCGGGTCGAAGGAGGTCACAGGCGAGGACATCGAGATCGAGTCGTTCACGACGGGCGTGGGGACAACGGCGACATCATATGGCGACTCTCCGGGCGCTCCCTGCGTAGAGTCCCCGAAGTCGCTGACGAGCGTCTGCGCGCCCGTTGTTGGATCCACTCGAAACAGCGCCCCTCTTCGGTCCGGGCCCCAATCGGGGACGACCACCAGCAGTGCGCCGAACTCATCGACCGCTAACCCTCCGAGGCTCTGCCCGGGAAATTCAGTGAGGATGCGGCGCGTGCCGGTCAGTGCATCGATGCGGATTATGGGGATACCCCAGGTGGTGACGAATATCGTGCCGGCGTGATCGACAGTCATCCGCCGCGGCTGTCCCAACGGGCCCTGTTGGGGATCTGCGAAGTCGCTCACGATTTCCGTACCGACTGATGGAGCATTTCGAAGGATTCTGCCGAGGAGTGACGGCAGCTCCATGCTGTCGGTGATCAGCATCGCACCTGACCTCTCCACAGCAACGTCCTCGAGAGTACGATCGTTGAAGTTGGCCACAATCGTGCGGATCCCTGTGGACGGATCGACACGGTACACGCTCCCGTTGTCGTGTACGACCAACAACGCCCCATCGAGATCGACTGTCAGCTCCAAGGGCGCACACGACGTGTCAAACAAGCAGCCTCCCCTCGCACCCTGACCGGGTCGGCGAAGTCGCTGAGTATCGTTCGCGTGCCGTCTGTCGGGTCAACGCGCAGGACGAATCCCAACGAAGCGGGATCCAATCCGATCACGAATAGGTCGCCCGCAGCGGTCGCGACTGCAGCCGTGGGCCGTGGCGACGGCCCCTTGAGTGGGTCGCTGAAATCACTGAGGAGCGAACGCGCTCCGGTCGATGAATCGACAAGGAACAGAGCTCCCGCGGGGTCTACCACGACGATGTCACCCGGACGCAATTGTCGTGGCAAGGATTGAGCACGTGCGGATTCGCTGCAGATGCCGCCGACCACCGTCGCAGCTACGAGGACGGGGAAGAGAAGTCGGGGAGTCACCATGTGTCCCTCATTGACGCTTGCATCCAGACATCAGTTGCTCGTTCACGAAGCCGCTCGCGAACCGGCTGAGCACGATCGTTGCCATTGGCGGGCAGACACAATGGACGAATGTCGGCGACGTCACGAAGCGGCCGACGGAGAATTCCACGCAACGGGCGGAATATTTCGCACGCGACGCGGTGGTCGTGTCCTCGCCGACTCGCGACGCTCGTCTTTCCTCTGCAGGCATGCCACCGAGTCCCACTACAGCACTGCGGATGTCGCTGAAGACTGGGCGCGTGAGCCGGGGTGTCCTTCGAGGGCAAGATGCGTGCGCAAGGCGTATAGTGCGCGATGTAGCTGGTGAGCACGCGATGAAGTCCCGCCGTGTTCAGCACGACCACATGATCGAGGCACTCGCGCCTGATCGCATGAACACGCGCTTCCTGAAGGACGCCTTGGGCTGGGGTTTCGTCCTCTGGGCCTTCGGCTATGCACTCGGCATCGTGCTGTTCGCTCTCGTACCTCCGAGCCTTATCGGCTGGATCATCATGCCGTTCGGCGGCGGTCACCTTTCGGATCGCGTTCACGAAGGTGAAGGGCGATACGGTCCGGTACTTCGTTCTCGTGGGGCTCGTGTGGCTGTTAATCGCCGTCGGCGGCGACTACGTGTTCATCGTGAAGGCGTTCGAGCCCGCGGACGGCTACTACAAGCTGGACGTCTATCTGTACTACGCGCTGACTCTTGCGATTCCGCTCATCGTGGGCTGCAGAAAGAACGCGAATCGTTTAGTCGTTTAGTTCCGCAGGCTCTCCTGCCAGTTCAGGATCACGCCGAGCTCGCGCTGTGCACTCTCCTGCACCGGCATGATGAGAAGGAGCCGCTGGCCATCGCGCGTGACATCGACGAGCGTGCCTCGATTCGGGCTGAGAGCAAGGAGCTCGAGTGGCAGCTGAAAGAGTCGACGAGGCGCGCCTGCCCGGAACGTCGGGCCAGCTGCAACGTCGACGGTGACGATGGCGCCGTCGCCGTTCACGAACATCAGCTCCTTGCCGTCGCCGCGCCAACGCGCCATCCCCATCGTGCCGCGCGTCGACACCTGCCATTTCCCGGCGGTCGTACCGCCACCCAGAGCGAACGGCTGGACGAACAGCTCCTGCTGTCCGGTTTCATTCGTGATGTAAGCGATCCAACGATTGTCCGGCGAGACGTAGGCGCCAAACTCGTTCGCCGGAGACTTCACGATCGCGACCGGCGTCCGCTTCCCGGCGGAGTCGGGCTCAGCTGGCAACGCCCACAGATCGCCCATCGAGGCGAATATCAGATAGCCGTTGTGCGACCAGTCGGTCAGATTGTTGAAGACGTCGGACGTACTCAGCCGCTCTTCGTCGCCCGATCCATCGGCGGCCTTTCGAAACAGACCGAGTTGTCCATTGCGATTCGACTGCCACGCGACCCACTTGCCGTCTGGCGACCAGACGGGTTGCGTATCACTCGCCGGATCGAACGTGAGCCTGGTGCTCCCGCCTTTGATCAAATCGACGATCCAGATGTCCGTGTTCGGCGGCTGCACCCGAAGATCGACGTTCAACACGACAGCCGCCCTGGTCCCATCCGGGGAGACCTTCACGATCCCGTAGGGCGCGCGCTCGCCTGGCGTGCCGAGTACCTGGCCGTCGCGATTGAACCACGTCAGTTGCCGTTGATCCCCGGCGAGCGAGCGGTAGACAAGCGTGCCTGTGTTCGACGCGGAGAAGTATCCGAGCCCGGCCCCCGTTACGTTCATGACTTGATCGACGACCGGTACCGGTTCTCCCTTGATCGTGAACGTCTCGCTGTCGAAATCCTGCACCATGACAGTGGCATCGCGTTGGAACAGGAGCTTGAGCGATCCGTCAGATACCGCGGGCACGACGAGCGCCTGGAGGTCCGTCTTCAAGACAGGCACGGTGCTCTGCGCGTCCGGCGCCGAATTGAGATCTCCGACGGCGATGTATCGGGCGCCGACGACACCGCGCAAGTACAAGAAGTGTCGACCATCGGGTAAGAACGCCGGCAACGTGTGCGCGAATTCATCCTTGCCGCGTGACGTGACTTGCGTCAGCGCGCCTCCTTCCGCGGAGACACGCATCACGCCATCGGCGGTGCCGATGATGATGACGTTGTCGCGATTCCACGAGCCGCCCAGCACCCACTGACCACCGACGGGCCTCTTTGCCTCAGCGATGGCCTGCGGCGAGCCCCCTTCGGCCGCGATCGTCTTGAGGCGCCCGCCCTGTTCGAAGCCGATGAACCGGCTGTCCGGCGACCAGAAGAACGGGAAGGTGAGCTGGTTGATGCCGGCTTCTGTCAGCGGAGTCGCTTCGGCCGAATCAAACGAACGAACCCACACCCGCGCGTTGCCATCGGCGCCATACGCCGCGAAGGCCACTCTTCGCCCGTCGGGGGAGATCGTCGAGACACCGAGTTGCGTGAATCGCACGTTGTCGGGCAACCCCAACTGGAATCGCACCACGTCAGGGGCCGGCAACGTCTCTCGGAAATGCACGTATGAGAGGCCGCCAAGTGCCAAGGCCAGCGCTGCCACGATGCCACCGAGCACAATCGACCGCCATGCGCTCGATGCCGCGACCGTGGTCGTCGCCGGCGTCGTGGTAAGAAGAAGCATCGCGTCGCCGATGTCGCGAAGGCGTTTCTTGGGATCCTTCTCGAGGCACTTCAGGAGCATCGGCCGGACCTGTGCGGGCACACGGGCGAGGTCAGGGTCTTCGCGCGTGACCGATGCGAGCACGTCTGTGAGCGTCTCTCCCTCGAACACCCTACGGCCGGTGAGCATCTCGTACAGAATTACGCCGAAGGCCCAGATATCGGCACGCTTGTCCACGTTTCGGCCGCGCGCCTGTTCCGGCGCCATGTAGGCCGGCGTACCGAGAATCATGCCGGCGCCGGTCCTCGCGAGAGATATCGTTGGCGGCAGTTCCTCAGTCGGGGCTGCAGATGTCCACGGACCGTCGGCTTTGGCCAAGCCGAAATCGAGGAGCTTGATAGTGCCTGTCGGCGTGATCTTGATATTCGCTGGCTTCAGATCGCGATGGACGATCCCTTTCTCGTGAGCGGCCTCGAGCCCATCGGCGATCTGGCGCGCGAACTCCAGCGCCTCCCCGAGTGGGATGGCGCCCACCTCCTTGATCCGCTCGGCGAGTGTCGGTCCCTCGACCAGTTCCATGATGAGCGCGCGATCTTCGACGCCATAGATCGCGGCGATGTTGGGATGATTGAGCGATGCGAGGACTTGCGCTTCGCGCGTGAAGCGCGGCATGCGCTGCGTATCGTTCGCGAATTCTTCGGGAATGAGCTTGATGGCCACTTCGCGACCGAGCTTGGTATCGGTAGCGCGATACACCGCACCCGTGGCACCTTCGCCGAGCTTCGCTGAGATGCGGTAATGGGCGATGGTTGTGGGGGGTGTCTTCGGTGAACCCGTCCCTGTGCTCATGGCCGCGTGCATGGTAGCACTCCACTCCTCGTGAACTTCGGATGTCCGACGAAAGGTCGTTGCAAACTGCCCTGTCGAAGCAGCGCGACATTCGCCGCGCACTTTCCCACGGTTGGTGAAGAATTCCCGACTCCTAGAACTCCTGCGAAGGAACCGTCGCCGAAATCCAAACCAATGATCGCGACGAGACTGGCGGTGCCCTTGCACGTCACGATTCAGGAGCAACTCACGTGACTGACACCTTGGTTGTTGACGACCACGAGATCGAAGAGCGCTTCGTACGGGCTTCCGGCCCTGGCGGACAGAATGTCAACAAGGGCGTGAGCATGACCAGGCCTGCGTCCGGTGGGCATTCACATGATGATCAAGATGGCGGCGTATAGCTTCTCGGTGATCGCACTCCTGCCCGTAGCTTTTCACTGTGCGCTTGCCCCTGGATTGCCCTGAGCAGAACTCAGTTGGGGTGGACAGTACAGCGGGCGGTTACCTCCTCTCATGCGTGGCGCATCTGCGGCATCCGCATCGGTCCTGGTTCTCCTGGCACTTGTGGTCATGATTCGAGCGGGTTTGCTCTTGCCCCGTTGGCATTCGCTATCCCAGAAAGTGATATGGGGCGTTGTTGCGTATTGCGGTGTTGCGGTCCTGGCTCACATCTTCACGCCAAGCACGTGGGAGCGCATCCTGTGGTTGCCCATGGTTGTCATCTTGTTCATCACAGGTTTACTGGTTGCCAGCGATGAGATCAGGCCCTCTCTCCCGTGATACGTGGGGTATTGCATCGTGATTGGCCAAATCCTGCCCGACAGCGCCTTTCGAGAATGCGGGCATTGTCGTCAACGAAGACAAAGAGACCTCGTGAGTTGAGCGCATCGATCATGCCGTAGCTCACGACGGCGTAGTGCCATCGGTAGTCGAGAAGCTAACCCGCACGTTTGTTCTAAGCAGAACGACGGCGCAGCGGGATTTTCGGTACCGACCTGCGAAATTCCGCAGGCCGGTCCGGCCGGTGGCGGCGAGACCCTCAAGAGCTCCGGATTTCCTGAGGTCCCCTGCCGTTCTGGCTGGCGCAGCTCTTGCCGTTCAGGGTGGCGGGTATCACGTGTTTCGAGCAGCTCTCTTTTCGATCGTGCTGACGCTGGCAGTTGGGCAAAACGCCGACCTGATGTGCACGGTCGGGTGTCCCGACACGACGTCCGCGGGATGCCCGCATCAGGACTCAACATCCCCCAGCGTGAGCGCCCACAACAGCTGCAGAATCGACGTCGGCGCGGCGGTCGCGTTTGTTCGCGAAGACGCGCGGCGCACGGCTGCTGCCCCAGAGGAGCAGAACGCCCTCGCTGTTCCTCGGTTCCTATTGGCCCCTTCGCAGAGGGACCTGGGCTCCGATATTGAGTCCTCGCGGCGACTGCTACTCGAAAAACGACCTCTCGTTATCGCCCTCCGAATCTAAGTCCCCTGCGTCGCAGCCGGTTGCCAGGCCGCGCGCGACGTCGCTCCAAGCCATCAAGGGATCTCCTGCGCAGCTAAATCGCGCAGCGACGACAAACACAGATTCGGTGTGACTTCGGTCACCAGAGAGGTTGGTCCGTCATGAGAACGATCCATATCGGTTCGCTGTCGGTTGCTGCGTTCACTCTTCTGGCATTTGCAGGAACCGCCACGGCACAGGACAAGTCTCCTGCGCTGCTCAACTCCCTCGAAGTGCAGACGCTCGTCAAACGGGCGGAGCCGGGCGACAATGCACGTCTCGCTGCGCACTTTACAGCTCTCGCTGATCGCTACGCGGCCGAAGCCAAGCGCCACACGTCGATGGCGACGAGCTTCGCGGCGAACCCAAGCCGCAATCTCGCGACAGGCATGAGCGCGCACTGTAAGCGGCTCTCTGATCTCAACACGCAGTCGGCGACAACGCTGCGTGAGCTCGCCGCCTATCATCAGAAACTGACGGCGGGCGCTATTGCGACGCCGCCTCCTGATGCCGCACGGTTCCAAGGTGGCGCCGGTGCGACGAGACCAACGGATCAGGAGCTCAAAGCGATGGCGGCCAAGGCGGGTACACCCAACGACCACCAAGCCCTCGAAGAGTACTTCTTGACGCTAGCCAAGCGAGAGACCGCCGAAGCCAACGAGCACATGGCGTTGGCGCAGGCGTATCGCGGCACGCGCATCGCGCAAGCCGCCGTCCACCACGACCGCCTGGCCGGGCTGTCGCGTGACGCGGCGAAGGAAGCGACCACGGCTGCGGAGATGCACAAGCAGCTTGCCGGTCTCGCCCGGTAACCTGCGATCGACTCATCCGGGCTGGCAGTGCGGTGTCAGCCCGGTCGAGAGCAAAGGCCTCGACTTCCGGACCGCGAGGAGGCGACGGTGATGCCGCGAAATCCGCTGCAGGAGCCGATGACGATTATCTCAGGCGCGTACTGGCTGGCGGACTGGCGGCAGGGCTCGTCATCAGCCTGGGCGCCCTTGCCATGGTGCCCGTGGTGGGCGAGCAGATGGACGCGGCGCTCAGGGAGCGCGGCGTGCCGCCGCTGAGCGCGGGCGCGATGGCGTACTTCATCATCCAGTCATTCACCTACGGGGTGGTCCTGCTGTGGTTGTAAGCCGCAGTCCAACCGCGGTTGGCTCCGGGCCCGAAGACAGCGGCGCTCGTTGCGACGCTTGTGTGGTTCGTGGGGTATTGCTCGGCCAATGTCTCCAATGTGATGTACGGCTTCATGCCGGTTTCACTCACCGTGGTGGGAACGCTCTGCGGCCTTGTGGAACTGCTTGTGGCCGGAGTCCGGTCGATCGTTGATCGATCCTTTCCATTGGAAGAGGCAGCGGAGGCACATCGATACACGGAGAGCGGAGCCAAGAAGGGTGCCGTGCTCATTTCGCTCGCGCCGTGGGCAACCACCTGACGCATGTCATCACGTGGGTCGCGCGCGGGGCACCGACCGAGCCAGACCGGCACTACGAAACTCGAGCATCGGCGAGGAGAACCCATGACATCGTCGAAGGCACTCGCGGGTCTTGTCGGCCCGACGATCGTAGCGATGATTGTTTCGGAATTCCCTTTGGTGCAACCGCACCTGTACGACGCCCAGATTCCACCGGTCGTTTATCTCTCGGGCGTTCTGATGTTTGTCGCAGGCCTCGCGATCGTGCGAGTTCACAATCGCTGGGCGTGGGATTGGACGATACTCGTCACGTTGGCGGGGTGGTTTTCGGGGACTCTCGGGTTGTTCCGAATGTTCGCGGCCGGCACCTACCAACAGGGTGCGGCGGGCACCCCAACGCTGGTGTTCATCGTCTTGGAGGGCATCCTGCTGCTGTGCGGGATTGTGCTGACGTTCAAGGCGTACACCCGCGGCGAAATCGGAGGAAGGTAGCCTCGCTCGTTCGCAGGGTGCCAAGCGCACGGCCAGATAGAATGCCCCCTTGGATCCTCACGCCGGCAACACCCTGCTTCTCAAGCGCATGGGAGCGCGACCAGCTGACAAGAACCACCCGTACGGACATGGGCGTTTGCTTCGTCGGGCTCTTCACGTTTGCGATTGGGCCGCTCGCACGATCACGCTGCGCTTGTACAGCGTCGCCGGATCAGAATGACACTGCCCGCCAAGAACCAGATCATCGGCGGGAAGTTCGCTGCAATCGCGGGGCCCCAACCACCGGCGTTATAGAAACCTGCGGGGTTGACGGGACCGCCGTACATCGCAGGCACCGAGGCGACGCATAAAACGGTCGCGGCGACGGCGATCCAGCCGGTCCAGCGCGGCAGCACGCCGCTGTCGAACGTCGCCCACGCTGCCGACGCCAGAAACAGCCCTGTGATCGCAAAGGCAATCGATCCGTTGTAGATCAGCAAAGTTCCAGCAATGAGCGCGCGGACCGCCGAGGGATCCGCAGTGCCGTTCAAGGTATCGAGGACGGCGCCGCCCTCCAGTCCATCCGCGACGACGGTGACCGCCACCCAACCCAGCGCCGCACCGAAGTGCAGTGTGCCAATCCACTCGGTGTCTGAGCGTGCCTGACGACCAAATGGCGGAGTCCGGCGGCGAACACCAGCATGCTCACGTAAATGCCCTGGTCGATCAGGATGCGGGTGAACGCGATGTTCTTGATGGCAAATAGGTGTCGAGCGAATCCGGGACCGTCGTAGAACGATGGGTAGTCTCCGAGCCATAGCGGAAACTGGCCGACGCTCAGCGCGACGCAGGCGAGGCCGCACGCTCCCGTGATTCGCGCGATCCTGACATCGTTCATGGTCGTGGCCCGAGTGTGCTCCGACGATCGGGAGTCGCCGCCACGTGGGGTGCGCGCAAGAGCGCGGTCGCCAGTACCACGATCCACGCCATGAACGTGGCGATGCTGATGCGCTCCCAGACGCCGACCCCCGGCGTGGGCAAATCCGCCTGAACTTGTGACGCATACGTTCCGGTCACCGCGCCGCACGCGAGGACGATCACCATCGTGGTGATGGAGTAGACGCGGAATCGCTTGCCGAGCGCTGCTGCTCCAAATCCCACGATGAACATGAAGAAAATTCCGGTGATCGCGGCCCACAAGAGGTGCAGCGTGTCGGTCAGCGTGCCGCCGCCGGCGGCCAGCACCGCACGCTGGTGCATGGGCGGCCAGAATTGGCTAAACACGGCGTGCGCCATCAGCAGTGCTCCGACGATGCGCAGGGCACGGTTGGGCGGCGCCGATTTCCAAACAATCCATCCGAAGCCAACCATCAGGACGGCGTAGACCCCGCCGAGCCACATCCACAGTTGTCTCGTGGGGGCGCCGATGGCGGACAGTTCACTCGGGACGCCAGACACGATGCTGTAGCCCTCCCACAACAGGCCGACAAACAGCGTCATCGCGACATACATGACAGACGCCAGAATCCCGCAGATGAGCAAGGCTCGGCGCCAGCGCTCGGTGCTCGTTGCATGTTGCCCGGACGCCGTAGTGCGTCGCTGAATGCCGCGCAGGTGTCGCGCTTCCATGACACCGTGGCCGAACGCGGCGAAGCCGATCAGCAGTGGCCGCGGAAGCCTCGCCAGCGCCGCGTATGCGCGTTCGATGAAGATGCGGCGGTGACCGGAAGGCGGCTTCGCACGAGCGAGATCGAGCCAGTGGGACGAGGCCCGCCCTCGCACAATAAGCCGGGTTCGGCCACCCTCGAGTGGAAACAGGGCGTGCTCCCACGCGACGGCGTGGCCGCCATCGCCGTCGGGCACGGTCAGCACGAGATCCCAGGGCGGCTCCACCACGGAGACGATGAAGGCATCTGTGGCACCGGGGACGGCCGGCATGATGTCTCCAGGGACCACCATCTGGAGGTCGGGCGCTACGCGCGACGCGCTTGGCATGCCACCGTTGTCAATCGCATCCCAGCTGTACCAACCCGCACGACCAGCGCCCATTTGCGCGATCCACGGCCAGACCTGTTCGGGCCGCGCGTCAATCGTGATGGCGTGAGTCGACGTGAAGAGCGGGTTGGGAATCATCGCGTCAACGCGAAGCCGACGCCGCTTCTCAAGAATCGTGGCAACACAGGTGGTGAGCGCCATAGCACGATGGAAGGAGCATTTGCTGTACCCGCGTGACACCCGGCAAACACGGCCGGAATCGAGAGTGGGTGCCAACGCTCGCGCGACCGGTGTGGAATCAGGCGTCGAAAATCCCTCACTCGTTCCGGATTCTTTCGTGCGAGTGATCGGATTTCGGCAAATCGGACATCTGGATACGACGAGCGAGGGCGATCGGGTCGCGGCAAGACTTATGCGTGCTCCGGCCATGAGGCGCAACCACTGGAGGGGTGAACTCATGCAACCATCGCTCTTCGCGGCGCTTGCTGCCGGCGTGGCGATCCCCGGCTTCTGGCTGTCACGCCGCTACCGACGCGACACGAACGCAGCACGCGCACGCCTGGCCGCGTTCGAACGTCACGTCATCGCGACACCGTGGGGGCAGGTCGAGTACGCCGAGCAAGGCACTGGCGCCCCCGTGCTTGTCGTGCCTGGGATCTTTCAACACTGCATCAGCGGACTGCTGTCGGTCCGCGGCCTGCTTCCCGGCCGTCGCCTGATCGCGCCATCTCGATTCGGATATCTCGGTTCGAGCCTCCCGCAAAATGCGTCAGTCGCTGGCCAGGCCGACGCATTTGCCGCGCTGCTTGACGCGCTGGGCATTGACCGGATCGATGTCATCGGTATCTCGGCCGGCGCCCCCTCCGCGCTGCAACTGGCGCTGCGTCATCCCGAGAGGGTGAAGCATCTCGCCGTGCTGGTCGGCAACCTGCCGGGAAGTCCCACGGCCGTCGTCCAACCCCGCTGGGCGAAACGCATCGATCGGCAACTCGTCATGTGGGCGCTGAACGCCATCGCCCCATCGGCGACGGCTCGCCTGGTGGCGGCGGTCCCGAAAGCGTTCGTCATGACACGCGAGCACGTCCGGCTCGTCGCCGAGTTCATCGACAGCCTGTTCCCGATGAGCCCCGAGGGTTATAACTTCGACTTGTACGTCTCCAACGCGGACGTCAACTCGTACACCCTGGAGGCGATTCGCGTACCGACCCTGATCATCCACACCAAAGACGACCAGCTCGCCTCCCACCAGGCGAGTAAGCGTGCGGCCGAGCGCATCCCCGGCGCGCGGTTTGTCAGCCTCGAATCCGGCGGACACATGATGCTCGGTCAAGAGAAGAACCTCGCTGAACTCGCGACCTTCCTGGCCGACAGCGGAGGTCACCTGACGAAGCGAGTCGCATCTTGATCAGTCGTCCGGTTCATCGGCTGCGCCGCGGCGCGCCAACGAACGAGCACTTGCCCCAACGCGTGGACAGATACGTCGGCTCGAAGTACTGCTGGAAAGTCGAGCGGACGAGACCGGGTTGTCCCAGCCACTGCTCGTAGGTCTCACGCTCGTACTGAATCATGGTCGCGAGCGCGTCGAGTCTGCCGCTGAACTTCCGGACGATTCCGAATCCGCAGAGGAGGTGCACCAGACGCAAAAACGGCGTGAGCCAAGGCTCGACCACCACCAGCCTCCCCTGGTCTCTCAGTACGCGCCTGACTTCCGCCAGCACCTGTGCGAGATCGTCCGGCAGCGACATCAGGTGGTGGAGTCCACCCTGGACGATGACCACGTCTCTCGAGCCATCGGCGAAAGGCAGGTACCGGCAGTCCGCCACGTAGCATCTCGCCGACCCTTTGTACTGGGCGATCAGCCGCGGTGAAAGATCGACGCCCTCCAGGTTGTGGAACCCCAGGCGGGCGAGCGCCTCGAGGCCGTTGCCACGGCCGCAGAACAGTTCGACAATCCGCACGTCCCGGGGCAGATCGGCAACGCCGAGCCGGCGCAAGCGGCGGACGAATTTGTTGATTTCCTCGGCAGGGGTCTCGAAACGTGAATAGGCCGCTTCCCACAGCCTGGTCGCGTCGGGAACGTCGACGTCGACGCTCATCCGGGGCCCTTCACATCTTCTCCGCAACCACGACGATGTACTCGCCCCACCAGATCTGCCGATCGAATCGTCGCAACAGCGGAATCAGCGCCTGCGGCGTGTTGTTCTGCGAGATCATGCCGGTCGTCCGGCACGCCGCGACGCGCATTCCCGCACCGGCGAGCTCCTGACGCAACCGTTTGGCGGACGACTTGAGCCCGCCTCGTTCGGCGGCGACCACTGCCGAAAAGGCGAGCATGAGTGGATTG
>Ga0070674_100000366_pt1 | contig 22631 bp, 25 predicted proteins | sample KBSM33metaG_FD_65344 | JGI IMG/M metagenome (GOLD analysis project Ga0070674, IMG submission 65344) | Miscanthus rhizosphere microbial communities from Kellogg Biological Station, Michigan, USA - KBS M3-3 metaG | ecosystem: Host-associated > Plants > Roots > Rhizosphere > Soil ... | reverse complement strand
CAAGGACTAACCCAAGGAGATGGACCATGAAGTCGCATGCCACTGGAATGCTGGACCTGGTTCCCCGCAGTGGTCTGGCCCACATCATCGCAGCCGATCTGGCGCCCGTGCTGGATCGCATGATCGAAGCCCCGATCGCCTGGCTGGAGCGGATGCGTGAGCGTCAGCAGCTGGCCGGCCTCAGCGACGACATGCTGAAGGATATCGGCGTCAGCCGCGCCGACGTCGAGCACGTGGTCGAGAAGCCGTTCTGGCGGTCGTAAGACTTAGCGCTGGCCTTGGGGGCGACGCAGGCCCTCAAGGCCCTGGAACTCCACGAACTTGGTCATGGTCGACCACAGGTAATCCCCGAAATAGAACGGCGTGAACCGCGGCACGCCAGACAACGGCAGAGGCTCGATCAAGGCATCGGCCCTGGCGTCGTAGAAGAACGGTATCGAATACCGTTCTTCGCCGCGGCCGATCACCCGGTGCTCGGTCGCCTTGATGCGGCCGCCGGTCCACATCTCAAGCAGCTTCCCGAAATTGACCGCGAGCGTGCCTTCTTCCGGCGGCACGTCGATCCAGCCGCCATCGGCGGTGCGCGCTTGCAGGCCCGCGACGCCATCCTGCGCCAGCAAAGTCATCAGGCCGGAATCGACATGCGCGCGGCCGAGCAGATAGTGGCGCTCTCCGCGATGCGTGACCCATAGCTTGTCCTCCGGAACGCCAATCATCGAATCCGCCGGCCGCACCGGATAGTGGATCAGGCGCAGGGTCGAGATGCCGCCCGCGAAGGTGGCGTCGAAGTGTCGTTCCGGCAGTTCGAGTCCACGCGCCAACGCGTGCATCAGGACCTGTGCCACGCGTTCCATGGCCTTGAAATAAGCGGCGGTGGCGGCCTGCCAGCCGGCCAGCGCGATTTCCGGCGGCAGCGGCGTTGCTTCGCGCAGCGGGTCGCTCGGGTCGATGACCTGCGATCCGAAGGCGAGATCGGGGCCGAGGTCGATGCCCTCCTTGTAGGTCTCGTGCCCGTTCTGCAGCGGGAACCAGCCGCGATAGACATTCCGGTGCGTGGGATCGAATTTCTGCCGCCACAGCGCGCGCGTTTCCGCCGCCGGCAGCTCGAACAACCGCAGCAGCGCGCGGCGGGACGCGGGATCGATCGGCGCCTCGGGCGGCAGTCTACACACCGTCATGAATCCACTGGCACCGGCCGCTTCGATGATGGCGGCATCGGTCGCCGCGCAATCGGCGGACTCCGAGAACAAGGCAGAGATGTCGACCCGTGGGACCACGTGCTTCCTCGTGCTGGCCGCAAGGCATTGGAGCGGCGCAGCGGCGGGCGCGTCAAATGCCAAATGGCGAGCGCCATTTGCAGAAATGCGATGGCGCGATCTGTTATGCTGGCTCACGCAGCCTGTCAGAAAGGATCAATTGCCGCGATGCGTGCAGGCAGGCATGCTGGCAACCTGGGATCGGTGACGGTCGAGAGTGGGAGCAATGAAGGCGAATTTCCAGAGAATGGCGGCGTACAACCGCTGGGCCAATGCGCGCCTCTATGAGGCCGTCGGCAAGCTGTCGCCCGAGGCGTTCGCTGCCCCGCGCAGCGGGTTCTTTCCCTCGCTCATGAAGACGCTCAACCACATCCTGGTCGGCGACACGGTCTGGATGGGGCGGCTCGATGGCACCGGGTCCAGCATCACCAGCCTCGACCAGATTTTGCATACCGATCTCGCCGCGCTGAAGGCCGCGCGCGCCGCCATGGATGCCCGCATTGTAGCGTTTGTCGATGCGGCTGCGCCGGCGCGGCTGGAGGAGGATCTGGTCTATCGCACCGTGGCCGGCGATCCGATGAGGACGCAGGTGGCGCAGATACTGGAGCATTTCTTCAATCACCAGACCCACCACCGTGGCCAGGCGCACGCGATGCTGTCGTCCACTGACGTCGCGCCGCCGTCCCTGGACCTGATCCTGTTTCTGCGCGATCATCCGGAGATCGCTAATTTGCGATGATAGTTGATCGCCGATATCGAGTCCTCTCCCGCCGTCGCTCGGGATGAAGGGCAGCATCTCACATCGAAGGAAGATAGAGCATGGACCCCGCATTCTTCGCCCTCCTCAGCATTCTCGGCACGATCGCGGTTGGAGCGATGAGCCCGGGTCCAAGTTTCGTGCTGGTCGTGCGCACCTCGGCAGCCTTGTCGCGGCGCGACGGGTTGGCTGCGGCCCTGGGCATGGGGATCGGCGGGCTCAGCTTCGCCTTGCTGGCGCTTGCCGGCTTGCAGGCGCTGCTCATGCAGGTGTCGTGGCTGTACCTGATCCTGAAATTGGCGGGCGCGGCCTACCTCATCTATCTCGGCTTCCGGATCTGGCGCGGTGCCGCTATCCCGCTCGCGATGTCGAATGATGGGCAGCCCACCGGCGACGGTCGGCGCAGGAGCTTCGCCATCGGCCTCGCCACGCAGCTCAGCAATCCCAAGACCGCGATCTGGTACGCCAGCGTGTTCGCCGCCTTCCTGCCGGCGAACGCGCCAACCTGGATGCTCCTGGTCCTGCCGCCGCTGCTCTTCTCCATCGAGTTCGGCTGGTACACCGTCGTCGCTTTCGCCTTCTCCGCATCGAAGCCGCGCGCCATCTATCTCGGCGCAAAGCTGTGGATCGATCGCTTCGCCGGCGGCGTGGTCATGCTGCTTGGCGGCAAGCTGGTGCTGGAAGCGGTGCGCGGCCGGGTCGTGTAGAGCGCCATCACGTGAAACGGCTGTGGCAAAGCTGGATGATCGCGCTGGCGCGCTCGCCGCGCGTCACGCGCTGGATGCAGGGCAACCGCGCGACCGCCTCGATCGCGCGGCGCTTCGTGGCCGGCGCCGATGCGGCGCAGGCGATGCGTGTCGCGCATGATCTCGAGCAGGCCGGGTTCAAGGCCTCGCTCTACTATCTCGGCGAGTATGTGAAGGACCCGGCGATCGTCGCGGAGAACGGACGGCAGAAAATCGCGGTCGCGGAATCCTTGAACGCCGCGCATCTGCAAGTTCACGTCTCGCTCGATTCGACCCAGATCGGTTACGCGCTCGACGAGAAAGCGGGCCAGGCGCTGGCGCTCAAGATCGGCGCGCGCATCCGCGATCTGGGGCAGGCCAACGGCGCGCCACCGGTCCTGATGCTGAACATGGAGGATGCGGATTATGTCGACCGCATCCTCGCCTTGCGCGCCAGCCTGCTCGCGGCCGGCGTGCCGGTGGCGCAGACCTTGCAGGCGTACCTGAAGCGCAGCGCCGACGACCTAGCGCCGATCATCGCAGCGGGCGGGCAGGTGCGGCTGGTCAAAGGCGCGTTCGCTGATCCGAGGCCGCACGCGCATCAGGGCAAGGCGGCGATCGATGCCAACTACCTGGCGCTGGCGCGCAGGATGCTGAGCGTGGAGGCGAAAGCGAGCAGCTTCCGCCCGGTGTTCGGCACGCATGACGAGGCGCTGACCACGGAAATACGCCGCATCGCCAAGAACGGCGGCTGGCGGCCCAGCCAGTACGAGTTCGAGATGCTCTATGGCGTGCGCACCGAATTGCAGCGTCAGCTGCGCGCCGCCGGCGAACAGGTGCGCATCTACCTGCCCTATGGCCGCGACTGGTGGCCCTATGCCGTGCGCCGCGTCGGCGAAAGCCCGCGCAACGCCGTGCTGCTGGCGCGCGCGGTCGTGAGCGGCTGAGTCAGCGAACGAGGCCGCCGCAATATTCCAGCCGATAGACCAGCGTGCCGTCGCGCGTGATGCGCTCGGCACCGTGGAACGCTGAGAGGTCGCCTTCGCTGTCGTCGAGATAGCGCAAGCCATCGCGCCCAAAAGCGCGTGGGCCGCGGAACGGACGATCCGCCTCGACGATGTACAAGGCCTGGTGCAGGCAGCTGTGGATGAGGGCGATGGCTGCTTCGTCGGTGACGGCGGGCGCGACGCCGCCGCAGTAGACCATGGACCAGACCACGCGATCGTCCAGCGCCACGGTCTCTTGGCCGGTGAAGCGCGCGAGGCCGAAATGGACATCGCGATAGGCGAAGCGCCCGGCGCGATAGCCCCGTTGCCGCGCGCCGGTCAGCGCGGATGCAGAGGCTGACCCGTCGCCGTCGGCGGCATGGGTGTTGCGTTTGGCTGCGACCAGGAAGGCCGCGAGTTCGGCGTGCATCGATCCTCGTCGGTCAGTGCTGCTCTCTTCGATACACAAAGCCCGTGTCAGATGATGGCAAGACTGTGCTGCCCCCCGGCGCTGCGCTGAGAGCAAACGAAAAAGGCGCCGACTTGCGTCGGCGCCTTCGTATTTCCAGCGATCGACTGCCTACTTCGGCGAGATCACCATGATCATCTGGCGGCCTTCCATCTTGGGCTGCGATTCGACCTTGGCGACAGCGTCCAGGTCGGCCCTCACCTTGTCGAGCACCTTCACGCCCAGCTCCTGGTGCGCCATCTCGCGGCCGCGGAAGCGCATGGTGATCTTCACCTTGTCGCCTTCCTCGAGGAAGCGATGGACGCTCCGCATCTTCACCTCGTAGTCGTGGATGTCGATGCCGGGGCGCAGCTTGATCTCCTTGACCTCGATGACCTTCTGCTTCTTGCGCGCTTCGTTCTTGCGCTTCTGCTCTTCGTATTTGAACTTGCCGAGATCGAGGATCTTGCAAACCGGCGGCTCAGCGTTGGGCGAGACCTCAACCAGATCGAGACCGGCGTCGGCGGCCATACTGATGGCTTCCCGGGTCGTCACGACCCCCACCATGCTGCCGTCTTCGCGCACGAGGCGCACGTTCGGGACGTTGATCTGGTGATTGACGCGCGGCCCATCGTTGCGGGACGGCGCGGGCTCCTGGGCAGGCATTCTAGCTATGGAAGGCTCCTAAAGGCTGTTAAGGGCTTGAAATGAAAGCACGCAATCAGGACCAGCCCGATTGCGCCCGAGCCATTATGCCATAGCGGAGAAAGCGGGGGGAAGGGGGTGAGCGGGGGGCAGACGCCCCCTTCCCGTGGCCGCATGGTGCGGCCGCCCGCAGTTACTGGACGGGGGTGTCGCCGGGGCCCTGGTCCGGGGTGCCGTCATCGTCCCCAGGCACGATCACACCGTCGTCATCGCCGTCATCGTCGTTGGCGTCGTGGTCCGGACCGTCGTCAGCGCCGCCTTCATCGTCATTGGCGTCGTGGCCCGGGCCGTCATCGTTGCCGCCCTCGTGGTCGTCGCCACCTTCCTGGCCATCGCCGCCGTCATGGCCGCTCTCGCCGCCATCATGGTCGGTGTCGTGGTCGTCGCCGTCGCCGCCGCCTTCGCCGCCGCTATCGTGATCGCCGCCGTCACCATCGCCGCCGCCTTCGCCGCCCTCGCCGCCGTCGGCGAAGGCCTTGGACATGGCGAATTGGCCGTCGAGGTTCATTGGCAGGGCGGCCGCGAAGCCGAGGGCCAGAGCGGCCAAAGCGGCTGATTGCAGCAGCCGGCGCATCCGGTGCGACCGCACCTCGCCATCCGCAGCTGAAAATCGCTGACTGAAAATGGGATCCATCGTCTTATCCTCCTCAAGGGTGCCGGCCGGCTCCTCGTCCGACCTGCCGAGGACGTTAGCGGCACCACCCTGAAGCCAGGCTGAGGCGCGATTTAAGGTTGGTTTCAGCTTGGAAATGCCAGAGTGGGGCCATGACGAGCGCGCGATCCCGTTCCCGAGAAAAGGTCACGACGGCTGCCCTTCTGGCGACCGCGTCGCTGATTGCCATGCTGGCGGGAATGCCTCAAGCCGCGGCCGAGGAATGCGCCGGCCCGGCCGCGCCGCCCTCGGACCTTGCCACCCCCAGCATGCTCTATGAGACCCTGAGCAGCCGCACCAACGCGGAATTGCTGGCGATCGGCTTCATCCGCAAGCCGGTGGAACGGACCTGCACCTGGGTCTACGAGGTCAAGATGCTGACCGCCTCGGGCTCGGTGGTCGAGCTTGACTTCAATGCCGATGGCCTCGGCCTGATTGGCGCGCGCGGGCCGGACAACGACCGCGACGCCGCCGACCTGGTCAAGACGCTCGGCGGTGACACTGGCGTCCTGACCACCGGAGCGGCCAAGGACGATTCCGGCGGCAGGGGTTCCGGCAGCGCCTCGAGCAGCGGCAAAGGCAGCGGCAGCAGCGGCGGCAGCGGCAGTGGCGACGACGGTCATGGCGGCGGTGACGATGGCGCCGGCGATGATGGCGGCGATGATGGCGGCGACGGCGGCAATTCCGGCAGCGGCGGCGGCGGCAATAGCGGGTCGGGTGGAGGCGGCGGAGAAAGCGGTGACGGTGGCGAAGGCGGAGATGGCGGAGGTGGCGATAGCGACCACAGTGGCAGTGGCAGCGGCAGCGGGGGCGACGACTGATGCGCGTGCTGGTGGTTGAAGACGATCGGCAGATCAGCAGGCAACTCGTGCAGGCGCTCACCACGCACGGCTATGTGGCCGACGCCGCGCGCAACGGCGAGGACGGCCGGTTCCTTGGCCAGACCGAATCCTATGACGCTATCATCCTTGATCTCGGCCTGCCGGTGCTGGACGGACTCTCGGTGCTGCAAAGCTGGCGGCAGGAAGGGTTGAAGACGCCGGTGCTGGTCCTGACCGCGCGCGACACCTGGTCCGACAAGGTGAAAGGTCTGCGCGCCGGCGCCGACGACTATCTCGCCAAGCCGTTTCACATGGAGGAACTGATCGCGCGGGTGGAAGCGCTGATCCGCCGTGACAAGGGCTCGGTGCGCTCGCTGCTCAACTGCGGCGAGGTCCAACTCGATGCGGCGACCGGGCGCGTGACGCGGCGCGGCGCGGCCGTGATGCTGACGGCGCTCGAGCACAGGCTGCTCGCCTATCTTATGCACCGGCCGGGCGCGATCGTCTCCAAGTCCGAGCTGACCGAACACATCTACGACCAGGACTTCGACAAGGATTCGAACGTCATCGAGGTCCTGGTGAACCGGCTGCGCAAGAAGTTCGGCGCCGATTTCATCAAGACGCGGCGCGGCCTCGGCTACATGATCGGCGACGATGCAGCCTGACGCGCAAGCGGTGACGGGCGCACCCGCGCAGGTGCTGGTGAACAGCCGCGGTGCGCGCTCGCTCACCGCGCGCCTGATACTGGTTGCGGCGCTCGGCGCGCTGCCGGTGTTGCTGATCGCCGGCGCCTCTCTGCTGTGGCTGTTCTTCGAGCGCATCGAAAGCAAGTTCGACGCTTTCCTCACGGCCTACCAGCAGCAGCTGATCGCGGGTGCGGAGGTCAACGCTGTGGGTGAACTGCGGCTGAGCGCACAGCCGGCCGATCCGCATTTCAATCTGCCGTTCTCCGGGTGGTACTGGCAGGTGAGTGACGGCGCCCGCACGCTCGCGCAGTCGCCGTCTGCCGGCCCTTTGCAGGGTTCCGACGGCTTGCCGATTTCGCATTTCGAGGGGGCGGAGGATTGGATCGGTCCTGGGGAGGTCGAGCTGCGCGCGGTCGCGCGCGTGGTCCGGTTGCCCGAGTCGGATAGGCGGATCCGCATTGTCGTCATGGGACCACATGCGGAGATCGATCAGGAGGTGCTGGCTTTCGGACTCCAGCTGGCGTTGGCCCTGGGCGCTCTCGGCCTCGCCTTCCTGCTGGCGACCGCGCTGCAGGTGCGCTACGGCCTGCTGCCGCTCGGCGCGTTGCGCGCGGCATTGCACAAGGTGCGCAAGGGAACCGCGCCGCGCCTCGCCGGCGACTATCCGAGCGAGGTGGCGCCCCTGGTTGACGAGCTGAACGAAGTGCTGGCGCACAATGAAGCGCTGATCAGCAGGGCGCGGGTGCAGGCCGGCAACCTGGCGCATGGCCTCAAGAGCCCGCTGACCGTGCTGCGCCATGAACTGACCGAACTCAAGGATGAGCGCGGCGAGATCCTGCGCGACCAGGTCGCGATCATCGGCGACCAGGTGGAACGCGTGCTGGCGCGCATCCGCGCCGCGGGGCCGCTCAGCGCGGCTACCGGTCGCACGAGGGTCGATAGGGTGCTGCAGGATCTGGCCTTCTCGCTCGACATCATCCACCGCGAGCGTGGCCTGACGATCGATCTCGACTGCCCGGAAGAGGCGTTGTTTCCAGGCGATGCCGCCGACCTCGCCGAGATGCTGGGAAACCTGATGGACAACGCCTGCAAGTGGGCGAAGAGCCGGGTTCGCGCCTCCGTCGCGGTGGACGGTGATCACCTGGCGATCTTGATTGACGACGATGGGCCTGGCATCCCGTCGGCACGGCGCGAGGCGGCGCTCAAGCGCGGTGGCCGGCTCGATCAGACCGTGCCGGGCAGCGGCCTCGGCCTCGACATCGTGCGCGAGATCGCGGAGCTGTACCGCGGCAGCCTGCAGCTCGAGGACTCGCCGCGCGGCGGTTTGCGCGTGCGCTTGGCGCTGCCGGGAGCCTGAAAAGAGCCCTCCCCGCTAAGATATCCACAGCTGCGGATGCTCGCTCTTCGCAGCGACTCGGAGAACGGCGCGCTCATTCAACGTCCATGGAGCGCGCCTGATCGCGCTCGATCGGCAGTGATCCAGATCACAATCGATGCACGCTCCCCGCAGGCGCGATCGATCGCGTTGGATACGCCTGCGCGATGCCTGCGTGTGCTCGATGCGCGATTTCGACCTGCGCCACAGCGTCTTCCGCGGCAAAGGCATTGAATCAAGATCACGGTGCAAGCGCTTGATATACAGCACATGCGTGACCTCAAGCCGGAGTCACTGCGAGTCGGAATCGTCGGTCCATGCGACTCGAACTGGTCTCGGTGCGCCATCGCCGCGTCACCATGAAGGGGCAAGAAATGCCCACCCCGCAGGGCTTTCCGGCCTCTCGCATTTTGTCCACAGCGCGTTTTGTGATGGCCCGACTCGCAGAAACGGCGTAATAATCACGCGTTTCCGACTGATCGGCCTTGTCTTTAGCGACCGGTCGTGATTCTTTCCGGGGACTGATCCCCTACTGACAAGAGAGGCTTATAACCATGGGAATCAAACCAGCGAAGGGCGCCAAGGCGGCCCCGACGACCGTCACCCAGAAGCATCTGGCTGCAGACATTGCCGCTGCGCACGATCTTTCAAAGAAGCAGGGCGAAGCGATCATGAACGACATCATCGCTCTCCTGGTGAAGAACCTGAAGAAGGGTTGCCGCATCCGCATGGCCGGATTGGGCGTCCTGCAGGTTCGCAAGCGCGCCGCGCGCATGGGCCGCAACCCGGCGACGGGCGAAGCGATCAAGATCAAGGCGAGCAAGAAGGTCGCGTTCCGCGCGGCCAAAGAGCTCAAGGAAGCCGTCTAACTGGGAGCTTCCTGGCCCCGCAGGGATCAACCCTGACTTGGGGCCAATCGGACAGGTTCAGGGGACGACCGGTAAAGCGTGCGTAGCCAAGGATAAGTGCGGGCCCTCGGGTCGGCGCTCGTCCGCAGGGTGATTCACCTTCTTGCTGCGGCGCCCGGTCGTTCCCTACCTGGCATTCGACGACTTCGTCACGCGCGCGAGACTACCGACAGATGCTGCGGATCCAGCTGCAGCGCCACGCTTGCGCCTTGCTCGAACTTCCGGCCGACCGGCTGGGAGAGGAACAAGGGGCCGAAGGCGGTGTCGAGCGTGTATTCCCAGTGCCCGCCCAGATAGGTCGCCTTCCGCACCGTCGCGATCAAGCTGGCCGCGCCATTGGCCTTGGTCAGCGCAACCGCGGCCGAGCGCACCACCAGGTAGCCCACGCCGCCATCGACGCGCGGCGCCGCCACCCGCAATTCGTTGTTGCCGAACCGCACCAAAGCGACGTCGCCCTCGCGCCGCACGACGTCGCAGGGGATGAGGTTGGCGCCGCCGATGAAGTCGGCGACGAAGGAATCGGCCGGCCGCTCGTAGAGATCGGCCGGCGTGCCTTCCTGGGCGATGCGGCCCTTGTTCATCACCACAATCTTGTCGGAGACCGCCAGAGCCTCCTCCTGGTCGTGGGTGACGTAGATCGACGTCAGGTGCAGCCGCTGCTGCAGGTCGCGGATCTCCTCGCGCATGCGGCGGCGCAGCTTGGCATCGAGGTTGGACAGCGGCTCGTCGAACAGCAGCACTTGCGGCTCCAGCACCAGGGCGCGGGCGCAGGCGACGCGCTGCTGCTGGCCGCCCGACAGCTCCGACGGCAGGCGCTCGTCGTAGCCTTCGAGGCCCACCTGGCGCAGGCCGTCGTGCGCCTTGTCCAGCCGCTGCGACTTGTTGAGAGCGGAATCGGCGAGGCCATAAGACACGTTCTCCAGCACCGTCATGTGCGGGAACAGGGCGTAGGACTGGAACACCATGCTGACGTCGCGCTCGTTGGGCGGCAGCAGTGTCACGTCGCTGCCGCCGATCAGGATGCGCCCGCCGGTCGGCATCTCGAGGCCCGCCACCATGCGCAGGGTCGTGGTCTTGCCGCAGCCCGAAGGGCCGAGCAGCGTCACCAGCGTGCCGGCCTCGATGGTGATCGAGACTTCCTCGACCGCGGTGACGGCGCCGTATTGCTTGCGCACCTTCTCCAGCACCACGGCGGCGGAGCGGTTGGCGATGCTCATGAAGCGGCCTCCAGGACTGCCGGGGTCGGGATGATGCGGCGGGCACGGCGTTGTTCGCCCACGCCGAACTGGATCAGGGCGATCGCCGCCAGCATGCAGACGATCAGGACGGAGGAATAGGCGATGGCGACGCCGAAATCGGAGATCTCCACCCGCCCGACGATGTAGGCGGTGGCGAGGTTATATTGCGCGCTGACCAGGAAGATGACGGCGCTGACCGAGGTGATGGCGCGCACGAAGGCATAGATCAGCGACGCGATGATAGCCGGCCGCAGCAGCGGCAGGATCACCCGGCGCAGGGTCGCGAAGCTGCCGTGGCGCAGGGTCAGCGAGCATTCATCCAGGCTCTTGTCGATCTGGCTGAGGGTCGCGAGGCCGGCGCGGATCGACACCGGCATGTTCCGGAACACGAAGCAGATGACGAGGATGAGCCCGGTGCCAGTCAGCTCGATCGGCGGCACGTTGAAGGCGACGATGTAGCTGACGCCGATGACCGTGCCGGGAATGGCGAAGCTCAGCATGGTCATGAACTCGAAGGTGTTCTTGCCGAAGAAATTCTGCCGGTTGAGCAGGTAGGCGGTCAGCAGACCGATGATCGCGGTGAGCGGCGCCGCGATCGCCGCCAGCTCGAGGGTGGTGGCGAAGGACGCCCAGGCGCGGCCGGTCCACAGCAGCCCGTTCGGCCCCCAGTCGATGCCGAAGGCGGTGATGTAATGCTGGAAGGTCGGCGTGTTGTTGAGGCCGAGGGACTTCACGAAGCCGCCGACCAGGATCATGAGATAGAGCACGATCGTGAATGCGAACCACGGCATAGTCACGGCATAGATGCCGATGCGCAGGCCGCGCGGCAGCGCAACGGGCAGGCCGGAATCACCCTTGCCGGAGATGGTGGTGTAGGAGCGGCGGCCCAGCCACTGCCGCTGCAGCACGAACGCGGAGAGGGTCAGGAACAGCAGCACGATCGACAAGGCGGCGGCGCGGCCTGGGTCGTTCTGCGAGCCGACGATGGCGAAGAAGATGTCGGTGGAGAGCACGTCGAAATTGCCGCCGAGGACCAGCGGGTTGCCGAAATCCGCCAGGCTCTCCACGAAGCCTATGAGGAAGGCGTTGGCGAGTCCGGGGCGCAGCAGCGGCCAGGTCACGGTGCGGAAGGTGCGCCAGCGATCGGCGCGCAAGGTCTGCGCCGCTTCCTCCATCGAAGGGCTGATGCCCTCGACCACGCCGATCAACACCAGGTAGGCGATCGGTGTGAAGGCCAGCGTCTGCACCAGCAGCAGGCCGGAGAAGCCATAGATCCAGCGGCTGGGCGGCACGCCGAACAGGTCGCTGATGAGCGACGTGGCGACGCCGCTGCGCCCGAACAGCAGGATGATGCCGAGACCGATCACGAACGGCGGCGTGATGATCGGCAGGATGGCGAGCAGGCGCAGCAATCCCTTGGCGCGGAAGCCGGTGCGCTTGTGCAGCAGCGCGAAGGCGAGGCCGAGCAGCGTGGTGGTGATGCCGCAGGCGACCGCCAGCCACAGGCTGTTCCAGAACACGCCGCAATAATTCCGGCCGCCAAAGCAGCCGAGCGACCAGATGTCCTCGACCGTCAGGCGCTCGAACAAGGCAGCGACCGAAAAGCCGCCCGTCGCATCGATGGCGGCTTCCAGCAGCACCGCGCCAACCGGAAAGAACACGAACAGCAGGATCGATGCGACCACGATGGCGATCGATCCGACCAGGAACTGATCGCCGCGCATCGCGCCGCGCCGTGCGAGTCCGGCCGCAACCAGCAGCAGGAAGACCGTGCCAGCGACCAGCGCGCCGGCGCCGAAGCCTTCCTGCGGCGGCACGGGTCCGAATGTCACCTCAAGACCGGGCAGAGACCAGCCGCGAATGCCGATCAGGAAACCCTGCAGGAACAGCCAGACGATTCCGACCACGCCACCGGCGAGCACCAGCATCCCGGCATGGCGGTGCCTGAACAACGCGGGTAGCGGCAGCGCCAAGGCCAGGAACAGCGGCCACAGCCAGGCGCGGTCATGCAATGCGGCCTGAAGGAGAGCTGGCGCCGCGCTCGCGTCCGAATAGGAGGCGAGCCACCCGAAGCCCCAGAACCCGCTCTCGAGCGCATACCAGGGAAGCAGGACAAGTCCGACCGCGCCCGCGATGAGCAGCGCGAGCAGGGTGCGATCTTGCCGGATTGATGCCGCCATGGCCGATCAAGTCGACAGCCGGCGGCACACCTCGTTGCCGCCGGCCGCGTCTTGCGGTTCGGCTACTGGGCGCCGATTTCCTTGTCCCAGCGGCTGAGCAGGCGCTTGCGCTCCTCGGACGAGCCGTACTTGGCGAAGTCGTAGTTGATCAGCTTGATCTCGGCGAGCTTCGGCGCGGCTTCCGGGATCGGCGATGCCTTGTTCGACGGAATCTGGAACGAGTTCGCCTGGGCGCCCAGCGCTTGCGCTTCCGGCGTCAATGCCCAGTCGTACCATTTCTTGGCGTTGTCCAAGTTCGGCGCGCCCTTGATGATGCTCATGGAGCCGACCTCGAAGCCGGTGCCTTCGCACGGCGACACCACCACCATCGGCACGGCGGAGGTGACGGCCGGCGTCACCAGATCGTGCTGGAAAGTGATGCCGATCAGCGTCTCGCCGCGCGAGGCCGCCTGCGACGGCGCCGCGCCCGACTTGGTGTACTGGTTGATGTTGTCGTTGAGCTTCTTGAGATAGGCGAAGGCTTCCTCCTCGCCCAGGATCTGCACCATGGTGGCAACGAACGTGTAGGCGGTGCCCGACGAGTTCGGATTGGCGACCTGCACTTCGCCCTTGTATTCGGGCTTCACCAGATCGGCCCAGCATTTGGGACCTTCGACGCCCTTCTCCTTCAGCACGTCAGAGCTGTAGCCGAAGCCGAGCGCGCCCATGTAGATGCCGACGCTCTTGCCGCCTGCGGTCTTGTGCTGCGCCACGGCCCAGTCATTGAGCTCCGCCAGCTTCGGCGACTCATAGGCGACGGTGAGGTCCTCCTCGGCCGCCTGCAGGTGCGGATCGCCGGTGCCGCCCCACCAGATGTCGCCCTTCGGATTGGCGGCCTCGGCCTTCACCTGCGCAAAGGTCTCGCCGGAGCTCTTGCGCGTCATCGCGACGGTGATGCCGGTCGCCTTCTGGAACTCATTGACCATGAGCTGGCACCACTCCTCCTGGACGGAGCAGTAGACGGTGAGATTGCCCTCCGCCTTGGCATGATCGATAGCCAGGGTCGCCGAAAGTGCAGTGGCTGCCACGGCGGCAAGAAGCCGGGCGGCTTTCAGTGATAAGGTCATCGGTTTCCTCCGCTTGGAATGCTTCGGCCGTTTTTCGGCCGTATGTGAAAGATTTGTTACAGATCAACATTGACCGAATGGATAGCGTCTGGAAAGTATGAAAAGTTGCTGCACTGCAAGATCGGATGATTCATGGACCAGACTGAACTCGGCCTCCGCTATCGGTTCGCGCAAGGCGTGGTGCGGGAGGCCGGACAGATCGCGCTCGAGCGCTATCGGCGGCGCGACAGCCTGACCATCGAGCGCAAGGGCCGCCAGGATTTCGTCAGTGAAGCGGACAAGGCGTGCGAGGAGTTCGTCGTCGGCGCCTTGCTCAAGGCGTTCCCGGCCGATGCCTTTCTGGGCGAAGAGGGCGGCGCGCAGAATGCCGGCGGCGAAGCGACCTGGATCATCGACCCGATCGACGGCACCACCAACTTCATCGCCGGCATCCCGGTGTGGTGCGTGTCGCTTGGCCTGGTCATCGGCGGCAAGTCGGTGCTGGGAATCATCTACAATCCGGTGACGGAGGAATTCTACGCCGCGCAGGAGGGCGAAGGCGCGTTCCTCAACGGAAAGCGGATCCGCGTCAGCAGCGCGCAGAAGCTCGACGAGGCGCGCATGCACCTCGGCTTCAGCTATCGCCGGCCGATACAGGAACACGTCAGCGCAGTCACTGCCTGCCTGGAAGCGAGCTGCGAATACGCCCGCTTCGGGTCGGGCGCGCTGGGCATGGCGTTTGCGGCGGACGGCCGGTTCGACGGCTATTACGAGGCGCACATAAATGCCTGGGATGTGGCGGCCGGCATCGTGCTGGTGACGGAAGCCGGCGGCTGGTGCAACGATTTCTTCGGCGGCCCCGACGCGATGGCCAAGGGTAATTTCATCCTGGCGGCGACCCCGGCCCTCGTTCCCCCGTTGCGCGCGCTGCTATCGCGTTGATCGAATTGATGTTTTCGCGCCAGTCAATGTTCGTTTACGAAGCGTAAAGCCGCGGCAGCATAGGCTTTGCCGCTATGCTGACGCGGAACTCCTGCTGTCCTGCCCTTGTTCTCACTCCCGGCGCAACGGGAGTGACCGCGGTGACGTTTGGCCTGACGGTATCCTTGATCCGATGTGGCCCGCATGCGTAGCAGCGCTGAGCTCCGCCGCGCGACCGACGTCGCCGATCCGACGCCATCCGCGAGCGACGCGGAGAAGGCCGGTCTCGAATATGTGAATGACGGCGAGCCGGGGATACGCCGGCAAAGGCGCGGCACCGGCTTCACCTACCTCGACAGCAACGGCAAGGCGGTGCGCAGTCCTTATGCGATGGCGCGCATCCGATCACTCGCCATTCCGCCGGCCTGGACTGACGTGTGGATTTGCGCCAGCGAGCACGGCCACCTGCAGGCAACCGGCCGCGATGCCAAGGGGCGCAAGCAGTACCGCTATCACGTCGAATTCATCGCCGTGCGCGACAGCGCGAAATACGAGCGGCTGGTGGAGTTCGCCAAGGCATTGCCGGCGGTGCGCGAGAGCATCGATGCGCAAATGGCGCTGCCGGGCCTGTCGCGCGACAAGGTGCTGGCGACCATCGTGCATCTGCTTGACAACACGTTGATCCGCGTCGGCAACGATGCCTATGCGCGCGACAATGCCAGCTATGGCATCACGACGTTGCGCAACTCGCACGTCAAGGTGGCGGGCGCCGACCTGCGTTTCCAGTTCAAAGGCAAGAGCGGCAAGAGCTGGCGCGTCACGGTGCGCGACCGGCGCGTCGCCAAGATCGTGCGCTCCTGCCAGGAGCTTCCGGGCCAGCACCTGTTCCGCTATCTCGACGAGGACGGCAACACGCAGCGCGTCACTTCGACCGACGTCAACGACTACCTGCGCGCGTTGACCGGGTGCGAGATCACGGCGAAGGATTTCCGCACCTGGGCGGGGACCGTGCTGGCTGCGAACCTGCTGCAGGAAACCGGCAAGCCCGACAGCGCAACCGCCGCCAAGCGCCAGATCCGCGCGGCGCTCCATCAGGTCGCGACGCGGCTCGGCAACACGGTCGCGATCTGCCGCAAGTGCTACGTCCATCCCAGCGTGCTGGAAGCCTTCAGCGCGGGCACGCTGCGCCTGCGCCGCCTTGCGGCCAACGACAACGCCTTGCGCCCGGAAGAAGCAGCGACCCTGCGCTTTTTGCGGCGGCGCCTCAAAGCCTAGTCCGGCAGCGCCTGCGGCAGGATGGGATTGGCGGGCGCCCGTTCCATCGCCATCGCCGCGAGATCGACCTCGGCATAGACCGGCAAGTGATCGGAGGCACGGCGCGCGCTGGTGTCGATCCACGAGCGCAGCAGCGCCTTGCCCGGCCGGCAATAGATCCGATCAAGATTGAGGATCGGTCGCCACGAGGGGAAGGTCCTCTGCATCGTGTGCGTCGGGATGAGCGTGGTGAGGCTCGATCGCACACGCCCGTGCCAGTCGTTGAAATCGCCCATCATCAGCAGGCCGCCCGGCAGGGCGCTTGAATCGGCGCCGGGCTCGCCGCGCACCAGCGGCTCGAAGATGTCGAGCTGCGGCCGGATCTCGTTGGGCCGGAGGCCGAGATGCGCGGCGATGACGCGGATGTAGCCGAACGGGCTTTCGATCGTCGCTTCGATGGCGCAGCGGGTCTCGCGGCGCGAGACATGCAGCTCGTGGATATTGACGTCGTGCATCGGCCAGCGGCTGATGAGGACATGGCCGTAATGGCCGTCCGGCGCGACGATGGTGCGCGCCTCCGCCGCGTGGCTGCCCAGCACTTTCTTGAGCGCGGCCAGCGGCAGGTTGGTCTGGTCCCTGCCGCGCGAGTCGACCTCCTGCAGCGCCACGATGTCCGGGTCGTGCGGCCGGATGGCATCGATGATGCGATCGAGGTCGTAGCGCAGATCGGTCCCGATGGCGCGGTGGATGTTCCAGGTCAGGATGCGGGCATAACGATCAGGTGCCGCGCGGTTGGTTTCTTCTCGCATCATGGCAGACAGGCCCAATGTCCAGTCGATTCATGACATACTTTCGCGCAGGAGTCTGCGGCCCGGCCGCCGCGCTTGGTCCGCCCGGTTGCGGCGCCGCGAGATGAACATCTGCAGTCCGACCGAAATGCCGATCGCCACCACCAGCAGGCCGATCATCGCGGCGACGCCGGCGAGCGACGGCTGCTCGATCAACGTGATGGCCCGGTCGCCCAGCACCGACATGATGGCAAGGCCGGGCAACAGGCCGAGCGCGGTGCCCAGGATGTAATCCAGCGCCGGGATGCAGATCGCGCCGGCCGCAAGGTTCACGATGCTGAACGGCGCAACCGGCACCAGCCGCACCAGGGTCACGGTCGGGATGCCTTTGCGTGCAAAGCTGCGCGTGATGAGGTTGAGCCGCGGCCCGAAGAACTGGCGCAAGCCATGCGGGCCAAGCCAGCGCCCGATCCCATAGGTGACCATGGCGCTGGCCAGCGCACCGAGCCCCGCATAGAGCACGCCGGGCCAGACTCCAAACACGGCGGCCGTGACGGCGATCAGAACCATGACCGGGAACATCACCAGGCCGAGCGCCACGAAGATCAGGATGACGGCCAGCGCGGCCAGCGGTCCCTGAAGCGCCATCATCGTGCTGGTCAATGCGGCGGGATCGGCCAGCGGCGTCAGGCGCCAGGCGGCGGCGAGGCCGAGGAACAACGACAACGTCAGGAGGATGCCGGCAGCCGCCAGCAGCGGCCGGCGCTTGCTGCGGCCGATGGCGGTTCCGGCGTCGGACAGCAGGCGCGTCGGATCGATCGGAGTGCGCGGATCCGCGACATACTCCCACATCGACGGTGGCGACACCGGCAGCGAACGGTCCGATACTTCCTGCAGCCAGTGGTCGCGCTTGGGCAGGGACCGGATCGCCGCGATGATCGAATCGTGCTGGGCGATCGCGGCCTCCAGCTCATCGGCGGAGACGCCGGCATGTTCGGCGATCAGCTCGTTCCGCAGCTTGACCACGCTCGCGCGCGTCGCTTCGTCCTCGCCGGCCGCCACCGACAGGTCGCATTCCGTATCGGTGCCCATCGAGCGATGACAGAGATTGGCTGACCCTACGCGCACATAGCGATCGTCGACGATCATCACCTTGGAATGGACATGCGGGTCGGCGGCCTTGCCGTCGTGGCTGATGCGCGGCGCCGCCATCAGCACGCGGTCCGCGACGCGCGCCTTGCGCAGGATACGCGCGACCCGCGCGCGGCCCGCCGTCATCACCGTGCGCTCGAGCTTGCCGCGATACTTGAACGGGCTGACGATCACCGCTTCGAGCTCGGGGCTGCGCCGCATGGCCTTGGCAAGGGCGCGCGCGAAGCGCGAGCAGGTCAGATACTGGCTTTCCACATAAAGTGTGCGGCGCGCGCTCGCGACCATGTCGTGGAACAAGGTCTCGACCTCCTGCACAGCGGCACGGGAGGAATAAGGCGGCTCGGTGCGCGAGATCGCGACCTCGACATTGCGGAAATGCGGCTCGGCGCAGTCCGGCCATGGCGAGGGAAGGCTCGGCACCTCGGGCAGCTCTTCCACCGCGGCGCGCGCCCAACGGGCCCGCGCCAGTTCCGTCATGGCCTTTGCGGCCTCGCCGTCCACCATCATCTGCACGTCGTGGAACCCGTTGTACGGCTTGCCGGCGGGATCGACGCGATACTTGCAGGATGGATCGTGCGCGCAGGTGTCCCAGCGCCGGATCGTCAAGTCGAGACCGCCGGAGAACACCAGCGCCTCGTCGATCACGACGATCTTCTGATGGTGTGACGAGCCGAGCGGGATGGCGTCGTCCAGGCAGAGATCGATCTGTGGCGGTGTCTTCCAGCGCAAGGCGAGGGATGGCATGGCCTCGCGCTCGCTGGTGAAGAACAGCGAATAGTCCCACAGCAGGATGCTGATCTTCAGCTCCGGCCGGCGCTCCACCAAGGCGGTGAGGAAGGGACCGAGCTCGCGCGGCAGGTCATCGTCCGGCTCGCCCGAAGGACCGACTAGGGGCGTCCGGCTGTCGACATCCCACCCGATGATGTAGATGGTGCGCTGTGCTTCCAGCAGGGCCTTGCGCAGGGTGCCGTAGTAGTTCGCGGCATCGATCAGCACGATGGCGCGCTCGGCGCGCGCCACCCTCCAGGCATTGCGCCCGGGTCGAAATATGGTGCCGCTGGCCGCGGCGGCATCGCTGGCGAAGGTTTCCAAATCGGCGGCGTCGCGCCGGTTAATCCTCTTGGTCAGCATGGACTCACCCTGGTTGTCTCTCGTGATTAACGCTTTCCCCCGCGAAAAGTGCCCTGTTCCCGCCACTTCGGCGGGCGACTGCAACGAAAGCCGCATCTCGCGGTTGATCGTTACACGCGATCAGAAAGGTGAGAGCGATGCACAAGTCCGTTCGATCGGCCGCTTGCCTGATGGCGGCCGCGCTGCTGGTTGCAGCCTGCGGTAGTCCCAATGACAAACCGTACGCGCACGAATCCCAGCGTCATCCGACCGCCGCCGAGCAGATGTACGGCACGACCGGCGACAACCTGACCACGACGCAGCCCAGCTCCGCAGTCGTGGTGACAGAGCCGACGGCTGCGGCCACGGCGCCCTCAGCGCCGCTGGCTGTGCCGCAGCCGGTGGCGATGATCGCACCGACGGATGCAGCCTTTGCGGAGAAGGTCGCGGCCTCCAACGCCGCCGAGATCGAGCTGTCACGGATCGCTTATGTCCGGGCGCATTCTCCGGAGGTACGGGCCTTTGCACGGCAGCTGCTGATCGACCATCGCGAGATGGCGATCAATCTCGACAACTTCGCGCTCGAGCGCGGCCACCTCATCGTCTGGCAAATCCAGCCGGACATGGCCAGCAATATCGAACGCATCCGTACTCTGGATGGGGCGGCCTTCGACAAGGCCTACATGGAGCTGATGGTGGAGGCCCACAGCAAATCCGTCGCGACGCTGGAAACGCAGGCGGCAAGCGGTCGCGAAACCGCGATGCTGGCCAATGCGTCATTGCCGACCGTGCGCCATCACCTGGAGATGGCGCGTGCGCTGGACGCCCAGCTCTAAGGTAACCTTTGCGCGGCCGGTTCAACGGGAACCGGCCGCGCCCGTCCGGGTTGATGTCGCGTCCCGCCACGCTTTGGTCGGGCTGATCGCGGTTACACAAGATAATGAGCGAGGAAACCATGGATCGTGGCATCAAGCTCGCCTGCAGCGCTGTGCTGCTCGGCGCAACCCTGGCCCTGGCAGCGTGCTCCAGTTCGGGCGACGGCGCGGCCAATCAGTTCGCGTCGTGCAAAGGCGGCTACCCCGACGGCGGCGGCATCAAGGACATGAGCCCCTATTCGCCGAACGCCGGTTCGTTCCAGCCGGATTGCGAAGGGCGCGGATAGACACGCTTGGCGCGCGGCGTTCGCTGCGCGTACGATGTGCGGCGAAGAACCCTGCCTCCATTTCCCGGACGGGATGTGGAGGCGGGTTTGCTTACAGCGTGGCTTGAGCGATGCGCCGCAAGGACAATCCGCCAAAGCAGGTTGCGCGCGACGACCGTCCGGCGCGGTCGTCCGGTACTGTCGACACGGTCGCCGGGATCAAGATCACCCATCCTTCGCGGGTGATCGATCCGATCACGGCCAAGACCAAGCTCGACATCGCGCGCTACTACGAGCGGGTGGCGGAGACGCTGCTGCTGGACATGGGCAACCGGCCGGTTGCGGTGGTGCGCAATCCTGACGGCATCGCGGGCGAGAGCTTTTTCCAGCGCCATCCGCAGCAGACCTTGAAGGGGCGCATCAGCACGGTGAAGGATCCCGAGGACGGGGAAGAGCTGCTGTGCGTGCGCACCGTCAAGGACCTCATCACCCTGGTGCAGTTCGGCGTCCTCGAGATCCATCCATGGCAGACCCACATCAACACGCTGGACAAGGCCGATCGCTTCATCCTCGACCTCGATCCCGCGCCCGACGTGCCGTTCGCGGCGGTCACGCTGGCGGCCAAGCTGGTGGGCCGGCGGCTGGCCGACCTCGGCCTCAAGTCGATCGTGAAGACGACCGGCGGCAAGGGGCTGCATGTCATCGTCCCGCTGCGGCCGGCGTCGACCTGGCCGGTCGCCAAGGGCTTCGCCAAGGCGATCGCGGACAGCCTGGCGCGCGACCAGCCGAAGATCTTTCTCGCCAAGGCCAGCAAGGCGGCGCGCGAGGGCCGTATCTATGTCGATTACCTGCGCAACGATCGCGGCTCGACGGCGGTCGGCGCCTACTGCGTCCGCGCCCGGCGAGGCCTACCGGTCGCCATGCCGCTGGACTGGAGCCAGGTGACGGAGCGGTTGCAGCCGGCCGACTACACGATCGAGACCGTCGGCAAGGTCACGTTGCCCAAGGAATGGCGCGCCGCCGGCACCTGGCGGCAGGGCCTGGATGCCAGGCGCCGGAAAGCGGTCGGCATGAAATAGGAGCCGGACAATGAAGGAGAGCAGGAAGATCAAGGAGTATCGCAACAGCCTCCAGGACATGGCCAAGCCGCAATCGGAGGAACGGCGCAAGGCGCTGGAAGGCAAGGCGGCCAAGCTCGGCACCGAGATCTACGGCGAAGAGCGCAAGGGCAAGCCGAATGTCAGGCCGGGCAACAAGCCTCGGCGCTAGCGTGGCGCCGTCGGCAGCACGTTGGCGCTGGCGCTCGGACGCGCTATGATGCGCCGGCAAGCGTCAACAGCCGAGGAGCAGGGCTATGCCCAAGGGTGAGCAGCGCGGTAACCGCGAAAAGAAGAAACCGAAAAAGGACAAGGCGGCAAAGCACCAGTCGTCTTACGCCTCCGAATACGGCAAGCATCAGCAGCCGAGCCACATCACGGATTCCGGACCCGGCAAGAAGCAGTAGCGCGCCTCACGCGCCTCGCAGGACCACGCCGTAGACGACGGCGGCATAGTGAACCGATGCCGCCGCGAGTACGAACGCGTGCCAGATTGCGTTCTGGAACGGCAGGCGATGCCAGACGTGGAACCCGATGCCGATCGTGTAGAGCGCGCCGCCCAGGCCGATCAAGGCCAGCGTTTCCCAGCCCAGCGACCGGAACAGCGGATCGATGGCGATGATGCCGATCCAGCCGAGCAGCAGGTAGGGTGCCGCCGACGCGTAGCGCAGGTCGCAGCCCCGGCATAGCTTGATCAAGACGCCGATTCCGGCGATCGACCAGACGGCGGTGGTGAGGCCCCAGCTCCAGATCCCGTCCAGTCGCAGCAGGGTGAAAGGTGTGTATGTGCCGGCGATCATGACGAAGATGGCGGCATGGTCGCACCGCTGGAAGGCCGCCCGCCAGCGGCTCGTGCGCGCCAGGTTGTAGGCGGCGGAGCAGCCGAACATCGCGACGATGCCGACGGCATAGATCAGCAGCGCGCCCGACTCCAGCCAGTCGCCCCGCGCCGCGATCAGCGCCACCAGCGTCGCGCCGCCGATCGAACCTCCGGCAATGCCTAGAATGTGGATGATGCAGTCTGCCGCCAGCTCGTGGCGGGTGAGATCGCGCAGGACGGTAACGCTCGTGGCAGTGGGCATACGCACACCTTGGCCCGACCTCGTCAGCGCCAGCTTAGCACATGGAGCCGCAGTGCGGGGCATCTGGGAGGAGAAACGCGGCGGCGGGGCAAAAGTTGCTGCCCGAGCCGCACTAGCGTGCCGCAGCGCGAAAGGAGTCGGCGGCTCGCGCAAATGCCCCCGTGCCTTGTGTGGCAACCCATGGTAAATTCCACACTGTTGGCCGCCCGCTCCACGTGGAATCCGGTGAACTGTGCAAACGTGACCGGCGGGTTCCTGGCCATG
>Ga0070674_100000365_pt1 | contig 22642 bp, 10 predicted proteins | sample KBSM33metaG_FD_65344 | JGI IMG/M metagenome (GOLD analysis project Ga0070674, IMG submission 65344) | Miscanthus rhizosphere microbial communities from Kellogg Biological Station, Michigan, USA - KBS M3-3 metaG | ecosystem: Host-associated > Plants > Roots > Rhizosphere > Soil ... | reverse complement strand
TCTCAACGTCGCGACATTGGCGATGACGGCGCTTCTCGCCGCGCTCATCGTCCGGACGACGACCAGTGCGAGTTTGTCGTTGCAGGCGATCGCAGACCTCACCGGCGCGATCAATCTCGAGCAGGTCGATGACCGGCTGAAGGCGGTGCAGCGCGCGGCGGCAGACCGCGCCGCAAGGGAGATCGAGTTCCTCGAGTCGACGAAGCTCATTGTCTTCTGGTTCGCTGGCGGTGGCCTCGTGTTGTGCGTTGGCGCCGGTATCTGGGCCTGGCGCACGACCGCATCTGTCACGCGGCAGATCGAGGAATCAGTCGATGCGCTGACGACCGGCATGCGGCAGGTCGCGTCAACGGCAGTCCAGGTCGCCGGGTCGGCACAGTCGCTGTCACAGGGATCGACACAACAGGCGGCGTCGCTCGAGGAGACGTCTGCCTCGATGGAGCAGATGGCCTCGATGACGCGTCGCAACGCCGAGAACACACTCGAGGCGGCCACGTCGATGGCGGAGACTCAGCGACTCGTTGGCGATGCGAACAGCGCACTTGGCGAGATGGTCAACTCGATGATCGCGATCAGGGAGTCGAGCGACAAGGTTGCGAAGATCATCAAGACGATCGATGAGATCGCGTTCCAGACCAATATCCTGGCGCTGAATGCCGCGGTTGAAGCCGCGCGCGCGGGTCAGGCGGGCATGGGCTTTGCGGTTGTGGCGGACGAAGTCCGCAGTCTTGCGCAGCGGTCGGCACAGGCAGCGCGCGATACGGCAGCGCTGATCGAAGAGTCGATATCACGCGCGAACCAGGGTCACCAGCGCCTGGCGCAGGTGAGCGGCGCGATCGAGGCGATCACCACGAGCGCGGGACGTGTGAAGGGCCTCGTCGATGCGGTCAGCGTCGCGAGCCGCGAACAGGCGCAGGGGATCGATCAGGTCACACAGGCCATCACACAGATGGAGAGGGTGACGCAGAACACCGCCGCGACAGCCGAGGAGAGCGCCGCTGCGAGCGAGGAGTTGTCGGCGCAGGCGGAGTCCTCGATGGGCGTCGTGAGCCGCCTCGCGGGCCTCGTGGGATCGCAGGCGGGGAGTGCGCGCGCGTCGTTCGAGACGAAGCCGAAGCAGCGGGCGAGTGCGGAAACGGCAAGTGCCCCCATTCGCGTGCTGCACGGCGGCCGGAGCGTGAAGCGCTCGGCCGAAGAACAGATCCCGCTCGATGGCACCGGTACGTTCGGCCGGTTCTAGTCGCACGTTGCAAAGTTTTCAAAGCACCACGTAAGAGCTTCACGCAGACCGGCAGCGAGCGCGCGAGCGCTCGCCGTCTCCTCCCGCAGTCGATCGATTTCTCCAGCAAATACAGTGCAATTGCTGAGCCCGATTCTTGCACTCAGCCGCACGCTCTGTGATAAATCTCACTCGTTCCCCACTTCTCTCGCTGGAGCCCCATGATGCGGACAGATAGTGCCGTCCCTTCGAAGACGTCTGCGCGAACGCCACCTGATTCGGAGCTCTCAGAGCTTCTGAGCGCACTGCAGGCCGTGCGCGATGGCGACTTCTCGGTCCGGCTGCCAGGTGACTGGACCGGTATCGAAGGCAAGATCGCAGACACGTTCAATGAGATCGTCGCGTCGAACGCCCGCATGGCGAGCGAACTCGAGCGCGTCGGCACGGTCGTCGGCAAACAGGGCCAGACCAGACAACGCGTCAAGTTCGGGCGCCCGACGGGTTCATGGGGCGAGATGGAGGCGTCAGTCAATACGCTGATCGACGACCTGCTCTGGCCGACAACCGAAGTCACCCGCGCACTCGCCGCCGTCGCGAAGGGCGACCTGCTCCAGACCGTCAGGCTCGACGTCGACGGGCGGCCGCTCGAGGGCGAGTTCCTGCGCTCCGCGACGATCGTCAACACGATGATCGAGCAGCTGGGCGTGTTCACCTCTGAAGTCACGCGCGTGGCGCGCGAGGTCGGAACGGACGGCAAGCTGGGTGGTCAGGCTCAGGTCCGCGACGTCAGCGGCGTCTGGAAGGACCTCACCGATTCCGTCAACTCGATGGCGAGCAATCTGACGGCGCAGGTTCGCAATATCTCTGAAGTGACGATCGCCGTCGCCAGTGGCGACCTCTCGCGCAAGATCACGGTCGACGTCCGCGGAGAAATCCTGCAGCTGAAGGAAGCGATCAACACGATGGTCGACCAGCTTCGGTCGTTCGCATCGGAAGTGACGCGCGTCGCGCAGGAAGTCGGCACCGAAGGACGACTCGGCGGTCAGGCGGTCGTGCCCGGTGTTGCGGGCACGTGGAAGGACCTCACCGACTCGGTCAACGCCATGGCACGCAACCTGACCGACCAGGTGCGCAACATCGCGGAAGTGACGACGGCGGTCGCTCGCGGCGACCTCTCGCGCAAGATCACGGTCGACGTCCGCGGTGAGATTCTCGAGCTGAAGAACACCATCAACACGATGGTGGACCAGTTGAACGCGTTCGCAGGCGAAGTGACGCGCGTGGCGCGCGAGGTCGGCACGGACGGCAAGCTCGGTGGTCAGGCGCAGGTGTCCGGCGTCGCGGGCACGTGGAAGGACCTGACCGACAACGTCAACTTCATGGCGAGCAACCTGACCGCACAGGTCCGCAACATCGCGGAGGTCGCCACCGCCATCGCACGCGGCGACCTCTCCAAGAAGATCACGGTCAATGTCAGCGGCGAGATCCTGCTGCTCAAAGAGACCATCAACACGATGGTGGACCAGCTCAACGCGTTCGCGGGTGAAGTCACGCGCGTGGCGCGCGAGGTCGGAACCGAAGGACGGCTCGGTGGCCAGGCCAACGTGCTCGGCGTTGCTGGTACGTGGAAGGACCTCACCGACAGCGTCAACTCGATGGCCAACAACCTGACCGCGCAGGTTCGCAACATCGCGGAAGTGGCCACTGCCATCGCCGGCGGCGACCTCTCCAAGAAGATCACCGTCGATGTCAGCGGCGAAGTGCTGCAGCTGAAACAGACCCTGAACACGATGGTCGATCAGCTGAATGCGTTCGCGGGCGAAGTGACGCGCGTCGCGCGCGAGGTCGGAACGGAAGGCAAGCTCGGTGGCCAGGCCGAAGTGCCCGGCGTGGCGGGGACGTGGAAGGACCTCACCGACAACGTCAACCTGCTCGCTGCCAATCTGACGACGCAGGTCCGCAACATCGCTGAAGTCACGACCGCCGTCGCCCGTGGCGACCTGTCGCGCAAGATCACCGTCGACGTCAAGGGCGAGATTCTCGAGCTGAAGAACACGCTTAACACGATGGTCGATCAGTTGAACGCGTTTGCCGCGGAGGTGACGCGCGTGGCGCGCGAAGTCGGAACCGACGGAAAGCTCGGTGGTCAGGCCCAGGTGGCTGGGGTCGCGGGCACGTGGAAAGACCTGACCGACTCCGTCAACGCGATGGGTGGCAATCTCACCGTGCAGTGGCGCGACGTGTCCAAAGTCGCGACCGCCATCGCCAAGGGTGACCTGAGCCAGAAGATCACCGTGGATGTCAGCGGCGAGATTCTGCAGATCAAAGACACCGTCAACACGATGGTGGACCAGCTCAACGCGTTCGCGGGCGAAGTCACGCGCGTGGCGCGCGAGGTGGGATCCGAAGGACGGTTGGGCGGCCAAGCGAACGTGCTCGGTGTGGCCGGCACGTGGAAAGACTTGACCGACTCGGTCAACTCGATGGCCAACAACCTCACGGCGCAGGTCCGCAACATCGCGGACGTTGCCACGGCCATCGCGCGCGGCGACCTCTCCCGCAAGATCACGGTGGACGTGAAGGGCGAGATTCTCGAGCTCAAGAACGTCGTCAACACGATGGTCGATCAGCTCAATGCGTTCGCCGCGGAAGTCACGCGCGTCGCACGCGAGGTCGGCACGGAAGGGAAGCTGGGTGGCCAGGCGCAGGTGTCCGGCGTCGCCGGTACGTGGAAGGACCTGACGGACAACGTCAACTTCATGGCCAGCAACCTGACGGCGCAGGTACGCAACATCAACGAGGTCGCGATCGCGATCGCGTCAGGCGACCTGTCCAAGAAGATCACCGTCGACGTGCGCGGCGAGATCCTGCTGCTGAAGGAAACGCTCAACACGATGGTGGAGCAGTTGCGCTCCTTCGCCGCGGAAGTGACGCGCGTGGCGCGCGAGGTCGGCACCGACGGCCGCCTCGGTGGTCAGGCCGTCGTGCCCGGCGTCGGCGGCACCTGGAAGGACCTCACCGACAACGTCAACCTGCTCGCCGCCAACCTGACAACCCAGGTTCGCAACATCGCGGAGGTCACGACCGCGGTCGCGCGCGGCGACCTGTCGCGCAAGATCACGGTCGACGTCAAAGGCGAGATTCTCGAGCTGAAGAACACCATTAACACGATGGTCGACCAGCTCAACGCTTTCGCCGCCGAAGTGACGCGCGTGGCGCGCGAGGTCGGCACGGAAGGCTTGCTTGGGGGACAGGCTCAGGTGCCTGGCGTCGCCGGCACGTGGAAGGACCTCACCGACAACGTCAACGTCATGGCCGCCAACCTCACTGAGCAGGTCCGCGGCATCGTCAAGGTCGTTACCGCGGTCGCCAATGGCGACCTCGAACAGAACCTGACCGTGAAGGCCAAGGGCGAAGTTGCCGCGCTCGCCGACACGATCAACAACATGACCGGCACGCTCGCAACGTTCGCGGATCAGGTCACGTCGGTGGCGCGCGAAGTCGGCGTCGAAGGTCGACTCGGTGGTCAGGCGAACGTGCCCGGCGCGGCGGGCACGTGGAAGGATCTGACCGGCAACGTCAACCTGCTTGCCGCGAACCTCACAACGCAGGTGCGCGCGATCGCCGAGGTCGCGACCGCCGTGACCAAGGGCGACCTGACGCGATCGATCCAGGTCGATGCGCGCGGCGAGGTCGCCGAGCTCAAAGACAACATCAACACGATGATCGACAACCTGCGGTTGACGACCGACCGCAACACCGAGCAGGACTGGCTGAAGACCAACCTCGCGCGGTTCACCGGCATGTTGCAGGGCCAACGTGACCTGAACGCGGTCGGGCAGCTGCTCCTCGGCGAGCTCGTGCCGCTGATCAACGCGCACCAGGGTGTCATCTATCAGATCGATCTGGAGTCGAAGCCGGTTCTCAGGATTCTGGCGAGCTACGCGGAGGCCCACGAGAACACATATCCTCCCGTCCTCAGGATGGGCGAGGGCTTCATCGGGCAGTGCGCGCGCGACAAACGGCGCTTGCTCGTGTCGGACGTGCCGAAAGACACGGTGGCCGTCGGCTCGGTGTTCTTTCAGGCGCTTCCTCGCAATATCGTCGTTCTGCCCGTCGTCTTCGAAGGTCAGATCAAGGCGGTGGTGGGCCTGGCGTCGCTCAACGACCTCTCGCCCACGCACCTCGCGTTCCTCGATCAGCTCACGGCCAGTATCGGCATCGTGTTGAACAGTATCGAGGCGACGATGCAGACAGAAGGGCTGCTGAAGCAGTCGCAGCAGCTCGCCGGCGAATTGCAGACACAACAGAAAGAGCTGCAGCAGACGAACGAGCAGCTCGCGCAGAAGGCGCAGCAGCTCGCCGAGCAGAACGTCGAGGTCGAACGGAAGAATCAGGAAATCGAACAGGCGCGTCGCGCGCTCGAGGACAAGGCCGCCGAGCTCGCGCTCACCTCGAAGTACAAGTCCGAGTTCCTCGCGAACATGTCGCACGAGCTGCGAACGCCGCTCAACAGCATCCTGATCCTCGGACAGCAGCTGACTGACAACGCCGAAGGCAACTTGACAGGCAAGCAGGTCGAATTCTCGCGCACGATTCACAGCGCCGGCACCGACCTGCTCAACCTGATCACGGACATTCTCGATCTCTCGAAGATCGAGTCGGGAACCGTCACCGTCGAGGCCGAGGAGGTGCTCTTCGCAAACCTGCTCGACATGGTCGGCCGCACCTTCAGGCACGAGGCCGAGAGCCGCAGCCTCGGATTCGACGTCGTCGTCGATGCCCGTCTTGGCCGGAGCCTCGTCACCGACGTGAAACGTCTGCAGCAGGTCCTGAAGAACCTGTTGTCGAACGCGTTCAAGTTCACCTCGCAGGGCGGTGTTCGTCTGAACGTCTCTGCCGCCACGGCGGGATGGTCGGCGACGCATCCCGTGCTCAGTCAGGGCGGTGTGGTGGCCTTCGAGGTGTCGGACACGGGCATCGGCATCCCGCCGGAGAAGCAGCGCATCGTGTTCGAGGCATTCCAGCAGGCCGATGCGAGCACGAGCCGCAAGTACGGCGGCACGGGTCTGGGACTGGCGATCAGTCGAGAGCTCGCAGGTCTGCTCGGCGGCGAGATCCAGCTGCGCAGCACTCCCGGGGTCGGCAGCACGTTCACGCTCTACCTGCCCGTTCGTTACGCGGGTCCAACGGTTGTCGGCCGAGCGAGCGATGAGAGGGCGCTCTCGGCAGGAATGACGACCCGCTTCTCGGTAGTTCGTCAGCCCGAGCGTCCGGTTGAAATCGTGTTGGACGATCGCGAAGATGTGCAGCCGGGAGACCCGGCGATCCTCATCGTCGAGGATGACCCGCATTACGCGCGCATCCTGGTGGATCTGGCTCACGACAAGGGGCTGAAGGTGCTCGTGGCAGCGCGCGGCGTTGAAGCATTGACTCTGGCCAGACAGTACAGACCGACAGCCGTCTCGCTCGATCTGTTCCTGCCTGACATGCTCGGGTGGACGGTGCTGAGCCAGCTCAAACAGGATCCGGAGACGAGGCACATCCCTGTGCAGATCGTGAGTCTCGACGAGGATCGCCAGCACGGGCTGGCCCGCGGCGCGTACGCGTTCATCACGAAGCCGACGACGAAAGACGGACTGGATTCCGCGCTTTCCCGCCTGAAGGCGTATGCTGCGCCGCGGCGGAAGCGGCTTCTGATCGTCGAGGACAACGCGGCCGAGCAGATGAGCATCAAAGAGCTGCTCGGGCACGACGACCTCGACATCGTGACCGCCGACAGCGGTGCTGCAGCGTTGGCGGCGCTCGCGGAACAGCCGTGCGACTGCGTCGTACTCGACCTTCGCCTGCCAGACATGTCCGGCTTCGAGGTGCTCGAGCGCATCAGCCAGAACCCGGCGCTGTCCGACGTGCCGGTCGTCGTCTTCACCGGCCGGGAGCTCTCCGCCGAGGAAGACGCGCATCTGCACATGCTGGCGCGCAGCGTGGTCGTCAAGGGCGTCGAATCACCTGAGAGGCTGCTCGATGAGACGTCGCTCTTCCTGCACCGTGTCTTCTCCGATCTGCCTGCCGAAAAGCAGAAGATGCTCGAGCGCCTCCATCGCTCCGATGAAGATCTCGTCGGCAAGTCAGTGCTCGTGGTCGACGACGATGTCCGCAACATCTTTGCGTTGAGCAGCGCGCTCGAACGGCGCGGGATGAAGGTGCTCACGGCGAGCACCGGCAGCGAAGCGGCGTCGCTCCTCGAGCGCACGCCAGATGTCTCGATCGTCCTGATGGACATCATGATGCCGGAGATGGACGGTTACCAGACGATGCACAAGATTCGCGAGAACCCGGAGCTTCGTCGCCTGCCGATCGTGGCGCTAACGGCAAAGGCCATGAAGGGCGACCGTGAGAAGTGCTTCGAAGCTGGCGCGTCCGACTATCTGGCGAAGCCGGTCAACACCGAGCAGTTGTTGTCGGCGCTTCGGATGTGGCTGCACCGGTAGAAGGAGGTGGAGACCCGCATGACTTCCGCCACGCGCATCGACCGGGTCAACATTCTGCTGGTCGACGACCAGCCTGCCAAGCTGCTTACCTACGAGTCGATCCTGGGGCAGCTTGGCGAGAACCTGATCAAGGCGAGTTCGGCGAGCGAGGCACTGCAGTGCCTGCTCGACAACGAGATCGCAGTGGTCCTCGTCGACGTGTGCATGCCGGATCTCGACGGCTACGAGCTCGCGGCCATGATCCGGCAGCATCCGCGTTTCCAGAAGACGTCGATCATCTTTGTGTCGGCGATCTTGATGACCGACCTGGATCGCCTGCGGGGCTACGAGAGCGGCGGTGTGGACTACGTGCCCGTGCCCGTCGTGCCGGAGATTCTGCGAGCGAAGGTCAGCATCTTCGCGGAGCTGTTTCGAAAGACGCGCGCGCTCGAACGCCTCAACGCCGAGCTCGAGGAACGTGTAAGAGAGCGAACGGCCGCGATGGAGGCAACGACGCATCAGCTGCAGGAGGCCAACCATCGCAAGGACGAGTTCCTCGCCATGCTTGCCCACGAGCTGCGCAACCCGCTGGCGCCGATCCGGACGGCCGTGCAGCTGCTCCGCCTGAAGGAGCTGGCAGAACCGAATCGCGCTCAAGCGAGAGATGTGATCGAGCGGCAGGTCGAGCATCTCGTGAACCTGATCGACGATCTGCTGGACGTGTCGCGCATCACCCGCGGCATGATCACGCTGCAGCGCGAGCCCGTTCTTCTCGGCGCGATCGTGGCGCGAGCCGTGGAGACTGCGCGCCCCGCGATTGACACCCACGGTCACACGCTCGAGATCGACCTGCCGGACGAGTTGATCAGCATCGAGGGAGACATGACTCGCCTCGTGCAGGTGATCGCCAACATCCTGCACAACGCGGCGAAATTCATGGATCCCGGTGGGCTGATCCGCCTGAACGTGAAACGCGACGGGCAGTATGCGGATATCACGATTGCGGACACCGGCATTGGCATCGCGCCGGAGTTGCTGCCGCGGATCTTCGAGCTCTTCACCCAGGTCCATTCGAAGTCGGAGCACGCGCAGGGCGGTCTCGGCATCGGATTGGCGCTCGTCCGTCGTCTCACGGAGATGCACGGTGGAACCGTGCATGTGCACAGCGACGGCGCGGGGCATGGTGCCCAGTTCACGGTGCGGCTGCCAGTCATGACGCCACAGCTCGCAGGCCTTGCGCATCAGATACTCGACTCGGGCACGATCCCACAGATCGTGCGGCAGCGAATTCTCGTCGCTGACGACAACTGCGACGCCGCCGAGGCGCTGTCGCTGCAGCTTCAGCTTGCGGGACACGACGTCCGCACTGCACACGATGGTGCGGACGCGCTCGCGATGACCGAGTCGTTCGAACCGGACATCGTGCTGCTCGATCTCGGGATGCCGAAGATGGACGGTTACGAGGTTGCCCGGCGCGTCCGCATGCGACCACAAGGCCGGCGCGTCAGGCTGATTGCCCTGACCGGCTGGGGCCAGCAGCAGGATCGCGATCGCACGGCGGCAGCGGGATTCGATGCGCATCTCGTCAAGCCGGTGTCCGAGGCCCACTTGTTCCAGGCGCTCGCGACGGCAGTCGATACCAGGCGTCCAATCGAAGATGCGCAGGCCGGCTAGTTCGGTGCCTGGAGCATTCCCATCCGTCGCTTGACCAGCTGTGTCGCGGCGTCAGCGTTGTGCCGGGCCGCAGCTCTCGCTGCCAGGACTTCAGGCGGCAGGGGCGTGAACCTCGCGCTGATGATGTTCTCCTGGTAGTCCCTCGCTGAGGCGTCGTTGCGCCGGCGTTCGAAATCCGCGAACGCGTCGGTGAGCGATCGACTGCCACCGAGGCCTTCCTGAATCGCATCCGCGAGGAACTCCGCGTCCCGGAATGCGTCGCAGATGCCGAGCGCGAGGAATGGGTCCTTGTGCACACCGGCATCGCCGACGAGTGCCCAGCCGCTTCCGTACGGCTTGCGATAAAAGTTCGGTAGATCCGAACAACCATAGAAGCGTTCTTCGCGGCGTCCGGCGCGCAGTCGCGCAGCGAAGTCGGGAATCAGGTCGAGGGATCGCACAAAGGCCGGCTCGACATCGCGGCGAAACGTTTCGAACTCCTCCATTGGTGCGCCGACGAAGACGGCGAAGAGATCGTGTTCGGTCTTGAAGGAGAAGAGCACGCGGCGCTCTGCGTTGCGCACGTACAGCTCGAAGGGCTCCGTTGCGACGCCGCTCCAGTACGAGAAGTAGTAGCAGAGGAGGGGCGGCCCCGCGTTGTAGATCGGCGCGTTGACGGCACGCGCGAGCCCCGAGTTCCGCCCGTCGGCGCCGATGATGAGCGGTGCGCGTTCGAGGACCGTCGCGCCGGTCTGGGTGCGACCGTGAATACCGACAACGGTTCCGTTCTCGATGATGTACTCGAAGACGCTGAACGCAAGCCGGACTTCGGCGCCGGCTGCGGCCGCCGCCTCCATGAGGATGGCATCGAGCGTGATCCGTCGAGGACCGTAGCCCCAGGCAAGGCCGTCTTCGACCAGGTCCCGCGCGAGCAGCGGGAAATCACCCGCGTCGAGAATCATGCTGGTAATGGCCGGTGTGCGCTCGGCGATCCGGTCGAGCAGACCCCACTCACGCAGGCGTCGCGGACCGTGCCGGTGAATGAAGTGGCCGTGCGGAATGTCGCTGGGAAAACTCGCGCGATCGACCAGCAGGACGCGTACGCCGCGTCGTGCCAGCAGCCTCGCCAGCGACGACCCGGCACACCTCGCCCCAACGATGATCACATCGTGCATGCCCGGTCTCCGATTGGGGGAGCCTGGAAGTGTCGCGAATATGGGGGCCGGTATCAAGCGGGATCGACAAAATAGGACTGGACGGGTCGGATTTCGGTTGCATCTCAGTACATACGCGGCCGAAGAGGTGCCCGCGGGCTGATTCGGTCACTATAGTGTCCGCTCATGAAGTGGACGCTGGTAGCAGCCCTGCTCATCCTCGGTGCGAACGACGCGTGGGCTCAGCGCGCTGAGGCAGCTGCTGACGCAACCGTATTCATCCGTCTCGGCGGCAGCGTACATGCCGAGTTCGAGGAAATCGGTTCGGGACGGCAGTCGGTCGATCTCGAGCGCATAGAGATCGGGACGGGCAGCGGCTTTGTGATCTCACCGCATGGCTACGTGCTCACGAACGAGCATGTCATCCGCAACAGTGAGATGACCCTCACTGATGGACTCAGTAAGGCGCGAATCACCCTGAAGGTGGCGAAGATCGAGGTCTGTTTTCCCGGCAGTACCTCGTCCGCGAGTGGGGGCGGACCGCGATGTCTTGACGCCTCGGTGCACTCCGCCGATGCAGCCCTCGATCTCGCGGTGCTCTTCGTCAGCGCCTCGGATCTCCCCTATGTGGCCCTCGGGGATTCCGAGGTCCTGCGCAACGGACAAGGGGTGAGCGCGCTCGGCTATCCCTTCGGCCGGGCGCTCGAGATCGGTCGAGTGTCCGCCCCCGATCTTGTTCCAGAGATCAGTACGTCACGGGGCACCATCTCCGCGTTGCGTGCCGACGACACCGGCGCGCGACGGGCATTGCAGATCAACGGCATCGTGAACCCGGGGAACAGCGGCGGCCCGGTTGTCGATGAACGGGGCTACGCGGTCGGTGTGGTGCGGGCAAGAGTCAAGGGCGACGCCGGGATCGCGTTTGCGATTCCAATCAATCAAGCGAAGGACTTCCTCGAATCGCGTGGGCTCGATTCGTTGATGCCGGTGCGTCGCCTGGGCCTGGGCCCCCTGCAGGTTCTCGAGAAAAAGGGTTTCGCGCTGCGGCTGGCGGAGGGAATCGAGGGTGTCGTCGATGCGTCGCCATTTCGTTCGAGCGTGGAAAGCGCCCCAGGGTCGACCGACATGGCGTTGCGGATCGATCGGGTGGTCTCGCCGTGGACGGGGGCGCAGCTCGAGCGCACTTTGCTGCAGACCGGGACCTTGGAACGTCTCCCGTTCGCGGAACATCAAAGCCAGACTGTGTCGCGAACGGCAGGATCCCGTTTACTCGTTGGGCGTGCCACCGCGGTGGATCCCGACAGCGACACGGAGGTTGGGATGCAGTACGGCATCCTTGATCTGGGTGACGAAAAACTCATCGCGCGTTATGTCGGCCCTGCAGAACTCTTCGCGTACAACGAGAGCGTCCTGCGCGATTCCATTCTCAGCTTTGACGGCCAGCGTCTGATGTCGGGTGCACCCGTGAACGTGGGCAGCATCAAGTGGGATGCCTGGGGTTTGCCATTGCCAGTTGGATGGATCTTCGAGCCTGGGTTGCCATCGTCGTGTGCCGCACTCCCGCCGCCGGACGGTGTATTGGCAGCATACCCCGTCGGCGACGTGACACTGGCAGTGCGCCGCGCCAGTTGGAACAGCGTCGCCGTTTCGCCGCAACAGGCCGCCGCATCGTGTTCCTCGCGCCGTGGATCCAGTGGCGACTCGTCTTATGCGAGACGCGCTGACTGGCTCGGTGTGTCATATACGATCGAAGGCGTGTTCGTTCGCTTGGGATCGCGCCTGCTTCAACTCGAGGTGATTTCACCAGAAGGGAAGGCGCCGTTGGCTCGTGCTCTTCTGGCGGCCGCTATCGAGCGAATCGCGGGAGTCAAATGACTCGCTTCCTTGCTGCGACGATTGTTGCTGTTCTGAGTGCCTGCGTCATTGGCTGCAATGCGCCCAGCAACCGCGGGCCTGTGCTCGAAGCGCCAGGCCGAGACGCCGACCCGCGCGCAGACGATGCGCAGAACGTGCGCCTGGTCGGCTACAACGATCTGCAGGGACGCGAATCGCTTGTCGTGACGACGCTTTCCGATCCCGCCAACGGCAGTTGGGTGTACGTCGGCCATCACGAGAGTTTCTGGGATGGCAAGCCCAAGATGAATCCGATCACAGGGAACGAGGAATGGAACGGCACGTCGATCCTCAACGTCGACGATCCCGCCAACCCCAAACTCGTCTGGCACATTCCCAACGAGTCGAATCGAAATTCACGCGGCGTGTCGGTCGTCTACGACTACAAGTTCGACGGCTCCGGCCGCGACTATCTCGTTCGCAACTCCGAGGTGTTGACCGAGGGTGAAACGGGGAAGGATCTCAAGTACCAGATCTTCGACATCACGACGCGCGGGACCGACCCGGCGAAGATCTCGCTCGTATCCGAGATCACCGGAACGCCACCGGGCTCGTGTGGGCCCGGATGTGGCGGCACGTTCATCATGCGCGCGCATAAGGGCTGGTGGTCGCAGGACACGGGCTACTTCTACGCCGCCTCCGGCGAGCCGGGCTTCCGCAACGTTGTTATTCAGATCTTCGATCTCAAGAATCCGCGCGAGCCGAAGTTCATCGGACGCGCGTGGCTTCCCAGTCAGAAAGAGGGTGAGCCGGGGTACGAAGGCCAGTATGCCCACCACCCGGTCGTTGACGAAGTGAACAAGCGTTTGTACGTCGCCTATCGCAACTCGGGATGGACGGCGGAGTTCGACATCGCAGATCCCGCGAAGCCGAAACTGATCTGGTCGCTCGACATGAATCCTCCGCATCGTGGTCCGCACACGGTGTCGCCGATCGTGTACGACAAGGTTCCGAATTTCGGTGCGTCCGCATTGCCCCGGAAGTACGCGTTCGTCGTCGACGAAGCGGCTGGCGCCGCGGATATAGCGCCATGCACGAACGGCGTCCGCGCGGGCACCTATATGCTGGACATCACGAACGAAGCCAGGCCGTTCCCCGTGTCAGTGTGGCAGGTGCCGGTCGGGAACTTCTGCTCGAAGGGCGGACGCTTCGGCCCGCATCAGTCAGCGGAGACCGTCAACGGCCGCCTGAACCGTTTCGAGAACAAGATCGCGTGGCTCGCGTACTTCAACGCAGGCATTCGAGTCGTCGATCTGTCGGATCCGTATCACCTCGAGGAACTGGGTTACTACATTCCGAAGACGAACGAGCGTTCACATTCGATGGACAAGGAACAGCCGGTCGCCATCCAGATCAACGATGTCGACATCGATCATCGAGGCCTGGCGTACGCGTCCGATCGAGCGGGAACGGGCTTGTTTATCCTGGAATACACAGGCCGCACGCGATAGCGCGCGGCCTGCGCGTCACGGCTTCGCGCGCAGATCGATCCCGACCTTGGCTGTTTGTCCGGCAGTGACTGTTACCGAGGAACGTCGTTCACCGAGTTGTGGATGGCGGAACGTGATCTCGTGCTGGCCGACGGGCACCTGGATGTTGGCGATGGGCGTCTCGCCGACAGGTGACTCGTCGACGAACGCCTGCGCCCACGGCACCGCGTTGATCGAGAGCCCGCCGGTTGGCCACTTCAGCGTGAGAGAGGACACCTGCCCGGCCGCAACCTGGACGATCCGCCGTTCCTGATACGCGAGCGCTTCATTGACGATGTCGATCTCGTGGCGTCCGACCGGGAGCATGATGCGATCGATCCGGTTGCTGCCGAGAAGCTTTCCGTTCTCGAACAACTGCACGTCTGCTACCGCGCCAACAACCGAGATCCACCCGGCTGCGCCAACGCCAGCGGCTGGACGAACAACGAGCGGGACAAACAACGAGGCAGCCTTGCCCTGCTCGATCAACACCTGCTCTGTCGCAGTGCCTTCATCGTGCTTCATCACCACCGTGTGGGGCCCCGGCGTGAGATCGCCGACGCTGACCGGCGATCGCCCGACGTAGCGGCCATCGACCGTCACCGCGGCTCCGATTGGCTCGGTGCGAACCCGCAGTTCGTTGGTGCCCGCCGTCGCGGCGGCCGCAGCTGGTCCCGTCATCTCGAGAAACTGCGACACCTGGCTGCCGGCGCGAATGGTCAGTGGAATCCGCCGGCGATCGCTCTCGCTGACGACTTCGACGACGTGATCGCCAGCGGCCAGGTCGAGCGCGAGCGGCGTCACACCTCGCGGCTCTCCGTCGATGGTGACCGTCGCACCGGCAGGCCGCGTATCGATCGACAACGATCCCAGTGATGGGCCACGCGACCAGGGAAAGACGCCCACGATGACCAGGACGGTGCCGATGATGACGGCGAGTGCGGCGGCCGCACCGATCCAGAGTCGCGTTGACCAATCGGCTGGCAACGACGGGATCAGTCTTCGAAGTCGTTCGCTCTTCGATTCCGGTGCCGGATCAGAGTCCGAGACAGGATCCGGCGGTGCCTCAGTCGCGATGGACGTCAGAGACGGTACCTGAAGCGGCAGAGCTCGTGGCGTCGTTTGTGCGCTCGCCATCGCGGAGCGTGGTGGCGGCGACGACAGAGATCCTGTCGACGGCGGCACAGGAACCGCCGTTGACGCTGGTGGGTTCTTCGCAGGAGCGTCCGCTTTCGTCGAGCGTCGCGCGAGGAATGCCTTCAGCGCCTCGATGCGAGTGCCGAGATCGACCTCGGGCACATCGTCGACTCCGGCGGCGATGGGCCCATCCGTTGCGCGTGCCTCTTCGTCAGCGGGGTAGGGCGGTTTGTTGACGTCGAGAGCCAGGCATCGCGCCATGAACAGAAGCAAGCCATCCTGTTCGGCAGGATCCGGTTCTCCGAATGCGTCGTCGAGCGCGGCGCGCGCATCCGTCACCGAGGTAAACGAACCGAGTGGGTCGGCTTGCAGCGCCTTCATCAACCAACGCCTGATTCCCAGTGGAATGCGATCCAGGGCTCCTGGCTGAATCTGATCGGGCCGGTCGTCGGCGTTCAGCCGGCGGCCAAGCAGGAGCGCCAGAGCGACTGTGCCAACTTGGAGAACATCGGCGCGGCCGTTGATCGCGACGTTGAAGGTGACTGGGAGTGCGACACCCAGTTCGTCCCAGTAGCGCTGGCGGGAATAACGAAGCTGTTCGATGGCCGCCCCGAGGACCTGTTCGACGACAATCACCCGGCCCTCGGGCGTGACCATGATCCGGTCGGGACTGATGGCGCCGTGAACGGCATCGGGTATCTGGTCTCGCCACGCTGCCGCCGCGAGCACGAGTTGGCGGATGACACAGGTCGCCGCCGGAAGATCGACGGGCACCGACCGCCGTTCTCCGCATGCGAGGAGCGTCGCTAACCGCGCGCCACGGACATGGTCTGACACGACCAGCAGCGAGCCGCTTTGGCGATCGACTTCGACGGTTCGCACGCGCGCAAAGGAGTCGTGACGGAACCCGGCGATCCGGCCGGCACGCTCCCGCAGCGAGGCTTCGAAAGCAGGGCTGCCGCTCAGCGCCGCGTTCAGGCGCAGAACATCGAGGCGCTCTCCGTGCGCATCGAGGACGACGCGACGTTCACCAAATCCGTCCACAAAAGGCTGAGCTGCATCGACGAACGATTCCGCAAGCGCTATTGCCATAGCGTCTATATCGGCTTGTCCGATGCTTTTCCTGTACCGCGTAATTTACCTGATTCAGAAGAGCTTGAAACGCGGAAACGTGTAGGGAAAACGGTCAGAGGTGTAATAACTAACTGTTCAGCTGGCTCAACAGCACTCCCCTCTACGGGGCGCACGTGAGAAGCAGCGCTATCTGCTTTCCCTCGCAGGCGGACGGACGATAGAAGGTGAGGAGGCGGCCGCCCGTGATCACGCCGATCCAGGCGCAGAGCGAGATGGCTGCAATCACTTTTGCGCGGCGGGGAGCATCCAGAGGCGCATCGGGGGCGAAGACGCGACGATACGACGTGAGATAGAACGTCGCCGCGTTCAGCCCCCCGATCGTCATGAAGAGCAGCTTGAAGTGGAACGACGGGTTGTAGATGTACTGATCGGGCTCAGTGAGGATGAAGAGCGTCCCGGTCGCGATGTTGATCGCGAATCCGAGCAGTCCGCAGGGAATGAACCGGTGCATCGCGGCAATCGGGATGCGGCGACCTATACCGAGTAGCCGCAGATCGAAGCTGCCGACTCCGCCAATCAGCAGGCACAGGCCAAGGAAGTGCAGGCTTTCGGCGAGCGGCCATGCCCACGCCGTTCGCATGACGTCGGCAATTGCCGAACGCCCGCCGATCGTGGTCACGAGCCAGACCTGAAAGTCGTGCATCGTCAATGCAACTGAGTCAGTCGATGATACGTGTACGCGAGTAGCCGGCCGGCAGTGATCGCGCCGGTCCAGCAGACGAGCGATGCAATCGCGAGTTTGCGGAGCGTGGAAGTGATCTCGGCCGGCGGGTCCAAAGACCCGCCGCTACGAGTCGAGGCGACGTTCTCGTCGAACACGCGTCGGCTGATGCGAACGAGCAGCACCATCGCTGCGCCGATCAGAGTCAGCTTCAGATAGAACACAGGGTTCGTGAGCGCCTTCGTCGGATAGCCGATGAGGAGCAGCACTCCCGACACGGCATTCAGCCAGAACCCGGCCCACAGAATCGGTAGAAAACGACGAAGCTCTCCGAGCGGCACTCCCGGCGCCATACCGAGGATGCGCAGATCGATGGCCGCGCTGATGCCGACGGCGAACCCCATCCCGATCGCGTGGAGCGTGAGGATGCCGGGGAAGGCGAACATCGATGGCGAGCCGACCACCCACTGACTGAGCCAGGTCGACTCCACCCACGCGAGGAATGGATCGATCATCGGTCAGCGAAGAGAGTGCATATCGAACGTTACCGGTGTGTTACGGATCAGCGCCGTGAGCGATTCAACTGGTGGTCGGCGGTCCCGGACGCAGCGTCTTGATGCCGAGCTGCGCCATCATGTTTTGATGGTCTTCGGCTGTCGTTCTTTCGAGTGAGGCTTGTTGCCCGAGTAGAGAAATCGAGGCGAGAAGGAACAGCACCGCGGCGAGCAAACATTGGACGCCGCGGCCGATGTGTCCCATGAAGAGGGAGTATACCTGTGGGGCTCGTAGCTCACAGTTCACAGTTCACGGCGGGCAACGGCTGCCTCTGTGAACTGTGAACTGCCTGCTGTGAACTTCTTAGAAATCGAGTTGCAGATTCAAACGAACGTAGCGGGCCGGCAGAATCGCCGTCGGCGTGAGCCACGCGCCGGTCGGCGAGTAGCCGTTGTTGTATGCCGTGACGGCATCGCTGTTCAGCAGGTTGTAGATGTCGGCGCCTATTTGCGTGCGCGTCTGGCCAAACCTGAAAATCTTCGCGAGCCGGATGTCGATGTTGTTGATTCGATCGCCGTACAGCGTGCCGCGCGGAACAAGGTTCACGGTCACGTTGCCCGACGAGAGGGGACGCCCGAGTGACGGCTGGGCGATTGCGTTGGTGACGACGTAATCGGCGCGCAGTTCGTCTCCAGGGTCGCTCCGCCACGTTCCGCTCACCTGGACGTCGATCTTCGGGACGGTGTACGTCGCAAGCCCGCGGAACGACGTCCGCATCGGCTCGTCCACACGGCACGAGTAGTTCTGAAGTCCAGACGTTGACGTCGAGCCGGCCAGCGTTGTGACGCGCGTTGTCTGAACCGCGACCGTGTTGTCCCAGGAGAACGTCTCCGGCAGAACCGAGCGGACATCGCAGCTGTCCTGGAACCGAGCTCCCGTGCTCGTGCCACCCTGGACTGTCAGGCCGTTCCGCAGCCGTGCGTTGACGTTGATATCGATCCCTTGCCAGCGTTCGATCTGATCGCCGAAGTTCGAGGTGAGTTGCTGGTACATCACCTCCTGCCCGACCTTACCCGGTACCAGGTTGTACAGGCCAGACACCGTTCCGCCACCGCCGCCCGGGAGCCGCGAGTCGGCTGGAACCGGAATGCTGAACGGCGTGTAGTCGTCCGCGGTCGCCAGTGTGTTGTCGGCGGTGTAGAAGTTGCCGAACCAGCGGCGGACATAACCGACCGTCAAGCCGACACGCGGGACCAACTCCTGCTGCACGGACACACCCATTTCCCAGTTGTACGTGCGCTTGCCCCAGCCGTTAATGAGCTCCGGGTCGAAGACTTTCGTGAACACTTCCTTGCCGAAGTTCTGGTTGTCCATGCGTCCGCACTCGCCGTTGGCGTTCGGGCTGACCAGGTCGCAGTCGGGAATGAAGTTACCGTTTCGCCGGTCGCCAGCGGGGAACGTGTTCGTGTCGTTCCACGTCCGCGTCGTCTGCAGGGTGGTGCGGATGAGAGGATGCTGATCGAGGTCGCTGTTGCTGGCAGTGAGCGCGGTCACGTACTTTCCAAGGTTGAACTTGACCGCTGTCCGGCCGTTGCCGAAGAGGTCATACGCTGCACCGATGCGCGGTGTGAGGTCCTTCCAGTGGACTTCGTCGGTGGTTCCGGCGGCCCAGAACAACGGTGTCGGCATCAGCTGGTAGTCGGGTCCTCCCGCGCCCGTGTCGGGGTAGCCGGTCCCGATACCGTCGAAGCGGATGCCGCCCTGAAGCGTCAGCCGGTCTCGAGTGTATGTGTCCTGCGCGTACAAGGAATTCATGAGGATGTTGCGCTGCAGTTTGACTGTCCCGGGGAACACACCGGTCTGGGTCAACTGATTTGGAATGCCGTTGTTGAACCGGTACTGAATGAACGGCGTCGTGTTGAAATACGACTGGCTCGGGTGGCTGATGTTGCCCTGATAGCCGAACTTCAGGTTGTGCGAGCCCGGGATGTACGAGAGCGACGCGCGCGTCTGGGCGATCGTGCCGATCTGATGGTGCTCGAATCCCTGCTGCAGTGGGAGGTTGTAGCGATAGATCAGCCCGGCGATCCCACCGTTGTTCGCGCAGCCGGCGGAGCACTGCTCGAGGATCGAGATCAAATCGGGGTTGTGCGTCCCATCGACTCGTGGCGCCAGGTTGGCGTAGACGGAGAAGTAGTTGCCCCAGCCAGCCTCGGCCAGCACCCGGTTGGTGATGGGCGATGCCCAGGTGGCTGTCTGAATGAACCCAGGTGTATAGAGTCTCAGGCCCTGCGCTTCGGGTGTTCGCGTGGCGGTGCCGCCGCCTTCCTTGTTCTGTCTGTCGTACTGCTGTGAGTGGCTCAGACTGAGTTTGTTGCGCGGCGATGCCTGCCACGTGAGTCGACCGATCGCATTTCGGGTCACGCTGTCCCCGAAGGACGGACGGCTGGTGTCGAAATCGACGAGCCACTTGGTCGGATCGCCTGCGTTCTTATTGAAGAAGATGCCAGGAATCGTGTTCTCGGCGACAACCTCCCGGTACGTCCCGTAGAACCATAACTTGTCCCGGATGATGCGACCGCCGCCCATCGGGTTGAACTCGTAGACTTTGTTGAGCTCTGCAGGAGATCGCAGTCCGGCCGCTTTGAGGTCGTCGGTGTAATTGCTGCCCTGCATGCCGCCGCCGGCACCGGAGAGGAACACCGTACCGCTGAACTCGTTACCGCCGTCACGCGGGATGACGTTGAGCACAGCACCTGCGGTTTCGGCTTCGCCCAGTCCTCCCGATACGGTCAGCACTGTCTCCTGCGAGCCAGCCACGTTCGAAACGGCGGCGTTCGAGTTCGCCCCGGCCCACCCCGTATTGATGCCGTCGTGTAGCGTCCGCGAATCGGATGCGCGCGCGCCATGAATGAATCCGGCCATTCCGCCGCTGCCGCCCGTGATCCCGCCGGCGTCACCGTTGCTGCTCATGCCCGGGACGAGCGACTGAATCCCGGTTGCGCCGCGCGACGTGGGAATCGCCGCCAGCACTTCCTTGTCGATGATGTTCTGCACGCGCGTGCTCTGAACGTCCACCGTGGGCGATTCGCCGGTGACGGTCACGGTCTCTTCGAGGGCGCCCACACGCAGCTCGGCGGTGACGGTGGCCACGAAGTCGCCGGTCAGCTCGATGCCTTCACGCTTGACGGTGTTGAATCCGGGCAGCGTGAACGTGAGGGCGTACGTGCCGGGTCGGAGATCGACGATGCGATATTGACCGGTGTCGTCGCTGACCACCGAGCGCGTGCGCTCGATCAGGACGGGACTTGCTGCTTCAACCGTGACACCTGGCAGGACTGCGCCAGAAGTATCACGGACCACGCCTGTGATTGCGGCCTGCGCGAACGCAGCCGCGGGGAGAAGCAATACCACCAAGAGGGCCGCCACCGATCGCCTCGCGAGACTACGCATCGTATTTCCTCCTCCGTAGGGGTTGTTTCCAGGAAAACCGGGAAGGGGATGGTTCGCATGAGAGCGGGTACGTGGGAACCGGTAATTACACGTCGACTATATGAATTGAGAGGGATACCTCGGGAACAGGGGAGCTGTAATTGAAGAGTCAACATGGACCTTCGGCGGGAGTATACACATTTAACAATTTCAGGGAACCTGCCTTTGACTGATCGTGAATTTTTGGGAACAGGGCGGGCCAAAAGATGCTGGCACCCGCTCCCAAGCCGCCAACTCCCGACCTTCGGGGTCGGGAGTTGGGGAATCGGGAGTTGACGCTCTTAGAAATCCAGCTGCATGTTGAGCCGCACGTAGCGCGCGGGCAGAATCGCGTTCGGCGTGAGCCAGATGCTCCCGCTCGTTGCCGTTGGCGCGGTGTAGCCTTCGTTGTACGTCGTCACCACGTCTGTGTTCAACAGGTTGTAGACGTCCACGCCAAACTGCGCACGCGCCCCGCGTATGCGGAGGATCTTGGCGATGCGCATGTCGAGATTATTCTGCCGGGCCCCGTACAGCGTCCCCGGCTGAACCAGGTTGACCGTGACGTTCCCGGACGAGAGCGGGCGGCCGAGTGACGGTTGCGCGATCGCGTTCGTCACGACGTAGTTGGCGGCGAGGTCGCTTCCCGGGTCGCTCCGCCAGGTCACACTCAGGTTTAGATCCACCTTGGGCACGATGTAGGTGCCCAGGCCGCGGAACGAGGTCCGGAAAGGCTCCTCTACATGGCACCACGGGTTGGCCAAAGCTCCCGTCGACGTGGTCACCCGTGTCGTCTGCACGGCCGTCGTGCTCGTCCAGCTGTAGGTCTCGGGCAGCGCCGCTCTCACGTCGCAATTGTCCTGGAGTCGACGGCCTGTGCTCGTGCCGCCCTGAACGGTGAGTCCGTTCCGCAACCGCGCGTTGACGCCCACGTCGATACCGTGCCAGTTCTCAGTCATCTCTCCGAAGTTCGACGACAGCTGCGAGTACAGGTCCTCCTGGCCGACCATGTTCGGCACCAGGTTGTACAACCCAGTCACGGTACCGCCGCCACCGTCAGGCAATCGCGGATCCGCTGGAATCGGGATCTGGAACGGCGTGTAGTCGGCCGTCGTCGTCAAGCGGTTGTTCGCGGTGTAGAAGTTGCCGAACCAGCGGCGGAAGTAGCCAACGCTCAGTCCAACGCGGGGAAGCAGCTCCTGCTGTAGCGAGACACCCATCTCCCAGTTGTAGGTGCGCTTACCCCACCCGTGTATGAGATCGGGATCGAAGGACTTCGTGAAGATCTCCTTACCGAAGTTCTGGTTGTCCATGGCGCCGCATTCGAGGTTGGCGCCAGCCGCCCGCAGGTCGCAGTCTGGAACGTAGTTTCCTCGGCGAGGATCGCCAACTGGATAGAACGAGTCGTTCCATGTCCGCGTCGTCTGCGGCGTCGTGCGAATCAGCGGGTTGAGGTCGAGGTCGCTGTTGCTCGCGGTGAGCGCCGTCAGATACTTGCCGACGTTCACTTTGATTGCCGTCTTGCCGTCGCCGAACAAGTCATACGCGGCGCCGACGCGCGGTGTGATGTCCTTCCAGTGGATCTCGTCGGTCGTTCCCGCTGCGTAGAAGATGCGCGTTGGCATGAGCTGGTAATCCGGGCCACCGACGCCGGCGTCGGGGTAGCCCGTACCGATGCCGTCGTAGCGTATGCCGCCCTGGAGGGTCAGGCGTGCACGGGTATAGGTATCTTGCGCGTAGAACGACGTCATCAGGATGTTGCGCTGGTACTTCACAGTGCCCGGAAAGATGGCGGTCTGGGTGAGTTGATTGGGAACGCCATTGTTGAACCGGTACTGAATGAACGGGGTGAAGTTGAAATAGCTCTGACTCGGGTGGCTGACGTT
>Ga0070674_100000364_pt1 | contig 22649 bp, 20 predicted proteins | sample KBSM33metaG_FD_65344 | JGI IMG/M metagenome (GOLD analysis project Ga0070674, IMG submission 65344) | Miscanthus rhizosphere microbial communities from Kellogg Biological Station, Michigan, USA - KBS M3-3 metaG | ecosystem: Host-associated > Plants > Roots > Rhizosphere > Soil ... | reverse complement strand
ACGGTTCGGTCAGCACCGACGCGACCGTGAAACTGGCGGAGGGATACCTGCACTTCATGCAGGCGTTCCGGACGGGTCCGCTCTACACCACTACGGTGTTCGAAGCGGGCGCCAGTGGGAACAAGTTCAAGGCGGTTCACTCGCGGCACGAGTACTTCTCGGTGCCGCTGCCTGATGCGACCTCCAGCCCCGAGCAGTACTACGGGGAATGCGAGATCCTGCGCTAGCCGCGCCTGCGATCGCTACTGTTCCGAGAACTTCTCGATGAAGCCTTTGGCGCGCTCGATGTTCCGCTGATTCTGCGGCGTGTCGGGCGCGAGCCGCAGATATTCGCGGAACTGCTTGACCGACTCGTCGTACTTGGCCTCGAGACGGAACAGCTCACCGAGGTTGTAGTGTGCGTTGTAGTGGTTCGGGTTGATGCGAATCACCTCGCGCAGCGCCGCCGCCGACTCCACATCGCGATCAAGGTCGGCAAGCGCGTAAGCGAGGTTGTAGTAGCCGATGGCGGAGTCCGGATCGATGCGAACGATCTGCCGGAACTCCGAGACGGCGTCCTCCAGTTGTCCCTCGCCCGCGAGCATGACAGCGAGGCCGTTGCGCGCGTCAATCAGATCGGGGTCGAGCCGAATCGCCTGACGATATTCCGCGATGGCCTCGGTGTTCTTGCGTTGCCCGCGCAGCGCAAGCCCCAGGCCGCTGTGGGCGCGGGCGGATGTCGGGTCGATGCGAAGCGCTTCCTGCAGTTCCTCAACCGCCTCGTCGAACCGGCCCTGGAGCCGCAGTGCTTCCGCAAGCTTCGTCCGTCCGATGCTCGACTCTGGTTCCACGCTCCGCGCTTTCCGGAAGTGCTCTTCAGCGGGCTCAGGGTCGAGGTCGTCAAGAAACAGATCGCCCATCACGTCGTGAGCATCGGGTGAATCCGGCGCCAGCGCGATCGCCGCGTTGGCCAGTTTTTCCGCCTCGACACGACCTTCGTCCGAGGAGGCGCGCCCGCCGACCGCGCTCGGCTCCGTTCGCGCGAGTGCCAGCGACGCACGCGCCGACAAATGTTTCGCGTTGAGCGCGACGATGGTCTTGAGCTGATTCGGTGCCTGTGTCTCCTTCGCGAGTTGCTCGTGCAATCGTTGCATCTCGGACCATGTTTCCACCACGTCGAAGGTGGCGTCCTGATCCTTTCGCACCAGCGCGATGCGTTGCACCACCGCGTTGCCATCCATGCCGCCGCGCAGCCGTACCTGCACCGGTCCTCGCGTGGCCGTCGATGTCGTCTGCGTAGGTTGTTCCTGGAGATCGAGGAGCACGGCCGTGAACGCGTCGACCTGGAGAGGCGTGAGCTGCAACGCTTTCACATCGTCCCGGCTCTGCAGGCGTGCCGACGCGGCGCTCCAGGCACGCCGCTGCGCATCGACGCGCGCGAGCTGTTTCGCCGAGTCCGGCGTGTCGCCGCTCGCCATCCGGTGCTCGCCGGTGACGTCAATTGCAATCAGCGACGACTGTGCGTGCGCGGACGCCGCAACACTCAGAACAAGTAGCCCCGCAAGCATCTTCACAACGTTCCCCTCGAGAGCGCGAGTGCAGCCGCCACGAGACAGCCCCATCCGGCGAGAAACGCCAGGCCGCCAATTGGTGTGACCGCGCCGAATATCGTGATGCGGCTGAGCGCGAGTGTGTAGAGACTGCCGGAGAACAGCACGATGCCGAGTACGAACGACCAGCCGGCAGCGCGAATCAGCCAGCCGTCCAGCCGGGCCGCTCCCAGCGCCACGATGAGGATCGCGCATGCGTGGTACATCTGATACCGCACGCCGGTCTCGAAGACGGCCAGCATCTCAGGCGACAGGCGAGTGCGCAGCCCATGTGCGCCGAAGGCGCCTAACGCGACTCCGAGAAATCCCGCGAGCGCGCCCACGAGCAGAAACGTACGATCCACGCTCGCATTGTATGGGAAGAGGGGGTTCGTGCTACTTCGTTCCCCCCGGAACGCCGTAGACACGGCTGTTGCGATCGCGAAGGACGGCGGCCTTGTCGCCCGGGTACCAGTACTCGAGGTGACAGGCTTCGCAGGCGTGATCGATGTTGCTGCCGGCCTCGAACAGCTTGTCGCTGTCACGCGCCTTCACAATCTCGAGCACCTTGAGCAGCTCGTCCCGGAGCTGGTCGACGTGCGAGTCCCACAGGTGACGATCCTCATCGATCTTCGCCTGAATCTGCTCGGGCGAGAGCTCGGGCTGCCCTGGTCCTCTCAGATCGTTTTTGGCGTCTGTGGGAGCAATGGGCCGGGGCATCTTGAGCAGGTTGGTACTCTCCGCGAGGAGCACGGTCGCACGCTGGACCTTCAGCCAGTCGTCGTCCGACGTCGGCTTGGTTTCGACGACGCCGTGCGGGCCGATGTCCACGGCGACGGCATCGAAGATGAAGTCGGACTGCGGGTCGATGATGTTCTCCATCAACTCCTTGACCGAGAACAGCGGCTTGAGATCGGACGCGACGGTGGCCGCCTCTGCCGCCGGTTCGGGCTTCGCGCCGCATTGCGATGTCGATATGGCCAGCAGCAGCACACAACTCGCGACGCCGAATCGCAACGTAGGAATCCGCATCTGTCCTCCGAGGACGTATTGGGAGAAGCCTAACGGAAGGGCAGCCCGAGATACCTGAAGAGTTGGTTAAATTTTTGAGGGAATCAAGGTCGCCTTCACGGTTGCTCCTTTGTTGCTGTGCCGAGATCAGAATAGTGGGCGTGTCGTTCCGTGCACACGCCTCATACTGTGTAGACGGACCTCCAGCGCGGTCCGGGAATGCCGTTTACTGGTGAAGGAGTGACAACGCGCTATGAGGCCAGACCGTCGTGAGACCTTCCGAGTGCTCCACGAGAGCGGGTGCTTCGTCATGCCCAACCCGTGGGATCTCGGCACCGCCCGCGTCCTCGCCCAGATCGGGTTTCCGGCGATCGCGACGACGAGCTCCGGTCTGGCCTGGTCGATGGGCCGCCAGGACAACAACGTGACGCTCGATGAAACCGTGCGGCATCTCCATGCCGTGGCGCAGGCCGTCGATGTACCGGTGAACGCGGACTTTACCAACGGCTTCGCGATCATGCCCTTTGATGTGGCCAATAACGTCGCGGCGGCGGTGACGACGGGAGTGGCGGGACTCTCGATCGAAGATTCGACGCTCGATGAAGCGAACCCGCTGTTCGAGTTCGATCTGGCCGTAGACCGCATTCGCGCCGCCCGCGGCGCCATCGACGAGAGCCGCACCGGCGTCCTCCTCACCGCCCGTTCCGAGGGCTTCATCGTCGGGCGCCCGGACCTGGCCGAGACGATTCGCAGGCTCACGGCCTATGCCGAAGCGGGCGCCGATTGTTTGTATGCGCCCGGGATCCGCGAGAAGAGCGACATTGCGGCCGTGGTGCACGCGGTTGCGCCCAAACCGGTCAACGTCCTCGTCGGCAGCGACTTCACGACGGTCTCCGAGCTCGCCGCGCTCGGTGTTCGCCGGATCAGCGTCGGCGGCGCGCTGGCGCGCGCAGCATGGGGCAGCTTCCTCTACGCGGCGCAGGAGATCGCCGAGCACGGGACGTTTGGACGCCTGGCGGGTGCAGTCCCATTCCCGGTACTCAACCGGCGCTTCGATCCGTCTGCGTGAGCGCACGGGCCGCAATCTGCTCGTGCCTGTTCCTTCTTGTCGCGGCTGATGCCAGCGCGCAGCCTGGTGTTCCTTTCGCCAAGTACCGAACGTTCGAGACGCCACATTTCATCCTGACCTTCGAGCCTGGATTGGAGGTCTATGCGGGCCGTACCGCAACCCAGGCCGAAACGGCGTACGCGCTGCTCCAGCGCATGTACGGGTCGACTCCACGAGGAAAGATCCGGATCGTCCTCGTCGACCAGGGCGATCTGTTCAATGGGGCGGCGACGCCGGCCCCCACCAACCGCATCGTCGCGTTTGCACACACCCCGGTCGACGATGAGCTGTTCTATACGCGCGATCCTGTCGAGCTCCTCGCGACTCACGAACTCACACACATCTTTCATCTCGACGAGGCGCGCGGGGTCTGGCGCGCCCTGCGACACGTGTTCGGCCGCAGCGAGCTGACCTTCCCGCATTTGTTCGATGGCGACGCCATCGTCGAAGGCCTTGCGACGTACTACGAATCGAGCCTGACTGACGGCGGGCGGGTCCGCGGTTCGCAGTTTCCCGAGACGCTGCGTGCGGCGTTGCTCGAGACGGATGGCCCACATCTCGACGAGGCCCAGTTCGATCCTGGATCCTGGCCACTCGATCGTCACTACGTGTTCGGCAGCCTCTTCATCGATCATCTCGCTACCCGGTACCGTGCAACCACGCCGCCGCAATGGATGGCACGACGGGCGGGAAGCCTGGGGTCGATCGTCTCTCATGGGGCGGGCGTGGGCGATCTGTTCGGGGGCAACAGCCTGTCGGAGGAGTGGCGCTACTGGATCGCGAACGAACGAGACAAGGCATTGCAACTGCGAGACCGGCTTCGAGCCAGTGCTCCGGGTCTCGCCGAGACGACCCCTCTCTGCGACATCGCCCACTTCACGGCGTTTCCGCGGGTCTCGCCTGATGGATCGCGCGTCGCGTTTCTGACGACCGACGAGGGGCGCAAACCGCTGGGGCTCTACGTTGCGGATCTCCAGACGTGCGGCGCGCGGCGAATTGCGCGGGTCAATGGTGCGCAGGCGTTGTCGTGGACACGCGACGGACGGTCGATCGTGTTGTCACAGCTCGAGCTGGTGGACAACGCCCGGGCGTTTGGCGACCTGTATCGCATCGACGTCGACTCGGGCGCGGTCACTCGTCTCACGAGATCCGAGAGGCTCGCGTCGCCGGATGTTCACCCGAATGGCCGGACGATTGTGGCTGTGCAATATCTTCGCGAGCGCAGCCGGCTGGTCACGGTCGATATCGAGTCGGGCATGGTGACTGGACTGACGCAGTTCGCCGAGCGGACCCAGTGGGGACCCGCCCGCTGGTCGCCCGACGGAGAGCGACTCGCAGCGGTTCGATTCCGCCGGTTCACGTCGCTCGATCTCGTTCTGCTCTCTGCGGATGGCCGCGTGTTGCAATCGCTGACCGACGATCGTGCGCTCGAGAGCGTCCCCGAGTGGGACACGAACACGCCAGCCGGGATCCAGCGATTGTTCTTCACGTCGGATCGCAGCGGCGTCCGCGAGCTGTACAGCCTCGAGCTCGAAGGGGATGCCACTCGCCGGCTGTATCTGACGGCGCGGGTTGCGACCGGAATACACGACGCAACCGTCGTCCGCGAGTCGAATCGATCGGCTGGTGTTCCCGCGGCGAACCGAACCACGATCGTCGCGACGGTCACGCATGCGGATGGCCGCCACCTCGAACGTTTCGAAATCAATCGCGACGGATGGGTCGCGATGCCGCCGCCAGGTGTACCCACCGCGTCGCCAGCGGACGTCGAACCGCCGCCTCTCTCACCGCAGGAGATGTTCCCGACCAGGCCATACAAACCGGTGGGTGACTTGATTCCGCGCGGCTGGTCGCCGGTCTTCGCAACGGTCGAAGAGCTGGGGCTGTTCGTAGGCGGAGCGACTGGTAGTGTCGATGTGATCGGCCGGCACTCGTGGCAGGCCACCGGTGCCTATGGGCCGGATGGCCGAACGGTCGGATCTGCGAACTACGCGTATCGCCGCTTCGCGCACGCCTCGATGTTTGGACAATTCGCGTCGACATGGCGGCTCGAGCAGCGCATCGACTCCAGCGTCGGTGAATTGCTGCGCCTCGAACGCAAACGTTCGGCGGCATTCGGCGTCGTCTTTCCGTGGCAGACGTTGCGACGGGCGACGTTCATCAGCACGAGCGTTCAGATCGAAGACCGACATCGCGAAAACGTCGGCGATGCGCTGCCCGTGTCGAGCGCCCCTGCGATTCAGCAGGATCCGGCGCTCGTCGGGGGAGGCCTTGGCCTGAGCTTCGGCAATGCGCAGGCGGGCCTGCGATCGATTTCCGCGCAGGACGGCGTCCGGATGATCGGGGCAATCGACTATCTCAAGGCCACGGAGGGCGATCGCTGGCGATCGGGTTGGGAGGTGGGCGCGTCGCTGTACAAATCGTTTCCCTCATGGACGACGTCAGGTCGTCCGGTATTCGCTGCGACCGCGCGGATTGCCGAACAGCGAGGCCCTGCGGCTGGCCGTTTGACTGCGGGTGGGGTGGGGACCGCATCGATTCTCGAAGCGGGCAGCTCGGACTTCGAAGTCCGTGGCTATCCGCCAGGGTTCGTCGCGGCGAACGCGATGTGGAGTGCGCGAACGGAGATGCGGCTGCCTGTCGCTCGTGTCAGTCGTGGGCGTGGAGTGCTGCCGTTCTATCTGCGCGGCTTCTCCTCGTCCTGGTTCGTCGACAGTGTGGGAGCCGCGGCCAGTGCCGATCGACTCGGATCTCCGCAGCTCGTATCCACCGGCGCCGAGCTCTCGACGGACATCACGTTGTTCTCGTTTGTCCCCATTCGCATCCGCACCGGCGTTGGTGTTCCGCTGAAGTCTCTCGGGCCGGTCACGAGCGGCGACAGCCGGTTCTACATCACCGCCGGCACATCGTTCTAACGCGACGGCTCCTGGGAATTCGATGCCGGGCCAGCGTCGCGCTTCGCGGTGAACTGGACCGGCACGCTCGAACTGCCGCCTTCGCTTTGCATCGTGAACGCGATCGTGTCTCCCGCAATCGTGCCGCGATAACGATGCACGACGCCAGCCGTCCTGTCCCCACTCACTTCCTCCGTGCGAGTCTGAAACACGACGCGGTCACCCGTGAGCGACCCATCGACGATGCCGCGCGGCACGCGGAGGAACGAGGCGCTGCCGATGACGGCACCACTGTCGCTTGTGAAAGAGAACCGTTCCGTATACTTGTCTCCCCAGTCGTACGTCACCTCTGCGCTCCAGTTGCCATCGAGAGCAATCGGCGCCGGGCGCGAACGCAGAGAGAAGAACGCTCCAAGCCCTGTGGCGATCACGAGAATCGCGGCGGCGATTGCCGCGAGTGAACGGCGCCGCGAGGGACCGGCCTTCCCCGCGAGCTTTTCGGTGGCGTTGATCAAGCGGTCGATGTCGTAGCTCCATCGCTCGTCGCTGATGTCGTGCGCATCGTGCACGGCGAGCTGCTTGAGCGGCTCGGGAAGCGACGGTGCGAGCGGCATGCCTGCGCCCTGCACGAGCACCGGGATGACGGGCACGCCGTGCTCCAGCGCCATGGCGATCTCGGTCCGCACGAAGTCGTTCGGTAGGTCGAGCCGCCGCTTGCCGGCTGACGAGCAGGTCAACCACTGCTTGCCGATCAGTGCCAGAACGACGTCGCTCGATCTGATCGCAGCCTGAATCACCTCGACAAAGTTGGTGCCCGAGTCGATGTCGCTCAGGTCCATGAACACGTTGTCAGCGCCGAAATGCGACTGAAGTGAATCGTGCAGCCGGCCGGCGTGCCCGGCGCTGTCCTCGCGCCGGTAGCTGATGAAGACTTTCATCGCGACGAATTATCGCGCGTCTTGTTGAGTCTCTGTGCGCGGAACCTCAACCGCGAGCGGAGGCTGGCGCGCATCGTGCACGTTTTGTCGGCATGCGCACGACGCTCTTTGCGATCGCCGTTGTCGCCGCTGTCGTCGCTGCCACGTCCATGCACGGAAGCGCCGGCCCACCCGTCGTCGAAGCGGAGATGCGCAACGTCGACCTTCACCTCACACCCGAGATCGGGCTTCACATCAGAGACCTGCGCGGACGCTTCGTTGCGCAAGGCTCGCGGCAAGCGCCGTATCTCGACGATCCGCGCAGCTATTCAGTAACGGTCGATCACGGTGAGGTCGCCGTCGATCTCGCCTCGCTGAACGCGCTCATGACCCGTGCGCTCGTCGGCCATTCGAACGTTCGAAGCATGGAAATCTCCATCGCTGCCGACGGCCGATTGCGACAGAAGGGAACGCTGAAGATGGGCGTTCCCGTGCCGTTCGACGTGAAGGCGAGCGTCAGTCCGACTCCTGATGGACGTCTTCGAATTCATTCCGAATCGGTGAAAGGGCTTGGCGTCCCGCTCAATCCGCTGCTCAAGACCTTCGGTCTGAAGATGGACAATCTCTTGAAGGTCGAACCGGGTCGTGGTGTGACCGTCGACGGCAACGACGTGCTTCTCGATCCGGCGACTCTGCTGCCGCCGCCTGCGATGCACGGACGAATCGCGGCGGTGCGAATCGAGAAGGATGCACTGGTGCAGGTGTTCGGTCCTGGTGGGCAGAAGGCGTTGGCACCGCCGCCGACGTCGAAGAACTACATCTACTGGCGCGGTGGGCAGCTCTCGTTCGGCAAGTTGACGATGACCGAGACCGATCTCGAGCTGATGGATGACGATCCACGCGATGCTTTTGACTTCTCAGTCGATCGCTGGAACGAACAGCTCGTCGCCGGCTTCTCGAAGATCACGCCCGAGCGGGGACTCAAGGCGCACATGCCGGACTACAACGACCTGCCTCGCCAGAAGAGGCCGTAGCAGGGCCTGTCAGTGGGTCATCGCGTAGAGCAGTACATTGACCGCGACGCGGTACCCATCGATCGAGAATTGATAGAAGTACTGCGGATCCTCTCCTTCACGCTCCCACGAGTCGCTCACGTCGGTGTTGTGCGTCATGAAGACCATGACGCGCCCCTGCGCGTCGGCTATTCCGCGCGCGTGCACTTGCGCACTGTCCGCGCCGCGCTCGGACGTGCCGCGGCCTGAGAGCCAGGTACCGATGCCAGGAATCTGCGGTACGCCCGTGAGATCGAACATCGTGTGGAAGAGAGGATGACTGCTCGGCAGATCGACGATCGGATAGTCGGGTGCTGGAAACACTTTTCGAATCTCGCTCTCCCAGACATCCCACGCGTACGAGCCCCAGAAGTCGTCGACCCAGAGGAAGCCACCCTTCAACAGGTAGGCTCTCAGCAGGGTCGCGTCTTGTTCGGTGAAGAGCAGCCGTCCCACCTCCTGCATGATGATCACCGGGCACTGGAACAGCTCGTCGTCTGTGAGTCGCACGATGAGATGGTTTGGCTGCCCCGGGGCGTTGAAGCTGACTGCGATCTTCGTGAGCTCTGAAACGCGAATCGAGAGATCGATGTCTGCGAGCGGATAGTCGGTCAGCCAACTCCCGCCGTCGCCGCGCGGGTTCTGACGGTACACGGCGCGACAGTAATGGAACCGCCCATCGAAACTCTCAGGTCGCGCGAGATGTGCCTCGAGGCTGTTGTCCACCCGACGGAACTGCGCCCACGCGAAGCTCGCGACGAGGAGCGCGATCGGTACGAGGACCGCAACGGTCCGACGCCTCATGCGCTAACTCTATACCTCGCACCGCGGTTATTTGACGGCGATCAAACATGGCCTCGGCGAATGTCGGTTTGTCAGATCGCTTGCTGCCGGACCGACACCATTTGATGACTCGGCCTTTGCAACACTCGATGGTTTTCGAGCAAAACAAAGGTGTCGCATGATGCCGCCCGCGAATGGGCGTGGCGAGCCGGTTGCAATGGCAGGCCATCATGAGAAAGTCCAGTATGTTTGTCAGTCTCCTCTTCGTCGCGTCGCTCACAATCGGATGCGCCCAGTCCACCGCGGCGCTAACAGCACCATCGGGTGTCAACGGATCAACAACCCTCACGGTCGATCAACTTGCCGGCGCATGGACGCTCGTGGCGATTCAACCGGCGGGGCAGCCGGAACAGGTCACGCCCTCGAGCACCACTTATACGCTCACGTTCGCTGATGGACGACTGTCCACGCGTGCAGACTGCAATAGCTGCGGCGGCACGTTCGCCCTCTCGGGCCAGACGCTGACGGCAGGGCCGGCTCTCGCATGCACCCGCGCCGCGTGCCCCACGATGGAGTTCGAGAGCAAATACACCAGCTTGTTGAGTGGAGACAGCACCGTCGCGCTGTCCGAGCAAGGGCTGCTGCTCTCGTCCGGGCGCGGCATCCTCCGCTTCACGCGCTGACCGCGTAGTGTCCGGCTTCAGCCGGACCTTGAATAACGTCCCATCTTCAGCCCACCGTCGATCCCTGATAAAGTTCGCCCCTGTGGAGGCGACGCAATGCGACGAGTGAAGCTGCTTGTTCTCGTAGTGGTGGCGGCGTGGTCGGTCACTGCCCTCGGTCAGTCGCCGGCAGGCACCGTCGTCTTCGAAGGTGCTCGAGTCATCGTCGGCGACACGCGCGCGCCGATCGAGAACGCCTCCGTCGTCGTCAGCGGCGGCCGCTTCGTCCAGGTCGGGACAGCGGCCAACGTGAAAGTACCGGCCGGCGCAACGCGCGTCAGCCTCGCCGGCAAGACGGTGATGCCGGCGATCATCGACACGCACACTCACCTGAGCCAGACGCGAGAGATGCTGCTCGACGATCTGCGCCGGCGTGCCTACTTCGGCGTGGGCGCTGCGATGAGCATGGGCCAGGACACGACCGATGTGTCGTTCCAGGTGCGCGGCGAGACGTTGCCAGGGTTGGCGAAGTTTTTCACCGCCGGTCGAGGAATCACAGGGCCGGAACCGGGACGCACGACGGCGCCGTACTGGGTGACCACCGTCGCGGAAGCGCGCAAGGCGGTGGACGAGAACGCGGCGAAAAAAGTGGACCTCATCAAGATCTGGGTCGACGATCGCATGGGCACAGTGAAGAAGCTCCCTCCTGAGCTCTACTCCGCGGTCATCGACGAGGCGCACAAGAACAAGATCCGGGTGATCGCGCACATCTACACGCTCGACGATGCGAAGGCGACGCTGAAGGCGGGTCTCGACGCCTTTGCGCACGGGGTGCGCGACAAGGACCTCGACGAGGAGTTCCTGTCGATGGTGAAGCAGCGTCCGAACCTCGTGCTCGGGCCGAACATGCCCGATCGCGGCGTCGTGGCTGACATCGAGTGGCTCCGCTCGTCACTCTCGCCGGAGGCGTTCGCGGCGCTCCAGAAGGGAAACACGAATCGGCCGGACGCCAACACCTTCTGGCAGATTCAGGCGCGCAATCTCGCCAAGATGAGAGACGCCGGCACTCGCATCGTCGTCGGGACCGACGGCAACACCCCGTACGCGCCGCACATCGAGATGGAAGACATGGTCGCTGCGGGAATGACGCCGGCGCAGGTGATCGTTGCCGCCACGAGCAACGGAGCGCAGTTCCTGAGGATCGCCGACACCGGAACGATCGAGGCCAACAAGAGCGCCGACTTCATCGTGCTCGATGCCAACCCGCTCGACAACATCACGAACACGCGGAAGATCGCGTCAGTGTATCTGCGTGGTGCGCAGATCGATCGCTCGTCCTACAAGTAAGGAGCGTTGAGTGACCTCACACCGTTTCACTACGATTGCCGGAGTCGTCGCGCTCGCGTTCCTCGGGAGCATCGTTCTCCTTGCGCAGGGCAACGCCGCGGCCGCGGCTATGAAGAATCCGGTGGCGGCCACAGCGGAATCCGTTGCTGCCGGTCAGGGCACGTATCGAAAAAGCTGTGCGCCGTGCCATGGGATCACTGCGGAAGGCGGGTCGGGCAACGATCTCATCCCGGCCTCACCCGATCTCACCGACGAGATGTGGGATCACGGATCCACTGACGGCGCGATCTTCGACAGCATCAAGAACGGCGTCCCGCCTGACTTCAACATGACGCCCTGGAAGGACCAGCTGAAGGACGACGAGATCTGGAACGTCGTCAATTACCTGCGCTCGATCGCCAAGAAGAAATAGTCTCTGATTTTTCACTCAGGTGTCTCACGTTCTCTAGCCACAATCAGTTCCTGAGGTCACGAACGTGAGAGAACTGCGAAGAACGGGATCGTTCGTCGTCGCAGCTGCGTTGCTCACTTGCGTCGTCGCGAGCGGACGGCTCTATGCAGACAGGGACTCTGAAGCCACGACTTCGATTGTCGGGGCGTGGACTCTCGACAAGAAACTGAGTGACGTCGCCGAGGATCGGCCGCGCGGAGGCGGAGGCCAGCACTCTCGCGGCGGTGGCGGATTCCCCGGCGGTGGCGGCCATCGCGGCGGCGGTGGGTTCCCCGGTGGCGGCGGCGGATTTCCAGGTGGTGGCCACACTCAAGATCCTGATGAAGTCGCTCGCCGGCAGGAGGCGTGGCGCGATCTCGTCATGGCTCCGGATCACATGACGATCGTTCAGACCGAGTCGATGATCATCATCACTGCGCGCGATGGCCGCACCACGCGGTTGTCTCCCGACGGCAAGAAGATCAAGGACGAGTCCACGAACATCGAGCGCAAGACGAAGTGGGAAGACGGCAAGCTGGTGAGCGAGATCAGCGGGACCGCCGGAAAGGCCATCGAAACCTACTTGGTCAACCCCACGCAGCACGAATTGCTGGTTGTCGTCCGGCTCGAGTCGTCGGGTTCCGATGAAAACGTTCGCATGCTCCATCGTCTCTACACGCTCGACGCGCGCTGATCAAGGCGATGGCGACTCCCAACTCCCAAGTGTCGTCTTGGGAGTTGGAAGTTGGGAATTGACTCAGATCACTTAGAGAGAGGGTCAGGTCGCATCTGGAAGCGAAGGAGCTTGCTCGTCGTTCCCTTGCCCCCTTCCATGTGGAACGGCGCGCGGGTGGCGATCGTGGTGTAAATGCCCTTGCCCTTCCATCCGGCCTTCGGATCGTCGATGCGGCCGTCCATGCCCTTCGAGAAGAACCCCATCGGATACGGCACGCGCAGCATCATGAACTTGCCATCGACGAGCGCGAGCAGTCCTTCAGACAGGTTGCCGGTCGCGAGCGGGATGTCCTTGCCGAGCCCGAGCATGTCGAAGCGATCGACGAAGTCGTAGTACGCCGAGTCGGCGCTTCCGTTTTCCACCGCACCCTTGTAGTTGGGACCCGGCAACGTGTGGAGCGTCCAACCCTCGGGGCAGTGCTGACCGGTTGCGGCGTTCGGGCCGTTCAATGCGCCCTTGCACTTGCTGCGATCGAAGCTCGCGAGGTGCCCGCTCGACAGCACGGTCCAGACGACGTTCTTGCTGTCGATGTCCATGCCCCGCGGCGCGAAGCCCTGCACCTTCGCGTTCGGGTTGTTCCACGGCACTTCGTAGTACTCCGACAACGCGGTCTCTGGTGGATGCGCCCCTGGGACGAACCTCACGAGGGCGCCCGGCATGCCTTGCACGGATCCCCACACCGAGCCGTCATTCGCCGGCGAGTCGCCGTAGAACTGAATGTTGAGCCGCTTGTCCTTCATCGGATCGGCGGGATCGTTCGGCTCGGTGTACGCATCGCGCTTGCCGTTGCCGTTGTAGTCGAGCACGAACGCGCTCCAGCCCTGCGCCTGCTTCTCGTCGTGGGTCTTGTCCCAGATGCGCGTGTCGAACCAGCCCTCGACCCCGGCGGGGCCGAACGATGACCACAGCACGTCGTTGTCGTCGAGGTTGACGTGACCCCACGTGAAGCACGTATCGATGGTCGTGAGCTGCTTGGTCTTCGGATCGTAGAGCTCGAGACCGCGCTGGCCTTGGTTGATCGGGAACAGCTTGGCCGACGGATGATCCGATCCTGCTTTGCACCACGCGGGCGTCGCCGGCTTGCGGACTCGCGCGGCGGCCCACACGCGCGCCTGCTTGTCCATCGCGAAACTGTGGACGGTGGTCTGGCTGTTCCAGATCGCCTCGTCACCCCAGTACGGCGACGGCCCTGCCGGCGGCGTGCTCACCGAGCTCGGTGTGTCCGGTTCCCGAACGGTGAGCTTGATCATCGACGCCGTGTGCGTCTTGGGATCGACGACAGAGAGATAGTCGGCGCTCTCTTCGAGCGCGCCGTACACCGGGCCGTTGGCATTCACGGTCGGATTGCGTTTGTCGCTCGCGATCTCGTCATGCAGGTAGACCTTTGGATCGGCCCAGTCCCACATGGTGATCACGACGTTGCGCTCCTTGCCCTGTGGACGCGAGGGCTCGGCGGACGGAAGCTCGCCTGCCGCGATTCGGTCCGTCCAGTCGGAATACATCCCGAGCGCGCGTGCGCGACCAACTTGGGTGAACCGCGCGCTCATGCCTCCACCTGCCTGGCCTGACTTGATCCGCTGATCCCACGCCGCTCGCGAATCCTCCGATCCACCCTTGAAGCTCTCCGGGATGGTGCGCGTCGCCGGGCCACCCATTTGATGACAGCCGGTGCAGCCATCGGTGTTGACGACGTTGCGGATCCACTCGCCCTGACTTCTGACCGCGGGAGCAATGCCGTTCCCGTTCTCACCGGTGCCTGGGAAGTCGCTCTTCGGCGGCATCTGCATGAGCGAGTACCAATACTGCGCCGGGTAGTACGACGCGGCCGCCTTCTTGTCAGGCGCAGCCAGGGCCTTGAGGTTGACGCTCTGCCCGGGCGTCGCCTTGACCTTGGTTGAGTCAACGAGCCCGTATCCGCGAACCCAGACGTCGTAGTCCGCTTTGGGAAGATCGGGTACGACGAAGCGGCCCTGGTCGTCGGTCACCACGCTCCTGATGAAGCGGGTGGGAAGCGTGCGCGTCTCCGCGATCACCCAGACGCCGGCCTCAGGTCCTCGCGGCCCGGTGACGACGCCGCCGATGTCGTCGTTGTCGATGGTTACGGCCGACTTTCCTCCGGTCTGGCCGGAGATCACAATCGCGAGCGACGACAGAAGGATGACGACGGCAAGGGTCGTAATCCGTCCGTTGAAACCTCTCATCATTTGAGCTGCCTCCCTCGACAAACACCAGAGTGTGCTCCCCTCGTCTGGCAATCGTCAAGAAATGACGTATTCAGCGTTGCGGCACCTTAGGATGTCGTGGCGCGCTGATTAATCAGGGCCCTCTGCCTGGCGCTGATAACGGCAGATTCCTGTCTGCGACGAGCTGCCATGGGCTGAGCTGACCTTGCAGATGATGCGCTGAGGATCGTGGCAGAATCACGCCGGAGGCTCGCCATGCAGATTCTGTTCAAGGTCGTACTGGGCACCGTAGTCGTCCTCGGTCTCGCGGGTTCGGCGCTTGCGCAGGGCGCTCCTCCGCCGAACCCCGCCACGCACGCGACGATCTCCGATCCCGAGGGCGCGCCACCCAATCCGGCGAATGTTCCGTTCGTTCTCCCGAAGGACATCAAGTGGACGGGCGATCCGGCCCGCCAGCAGACGGCCCTTCTGTTCGGCGATCAAAGCAAGGAAGGTCCCTACGGCGTGCTCATCAAGTGGGCGCCTGGTGCGTTTTCACGCCCGCACTTTCACGATCAGACGCGCTGGATCTACGTCGTCTCGGGCACGTGGTGGGTGAGCTCGAGCAACGTCTACGACGAGAAGACGACGTATCCGTTTCACGCTGGAACGTTCTCCACTGATGTGGCGAACACCGTGCACTGGGATGGCGCGCGTTCGGGAGAGAAGGAGCCAGCGGTGATCCTGCTCACCGGGATGGGTCCCGTGAAGACGGTGCAGGTCGACGAGAACGGAAAGCCGCTGCAGCCGCGCGCGCCAGCAAAGTAGGAACGGCTCATTCTCAAGCGGATTCTGACGGGAGCGGCTGGCAGACTGGAACTTCGGCGGAGACCTCGGTGCCACGCGCCGGTACGGATACGACGTGCAACTGTCCGCCCATGAGGCGCAGGCGCTCTCGCATGCCGGCCAGCCCCAGGCCAGCGACCACTGTGGACGGATCGAACCCGCGACCGGCATCGGCGACACTCAGACGGACGACGGAGTCGTCGTGTGTCAGTTGAATGTTGACGCTGCGGGCGCCGCCGTGGGTCACCGCGTTTGTCAATGCCTCCTGTGCCACGCGATACAAGCACATCGAGACGTCGATAGCGATCGTGCGATTGCCCACGTCGTTCACGGCGATCGAAACTTTGTGATGCGTCGCCATCTGTGTGGCCAGACCGCGTAAGGCGCCGGGTAGCCCGAGATGTTCGACGATCGACGGATGGAGGCCGCGCGACAGGCTCTGCAGGTCACGAGCGACCTCGTCCAGATCCTGGCGCACTTCGGCGAGAGAGTCGTCCCGTGACGCTGGCTCCGCCCGCAGGTAGAGGTCCAGCCACACGCGAATCGACGCGAGTCGCTGTCCGATGTCGTCGTGGATGTCGCGCGCAATCCGGCGGCGTTCATCTTCCTGGGCAGTAATCAGCCGTCCGGCCAGTAACTGGAGTTGAACCGTCTGGCCCTGCAGATCCAGGCGACTCTCTGCCAGCGCCTCGATCAGCACCACCAGCGTTGTCACCGGTATGGCAAGCAGAATGAGGAACAGTTGGACGCCCACGACGTTCAACTCGTGGCCATACGCCATGAACGGCCCGCGGCCATCATCGGCCGCGGCCATCACGAACAGCGCGACGACTGTCAGTGCGAGCGATGCTCCGGCCGCGCCCACTCGAAACCCGGCCCAGAAGATGAGCGGTACGGGAACGTACAGTAAGAGAGGTGTGTACGCCGTGGCGCGATCGGCGTGAGCGAACGCCAGCCACGCCGCGACGACGACCCCGATCGAAATCAGGAAGAGCTCGGTTGGTGACGGCGATGGTTTCCGGAAACGTCGCTGCGCAACGAAGAGAATCGTCGGGAGCAGGACGAGTACAGCGACGCTGTCTCCCAGAAACCATTGTCGCCACGCATTCCAGAACTCATTGCCGAGCGCCGACTGGACGAAGGCGCCTCCGAACGCGGAAACTGCGGGCGACAACAGGCCGGCCACAACGACGAAGAGACCGATGTCGCGCGGCGTGTTCAGGATCGACGCGCCACCGAAGCGTCGCAGCAAAAAGGCCGAGAACAGCGCCTTGAACGAGTCGTTCAAGTACACAGCCCAGATGAACCAGGCCGGCAGCGGCGGCGTCATCACCAGCAGCCGAATCGGAAGCGCACCGAGGATGTACCACCACCAGCGTTTCGGGTCGTCGAGAAGCAATGCGGCAAGAAGCACCGCGTCGGGCGGCCACATCGCGGCGCCACCCTGGCTGCGCGCGTAGGTCATCCCCCACACGTACGCGGCCAGGAACCCGAGCTCGAACACAACGAGCCGGGCAATTGCTTGTCGGCGATTCATGCCTGCTGAACTGATTAGCGAGACGATTGCACAAAATACGAATTACGACAAAGTTTGCCCGCGAGATATGGCGGGTTCCATCGTGTTTCGTTCGGCCGGTTCAATCGAATCGTTTCCTGTATATGATCCGGAAAACAGCGTTGTCGGCCCGGAGAATGCATCGCTGCGAGAGATTGGAAGGAGAAGGCGTCATGAAAATCGTATTAACTGTGTGCCTCACGACCGTATTGATCGCGCTCTCGAGCGGCCCGCTGCTCGCCGACAAGGCGACGGACGAGCGGCTGGGGAACGCAGCCAAGGCGTTCCAGGAAATCATGTCAGTGCCCGACAAAGGCATACCTGGTAACCTGCTCGACAAAGCCGCGTGCGTCATCGTGGTCCCCGGGATGAAGAAAGGCGGGTTCATCGTCGGCGGATCGTTCGGACGAGGCTCTATCAGCTGTCGTGGCGCCGGCAACAAGGGATGGGGCGCGCCGGCGATGGTCGAACTTGGCGGCGGCAGCGTTGGCTTTCAGATTGGCGCCGAGGCGACCGACGTCGTGATGCTCGTGATGAATCGCGATGGCATCGAGAGCCTGCTGAAGAGCAAGTTCACGCTCGGTGGTGAGGCGTCCGTTGCGGGTGGACCCGTCGGCCGCTCGAGCGCTGCGGAAACCGACGCTGCGATGAAGTCGAAAATCCTGAGCTACTCACGGAGCCGTGGAGCGTTTGCCGGCGTGTCGCTGCAGGGAACCACGCTGAACCAGGATGAAGATGCCAACAAGGCGGTCTACGGCAAGGAGCTGGGGTCCGACGAGATTCTCAACGGAAAGGTCACGGCACCAGCGGCCGCCAAGCCGCTGAACAGCGTGCTGACGAAGTACTCGCCGAAGGGCATCTAGGCGATCGCGCGCGGGTGTCGCGTTCTCGTGTCGCGTGCTCGTGTCGCGTGCTCGTTAGACGGGTCGGAAGCGAGAGAACTCGCGCTTGAGAACGGCGTCGTAACAGGTCGGGCAGACACCGTGGCTGAATGACGCTTCACTGCGTTTGCTGATGTAGGCCTCGATGCCGACCCACTCGTTCTGCTCGTCGCGGATCTTCTTGCAGTACATGCAGGTCGGCAGGATCCCTTCGAGGTGCTTGACGCGATCGTGGACGCCGATGATCCGTTCCGCGACGATGAGCCTGGCTTTGAGCTCGTCGGGGTCGATAGGTTTCGACAGGAAATCGTCTGCCCCGGCGCCCATGCCCTGGAGATAAGAAGACTTGCCTTTGAGCGCGGTCACCAGGATGACGTACGAATAGTTCGGACGTTCTTCGGTGCGAATTCGACGGCATAACTCGAGGCCGTCCATCTCGGGCATGATCCAGTCCGAGATCACGACGTGAAAGTGGCCGAAGGCAAAGGCCCGCCAGCCGTCGCCGCCGTTCGGCGCGGCCGTGACGTGGTGTCCGTCGAGTTCGAGCAGATGCCTCAGGGTCTCGCGGGAGTCGACGTCGTCTTCGACAACCAGAATGTTCATACCCTGCCTTCGCAGGATACAGGCCGGCGTTGCCGACGACAATCTGATGAATAGCGAGCGGATGAGCTGATCGATTACTCGAGCCGGACCAGACCTCTGCGCGTGGCGATCTTCACGGCTTCAGTGCGACTGGTTACACCGAGCTTCTCGAAGAGATGTCCGAGGTGGGTCTTGACCGTGCGGTCGCTGATCCCGAGCTCGTTGGCGATCTCCTTGTTCGACTTGCCGTCCGCCATGAGGCGCAGCGTGGCCAGCTCTCGCGGCGTCAGCTGCACGCGCGTCACTTCTTCAGCGAGCTTCGCCGCGGCGGCAGGCGCGAGGTAGGTCTTTCCCGCGAGCACGTCGCGAATGCAGGTCACGAGATCGTCTGCTGAAATGTCCTTGAGCACGTACGCCTTCGCTCCGGCTTTCAGCGCGCGCGAGATCTCTTCGTCCGTGTCGTACGTCGTCAGCACGATCACGCGCGCGCGCGGATCGCGTTCGCGCAGGCGCCGGACGACCTCGACGCCTTCCATCTCCGGCATCCGCAGGTCGAGCAAGGTGACATCAGGATGGAACTTGTCCCAGGCCTCGAGCGCTTCGACCCCGTTGCCTGCCTCTGCGACAACATGGAGGTCGGCTTCCTGGTTGATGATGTTCGCCACACCCGTGCGCAGCAGGGCGTGGTCGTCAACCAGCAGCACGCTGGCGCGAGTTGACATGACGTAGTGTCCGGCTTTAGCCGGACCTGCTTCAGTTAAGGGCATGGACCTGGGTTGGTAAATGCGAAGGCTCCCACGCGATCACCACCTCGGTGCCACTGCGCGGCGCCGTGACGATGGTAAGCGACGCGCCAATGCGATCGGCACGCTCCTGCATGCTGGTCATGCCGAAGCCCGCGGAGCTCCGCTCCCTGGGTATGCCACGTCCATCATCGGCCACCGACAGCCGGAGACCAATGGAGCTCACCGTCGACGCGCGAATCGTGATGCGCTGCGCGCGCGAGTGACGGACCGCGTTGGTGATGGCCTCCTGGGCGATTCCGATCACTTCTCGCTCGACGCCGTCGCCGAATCGCGGCAGCTCGTCGACGTGCACGTCAATCGGGATGCTGCCCGTCTTCTGTCCCAGTTCCGCCAGGCGCTTGATCGCCTTCGCGAGGTTCTCGCCATCACCGACGTTCGGACGAAGGGCGCCGACCGATCGCCGCGCCTCCACCATGTGCGTGCGGGCGAGATCGACGGCGATGTCGATGTTGCGCGCTGCCGGGGCAGGCTGAATGCCTTCACGCTGCGCCGCCTGCAGCTGCATCAGGATCGCGCCGAATCCCTGCGCAAGGTTGTCGTGGATGTCGCGCGCCAGGCGATTGCGCTCCTCGAGAATCGCCTTGCGGCGCTCCTCGGCGCGCTTCTGCTCGTAGATGCGGCTCTTGTGCAGCGCCAGCGCAGCGTGCATCGCGATTGCCTCGACAAGGGCGATCCGCCACCACGAGCCTTCGACCGAGTCGGGCGTGCAGATCGTGATCCATCCGAGCGTCTTACCGGCGAGGATCATCGGCGCGACGACAGTGGACAGGCGCGGGTGCTGTGCGTTGAATTCGCGCACGGCCTCCGGAATCCGCGGATCGTCGGAGCGATACTCGATGGTCGACACCCAGCCCGGCTTGTAGTCGAACAGATGCTGCGCCTGTGCCGTCGCCTTGCGCTCGACGGAGAACTCGGCAAGGTTGCTTGTGGTGACCACCTTGCCGCCGAAGTGCGCCATCCAGAACTCGCAGCACCGATCGTCCTCGTTGAGCAGCCAGACTCCTGCGATCTGGCTCTCGGCCTCTTCGGCGAGCGTTTTCAGCAGTGCGCGAAAGAACCCGTCGAGATCGGCTTCGCGCACGAGGAGCTCGAGCGTGTACCTGGTGATCTCGGTCTGAATGTTCGCGAGGCACTCCTGCCGCCGTCGCTCCGTCGCCTCACGCGTCAACGCCACGCGCAGCGCGGCGACATCGCCCGAGTCGATCACGCGCTGCAGGCTCTCGTCGATCGCGCTGCCGCATCCGCCGTTTGGTTGATCCTCGCCCATCTGTCGCACTCCTGAACCGCACCCCAATTATCGAACAAGCAGGTGACGAACACGAAGGGGACGCATGGACGAGCCCCGCCTCGTCCTAAAGTCGTAGATCTCCCTCGCCTGACGGGGAGGTGTCGGCATGCTCCTCAAGCGGGAGCGAAATCTGCGGCCACTGCCCGATTGTTTGCGTGTGTTTGCGGGAGCCACACTGCATCCCATGAACGCCATCGCCAATCAGATTTCAAAGCGCCTGGTATCACGAGGCGCGCGCATCGCGCTGCTGCTGGCACCGATTGCGCTGACCCCCATGCTCGCCGCGTGCGTGAAGACCTCCGCACAGCCCGCACCGCCCCCGCCTCCACAAGTCACCGTCGCCAATGTCATCGAACGCGACGTGACCGAGTGGGACGAATTCACCGGACGCCTCCAGGCCGTCGACTCCGTCGAAGTCCGCCCGCGAGTGTCCGGGTACGTGTCCGCCGTTCGTTTCTCCGAGGGCGCCATGGTCCGGAAGGGCGACCTGCTCTTCCAGATCGATCCGCGTCCCTTCCAGGCTGAAGTCGATCGGCTGCGCGCCGAGGTCACTCGCGCACAGGCGACTGTCCAGCGCGCGAACAGCGAGTTCGCACGCGCCAACCGACTGCGCGACGCTGACGCGATTTCGAACGAGGATCACGATCGCCGAGGTTCCTTCGCGCAGGAATCCGCCGCGCAGGTGGCCGCCGTCGAAGCCGCGCTGCGGGCCGCGGAGCTCAATCTCGAGTTCACGCAGGTCACCTCGCCGATCAACGGTCGCGTCTCGCGCGCGATCGTGACCGAAGGCAATCTGGTATCGAGCGGTCCCGGAGAAGCCACGCTTCTGACGACGGTCGTCTCGCTGGATCCGGTCTACGCCTACTTCGACGCCGACGAGCAGATTTACCTCAAGTACACCGCCGGTGGTGACAAGCGGAATCGGAGCTCGATCGATCGCCGCATTCGCATGGCGCTCGCCAACGAGGAGGGCTTCCCGCGCGAGGGTCAGCTCGACTTTCTCGACAACCAGCTCGATGGCGCGACCGGCACGATTCGCGGCCGCGCGGTGTTCCGTAACACCGACGGCCGGCTGACTCCGGGCCTGTTCGTGCGCCTGCGCCTCGCGGGTACAGGCACGTATCACGGCGTGCTGGTTCAGGACCGCGCGGTCGGTACTGACTTGAGCAAGAAGTTCGTTTACGTGGTCTCACCGAAGCACGAGATCGAATACCGCCCGGTGACGCTTGGCCCGATCGTCAACGGTCTGCGCGTCGTCCGCAGCGGACTCAAGGTGGGCGAGCCGGTGGTGGTGAACGGACTGCAGCGCATCCGCCCGGGCGCGCCCGTCACTCCGGTCGTCGTCTCGATGGACGGCGACCCGAACAGCCAGGTCGATCCGCGTTACGGACGTAACAACGGCGACGAACGCAACCAATCGGGCGGTCCGGCTCAAGCCGGACACTACGGGACGAACTGAGGGTCATCATGAATTTCTCGAAGTTCTTCATCGATCGCCCGATCTTCGCAGCCGTGCTGTCGTTGCTGATCGTCGCAGCCGGAGCACTGGCGCTCCTGCAGCTTCCGATCAGCGAATACCCGCAGGTCGTGCCGCCGACGGTCGTCGTGCGTGCGACATATCCGGGTGCCAACCCGAAGGTCATCGCTGAAACGGTAGCCTCACCGCTCGAGCAGCAGATGAACGGTGTCGAGGACATGCTCTACATGTTCTCGCAGGCGACATCCGATGGCCGGATGACGCTCACAATCACCTTCGCGCTCGGCACTGACCTGGACAACGCGCAGGTGCAGGTGCAGAACCGCGTCGCGCAGGCGCTGCCGCGGCTGCCCGCCGAAGTCCAGCGCATCGGCGTCGTCACCGAGAAGTCGACACCCGACTTCATCATGGTCGTGCACCTCGTCTCGCCGGACGAGCGCTACGACAACCTGTATCTCGCCAACTACGCCTACCTCCGGGTGAGGGACGAGCTCACACGTATTCAAGGCGTGGGCAGCGCGCAGGTGTTCGGTGCCGGCGAGTT
>Ga0070674_100000363_pt1 | contig 22686 bp, 27 predicted proteins | sample KBSM33metaG_FD_65344 | JGI IMG/M metagenome (GOLD analysis project Ga0070674, IMG submission 65344) | Miscanthus rhizosphere microbial communities from Kellogg Biological Station, Michigan, USA - KBS M3-3 metaG | ecosystem: Host-associated > Plants > Roots > Rhizosphere > Soil ... | reverse complement strand
AAGAAAGAACAGCAGTCCGATGCGGCTTTGATGGCCGGCATGGGGACGCAATGGTCGCGTGATCTGGAGTTCGGAGAAGACCGGGCTAACTGATGCTCACGCAGTCGTGGGACACGAGCTGCATCGACTGGGAAACGCGGATCCTCGAGGGCCGATCGCTGGTGCCCGATCTGCCGTTGTTTCCCGAAGAGGCGGCGAAGGCGCTGCGGGTGTTCAAGCGGCTGCGGCTGCCGGATGTGATCGGCACGCCGACGCTGGGCGAGGTGTGCGGCGAGTGGTTCTACCCGATCGTTGCCGCGCTGTTCGGGTCATACGATCGCGAGACCAATACCCGGCATATCTCGGAAGTCTTCCAGCTCATTCCGAAAGGCAACAGCAAGTCGTCGAACGGCGGCGCCGTGATGTTGACGGCGATGATCGTCAATCGTCGGCCAGAAGCTGAGTTTCTATTTATCGCACCGACGATGGAAATAGCGTCGATCGCCTACAAGCAGGCGCGTGGCACGATCCGGCTCGATGCTGAGCTCTCCAAGGTGTTCCAGGTTCAGGACCACATTCGCAAGATCACACATCGGCAGTCCGGTGCGACGCTGCAGATCAAGGCGGCGGACACCGACGTCATCACCGGGAGCAAGGCAACCGGGACGATGATCGACGAAACCCATGTGTTCGCGAAGAAGAGCAATGCGGCGGATGTCTTCATCGAGTTGCGCGGTGCGCTGACCAAGCGGCCGGACGGGTTCCTGTTTCAAGTGACGACGCAGAGCAAGCAGACGCCGAGCGGCGTGTTTGCGTCCGAGCTGGCGATGGCGCGCGCGGTGCGTGACGGCAAGACGCGCATGCCGCTGCTGCCGGTGCTGTACGAGTTGCCGGACCGGTATGCGCGCGATGATGGCTGGAAGGACCGGCGCTATTGGCCACTGGTCAACCCGAACCTGGGGCTTTCGACCAACGAGGACTTTCTCGCGCGCGAGGTGTTGCGGGCCGAGGCGGATGGCCCGGCTGCGCTGGCGCTGATCGCCAGCCAGCATTTCAATGTGCAGATCGGCATGAGCCTGCGGGCCGATGGCTGGGCCGGTGCGAACTACTGGAACCGGGGCGTCGAGGCGGGCCTGACGCTGGATGCGGTGCTGGAGCGCTCGGAGGCGGCGGTTGTCGGCATCGATGGCGGTGGACTGGACGATCTGCTCGGCATTGCGGTGGTCGGGCGCGAGAAGGATAGCAAGCGGCATCTGGCCTGGACGCATGCGCTCATCTCGCCGGAAGGGCTCGAGCGGCGCAAGGCCAACACCGGGTTTTACGAGAAGTTCCAGGCCGATGGCGACCTGACGGTGGTCGAGGAACTGCCGGACGACATCAGCTATGTGACCGACATCGTCGAGAAGGTGAAGGCGTCGAAGAAGCTCGCCGGTGTCGGTGTCGACGCGATCGGGATCGGCGGAATTGTTGACGCCTTGGCGCGCATCGGTGTCACGCAGGAGAACAACCTGCTGGCCGGTGTGCGGCAGGGCATCTCGCTGATGGGTGCGATCAAGACGGTTGAGCGCAAACTGGTCGACGGCTCGTTCAAGCATGGCGGCCAGGCGCTGATGCAATGGTGCGCCGGCAATGCGCGCATCGTGCCGACGCCGACCGGCATGCGCATCGCGCGCGACGACAGCGGCTTCGGCAAGATCGATCCGCTGATGGCTTTGTTCAATGCGGCGGCGCTTCTGGCGCTCAATCCTGGGCCGAAGAGTCAGCCGCGGGTCGAACTGTTTTTCACCTGATGAGGGTGGGCTAAATCCCCCGCTCTGTCCGCCCTCATTCGAGGGACGGACGGTGCTTACTTCCCGCCGTCCGTCCTTTCAAAACGCCGCTGAGGTAAATCCCATGCTCAACCGGGCTTACAGCCTGCTTGAAATCAAGCGGGTGGACGAAGACGCGCGCACGATTACCGGCATGGCGACGACGCCGACGGCTGACCGCATGAACGACGTCGTCGAACCGATGGGTGCGCAGTTCAATCTGCCGATCCCGTTACTGTGGCAGCATCGCAGCGATGAGCCGATCGGTCATGTGACGCATGCCAAGGTCACCAAGGCCGGCATCGAGATCGTTGCGCAGATCGCCAAGGGCGTGACCGCCGAGATCGACCGTGCCTGGTCATTGATCAAGGCGGGCCTCGTCCCCGGTCTTTCGATCGGCTTCAAGTCGCTCGAGCACGAGATCATTCCCGCAACGAAGGGCATTCGCTTCAAGAAATGGGATTGGCTCGAGCTATCGGCCGTGACCATTCCGGCGAACAGCACCGCCACGATCACCACCATCCGTTCTCTCGACACCGCGCAGCGGGCCGCGTCAGGCCAGCAAGCTCGCGGTGCCGTGTCTCTCAACCCACCGGGCGCCTCCGGACGATCTCAACCGATTGCCCTGGAGGGCACCAAAATGAAAACGATAGCCGAACAAATAAGCGCGCTTGAAAACAAGCGTGCGGCCAGTGCTGCGCGTCAAGAAGCCGTGATGCAGAAGAGCCTCGACGATGATCGGACCACCGATGCGGCCGAGGCAGAAGAGATCGACACCCTCGATCAGGAGATCAAGTCGATCGACGCGGACCTGGTGCGGCTGCGCCAGATCGAGAAGAACAAGGCGGTGGAGGCCAAGCCGGTGGCCAAGGCCGAGACGGCTCACGAGGGATCTCTCGCGCGCGGCGGCCTGACCGTCTGGGCGCAACCGATGGCCAAGAAGATCCCGCCGCAGGATTATGTGTTGCGCTCGCTGGTGTGCAAACTCAAGGCGCACTTCACCAAGCAGTCGCCATACGACGTGATGAAGCAGGAATACGGCGACGACGAACCGACGCGGGCGGTTCTCAACGTGATCACGCGCGCGGCGACGGTGCCGGCCGACACCGTGACCTCGGGATGGGCCAGCCAGCTCGTCAACACTTCGATCACGGAATTCTTTGCCGCACTGATGCCGAACTCGGTTTATCCGGCACTGGCATCGCGTGGCGGGAAATTCTCGTTCGGCAGCGCGGGCATCGTGTCGATGCCGACGCGGGCGAGCACACCGACGATTGCCGGCAGCTTCGTTGCGCAAGGCGCGGCGATCCCGGTGCGGCAAGGCGCATTCTCGGCCATCACGTTCACGCCGAAAAAGATGGCGGTGATCAGCGTTTTCACGCGCGACATCGCGGAGCACTCGACGCCCGCGATCGAAGGGCTGATCCGCCAAGCCATCATCGAGGACACCGCGGTTGCGATCGACTCGGTGCTGCTCGATGCGACGGCGGCCACGACCACCCGACCGGCCGGCTTGAAGGCAGGCGTTAGCGCCACCACGGCAACCGCGGCCGGTGGCATCAACGCGCTGATCGGCGATATCCGCGGGCTGACCGGGGCGCTGATCACCGGCACCAACGGTAATCTGCGCTCGCCGGTGTGGATCATGAACCCGGCCGATGTACTGGCGGCCTCGTTGCTGCCGGCTACGGCGGGCGGCGGCGAATTCCCGTTCAAGGCAGAGCTGACGGGGGGAACGTTGCAAGGCATGCCGGTCATCTCGAGCAGCAACGTCACGGCTGACACAATGCTGCTGGTCGACGCTGCGGACTTCGTGTCCGTGACTGGTGACACGCCGCGCTTCGACGTGTCCGACCAGGCGACGATCCACATGGAGGACACGACGCCGCTGGCGATCTCGACTGTTGGTTCGCCGGCTACTGTTGCCGCGCCCGTGCGTTCACTCTGGCAGACCGACTGCATCGGCGTTCGCATGTTGCTCGATCTGAACTGGGGTCTGCGTCGGACAGGCGTCGTTGCCTGGACCCAGACGATGACCTGGAACTGATCCTCCAAGCGAAAGCAGGCCGCGCCAATGCGGCTTGCTGTTTTTTCTCATTGAAACAGGAGGCCATCAACATGGCTAAGGAACTTCGCAAGACCAAAGACAGTCCCGACGTCAATGCAATGCTGCAGGAGCAACGCGAGGAACGCGCCATTGCAAACGAGGAAGCAATGGAGCGGATGGACTCGGCGCAGCCGACGCCGACGCAGGAGGAAAACGATCTCGCCAAACTCGGCATTCAAGTCGACGAGAAGGAGCCCGATGGCAGCGGCCCGACCGTCATCAGAAAAACGGTCGTGGCCAATGTGCCGCTTGGCTACGACACCAAGTCGATGCTGGCCAAGGAGCCGGATGAGAACCGAGCGTCGTACTCGAGGCCCAAAGCGGAACCCAAAACGTAAACAGCGACAACCGGCGGGGATTGAACCATGCCTCGTATCGTCGTTTCAGCGACAATCCCCGCCGGCCAATCAATCTCCAGCGCGGTCGATCTATCGGCCGGTGACGCGTCTTTCTGTCATATGCCGTCTGGCTGGACGCCTGCCCTGCTCTCGTTTCTCATTTCCTACGACGGCAATACGTTTGGCGATCTTGTCGACCGAACCGCCCGTGAAATTACGCTTAATGTCATACCGGGGACGGTGATCCAGGCGGTGATGCTTCCTGCGCGCGCCGGCTGGCTGAAATTCCGCTCCGGCTCTCGCTTCGGCCCGGTGATCCAGACAGTCAGTCGAACTTTCACCATCATAGGCGATACGAGCCAGGCGACGCTGCTCGATCATCACCGGACTGAGGAAACGGCTTGATGCGCATCCTCGGCGTGCCGATTCCGTTCACTGGTGAAAACCAGAAGGGACTCAGCTCGGTGCCGTACAGCAGCAGCCACAATTGGTATCCGATCATTCAAGAGTCGTTTCCCGGCGCATGGCAGCGCAACATCGAGATCAACACCGACACCGCAGCGTCGTTTCATGCGGACTTCGCGTGCAAAACATTGATCGCACGCGATATCGCCAAACTGCGCGTCAAGCTGGTCGAGAAGGACGCTAACGACATCTGGTCGGAGACGACCAACCCGGCATTCAGTCCGGTGCTGCGTCGGCCAAACGACTATCAAACGCGCAACCAGTTCTGGGAATGCTGGGTGCTGTCGAAACTATCGCGGGGCAATACCTACGTGCTCAAGGTGCGCGACAACCGCAACGTGGTGACCGCGCTGCACGTGCTCGATCCGACGCGGGTGCAAGTGCTGGTCGCCGACGATGGCAGCGTGTTCTATCGTATCAGCAGAGACAATCTGGCCGGCACCAATGAAATCACTGTTCCGGCGCGCGAGATCATCCACGACCGAATGAACTGCCTGTTTCATCCGCTGTGCGGGACACCGCCGGTGTTTGCGTCAGGGCTGGCCAGCATGCTCGGCCTCAATGCCCAGAAAGCATCGGCGTTGCTGTTTGAGAATTCGTCGACGCCTGGTGGAATCATCACGGCGCCCGGCGAGGTTAGTCCGGAGGAGCGGCAGCGCGTCAAGGAAGAATGGGAAGCGCGCTTTTCGCGGATCAATCTCGGTCGTGTTGCCGTGCTGTCCGGCGGCGCGAAATACGAAAAACTGCCGATGACCAACGTCGAAGTGCAGATGATCGAGAACCTCAAATGGTCGGCCGAGGTGGTCTGTTCGGTCTATCACGTCCCGCCGTACAAGGTCGGCGTCGGTGCGCTGCCGAGCTATAATAACGTCCAGAGTTTAAACGTTGAATACTTCAGCCAGGCGCTCCAGGCTTTAATAGAGGAAGCGGAGGAGTTGCTCGACCACTCGCTCGGCATCGGATGGGGCGTTGGACTCGGCACGGAGTTTGATACCGATAACCTGTTGCGCATGGATAGCGTGACGCAGATGGATGTGCTGCAAAAATCTTCCGGCATCCTTTCACCAAACGAACAGCGCAAGAAACTTGATCTTGTGCCCAAAAAGGGCGGCGACAGTCCGATGCTTCAACAGCAGGACTTTAGCCTTGAGGCTTTGGCCAAGCGCGATGCGCAGGAAGATCCGTTCAAGCCGAACACACCGGCGTCAGCGCCATCAATGCCCGCGCCGGCCAACGACGACAACGCCGACGAACCAACGGACGACGAGAAACTTGCCGCGATCAAGAACATCGCGACCTGGGGCAGCAAGTCGATGCTGCTGCATTGAGGGCATGACATGGATCATCGTGTCGTCACAGCCCTGCTGGAAGGCATCATCCCGCAGGTCAAAGAATATTCGGATCGACAGGTCGCACCGATCAAGGGTGAGCTTGAGAAGCTGGGCTTCCGTCTCGTCGAGCTCGAGACGCGGCAGCCCGAGCGCGGCGCGAAGGGCGACTGCGGCCCACCACCAACCATCGAGCAGGTCACCGAGGTGATCCGCACGCTGCACGTCGACGCGATCGTCCGCGACGCACTGATGGCGGAAAGCCACAAGGGCGGCATAGACGTGCTGGCACCGCAGGATGTCGTGGCGGAAATGGCCAACGCGACGGCGATGCTGGCCGAGCCGTTCACCGGCCGCACGGCGGGTGCCGAGAAGCAATTCGCCCGACCGCGCAGTTTCCGCTTCGAGCGCGATGCCGAGAACCGCATCGTCGCGGCGTTCGAGGAATAGCGATGCAGATCAATCTATCCGACGAAGCGCGCAACGCGATGGTCGGCGAGGTGACAACGCTGATCGATGGCGAGCGCGGCAACGGCCGGATCGAACTGCTGTCGTCATCCGGCATGGTGCTCGCCTCGCTGCAATGCTCCAAGCCCTGCGCCGCACCGCCCGTGAATGGCGCCGTCACATTCAACACCATCGCCGAAGATCCGTCCGCCAAGGCATCGGGCACCGCCGTCAAGGCGCGTATCGTCGATGCGGTTGGTGGCGTGGTGTTCGAGTGCGACGTGAGTGACAGCAAAGGCGACGCCGTCATCCGCCTGAACAGCAACCGGATCGTGGCCGGCGGTCCCGTACGCATCAGGGAATTCGTTCTGGTCATGCCGGCTTAAAACAGGAGAAATAACCATGTCGATCGCTGATGCGACTGAGAATTCAATCCTAAATTTGGTCTTCTCCGCCACGACTTGGGCGAACTATGCGATCAATGCATCGTCGTCGCCCGAAACGAATATCCACGTCGGGCTGCATACCGCAGACCCGACCGACAGCGGCACGATGTCGTCGAGCGAGACGACATACACCTCATATGCTCGCGTCAACGTCGCGCGCTCGACCGGCTGGAGCACGGCAACGACCGGCAGCGTCAGCCCGGCGGCGAACATCGACTTCCCGGCCGGCACGGGTGGCAGCGGCACCATCAATTTCTTTAGCACCGGCAAGACCGGCGGCGGCACCACGGCGATCCTGTGGAGCGGTGGCGTGTCGCCGACTATAGCCGCTGGTAACGGGGTGACGCCTAGACTCACAACTGCGACATCGATAAGTTTGGATTAGATATCAATGGGTTACATTACGTTCGCAGACAACAATGGTCTTGCTTTTGATGGGCCTTATGTGTCAATGTTTGGTCTCTCCGCTGGAGACCAGACAATGGCTGGCAAGTCTAGAAGGCCGGTGTCGGACCAGAAGATCATTGCCGATTATGAAAGGCTGCAATCAGCCGCGCAGGTAGCTGCGCTGTATGGGATTTCAGACCAGACGGTATACTACGTGCTTGGAGCGCATGGCATTAAAACGCTATCGCACGCGGAAAAGCGACAAAGCCGTGTCTCTGATGATGAGATTGTTGCTCTCTACCAGAAGACAGGCAGTGGCATTGAAGTTGCCAAGCGACTTGGTGTGAATGACAAGACTGTGTATGGCGCGCTTGCCAAGCACGGTGTGGCAATCGACAAATCGAGACTGTTTAGGGACGAGAAGCTTCGAAACGAGTTGATACAACTCTATCAGGAGGGACGTTCTGCACAATCGTTGGCAGAGCAGTTTAGTTGTTCGGTGTGGACCGTGAGCCATGCATTGTTGAAAGCAGGAGTAGAAACCCGAAAGAAGCCGCGAATTACCGATGATGAGATTAAGGAGGCAAGACGTTTATACCAATCTGGTATGACCTTTAAGCAGACTGCGAAGGCACTTGGTCGGTCTGAAAGACAGATAACGTCTGCTTTGAATAGATACAATCCAGATATCATACGCTCCGGTTTGGTTGGTCCCGGCAGTCCGCATTGGCGTGGTGGGAAGACCCACGATGGTCAAGGATATGTTTGGGTGTGGCTCGATAAAGACGACCCGATGGCGTCGATGCGAGTCAAAAATGGTCGTAACGGGAATATGATGTACGTGCTTGAGCATCGCCTCGTGATGGCGCGCAAGCTCGGCCGTCCATTGCGGCGAACCGAAACTGTTCATCACATTGACGGCAACCATCAGAACAATGCGCCGGACAATCTGCAACTGAGGCAAGGCAGGCACGGTAAGCACGTCGCGATGTGCTGTCTCGATTGCGGTTCGCACAATATTGGACACGTTTGTCTGGCGAGTTGATGTACCACTCGCGCGAGCTGGTTGCCTGCCTGGAGGCGGTGGATGTCGAGGGCATGCGCCGGCTGTGGGGCAAGGTGGCGCCGCAGTTCGCGCAGCACGACGACGCCGGCATGGTTGCGGCGATCCATCTGGCGCGCACCAAGTCGGAGCTCGTGCGCTTCAACCTGCGCGCCTGGTCGCATGCCTGGCTGATCGATCACGGCTATCCGTCGCTGCTCCCGGATGAGTTGCGCCCGCGGGCACAGCGCATCTATCCGGTGATCGCGTCGGGTGTCGGCATCTCGGTCAATTCGCGACACCTGGAAGTCAAATCGGCCGTCACGCTGGCGATGACCAACGCGGTGCTCGAGGCCGAGGCGGATGGGCGGCTGACCGATGCGCCGTTCGTCAAGGCGCGCATGCACGAGGCGCGAGCGTATGCGGTGAAGAAACTGTTCGGCAGATAGCCATCCATGGGCATTGTCGAGGACATCGCCGCGATTCGCGCCAGCCGGAAAGACGAGCGCGCGCAGACGCTGGAGATCTACGCGCTGAAGACCAACGCGCTGCTCGGCGTGATCGAGCGGGGCAAGAGCGTTGAACACAAGGGCTGCACCTTCCGCATCAACGACGCGCGCATGGTTGGCGAGGGACGGCTGTTCCTCGACGTGACCTTCGCGCGCGGGCCGACTGAGGTCACCCACCAGATCATCATCACCAACCCGCCCGTGTTGCCGCGCGAGAGGACCGGCAACGAGCAGGACGATCTGCGAACCGCGATCAGCGAAATGCTGGAAGGGTTCGTCTGATGGGGACAATCTATATTGTCTACAGCAGCACGGCAGATGCCTCTGCTGCGGGTACGACTAGCACAACTTATTCAACTGCTCGTGCCGCCACAAATGCGACTAATACGACGAATACGACTTCAGCAGTTTCTAACTCAATATCCGGTGCCAATTATTCATGTAACCAAGCATTTTTGGTTTTTGATACATCGGCGGTTCCAACAGGTGGGGGAACCGGGTTTTTCTCGCTCAATGTCGTCACGTTTTTAGGCAATCATAACGCCGACACCGTTCGTTTTCGTCAGGTTTCGTCGGTCGCCAACAAGATCGCTGGCGCATCGCTGTCTGCTCAGACGCCGATTTTGTGTGATCCCGGCACGTTTCCAACCGGGACAGGTGTTTATACTGCCAGCATACCAAGCATCTATGCGTTTCCGAGATCAGCGACGGTCAATGTCGTTGCTCATACAGTTGGTGAGCAAAACGGCACCGTTCCGACAGGGCTAACCAGATTTGACTGCAATCTAGCTGACGTTACCGGTACCACTAACGACCCGTACATTCAGCTCGATACGACAGGACTGCTCTGGGAATTCGTCGGCGTCTCCAACGAAGTCGCAGTCGCCACCACCGCGCATGCACTGGTCACCACCGGCATCAGCGGTACCCTGCAAGCGGGCGATCTGCTGGTCGCCTGCATCACGTCGCGTATCGCATCGACCACGTCGGTCACGCTGCCAACCGGCGGTGAGTGGACGCTGGTCGCAGAGCAGAAGAACAACAACACCCTAACCACCAGCTCTGCCCTGCCTTCGGGGTTGATGGCCTACTGCGTTCGGGGTGCGTCCAACCCGAACCTGACGTTTACCCATCCGGTTGCTCCAAGTCAGGCGCAGGGGCGGATCGTCGCCTATCGAAACGTCAACACGTCCTCGCCGAAGGACACGCAGACTAGTTTCACCACAGCCACCGGTACTACGGCGGTCACCGGCACCGGGCTGACGACCACGCAGATCGAAGACCTGATTGTCGCAATGGCGTGCGGCGGGCAGGAGGCTGCTTGGTCCGCGTTCAACGCGACTGATCCGGCTGGAGCGTCGGGTGCGACGGTCACCACCGCGCCGACGACGACATGGTCCGAGCGCGCCGACAGTCTCGTCACAACGGGTGCCGACGGTTCGCTCGCGATCTTCGATGCCGTCAAGCTGACCAGTGGCGCGACCGGCAACCTCACCGCGACGGCGTCCGTTTCGGCCGGACATGTCGTCATCGCTGGCGCGTTCAAGATCTACGCACCGCCGGCCGGCGACGGTGTTGGCGACGCTGACGGTGTTGGTGCTGCGTCAGCCACAGGCGCATCAATTGCGACGGGCAATGCCAGCACGGCGACCGGCACCGGTTCGGCGAGTGCCACCGGGACCGGCATCAAGTCTGCGGATGCAAGCACCGCGGCGGGCGTCGGTACTGCGGCGGCTACCGGATCATCGATCACGATCCTTGAGGGTGTAGGAACTGCGGCAGGTATAGGCGCGGCGTCCGCGACCGGGGTTGCGGTTGGCGCGGGAGTCGGTACGGCCGCCGGGATAGGCGCCGCATCGGCGACAGGCGCAGCGATTGGCGCGGGTGCCGGTAGTGCGGCTGGCATCGGTGCTGCAACTGCGACAGGCGTCACGATCGGTGCAGGCGTAGGCACAGCCGCCGGCATTGGCGCAGCGACTGCTACGGGCAGCACAGCCACGGCTGTCGTCTCGGGCGACGGGACGAGCGCAGGCACGGGCGCGGCGAGCGCGACCGGTACCGCCGTCATGCCCTCGGCGGGCACGGCGGCCGGCACGAGTACGGCGTCAGGCGTCGGGCGCGGGACTAGTGCGAGCGCGGGCTCTGCCGCTGGTATCGGTGCGGCATCTGCAAGCGCTGCGGTGACGTGTGCCGGCGCAGGCAATGCAGTCGGCGTCGGTGCGGCAAGTGCTACAGGTCGATCGACAGCCGCTGCGGCAGGCTCTGCGGCCGGACTGGGAACCGGCGCGGCAACTGCCACGGTCACGGCCGCATCGGTCGGAACGGCCGAAGGCGACGGCACCGCTCTTGCGCTATCCGATCCGGGAACGACCACCGGCACCGCCGAAGGTATCGGTACTGCGGCTGCGACCGGCCGTGCGATCACGGTTGCGGTCGGCTCGGCTGCTGGTGTCGGGACCGCATCGGCAACCGGCGCCATCATTGCGGCAGGTGTTGGCACCGCCAGCGGGATCGGTGCGGCGGCCGCGGTCAGTGCGGAAGCTGGCGTTATTGCTGAAGCTGTCGGCACTGCGGCCGGCATTGGCGAAGCCATCGGGCGGTCGCTCGAGGAGCAGCTACCGGTCGCTGGCGGCGGCGGTATTCGTTTCCGACCTCGCCCGGTTGTTATCGAGGGTGTCGGCTACGGTGTCCTGCCCGAGCTCGTCGGGCTCGCGATCGGCGAGGTCGGCTATCGTCCGAAACTCATTGCCGGAAGAGCCAAAGGCGTCGTCGCTCTCGCCGGACACGCGTTCGGCGACATCGGCGTCAAGGGCGCTGCCTACAGCGTCGCTCGCCTGCCGATGGTGGCGTCTGCCAATGCGGCAGCTGGGTCCGCCGGCCAGGCGCAAGTCAATCTCTCGATCTTCAAGGGTGCCGCCATGGGCCATCATGATCCGGATGAAAATGTGATCATCGCCCTGATGATGGCGGCGTGACATGAGCAACAAGCCGCCGCTCATTCCGCCACCGACCTATACATTGTGGCAATGCATCGGGACCGCGCTCGCCCTGTCGCGGCGCGCCATCGAGGAAATCCGTGCGCTGTCGCGCGTGCCCGGCCCGCAAGGCGAGCCGGGACCAGTCGGCCGGGCGGGACCTGCGGGATCCGAAGGCGGACGCGGTATTGCTGGGCCACAAGGCCCGGCCGGCCGCGATGCGATGCAATTGGAAGACTTCGAGTTCGAGGCCAAGGACGGCGGCCGCTTTATGGCGCTGATCCTCAAGCGCGGCGATACGGAAATCCGCCGCGAGATCCGCACCGACCTGATGATCAACCGCGGCGTCTGGCGCGACGGTGCGTTCCTCAAGGGCGACTGCGTCACCTATGGCGGCTCGCTGTTCGTCGCCGAGGAAGACACCAGCGACAAGCCTGAACAGGGCAAGGCATGGCGGCTCGCGATCAAGCGCGGGCGCGACGGCAGGGACGCCAAGGTGGACGAAAAGCGCGTCCTCGAGCCGGTCAGGTTCAAATAATGTATTCGGTCTTTGAAATCCTCGAGGAGGCGACCGACAGCGCCGGGCCGGACCTGATCAGTCTCGACGATCTGAAACTGGCGCTTGGCATCGGCGGCGACAGCGAAGACGCTGCGCTGCAGGCGATGATCACCTTCCAGTCACGCATCATTGCAGAATATTGCCACCGCCGTTTCGGCCGCGCCGAGGCGTTGGAGACGTTCACGTTCGACCGCGGCGAAACGATGCCGGCGCGAATGGCGCTGACGCTGTCGCTCTATCCGGTCGTCGAGATCTTGGAGTTCTCGACTGCCGGTGCAACGGCATTGGACTATCAGCTCGATCCGGTATCCGGCCGCGTCTGGGCCAATGGCTGGTGCGGCGCGAGTTCAGTCGCGATCACCTATTCGGGTGGTTACGACCTGCCCGAGGAAGCGCCGGCCAGGCTGCAGAAAGCGGTGATCGAAGCGGTGCGCGAGGGGCGCACGTCCGGCACGCGCGACTCGTCGATCCGTGAGGTGCAGCACGGCGACACGCGCATCAGCTACTTCACCTCGGCGCTGTCGACAGCGTCAGCGGGTTACCTGTCGGCGCCGGTCGTCGATCTGATCGCGCCATATCGGCGGCTGACCGTGGCATGACGGCATTCTGGTCGGTGCCGCACGAGTGGCCCGGCGAGACGGTGTTTGTCATTGGCGGTGGGCCATCGGTACTTGGACAGGATCTTGGAAGCCTGCGCGGACGACGCGTGATCGCGATCAACTCGAGCGCCTATGCCGTGCCATGGGCCGACATTCTGTATTTCGGCGACTGGCGCTGGTCGGAAGACAACCGGGCGGCGATCGCAAGCTTTCCCGGCCGTGTCGTGACCACGTCGCGCATGGTGGGCGGAGATCGCAAGGTGCTGGTATGCGGCAAGACCAACCCGCCGGGACTGGCGATCGAGCGCAACAGTCTGATGCAGCGGCGCACGTCGCTGACGGCTGCGACTAATCTGGCGGCACATCTGGTCGGCCGCGGCGGAACGATCGTCTGGCTCGGCGCCGATGGACGACTGGCGGCGGACGGCCGCACGCATCATCACAAGCCGCACCGATGGCGGCACAAACCGGGCTGCTACGACATCCAAAAGGCCGATCTGGTGACCATCGTGCCATCGCTCAAGGCGATGGGGATCGCGGCCTACAATGCCTCGCCCGGCACGGCGTGGGCCGATCTGCTACCGGTGATCAGTCTGCAGGAAGCACTCGGCGAGCGGCGCGCTGCTTGAGGACCATCCTGCTTCGGGGGATGTACGGACTCGGCGACAATGTGTACGCGCGGCCGTTCATGCGCGCCGCTGCATCGCAATTCGATCTCTGGCTCGATACACCCTGGCCGGAACTGTACGAGGATCTCGATATCCGGTTTGTGCGCGGCCACAGGAAACTGCGCACGCAGACAGACAACATCGCGCTGCAGTCGGAGGACCGCTGGTCGCGTCCGCCACTGTCGACCCGAGAGGTGATCCTTAACTACGGCAACATAGCCGCAAGCTCGATCATCCGGTCACTGGAGAGCCGCTGGAGCGCCAAACTGCGCGTCAAGTTCGACCCGGCGCTGTTCGATCTGCCGGATATGGGACCGTCGCCGGTCGTGTCTGACCGGCCAATTGCGGTCATCCGGCCGGTGACGGTTCGCAGCGAATGGCTCAATCCGGCGCGTAACCCGAAACCGGAATATGTCAACGCGCTGGCGGCCGAGCTGATGGCGACCCATACCGTGGTTGCGGTTGCCTCTCTCGCCGTGAACCAGGAATGGTTGGTCGGAAATCTGCCGCCAGCGCACCAGCATTTTATTTTCGGCGAACTCAAGGTGCGCGAGTTGCTTGCACTGGTGCGTGATGCGGACATCGTGGTCGGCGGCGTCGGCTGGATTGTGCCGGCTGCGCTTGCACTGAAGATGCGGACTTTCATCGTGCTTGGCGGTCACGGCGGCCACAACGCGCCCGAGAAGATCACCGACCCGCGGCTCGATCTCAGCCGCATCGGGTTTGCCATGCCGGACAGGTTCTGCCGATGCACACATATGCCGCACAATTGCATGAAGGACATCACCGACCCGGTCGGACAGTTTTTCCGTTGGTTTCAGAATTCGCGGCAAGCCGCCTGACCTGGTGGCCGCAGCTCGGCATCGGCCACTATCCGGTGACGGCCGGCGTCGAACCCTACGACCAGGAATACTTCGATCGGTTTGCCCGCGATGCACATACACCGCTCGGGCTGTCGCTGATGCAAGGCCGCGTCGACTTCGTCGAACTGCACTACAAGGGACCGCTGGTCGATGTCGGCATTGGCTGCGGCGCATTCATCAAACGGCGCCTGGAGCACAAGCGCGACACCTACGGCTACGACGTGAACCCGGCCGGCATCGAATGGCTCAACGCGCGTGATCTGCACGTCGACCCGTACCACGCACAATTCGATGCCATGAGTTTGTGGGACGTGTTGGAGCACATTCCAGACTTCCAGCGGCTCCTCGTCAACGTGCGCCAGTGGGTCTTCGTCTCGCTGCCGATCTTCACCGATGCCGAGCACGTGCTGCGCTCGAAGCATTTCCGGCCGATGGAACACATGTGGTATTTTTCGCAGCCGGGGCTGCTCTACGCCATGAAATGGTGCGGCTTTGACCTGGTGTCGCAGAGCAAGTTCGAGACCGATCTCGGCCGCGAGGACATCGGGACGTTTGCATTCAAGAGGCAAGCCTGATGCCGGTCGATTACAGCGCGCTGCTTTATGACCCGGTCTATGCCGAGATCGGTGTGGAAGCGGTGCTCACCGTGACAAGCACGACGGATGGCGCGGTGGCCGACATTACCGTGATCGACGACACGCGGCCGAAGATATTGCCGGCCGGGTCCGGCGAGGTGCGCGATGTCGGGCCTGGTGCGTTTGCCCGCATTCCGGAGCTTGCCGAGAACGGCATCGATCGTGAGGACTATCTCGACGCGGTTCTCGCCTTCAATGGCCGCACTTGGACGGTGCGCTCCTATGAACTGCGCGGCAGTCCGAACGGCGAGGATCTCGGCGAGGTGCGGTTCCTGCTGAAAGCCGTCAATGGTTGACGTTCGCGAGGACATCCTGGCGCGGCTGCTCGAGGTGGTCGCCACCATTCCGAACATCCGTACCGCAGTGCGCAACAACGTCGACCTTACCGCCGAGCATCTGCCGGCGGCGATTGTGTTCGACGGCGATGAGGAAACCAACGACGCGACCGATGTATCGATGCGTCCGGCGCACCGGCCGACCAGCGTGCAGATGACACCGGAGATCGTCATCGTGCAGCAGGCCGACGAGGTTGGCTCCGACATCACTACGCTGCGGCGCGAGCTGATCAAGCGGGTGCTGACCGACGCGGAGTTGAACGAGCAGATCGTCAAGACCGGGCGGCACGGCAATGGAGCGATCCGTTATCTCGGATGCCAGACCGATGTCGGCTGGATGCGCTCGCTGCACGGCGCGCTGCGCGCTCAGTTCATGTTCAAGTACACGCTCAAGCCTGAAGACCTGTAGTCGCCGCCCTTCGCCGCGCCTTGGGCAAGCGCTCTCATCATCACTGACCTGAAAGGAGGGCGTTAAGATGCCCACGTCACCGAATGTCAATAACTACCACATCGGCAAAGGAATTGTTTCGTTCAAGGAAACCGGCGAGTCGGTCTTTCGTGATCTCGGCAACGCGCCATCTTTCGTCTACACGCCGACGATCGAGAAGCTCGAGCACTTCAGTTCGAGAGAGGGTGTCAAGACCAAGGACTTCACCGCGATCACCCAGGTTGCCGCGACTATCAAGGTCACGATCGACGAAATCACCGGAGAGAACCTGGCCTATTTCGCACTCGCCGAACAGGGCGTCGACACCGATGGCAATGTGACCCTGAGTGCCCTGACCAAGACTGAATTCGTCGGTGAGATCAAGGTCGTCGGCACCAACGACATCGGCCAGCAGGTCGATTTTCTCGCCACCGTGTCGTTTATTCCGGACGGCGACTTCAGCTTCATCACGGCCGAGGACGAGTTCACGATCCTCGAACTCACCGCCGAGGTGCAGAAGGATGCCAACGGCACGTTCGGCATCTGGACGGTGCGCGACGAAGCAGCAACGGTGTGAGGATCATCATGGCAGATCTTCTCGACATTGCACCATCGACTGCGGTTGCGATCGTCACGATCAACGAACGTCGCATCAAGGTGCGCGGCGTTTCCATCGACGCCATCGCATCGATTGTCGCGCGGTTCCCCGAATTGAAAGTGCTTTTCAATGGTGGCGGCGGTGACATCGTGCCGCGGCTGATCGCTGGATGCGGCGCGGCGGTCGGGCCGATTATCGCGGCTGGATGCGGGCATTCCGGCGAGGAGGAATATGAACAGCGCGCGGCGAGTTTGTTGCCCGAACAACAGCTCAAATTCATCCGCGCCATCTTCGGGCTGACATTCCCAAACGGGATCGGCTCCTTCGTCGAGGAACTGTCGCGTCTGATCGGCGGGACGAGCGAGGGGGCCGCAAAGGTCGTCGTCAAGATGCGTTCGAAGAACTCGCCATCGGCGTCGCCGCCATTGTCCGGCGAGGCTTCTCGCCTGACCATGCAATGACGCTGACGCCGCGCCAGATTGCGGCCTGGCTCGAATTCGGCAACAAGCTTGACCGCATCGACTGTGCGGACGACTTGGAGATTGCCGCCATGGGCGCGCAGGGCGATCCGAAGGCAATCGTTAAAGTCCTCAAAGAGTGGCGCGCGTGAGGCTGGTTTTCTCCGCGCAGGAAGCGATCATCGATGAGTTGCCCGACGGGGAGGACGAGGGCCGGCCGATGAAGTTCAATTATCAATATGTACAAGGTGCCTTCAAAAAGGCGCTCGAGGAAGATCGCTTAAAGATCGCCAAGGCCGCGACGGCTGCGGTGCGTGAGGCCGGCGAGACCATTCAGCGTGAAGGCCGTCGCGATATTGCCAGCGCAGGCTTCACCTCCAAGCGCTGGCAGGAGGGCTGGCGCGCCGACATGGTTTCGCCGAAGCCGGGTCAGCCGCCGACCATCGACGCCGCGGTGCTAGTGCGTCATCGCCTGGCCTTTGCATCCGTGTTCGAAACCGGCGCGACGATCAAAGGCGAGCCGCTGCTCTGGCTTCCGATCGAGCAGAACCTCCCACCGGGCCGGTGGTCGCCGCGCAGATATGCGCGCGACGTCGGGCCGCTCGTGTCGGTCAACCTTCCGGGCAAGCGGCCGATGCTGTTCGGCAAGCGGGTGCGCTTTGAACCGGGGCGCGCGCGGCGCCGGGCTATGCTGGGCAAGATCGATGTGCGCGAGCGCAAGCCGCTGTTCGTCGGCGTGCCGACCGTCACGCTGCGCCGGCGCTTCCACATCCGCGATATTGTGAAGCGTGTCGTGGCGCGCCTGGCCGAATTTTACACAAAGAACATGAAGGTTTGAACGCATGGCCAACGTGCTCAAACAAAAGATCACGCTTGAGGGCGCTGAAGAGATAAATAAAAAAATCGAGGATCTGGGCAACAATGTCGAGAAGTTCCTCGCGAAAGCCAAAGCCTCGTTCGACGGCAGTGAGCTGTTGTCATTTCGGGAAAAACTTGCGGCCGTCGGAGTTGTTGCCGGCGTCGTCGTGACGGCGGTCAACAAGCTTGGAACGGCCCTGGTTGCGATGGCGGATGATGCCGCAAAGGCCGCTGCCACTCTGGGACGCGCCGCCGATGCCGCAGGGCAGACGGTGGAGAATTTCCAGAAGACCAAGTTTGCGCTTCAGCAAGCGGGCCTGACCGCCGATGAGGCGGGGCAGGCGATGCAGAAGTCCTCTGCCGGTGCCGCGAAGGCGGTCAACGATTTGCGTGCGGCAGCCGCCAAGCTCGGCGTGTTCTTCGCGCCGACGGCGGAGGGTTCTAAAGCCGCGGCGCAGTCGATGGGTTTGTTCACCGACAAGACCAACGAGGCCAATGCGGCTGTTTTGGAGTTCATGAAACGATCCGGGGCAGCGATCGATGTGACCACTGGCGCGATGCAGCAGACGCCGGAAGTCTGGGCCAGGTTCGCGGATAGCATCGCGAAAATCCAGGACCCGCTCAAACGTGTGGAAGTGTTGACGAGACTGTTCGGCGAGACGCTCGGCCGGCGGCTTGCAGCCGAAGTGAAAAACGGCGGCGAGGCGATGCGCGCGGCGGCGCTGGATGCCGAGCGTCTCGGCATCGTGCAGACCGATGCACAGCGCAAGGTGGCCGACGCGTTCGAGAAGGCCCAGCAACGATTGACGGCAGTGCGCGCCTCGGCAAGCCAAAGGACTGGCTTGGCATTGGCGGAGCTGCTGACGCCGCTGATCAACGGCTACACCAACCTCATCGCCGAGATGAACGCCGCGCTCGATCGGCTGCTCGCCGCCGGTGCGGGAGTGATCATGCGCAACATCGCCGAGATCCAGACCAGCGGCGTCTGGTCGTGGCTCACGCGCTTGTTCAACGAGGAAATTGCGCGGCTGAAAGCTGACATCGCGCGCGAGTGGGCAATCGTCAAAACGCTGTTCAACATCCAGCCCGACGACACGCTGTGGAGCTGGATCACGCGCCAGTTCAATGCCGAAATGGCGCGGCTGAAGTCCGACGTCACCACGACCATCGAGGGCATCAAGCAGGCGCTGCAGACCGCGTTCAGCGGCTTCATGGCCTTCAGCAATGCGCTGGATGCGAGTGTCTGGGCGGCGTTCGAGGCTGCGGGCGTTGCCGCGTGGAATGCGATCGGCAGTGCGATCGAGGGCGTCATGGGTCCAATCAATGCGGTGATCGAGGCGATCGGCAATGCGATCGCGCGGCTGCAACAGTTGCTGACCATGAGCCCGGAGCCGGGCACACCTGGCGGTGGCTTGACCGATACCGGCGGGGCACCGTTTGCCAGTGGCGGCTACACGGGTGCCGGCAGCCGCATGACACCGGCCGGGATCGTGCATCGCGGCGAATACGTGCAGCCCGCGCGTGTGGTGGGGCGGCCGGGCGTGCTGCCATTCATGGAAATGCTGCGCCGGACCGGTGATCTTGAAGCCACGATCCGTCGTTTCACGCGCGGCTTTGACATGGGCGGGCTGGTCGATGGGCTGAATCGGTCGCTGTCGGTTGGCATGCTCCCCGGCTTTGCTGCAGGCGGGCTGGTGCCGGCATCCGGTGGTAGGCGCTTCACAGTGGATCTTCGCACCAATGCTGGCACGTTCGCGATGACAACTGACGAAGACACAGCCATTGCGCTGACGCGTGTTGCGCGGCGCAGCGGCAACAACACGACCATGCGCCGGGCGCCGATGTGGGACAGATAACATGGCGCTCGACGGCACCGGTACCATTCTCGAACTCGACGGTATCGCGTTGGGAAACTACTCGTCGCGCGGACTGACCTTGCAGGTCACGCCGCTCGATACTGGCCCGCTCATTCGGGACGCGAACGGCACGTTGCACGACCTGACGATCGAACAGTTCCGCAAATACTCTTTCACCATATCGTGCGAGGACACGACTGCGCCCGAACTGACTGACGTATGGAAGGGCAAGGCAGTCAGCATCACGATCATCCCGAACACTGGGCTTGCTGGCGACACGGCTGGCGAACAGGAGTTCGACTGTATGCTGTCATCGTGGGAGACGAGTACCGACGAATGGGGGGCCATGACGAGTTGGTCCCTGACCTTGTTGCAGGTCTGAATGTCCGTCAGCGCGGTCTGGTATCTGGCGTGGGTCGATGATGATGCGGTCGCGTTCGATCCGGCCGTTCACAATGTACAGGATACGGAGCTGCTTGGGTTTACCTTCTCGCAGCGGGAGGGCGAGTTTGCGACCCTTCGCCTGCTGACGCGCAATCCGATCAGCGGCTTGTCAAACTGGGCGCTCGGTCTTCTCGGGCCGGGCCGTAAACGGTGGGCCTGGTTTAGCTGGGGCCTGAATGGTGCTGCGCCGAGCCCTCTCGCGCTCCTGCGCCTGGTCGGCGTTCCGACTGACGTATTTCTTGCGACTGTGACCCTGGATTTTTCCGCCCGGCCGTCCGACTTCAATGAACAAAAGGCCGCGCTCAACGATGCGCTGCGCGTTCTGCCGTATTGGGATCCGGTGTTCATCGACGAGCAGAAGCGCGAAAACATGGACATCATTCTCGATACGTATGCGGGGGTCTGGTACGTCGACCCTGTGACGCACGAAATATCGCTCAGTGACTTGCTGCTGGGCGAGGACGGCGCGCAAGTCTTCCAGATCAATGAGCATGCAGCCGATGGGCTTCAGCTAACGATTGGCGACCCGCCACTTTCATCGGTCACCGTCGACGCAGAAATTGCGTGGACCCAGCGCGCGGTCGGTTCGATCAGCATGGGATTTACATCGTCGTCATACACGCTGAAGGCCGATGCATTCCCGAAGGTCGGCGCCTCGATGGGAGATGGCTGGAAGATCCTCGGCGCCGCGGTGAGTGCCGACCAGGCATTCGAAACCAAAACCGTACAGACGGATTACACTCTCAACATTGACTGGTGGGACGGTCAGAAGACGACCTCAAACATCAAGAAGAGCCATGATTCCGTCGTGGGACCAGGGTTGCCGTTGCCCCCGATCATAACCGACTCTCAACAGGACGCGACCTATTCAAAGCCAGACAGCTCCGGGCACATTGAATTGACATCCTGGAGCCAGAGCCAGACGTGGTCGACCGGGTTGATCCCTCGATATGTTGTGTCGGCTGGGTATACCGTTGGATACGACGCGAAGCGTCCATTCACCGAGCACGTCACGTTTGTTCTGACGGCAGACGTGCAGCCGCTCGCGACCCTTCCGGGGGACGATGAGACGATGCGCATCGACGGCCTCAACACGGCTGATCTCAGCGAGCCGATCGACGGAGTGCCGCCGATCGGTGACCCGCGCCGCAGAAGCTACATGACACAGGCGCGGGGCGAAGACAGTTTGCAGTATCTCATTCTTCTGGCACGCGCTCAGTTGCGCAAGCGGGCGCGGGCCGTCGAGATCTCATTCGCGCCGTTTCTCACTCGCCTGGAGGATCTGAAACTCAATCGCAGCGCACAAGTCTTCGACTGGCGCATTCCTGGAGGCAATGCAATTGGCAAGATCATCTCGTTCAGTCTGACGTTGACTCCACCAACCGACGACGACGCAGTGAATGTCGGACTTGAATGCACCATCGGGTGCACCATCGGCAACGGCGGCACCGTGTCGGCGGTAGGTGGCGAGGAAGAATACGTCGACGACGAGTACATCGACGCGGACCAGGACTATCAGCAGTACGACGGAGCCGTTTTGACGTTCGACGATGAGGTTGGCTTCACGCCGCCGCTATTCGCGCCGAACGACGATGGCATGGATTTCATCACCCCGTTCGGGCTCAACGACGCGTCCGTCTTCGAGGTGCCGATCTCAATTCATAGTGTCGCCAACGATCAGATCGAACACCTTGAGCCATCAGCCGGGACGTGGGCCGCGCCTGGACTTCCGATTGGACCTCCTCCGGGCGGCTTCAATACCTGGCAAGAGGCGCGGCAGGCAATGGTTCAGGATCGTAACAATATGATGAAAGCCCTGCTGTCGAATCTGGAGACCGAGATATCATTCAAGCTCAAGAGCATGTCCGCGGACTTCAGCACCGAGGTGCCAATCACGGTAACCCAGCTCAAGATTCCGCAGATGATAAATCTGGCAGCGACGTAGTGCGATGGGTGATTTTTCCAACAATCTGCTGTTGCCCAATCGTCTTGGTCAAGCCGAGATACCCAAGCGCAAGGCGAGCATTCCACCGCCGGCCGCAACCGAGCAGGTAGACGACGGACTGATTCGCATCAAGGGCAGCGGTGCGTCCGTCATCAACCTGAACCACTCGGAGAGCGAGAACCACACCCGAACTGTGTTGATGGAAACTCAGCGCACATACGACGAGGTTCGTATCAAAAACAAGGACAATCCCAACCAACACGTCGACGTCAAGCGACCCAAAAAAGTTAACGCACAATCGAATGAAAACACCCGCGGTGCCCCGCCCCGCCCGAATAAGGGCGCGGCCGGGCCGGCCAACGTCACGACGGTATATACCAAGCAAGAGGAGAGCGAGACGATCGAAGTCCTTACTGAGGATATCACAGACGCAAATCCAGAGTGGACGGGTGGTGGGGGTGGCAGCGCAGCACCATGACAACAATTGTATTCAGAGACGATATTGGCATCTACACAGGCAAGGGCTCGAAGCTCACCAAGGGAGAGCTCGACACCAATTTCTATGAATTGTTGATCGCTGTTCTTGCCCTGCAGGAGGGCGGTGCGTTCG
>Ga0070674_100000362_pt1 | contig 22689 bp, 23 predicted proteins | sample KBSM33metaG_FD_65344 | JGI IMG/M metagenome (GOLD analysis project Ga0070674, IMG submission 65344) | Miscanthus rhizosphere microbial communities from Kellogg Biological Station, Michigan, USA - KBS M3-3 metaG | ecosystem: Host-associated > Plants > Roots > Rhizosphere > Soil ... | reverse complement strand
TTCAAGGCGATGGTTGCGAACGCCGAAACGTCATTCGCAGAGAGAGTCCGCGAAGCGGAGGCGCAACAGAAAAAATAGGCGGAATCCGCATGCTGCGCGCCCCTCAACGGGTTCGAGCGACGTCACCTTTGATTTGCGTGCGGTACATGACCCGCCGTGACGACGCCTCGAAGCTGTCCCGGCGATGCATCGTGCATCGATTGTCCCAGAGCACCAGATCGCCCTCACGCCACCGATGCTGCCAGACGTGAGCCAGGTCGGTCGCCACGGTCCAGAGCATGTCGAGCAACGCGTCCGACTCACGTGGAGTGAAGCCGTCGATGTACGCATTGCGTCGCCGGCCGAGAAACAGCGCCGAGCGCCCAGTCTCCGGGTGCACACGTACCAACGGATGCCAGACACCCGGTGCCGTCCGCGGATCATCCGTCTCGACGACGCCTTGACGGACGTACCCGCCGCTGTTGTACGTGGCGTCATGCTTGAGGCGTAGACCTTCCAATCGCCGGCGCACGTCAATCGAGAGTCGATCCCACGCGCCGTACATCGAACAGAAACTGGTATCTCCTCCGGCCGGCGGAACCTCGACGGCGTACAAGGCGCTGGCGATTGGTGGATCGTCGATGTAGGTCATGTCCGAATGCCACACCGCCTCACCGGATCCAAGGCTGCCGATGGCAACGCCGTTCTCCACGACGTTGGACACGACGTAAATCTCGGGATGGCCATCGACGAACCGTCGTCCGTTCTCCTGAATGGGCGCGAGGTCCAGAGCGCCAAAGTGGCGACTGAATACCAGCAGGTCTTCGAGGGAAAGCGACTGCTCGCGAAACAGGAGCACCTGGTGGTCGTTCCACGCGGTGCGCACGGCATGGACCTCACCGGGTCCGAGCACCTTCAGGTCGGCGCCGCGAATCTCCGCACCGATCGAGCGGCCACTCGGCACGATGTCGAACGCCGGCTTCACAGAGCGAGCCGACCTGCCTTGCGCATCAGATGACGTGGAATCCATGAGTACTATCCCGCTCGAGCTGAGCGACGAGTCCATACTCCCAATCCAGGTACGCCTGCATCGCCTGCGCGCCGCTGTCCGTACCCTCGTACGGTCTTTTGTACACGTCGATCGGACTCATCGTGAAACGCTCGCCACCGGATCGTAATCCACGACCGCTCGATGTCCACGCCGCCGTCCCACCGGTGAGCACCGAGACTCTGGCGCCTGTTGTCGCCGCGAGTTCCGGGGCAAAGAACGACGCCAGCACTCCATCGCCCGACGTGACGATGTAGTGCGCGGCGCTCGGCAACGCCGCGATCGCGATATCGCGAGACGTGCGTGAGACGAGCCATGCACCGGGAATGTGGCCGCGCAGGTACTCGACACTCGGCGCAACGTCGACGAGCACCGCGCCTCGAGTCTGCTCCGCCTCGAGCTCCAGCGGCTCGACGCCGGGCACGTCAGGCACTGGCGGGATCGCCGGCCGCCACGCGCCGATCTCGCGAGCCTCATCCAGCGACGCATCGTCGAGGACGCAGACATCCCAACCCATTTGAGCGAGCCACGACGCAGTCATGTCGGCGCGGATCTGCTCCGGGTCCCAGAGCACGATTCGCGCGCCGCGAACGGGTGCGAATACATCCGTCTCCTGAACGAGCTGCCCTCCTGGCGTCGAACGAAATCCAGGGAGATGACCACGGGCGTAATCGTCGGGTGAACGCACGTCGAAACGATAGGTCGTTCTGAAGTCGCCATCGGCCCATGCTGCCAGATCGCGAGACTCCACCCGCGTCACGCCCGCTCGCTCCGCCACCTGACGCGCGGCGACGCGTGAGCGGTCGGCGATGTCAACCGGCACAGTCGGAGCGGAGCGGGTTTGGCCGTGGTCCAACGGGAACCCTGCCAGGGTCCAACCGATGGTGCCGTTTCTGAGCGCAGCAACCCGGTTCCGAATACCGGTGTTGACGAGTGACTGGGCCCCGATGATGCTCCTCGTTCGTCCGGCGCAATTCACCACGACAAGCGACGAGGGGGACGGCGCCGCTGCCTGAACCCGATACACGAGCTCGGCTCCAGGTACGCTCAATGCCGTCGGAATGCTCATCGTCCGATATTCCTCGAACCGGCGGGCGTCGAGAACGACCACGTCCGCATGGGCGTCGAGCAGCGCTTTGAGTTCAGCTGCGCCGAGTGACGGCGTGTGCCGCCGAGCCTCCACGAGCTCCCCGAACGCCTTGCTCGGCGTGTTCACATCGCGGAAGATCTCGCCGCCGGCTCGTCGCCATCCGTCGAGGCCTCCCTCGAGCACCGAGACGTCCGTATACCCCAATGCTCGCAGGCGTTCGACCGCAACGGAGTGCAGCCCCTCGCCGTTGTCGTACACGACGATCCGCGTTGAGCGCCTCGGCACGCGATCGCCGATCTCGAGCTCGAGTCGTCCCAAGGGAAGCGATGCGGCGAACAGCGGATGCGCCTCGGCGAACGGACCTTCTTCGCGGACGTCGAGCAGCGCGATCTCGCTGCGCTCGATCAGCGCCTTGCGCACCTGCGCGGTCGTCGTCGAATGCGGAGTCGACAGCACTACCAGCCTGCAAGACGGTTGACGAACACCGCAAGCGCCACACACCCAGCCGCCGCGACGGTCATGTAGATGCCGGCGCGCGCCAGATCCTTCATTGAAAAGTACCCGGAGGAATACGGGATGATTGTCGTCGGTCCCTCGCTGACGAGAATGAACGCCAGCGACGAGGTGAAGGCCGCCGGTGCCACGATGGTCCAGGGATCGAGGCGCAGGTCGTTCGCGAGCGCCACGAGGATCGGCACGATGATGCTGGCCGTGACGGTATTGCTCGAGAACAGCAGGTGCAGCGCCGCCACCGCCAGCACAATCACGAACGCCTGCGCCACCACCGGGATGGTCGTGATGTTGCCGAGGAGGACCCACGCGAGCCAGCGCGCGGCGCCCGTCTCGAAGACCACGAGCCCGAGGGACAGGCCCGCGACAATCAGCATCACACCGCCCCACTCGATCTCGCGCTCGGCTTCCTTCCAGTTCAGCACGCGAATGCCCGGGAAGAAGAGGCTCAGGCCTCCAGCCAGCGCCACTGCTTCGACGGGCGGCGCGACCTGTCCATTCGTCCATGCCGCGACCGCCGGTGTCATGAGCCAGAGCGCAATCACCGCGACGAAGATCAGCAGCGTGGCCCGCTCGTTCCGCGTCAGCCGGCCAAGGGCAGCCAGCCGGTCTTCGACGTCTCGTGTGGAGAACGGCAGCCGCTGAAGCTCCGGCGGAAACAGCCACAGCAACAGACGCCACGCAATCGGTACCATCAACACCGATGCCGGAACGCCGTAGAGCATCCAGCGTGTAAACGACACGTCCACATTGGCGAGCTGTTTCAATTGGCTGATGGCGACCAGATTCGCCGCTGTCCCCGCCGGTGTGGCGATGCCACCAATGAGCGGGCCAAACGCCGTGGCAATCATCAACGCCCGGCCAAAGTTGCTGCGCCCAGGCTGCAGCGCCGCATCGCGCAGCAGACCAGCTCCGAGCGGCAGCAGCATCGCCGCCACCGCCATGTCGGTGATCCACCACGAGATGAACGCGCCCACGGTGAGCACGCCCAGGAGCACGCGGTCCGTCCGCGTGCCGACGCGCTTCAAGATCTGGTACACGAGCCGCGTCCCGAGGCCGGAGCGCGTGAACGCCGCCGACATCAACAGGACACCGATGAAGAACACGATGATCGGATCACCGAACCCGGCGCGGATCACGGCGCGAAAATCCGCGATGCCGAACGCGGGTACAAGGAGCACGATCAGCAGCGAGGTCACAGCGAATGGGAGCGCCTCGGACACCCAGGCCGTCACGGCGAAGGCCATGATCGCGAGACAGGTCTTGCCGGTGGCGGTCAGCGCGACGGGACCGCCGGCCGTCTGCAGCGGCGGCGGCGAAGGAAGGAAGTGGATGAGCAGCAGCAGCGCCACTGCGGCGACGAGCGCCGTGGCACGCCTGTCCTTCCGTGGCGGCGACGACGGTGCGACCGCCGCCACCTGCGTCATCGCGCGCCTTCAGGCTTGGGGAGACGCGGCGACGTCGCGCGGCAACCGTCCGTCGTCGTGAGCGCGAACACGCCGCAGGATCCCCCGATGCGCGCCGACGAGTCAACCGCCGCAACCCCGACCTCCTCGCTGGTTGTATGTCTTCGTGATGCTCGGGACATCGGCCGCAAGTGCACTCTACGCTCGATTCGCAATGAATCACTCGCCAACCATGTGCTGTCCAGCACAGACAGGCTCAACCCCATGTGTCAGGCTCAACGTGCTTGAAACCCTTGCCCCTCATCAACAGTGCACATGCTCTCGTCATTTCCGTAAGCCTCGTCGTCAGCGGGCACGTGGTGGAGGCGCAGGAGTTGTCGCGCTATCGTGCCTACGCTCTCGAGAGCAGCGTCGACACTGTCGCAACGACGATCGGCACACGTCCGACTGAGGCGAGTACGCTTCACGAGCGCCCGGAGAAAATTCAGGAACTACAGTGGCGAGCACCGTACGAGAGCCCCGGCAGCGCATCCGCCGATCCGGTTCGCAGCCTCGCCTTCGCCTTCGTAAACGATGCGCTCTATCAGGTGCTCGTCACCTACGACCGCGAGCGGACCGCAGGCCTGACAAACGACGACATCATCCAGTCCCTTTCCGCTTCCTACGGCACGCCAGCGCTCAAGTCGACAATCGTGCGGACGGAGCTGCCGTCGGCCGTGCTTGACAATGCGATCGTGCTGGCGCAGTGGAGCAACGCCGCCACGTCCCTGACGCTGGTCCGCGATGTGTACTCCCCTGACTTTCAGCTGATCCTGATCTCGAAGGCGTTGAGCGCACGGGCTCGAGGCGCGATTCGCGAGGCCATCAGGCTGGATGCGCTCGAAGCGCCCCAACGAGAGATCGAACAACGGAAGCAGGATGTCGCCGAGGCGAGTGCCACTCGCGACAAGACGCGCGCGACGAACAAGGCCGCTTTTCGGCCCTGAGGACCCTCATGACAGATGGCCGTTCAACAACGCAGGTCACCACGCTGCTCGATGTCGAGCCAGACGGCTTCTCGCCGGCAAGGTGTCCGCTATGTCACGCGACACACTCGTCGTTGACGCACGAGGCACTCGAGGCCGGTGAGTCCTGGTGTTGCGCGAGATGCGGCCAGCGCTGGCAAGCGCTGCGCCTCCTTGCCGTCAGCAGCCATGCCACGTGGGTTGCCCGTCACGGATAATCTGCACCACCGGCACCACGCGACCAATGGCGATTGCGCGCTGAGACGCTGAGACGTGAGCGCGGAGCGCTGCCAGATCAGGAGGGATAGAACTGATCCTCTGTCTGCTGTGCGCACAGATGGATTGCTTCAGCGGAAGGGATGAGAGTCGTGGGTCAATCTAGAGGTGATGGTCGCAGTGATGGATCCGTAGCTCAGATGAGCGCGTCCAACGGCCAGCCGCCGATCGACTTGTGGCTTGACGACCGCCGCCCGGCGCCTGATGGCTGGATGGCCGTCACCACCGTTGTCGACGCAAAACTGTCTCTGGAGACTGGTCGTGTCGGTCGCGCGAGTCTCGACCACGATTTGGGCGCGTGCGAGACGTGCATGGACGGTATGGACGTGCAAGAGTGGCTGGAAGCGCACAACTTCCGAACGATGCCGCATTGCAAGCATGTCGGTACGGGTTATGACCTTTGCGTCTGGATGGCCGAGACAGGGCACTGGCCGACGGAAGAGCCAACCGTTCACAGCGCGAACCGAGTCGGACGCAACCGGATGAAGGGCGTCATCGCCAGGTATTTTCCGCGGCAGCGCTGACCTCACAACCGCCGCTCTCCTTGCACACCGACTCGCCGGCGACGATGGGTGATGAACTCTCGCAGTGTCCGACGAAGGTGCGCGGGACGACACGATGTCACCCACGGGTCGGCAGGTGGCGGCGCCGGGACTGGTGGGCGTACCAGTCCCGTCGGTTCCGGTCGACGGAATCGTCAGCCGGCCAGCGTTCTATCGGGAGTCTGTATCGGTTGGGTGAAGACGTCTGGCAGCCCTGACGCATGAATGCGGATGCTGCACTTGATCTCGTCGTCACCGTTGGAGTCCTCCTGGAGGTCCGAACGAGACACAGTTTTCTCGTTCACGACACGGAGCACCTGTTGGCCGTTGCCGACGGTGACCGGAATGGCGTTGTGGTCGAACGCGTCGTTGATGAGTACCGACTCTCCGCTCGGGCCGTCGTAGCCGATGATGTCGATGTGCGGATGCCATTCGACTCCGAGCGAGACGAGGTTTCGGTCCACCTTGCCGAACTCGACATCGTAGGCGACGGTCAGCTTGGTGGAGGTGTTGTTGATGGTGGTGAGCGTCAGGCTCGGGTTCGTAACGGTAGGCATTGTCGTAGCTCCTTGTAATACGAGGTGAACGCTGCGGCCGATTGCGTCGAAGACGTCATACGGCCTTCTCTGTAGGTAGATACGCAAGCGCCGCGCGAAACCGGACAAGCTCGCGCCCGGCCTGGAGAGAGTCGGCCACGACTGGTGTCGAGGCGCCTGGATCGCAACCCACGGAGGGTGCTTACGACACGACGGCGGTCAAAGGCGCCTGGCCGTGCCTCTATTCTGTGGATTCTGTATTCGGAGAATTCGAAAGCGTCAGCGCGACTTGCAGATAGGCGAACGACGTGCCGCTGTGCAAGTAGTTCTCGATTCGGTTCAACACGGCTGCGTCTCTGAACCAGGGCGGACTCGTGTGCCGCAGCCGCTCCTCGATCAAGGCCGAGAGAAACGCGAACCCGGCGTCGATCGCGCGTGTTCGCAGTGAATCCAGCATGTAGTTCTCGAGCTCCGTGTCGTTTTGCACAGTCGGCGACGTGGCCATCGCCTGCAGATAGAACGTATTGTGCTCGCCGAAATGCGGATCGGCGTGGACGCCTTCCTCGTCGTGGTCCTCGAGCGAGCTGCCGAGGGCATAGGCGACGAACCGCGACGAGACACGGTCGCGCAGGGCAATCCCGATCGCACGAACGTGCGACGCGGTTGCTTCGAGCGTTTCGAGCGGAAACTGCAGCAGCGGCCGTCGCCCCGCGCGCAAGACATCGGGGGGATATTTCACCGTCGCCCCGTAGCGCTCCTGCTCTACCGCGAGAATCTGCAGCTTGTAGGCTTCGAAGTTGGCCCGCGTCAGTTCGACAACCTCCAGGGTGTCGAGCGGGAAGGCGAGCGTGCCGACCCGGATCTCCACAGCCATCGTGGGTTCCGATGCGACGCGTCCACCGACGAGATCCTCGATAGCCAGGCGAAGAATGGCCAACGCCTCGTCGATGGCTGAGGGTTCGGTGTCGTAACGGGGATAGAAACGCAGAACGCGTTCGCCGGCCGGCAGCAACACGAGGCCACGACGAAATGCGCGGTCCCGTAACGCGTCGCGCCAGTCGGCACGCTGAACGTCGAATGCCAGCATGACGCCTGCGCCGCGCACGTTCTTGAGGATTTCACGGTAGTCGCGCGCCAGTGCCACGAGCCCGTGTTTCGCCCGCTCGCCGGTGCGCTGAACCTGATCGAGATCCAGCTTGTGCAAGAGGGCCAGCAGCCGCACCATCCCGACCGAGTCTCCCTCCCATGTGGTGTTGAATTTTTTCTCTTCCTGGAAGAACGTGGCCAGCTCCTCGCTCACGAACAGGACACCGTTCTGGGCCTTCTTGGCCCACGTGACCACGTCCGGGGGACACGGCAGGTCGAAGAGCTCGTGCGCCCACAAGCGACCTGTCATGCCCCAGCCGGTCTGGACCTCATCGAAGATGAGCGGCACGTCGTAAATCTTTGTCAGCAGCCGCAGCTTGCGCATGAAGGCCGTGCTTGCCCGACGCACGCCGCCTTCACCTTGAATCGGCTCGACGAGCACGGCCGCGACGCGACGCGATCGGCGGATGACATCCGGCGCGAGGTGCGCGCGTTGTCCCTCCACGAACGCCGCAACGTCCTTGTCCGGCCGCGCCAGGAATTCGTCGAGCGCGTCCATCTCCCGCTGGTAGGAATCAATCGGCTTCTCGGCCCGCGGCAACCGTCCGGACACGAGCAGATCCCAGAGCTGTTTCAGACTGCGTTCTTCGCGCCTGGCGGTTGCCTTGGGTGCGCCTGCTTCCTCGAATGGAAACGCGATGTGCGGCCAATCGAACGTTGGAAACCCGAGTCGCGCTTTCCTCCGTTGAGTGACCGCAAGACTGCCAAGTGTCCGGCCATGGAAGGCGCCTTCGAACGACACGATGAAGCCACCGTCACCGTCGCCTGACGTCTTCACGCGGTTCAAGAGAACGGACTTGATCGCGTTCTCTACCGCTTCGGCGCCCGTGTTCACAACGAAGTGGCGGGGTGTTCCCGCCGGCGCGATTCGGTTCAGTTCGGCCTTGAGGCGCAGCGACAGCGTGGTCTGGTACTCGGAATGCGCGTAGCGCGAGGTCACGAAAGGCAGCGACTCGAGTATCGCGCGCACAACTACAGGATCGTTTTCGCCGAATGCAGACGTCGCGATCTGCGCCCCCATGTCGAGGAAGCGATACGGGCGGCCGCTGGCGTCGCGATCGACCGCGGCCAGATAGGGTCCAACCGACTCCGCAGGATCGAATGCCACGGGCAAGGAATAGAAGAGACTGCGCGATGCCTCCGTGAGCGCGGCATGCGAGGCCGGCAGCAACTCCTCGATCGACTCGTCGAGCCTGCGCTCGCTATCGCTCAGGCCTGCTGGTACATAAGCCTGAAGCTGACCGGCCCGGTAGCTCGCATTGAGCTGGACGAGGTGCTCGAGAAAGATGGTGAGCTGCGAGACTTCGTCGTCAAACACGCGAGAAGAACCTTACAGCCTTTTCGCGCCATGGTACTCAGGACGGTGATGACGAGCGCGGTGAAAGCGCGGCCGGCCAGGAAACGGACAAGAAGCCTCGGGCAGCATCCATTCGCATCTTGTCGCGCGCGTGTGAAGGCCGTGTATCGCGCTTTCGCGCTTTGACGCGGCAGGGTCAAGCCGTCATGGTTGCGCTGGCACCGGTGGCGCGATGAGCGCCGTTTCGAGCATGCTTCTCTGCGTGAAGCTAACGGATCTACGCGGCATCCTGCACTACGTCCCTCAATTCCGCGACCGGACGTTCATCCTCGCGATCGATGGCGGCATTGTCGCTGACGAGAACTTCGCGACGATCCTCCTCGACGTCGCCCTGATGTGGTCACTCAGTATCCGAGTGGTCGTCGTGCACGGCGCTGCCGAGCAAATCCGGGCTCTGGCCGAGGCCCAGCAGGTGCAGCCATCCGACCTGGATGGTACCGGCGTCACTGATGGCACGACGCTTCAGCTCGCGCTGACTGCGGCGAATCGGTTGACGCACGAGATCCTGGAGGGCCTGACAGTGCACGACCTCCGCGCGGCCTGCCCGAACGTCGTTGTTGCGCACCCAGCGGGTGTCATTCAGGGCGTCGATCAACTGTTCACCGGCCGGGTCGAACGAATCGATACGGGGTTCCTGCAGTCGCTGGTCGACCAGGGTATCGTCCCGATCGTGCCGCCGCTCGGATTCGATGGCAACGGCCACACCTACCGGCTGAACTCCGATAGCGTCGCCGTCGCAGTGGCAACGCATCTGAAAGCGGTCAAGCTGATCTTCGTCACGTCGCAGCCGGGACTGGTTCATCGTGGACGACCAATCCGTCAGATGGCCGTTGGTGAACTGAGCGATCTCCTGCAACGCGACGGGGCGGGATTCGCTCCCGAGATGCTGTCTCGGGCGCGTCATGCCGTGCAGGCCTGCACCGCTGGCGTGCCGCGCGTGCACATCATCGATGGCAGGCTCGAAGAAGGTCTCCTCGCCGAAGTGTTCGACAATCACGGGCTCGGGAGCCTGATCCATGCGAACACGTACGAACACATCCGACCGGCGACGAAGAAGGACATTCAAGCCATTCAGCTGCTCACGCGCCAGGCGATCGAGGCCGATGAGCTCATCAAGCGAACGCGCGCCACTTTCGAAAAGAGCATCGGCGATTACTTCATCTTCGAGATTGACGGAAATCCTGTGGCGTGTGTCGCCCTGCATGTGTACCCGGCCGAGCAGAAAGGTGAGCTCGCCAGCCTGTATGTGAGTGCGCCTCACGAAAATCAAGGCATGGGTCGCAAGCTGATACAGTTCGTTGAAGATCGCGCCACTGCCTTGGGGCTGACGCACCTGATTGCGTTGTCCACGCAGGCGTCCACCTATTTCCAGGCCAAGGCGGGTTTCGTGGAAGGCACGCCCGCCGACCTCCCGCCAGAGCGACGCGAGAAGTACGACCGCAGTGGGCGCAACTCGAAAGTACTCGTCAAGTCTCTTCGGACGCGCGGCGCTCACCTTTCCGGCGTTTAGTCTCGGACGACTCGATACCAAGGTCCTATGGAGGACCGCCACAGAGGCGGATGCTGACGTCGTGCAAACCGGCGCGCTTCCACCGCACCGACACGCGGCTACTCGGTTCGGAGCGCTGTTCAGTCGGCTCATCAGTGCTCAGGTTCTGTCGGAACGCTGGTTGCTTCGAAAATGATTTATGTCCGTCACCCGGCACAGGTGCTGCCTGACAGTTGCGATCGCAACGGCCCTTGCGGCTTCCGGCGCCATCGCTCAGCACGGTCAGCAGACCCTCGCTCCGCATGAGCGTAACGATTCGGACGCGCCGGCGCCGATCGTGTGGTCCACACCCGAGCTCCCACGCGGAGGAGTTGATATCGAGTCTGCTGAAGAGCGACGCCTGCGCGTCGAAGTCGTCGTGCGTCACCTCGAGCAACCGTGGTCGATGGCGTTTCTCCCCGACGGTGCCATGCTGATCACGGAACGAGCGGGACGTGTAAGAATCGTTCGGAATGGCCGGTTGGATGCCAAACCCGTCGCGGGCGTGCCGCAGGTACACAACGGCGGTCCGCGTGGGCTTCAGGGAATGATGGACATCGTTCTGCATCCGCAGTTCGCTCAGAACCGCTGGGTGTACATGGCCTACCACAAGCCGACACGTGATGGAGGCGGCGCGACGGCATTGATGCGCGCCACGTGGGACGGCTCGTCGCTGGTCGATGGGCGTGACGTCTTCGAGTCGGGCGCCGTCGATACAGAGGCGTCGCGAATCGCATTCGACCGTCGTGGGATGTTGTATCTGTCGATCAGCGCGCCAGGTTCTCCGTACGTTCGTCGCGCTCAAGATCCAAATGACTACGCCGGTAAAGTGGTTCGGCTGCGCGACGATGGCACTATCCCGTCAGACAATCCATTCGTCGGACGCTCGGGCTACAAACCTGGCATCTACACGATGGGGCATCGCAACGGGCACGGGCTTGCCGCCAATCCTGAAACTGGCGAGATCTGGGAAACAGAACAGGGACCAAGCGGCGGTGACGAACTCAACGTACTGAGGTCCGGCCGCAATTACGGGTGGCCACTTGTCAGCTTCGGGCGGGACTACTGGGGGACCAAGATATCTGCGCACCCATCTCGAAGCGGCATCGAGGATCCAGCCGTTGTCTGGTTACCCTCGATCGGCCTGACCGGCATGACCTTCTATAGCGGCACTCGCTTTCCGCACTGGCGCCACAACGTGTTTGTCGCCGGCCTGCGCGAGGGCGGCATTCCACGGACAGGGCAGATCCAGCGCATCGTGTTCAACGACGAGTGGGAGGAACTTCGACGCGAGCCCATGCTGATGGAATTGGGACAACGAATCCGCGACGTGCGCGAAGGGCCCGATGGTCTGCTCTATGTGCTCACTGCTGAAGACGACGGTGCGCTGCTTCGAATTGAGCCGAGGTAAATCGTCGCATCACTTCCAAGCGAACGGCCAAGCATGTGGTGGAAAGCCGGCATGACGCCTAGCTGTAGTCCGTTCTGGAACGGATCTTGATTTCGCGAGGATCCATGACCACGGACGAGAAGCCGAGCGATCGAGAACCACCACCATCAGACGACGAGCGCGACTCCGAGGATGATGAGGCTCCGGAAATACCACCAACGGAGCCTCCTCCCGTACCCATTAAAGACCCGCCGGCGGATCCGCAGAAACGCCCACCGTTCATCGTTCAGTGAGCGTTCGTGGTTCCGTAAGGTCCGCAGCGTGGATGCATCAATACTGCTGCTTCACGACCAGCCTGTTCTTCACATCCTTCACGCCGTCAACGCTCTTCGCGACACTCTCCGCTTGCGCTCGAATCTCCGGGGACGCCACGGCTCCGCGCAGTGTGACGACGTTGTTGGCGACGTCGACGTTGATGGTACGCTCCGGCGTCTTGGAATCGGCGATGAGTTTGCCCACGACCTTCATGTGCACCCAACCGTCCTCGAGCGAGTCACCGATCGTATCGCCCATCTTGGTCGCGTCCGCTTTCACATCCGCCATCATGTCGTCGTCGAAGAGATCGCGGGGAATCTCGTACGGCTTGACGTCGATCTTGTCCTGGATGGCAATGTCGGGCCGAGCGTTGCGTGCGAGCTCAACCGCGCGCGTTCGCTGACGCTCCGTATAGGCCAGGCCTTTCAACTCGACCGCTTTGTGTTCGGCGTCGGCGTCAACCTCGAGATTGAGGCGACGCACGTTGCTATCGGACTGCAGCCGCGTCTTGACGATCTGCTGCAGGGCCTCATCGGTCAGTTGCTCTTCCGCCCGTGGTTCGGACTCTCGTGCACAGGCGCTCGTCAGGAAAGCGGTCGCAATAATGGCCAAAGCAGCGGCTTTCATCTCGCACCTCCCTAGTCTCGGCAATGGCAGTCGAGCGCTCGAGTCTCAACGGCATAGTGCAAGCGCCGGACCGTCGCGGCCGCCCGCTCAAGGAAGACGATGAAGCCGCTGAGTTGCACGTCTTACAGGCATCCGGCCGTCTCGCGTCCCATGAACACTCGCGCCTCCCAGGATGCAGACCAGCTTGTCGCGCTGAATGCGACGTGCATCGGCCCACAGTAAGCATCGTGATCTCATTGGACGTCTCCTTTTGCGCTGACCGCACGCGTGATCGCCAGTCGTTCTAGAGCGTCGTCGAGTGCTCTCGCGCCATCTGCCGCGTTCGCATGGCGCCACGCGATGAACCCGTCGGGGCGAATCAACACGGCGCCGTCACTGCCCACGCCGTAGGCCGTCGAGAATCGATTCGCCACGTCTTCCAGGTCGCCAGCCGGCTCAATGCCGTGCCACACGACGCCCAGCGCACGAGCCGAGGAACTGCCCCGCATACAGTCGAACCAGCGGTTCCCATCGCGGCCTGAAATGAGAACCCATCGATCGGCGAAGAGGTCGATCGTTGAAACTGGTGCTCCGCCGTGTGTGACGACGAAATGTGGCGCGCGGGAACCTGGCCGGCCTGACGGGACCCGGGGGTCTTCGAAGAGGTCGTCGGTGCCATTCCGGCCGTCGTCGACGAAAGCCCCTGTGGGGTAGCGGTAACCGAAGATCACCAGGTTGTCGTCCGTGATCTGCTCCGGAGGCGGCAGCTTGCGGCTCGGATCTTTGAACCACGCCTGCAGCCGCGCGAGCGATTGCGCGACAGTTCGATCGGCAATCGGGCGGCGTTCCGCATCGTATGTCTCGAGAAGTTCGGGTCGCGCCACGCCGTTGACGACCGCGTCGAGTTTCCACGCCAGGTTGTACGCGTCCTGAATCCCGGTGTTGCCGCCGAACCCACCGGTCGGCGGCATGACGTGCGCACTATCGCCGACGAGCACCACACGCCCTTCCTTGTAGCGGTCCGCCACGGCCGCCGCCGCTTCCCACTGCCGGGCGTCTACGATATTGACGTTCAGGTCTGGGCGGCCGACCCCGCGACGAATCAGGTCGCGACAATGGTCGGGCGTGAAGTCCTGGGCGCGCTCGCCGCGGTCGGGCACGAACTGCACGGCCATCAGCCACCTGCCGTCGCCGCGCGGGACGAGCGTTCCGTTGATATCCGTCACGAACACCGATCGAATCGCGCGGCCATTGATGACGCCGGGCAGATCGGCTTCGAAGATGACGTTCATCCAATGTTGCAGGATGCCGGGACCATGCCTGCGGATCCCCACCGCCTCCCGGACGGCGCTCTGCGCACCATCCGCCCCGATCAGGTACTGGGCGCGAACATGGCTCTCTGCACCGGTCGATCGATCGCGAATCCGCGCGACGACCCCGTCACGCGACTGCGCGAAGCTCACCAGCTCCGTGTTGAAGCGCACGTCGGCGCCATGGCGCTCGGCATGGGCACGGAGGATCGGTTCGAGCTGATCCTGATCGCAGGTTGCCGCCGCCGTTGAACTGATGTCGCTCGTGTCAGACGGCGGCATCCACTGCCACGCCACTTCGCCGTCGGCGAGGTTTTTCATCCTGGCCACAGACGCAGACCGATCGTCGATCAGATCGCGGTCGCGGACCTCAGCTTCGATCCCGGCGCCGCGATAGATCTCCATTGACCGGGCAGAGATCCCGCGGAACTTGTACTGAATCGACGTCCGAGGATGGCGCTCGAGAACCAGACATCGTACGCGGCGTCGCGCGAGGAGCATCGCCATGGTCAGCCCGTTCAGGCTGCCGCCGACGATCAGAACAGAGGTGCTGGCGTCCATGCTACGATCTTCCATATTGGTTTAGTCCTTTCAAGTATCAGGACGATCAGTCACACGCATTGGTTCGCGGCACCGCATGAGCTCGAAGGTGAACATGAGCAAGTCAGCCACTGACGCCTTGGCGCGACGCGTGTGGCAGGCGCTGTTCGATCTGCTGATCCGATCGGCCCCGGTCAGAACCGCAAGCCTGGCGCGGCGCGGGCTGACGCCCAATGACTCGCGCGCCCTGTTCAGCCTCGACCCGCGAACCGGACGGTCGATGCGGTCGCTGGCCGACCAGTGGCAGTGCGACCCCTCGAACGCTACGTTTATCGTTGATCGCCTCGAAGAACTGGGCCTCGCATCGAGGCAGCCGCTGCTGCACGACAAGCGCGTGAAGCTGGTCGTGCTGACGCGGAAAGGCGAGAAGACGCGCACCGATTTGCTGCGCGAGTTTCACCAGCCGCCAGTGGAATTCGACGGGCTCGACCGGGCGGATCTCGAAGCGCTCGAGCGCATCGTGACCAGATTGACGTCCGCGCCGACGCCGGCCGTCGCATCACGTCGCCGTTAGCGTGCTGGGAGCGGTTTGCAGTGACGTTGAGATAGTTACGTAATCTCAACTAACTGAGCATAACCACACTTCATCCTGGCAAGGTCGACGAATGGAAGCGCCTGTCGACAGAGGCCAGATCTTTCCGATCGGTGTGACCAGACAGCTGAGGGGCGCCGCCTGGCACGCAGAGCCAAGACTCACGGAGCACGTGGCACCCAGAAACCATCCGTGCACCAATCGGCTTGCTATCTTGCGCTCTTAGCCGCCTCACGGTGAGCGGCATTGATAGGAGAGGCGTCATGAGTGCAACATCGGCAGCCGCGTCCGTTTCCGTCGTGCTGGTCCACGGTGGGTTCGTGGATGGTTCCGGTTGGCAGGGCGTCTACGACATCCTGCACCAACAGGGATACCGTGTTAGCGTCGTTCAGAATCCGACGAGCTCGCTTGCCGACGACGTTGCTGTCACCAGGCGAGTCATTACGGCGCAACCGGGCCCGGTGCTCCTCGTGGGCCACTCCTATGGTGGCGTGGTCATCACGCAGGCCGGCAACGATCCAAAAGTTGCCGGGCTCGTCTACATCGCCGCATTTGCGCCCGACAAGGGCGAATCGGTCGCGACCCTCATCGCAAATCCGCCTCCCGGCGCGCCGGTGCCTCCGATTCTTCCTCCCCAGGACGGGTTCCTCCTGCTTGATAGAGAGAAGTTCGCCGCATCGTTTGCGGCAGACGTTTCGACGGCCCAGGCCGATTTCATGGCGAATTCCCAAGTCCCGTGGGGCATTCCGGCGCTCGAGGGAACCGTCAGCGAGGCCGCGTGGAAATCGAAGCCGAGCTGGTATCTCGTCGCGACTGATGATCGGATGATCCCGCCGCCCGCGCAGCAGTTCATGTCGAAGCGGGCAGGTTCAACGGTGATCGAGTCGAAGGGCAGTCACGCAGTCTACGTCTCGCAGCCGGCGGCCGTCGCCGCGCTCATCACAAGCGCCGTGCGGGAATTGCAAGCGTCGAGCGTCAGCACGAAGTGAAGGCGCGACGAGGTCACGCGGATGCGCCAGGGGGCGTGCCGCCTGACTTCGATTCACCGGCGATCGTGATCGCCCACGGCGCCTGGGCAGACGCGACGAGCTGGCGCGAAGTCATTGCACTATTGCAGCTCGAGGGCTTGAGCGTCGCCGCGGTGCAGAATCCGCTGACCGCACTCGCGGACGATGTCGACGCCGTGACACGCACGCTGAAGCATCAGCCAAAGCCAGTCGTGCTCGTCGGTCATGACTATGGCGGGACCGTCATCACGCAGGCCGGAAATCGCCAGAATGTCGCGGCGCTCGTCTACATTGCGGCGTGCGCGCCCGATGTCGGCGAGTCGACGGCTGATGTGCAGAAGGACCAGTCTTCGCCGCCCTACGTCGGCAGGTTCGTCGTAGACGCGGGCGGGTTTCTCTACCTTGCGCGGGATGCTGTCCTGGAGTTCCTTGCGCACGACCTGCCAGTAACAGAGGGCCTGGTCCTCGCCGCCGCGCAGCAACCCATTCGAGCCAGCGCACTTCTCGATCGCGTGACAGAAGCCGCGTGGCACTGCAAGCCTTCCTGGTACGGCGTCACCGGTAACGACCCCATGATCTCTCCCGCAGTGCAGCGTGCGATCGCCAGCCGCATCAATGCGAGCGTGTTCACGCTCCACGCCGGTCATGTCCCGTTTCTCTCGAAGCCCAAGGAGACCGCCGATGTGATCTTGGCCGCTGTGAATTTCGTGCGCAACAAATCGCCGAGCCGGTGAGTCGATTGCCGCACCACGCGATCGGGAGTAGGCTACCGATTGACTTCGAGAGGAGCACAACGCGGTGCGCGTCGAGTCCTCACATCTCGTTCGGTTGTCAACGCGTGACGTGGCACCAGCGGATCGTCTGAGCTATGCAAGTTGGATCCTGAGCTCAGCGCTCGCGCCGTCTGCGTTGTCCACCGGAGCGCCGTCGGAATACGAATTGGAAGTGACCGCGTTGGAGCTGCCGTCGATCGCGATCGTGGCACAGAGCGGTTCGCCGCAACGCTCCATTCGCGCCCGCCCCGAAATCCGTCACACGTCTCAGCGCTACTGCTTCCTGGTTCTGGTACTCACCGGGTCATGGCGCGTCACGAGCGTGACGCGGATGCAGTTCGGCCCCGGCGACCTCATCTTCTACGATTCGCGCAACCCGCTCGACTGCGACCTGCTGCTTCACTGGAGCGACTTGAATTTGCAGTTGTCGGAGCACTTCGTGCGCAAGTGGGTGCCCAATCCTGGGGTACTGACAGGGCGGCGCATCAGTCGCGATTCCCAGTGGGGGCGCGTCCTGGCGAGTTACGTCGCCCAGCTGTCGCCGGAGTTCGTCGTGCAATCTCCGCTGCCACAGACAGTGCTGATCGATCAACTCGGAGCGCTGTTGGCGTTGACCGCGAGCGAGCTGAGCGGGAGAGCTTCCGTATCAACGCCGGTCGAGCGTTCCGTGCGTGACCAGGTTGACGATCACATCAGGCAGCGCTGCCCCGATGCATCCCTGCAAGCGGCCGATATTGCGAGCTCGCTCGACATATCCAAGCGAACGTTGCATCGGGCCCTAGCGGCCGGCGGCGAAACTTTCGGGGCGATGCTGATCCAGGCTCGCGTCGACCTCGCCGTCCGCATGCTTCAATCGCCGCTGTTCGATCGTGTGACGACAGCGGAAATCGGGCGACGGGCCGGATTCTCGGACGCCTCCCACTTCGTGAAGGCGCTACGTTCGCGGACAGGCCAGACGCCGCTGGAGATGCGCCGAGCGAGACACGGCGAACGCTCACGAATTTGAACATTCGCCATGGACAGGCACGGGTCACGCCGGTGTCTTCGCGGCCGGAACCGAGAACGCTGCGACGACTCGCTCCAATAACGAGAACAGTAGCTCGACGCTGAATCCTGCCAGGAAGGCCAACGCGAGCGGTGACAACGACTCGAGCGTTCCGACGGTGTCGGCCGTGTCGGCCACCCTGTCGCCCGACGTAAACCACGCAATCGACAGCCCCGCAACGGCACCGAGGTAGAAGCGTAACTCGTAACCGACGTTCGATTCAGCGGTGTACGTGATGGCTCTGATTCGATCGGCAAGTGCCCTCACGATGAATGCGCTCGCGCCCAACGCTCCGTAGAGGATCGGCAGAATGTACGTCGCTAGCGTCATTAACGCGATCTTTGCGGTCTGAATCTGTTTGACTGTTTCCCCTGTGAAGTTCCACAGGTAGTACTGAGGCTCTGGCGGCGGTGGCGCCGGTGGCGCATCCTTCGATGGTTGACCGTCAGCGTTGAGCGCAGGCTTCTTCTTACTTTCGACCACTGAACTTGAGGGCGGCCCACCCCTGAACGTTTTCACCCACCACTGCAGCGGATTCGGTGAATTCCACGCCGTGAGTACGTCGAAATCGGCCTGCACCTTTACCTGTTCGACGTTAATCGGAGCCCAGGTGACCAGTCTTTGTTGCTCACGTTCAGCAAGCTCGGTTGCGAGTTCTTTGAGCTGTGCGTCGCCGGCCTTCTTGAATTGAGCCTCCTTCATTGCCGCCATGGCGACCTCGTGATCAAAGAAGGCCTTTACGTACGCAGGCTGCAGTTGCGCCATCCGATTCTCGATCTTCCCGATATCCTCGACTACCGTCGCTCCAATCAGCCAGTAGATCTGGAAAAAGAGCAGGAGTACGAGGGTTACGATCGTGTGCCACCTGTATCGTCTCGCAGCTCTGTCAGCTGCACTGCACTCGCCGTTCGCCGCGGCGGCCTTGAGACTCTCAGAATCGACTGGAAGGATCGCTTTGGACAAGGCGGTGTGCGCGAGCCAGAAATCGAGTTCCTGCTTGTGCGTCAATTGGCGGGGATCTGCCGTAATGGCCGTGACGAGCTTTTCCGCAATGCCATCTTTGAGCGTAATACCTCGGTGCGCAGCGTAAGACAACATGAGGTCAGCGTCCGTCAATGCGTTCCTCAGGGTCAGCCGGCCGTCTTCGTCCGGCCGATGCTGGACAACCAGAGAAGAAGTGGCGCGAGCATCAGTGGCGCTCATGACTACTCTCCCGGTGGACGCGGTCTGGCACGCCCACGCATACGAAATCAATCACGCGACAGGAGACGAGACGTGGCCAAGTGTTACGCCAGCCGCGTCATTGAGGCCGATGGACGCCGCTGGTAGAACCCGACCTTGTTTAACCCATAAACGAAGCAGACGCCGAATCCGCACGGGCTGGGCAGTCGCCACAACGAGTCTGGCGATACGGACCAAAAGGGAAATGTCTAGAGCAACCGGCTGAGGAACGGATAGCCCCAGAACAGACCGAGCACGGTCGACACACAGCCAACGGCGAGTGAGAACGTGCGGACGACCGCACGATCAGATCCCATTCGCGCGATCTGCCAGCCCAGTAGGCCTGACAGCGCCACCATCCCCAGGGTGGATCCGATCCCAAACAGCGCCAGATACCCGAGCCTCGTCGTCGTCGACGGGAGCGTGGCCACGACGAGCGCGGTGAGCGCGCCGCTTCCCGCCAGCCCGTGTACGGCGCCCACCAGCAGTGGTCGTGCGAGCGTCCACCGATCGACGTCAACGAAGCGCGACGTCGGCGACTTCGCGTGAGTATGCGTACGACGAGGCATCGCGCCACAGGCAGCCAGGTAGATCGCACGGACGCCGAATCCGACCAGCATCAGTACGACGCCAAGCTCGAAGGCCGTCGTCGCCTGCACCGGCATTTCGGCGCGGAAGACGACCAGTGCGGCGCCGGCCGCCAGCAACGTCAGTGTGTGCCCGAGTCCCCAGCACGCGCCGAGCCACGCCGCCTTCGCGCTCGTGCGCTCGCCGGTCATGAGCGTTGCCACCGCAGCGAGATGGTCTGGCTCGAATGCGTGCTGCATGCCGAGCAGCGAGCCCAGAGCGGCGCTCGCGATAAATCCCACCTGCGGAATCGCTGTCGTTCCGCCAGCTCCGATCGTCCACGCACTCCACTCACCCGGTGCAACGATGTTGCCCTGATGAATCAGCCAGTAGCCAGCGAACGTGCACGCTACTCCAAGCAGAACCCAGCGCGCGTCAGGCTTTCGTGATGCGAGCTCCACGGGCGTCCCGTGAGGAGTGGCGCGGTAGGCTTCTGCCCAGGCTTCTCTGCGCGTGACCAGCGCGTTCTGATCGGTCAGCCCTTTGGTCGTCACCAAACGCTCGAGCGCCGCCAACCAATGTTCGTAGTAGCGAGAGCCGTCGTCCGGTTCTCCACGCTTCGCAGCAGCCTGCAGTTCTTCAGCGAGGCTGGCAGCCCACTCCTTCCAGGTGAAATGCCCCTGCTCGGACAGCTTCACCGCAAGCGCGAAGGCCTGCGCCTGCCATGGCTCGGCGAAGACTGGCCCGCCTTCGTCACGCGGCAGGCGCGGAAGATCGGATAGCCGCTCGGCGCTTGTGATCGACTCAGTCTCGCTCAAGGTAGTCGTCCCACAGATCGAGATGCACCGAGTCGCGCGGCGGCGCGATCTCTCCCCACAGCTCCGTGGCCGCGAAACGGACAGAGTAAACGTGCTGACGCTTCTCACCCTGAAAATGCGCGTTGCTGTCGGGGAAGAGATAGACCCCGTGATCTCGGACGATGACGCCGGTCTTGCCGCGGGCGTAGCGTGGCAAGCGCGTGTGCCCAGAGGGATCGATGTTTCGGGCGCGCACGCGCTCACGCACCTCGAATCGAGGTCGAATGTGTGGATCCTGGCTCGACGGAATCCCGCGACTGAGCCAGTGAGAGGACGTCGCGAGAGTCATCGCCGGAGTGGCCTTCATTGAACCGGGAGCCGCCTTACCGCTATCGATTTCCTCTTTGCTCACCATGCCGTACTCGACCACCTGACTTGCCAGCCTATGGAACCATCGCTCGTAATAGCTCATTCGCAGGTAGTCGACAGCGGGCATGAGCTCGAGCGCGTGCCGGCTGGCGTCGAGGTTCCACTTGCCCCACGCTGCCATCGCACGGGTGAGGGCGTAAACCCGTGCCTCCCAGGATGCGTGGAAGACAGGCTCGTTCTTCTCAGACTCGAGGGGACCCAGGTCCCGCCGGCCGCCCATATCGTGCGCGCCGTTCATGCGCGGCCTCGAGAAGATGGCAGCGTCACTTTCGCAACGCCGACCATCGCATCGCGCGTGATGATCGAGACGAGTTGCTCCTCGTTCATCACTTCAGTACCAGACGGACGCTCGGGCAGAACCAGATAGCGCAGTTCCGCGGTGCTGTCCCAGACGCGCACTTCGACATCGTCCGGCAACTGCGTGCCGAACTCGCGCAAGATGCCGCGCGGGTCGATGACCGCGCGAGAACGATACGGCGCTGACTTGTACCAAACGGGAGGCAAGCCGAGAACCGGCCATGGATAACAGGAGCACAACGTGCAGACAACCAGGTTGTGCACCGTGGCACTGTTCTCCACCACCACCGTATGCTCACCCTGTCCGCTGGTGAAGCCCAGCTCGGCGATCGCGGCCGGCGCATTCTCCAACAGCCGTTGTTTGTAGGCGGGACTCATCCATGCGCGCGCCACGACGCGTGCGCCGTTGCGCGGGCCGACCTTGTTTTGCATCGTATCGATCAAGACGTCGAGCGCTGCGGGATCGACCAGGCCTTTCTCCACCAGGAGTGATTCGAGCGACTTGACCCGCAGCGTGAGGTCCGAAGGGACCGCTTGATGCTTCTCGCCTTCTTGCACGATGTCGGGCACACTACTCCCGTCTCAAGCGATAGGTCAACGATGGCGAACGCTCCTGATAAACCGGTCGGGCGGCGGAGGTTCCTCAGCAAAGCGGCTGCTGGCACCGCCGGCCTCGTGGCGACTCCACGCATTGGATCGTCCGAGCCGAAGAAGCTGCTCGCCGGCGAACAAGACCAGGGTCACCAGAACCCTCCGTCGGATGTGGCGCTCCGCGTCAAGGCGCTCGAGTCGATACTGGTCGAGAAGGGAATGGTCGATCCGGCCACGATCGATGCGGTCATCGAGACGTACGAGTCGAAGATCGGCCCTCGCAATGGCGCGCGCGTGGTCGCGCGGGCGTGGCTCGATCCCGCCTACCGGAAGCGTTTGCTTGCCGACGGTACTGCTGCCATTGCTGAACTCGGGTACGGAGGTTCGCAGGGCGAGCACATGGTGGTGGTTGAAAACACGCCGGCCATCCACAATCTCGTTGTCTGCACGCTCTGCTCGTGTTATCCGTGGCCAGTACTCGGCCTGCCTCCGACGTGGTACAAATCTGCGCCGTACCGATCGCGGGCTGTCATCGACCCGCGCGGCGTTCTACGGGAATTCGGGGTCACGCTGGCAGATGACGTTCAGGTCCGTGTGTGGGACAGCACGGCGGAGATTCGCTACCTCGTTCTTCCCGAGCGTCCGCCGGGAACGGAGGGGATGACCGAGGACGCGCTGGCAGCTCTTGTGACGCGCAACGCGATGGTCGGTGTCGCAAAGGTGGCTGGGCGCGGAGGAGCCGCTGCATGAACGGCATACACGATATGGGCGGCATGCAGGATATGGG